>ERZ724514.1467-NODE-1467-length-10403-cov-5.846347_pt1 | contig 10403 bp, 28 predicted proteins | sample MGYA00376047_ERZ724514 | MGnify/ENA primary metagenome ERZ724514 (study PRJEB28724, sample SAMN07190883) | activated sludge metagenome | isolation source: activated sludge of sewage treatment plant in Hong Hong | place: Hong Kong | collected 2016-03-17 ...
GAGCACCGGCAGCGGGCCACCTGGGGCAGCCGGGGAGCCGAGCAGGACCCCACAGTCGGGACAGGTGACGCGGGTGTGCAAACAGGGGTCACTCATCGCCGGTCACCTCCCGGAGTCGGGCTTCGGCTCGGTCGGTGTAGCGGATCGTTGGACACGGGGTGATGCCGCATCCCTCGGCACACAACCGCAGTTCACCGTCCAAGTCTGCGGCGGGGTGATGCGCGGTCCGCAGTTCCGCAATCAGGTCAGTGAGGATCGCTTCGGCCCCCGCTGCGCGGTCACTAGCACCCATTCGGTATCCATTGCGATATCCGTCCACATAACGAACCTGATAGTCGTTCGTGAACGGTGTTCCGGAGAACTTGTCGTCACTCATCGTTGATTCCTTTCAGCCGCGCCTCCGCGCGGTCGGCTGCATCGTGTACGTCTTCGGCCCACATGCCGCCATCGCGGTTCTGGTTGAGTTCCCGCAGTTCCGCGATCAGGTCGGTCAACACCCGCTCAATCTGTGTGGCGCGCAGCATCGAATCCTGCACGCCCAGCGCGTACCCCTCGTTCCACATCGCGTCACCAGACATGCGGATCAATCCGTCGTAGTCGGGGCGAGGCAGTTGGTCACTCATCAGCGTACTTCCCCATCTTCAAATCCCGCTCCAGTCTGTCGATACGTTCCGTCTGGGTCAGTGAGCGTTGCATCGTGATCGCCGGTTCTGAGATGTGCCAAGGCTCGCCGCGATGTGTGCGGGTATGGAACAACACCCATTGTTCACGCTTGGTGCGCCGCCCGTCGTCACTCATTCGCCGGTCACCTCGTCCGTGTTCACGACGTACCCGATAACCCACCGCTTGATGACCTCGGGGTCCTCCATGTCAGGCTCATCGCGGATGTGCCAGCGGTTCAGCATCACGGGCGTGTAGCCATCCTCGACGGCATAGTTCTGAACGCTGCGGATCATGAATGCCTGGAAGCGCTCCTGGGTCTCGGGGCTGATGCGGTCGTGCATCACGGTGGAGATCCATGTCCACTGCGTGTACTTGCGGACTGTTCCGGTGATTTCACTCATCGTCCCAGCAACTCCTAGATTTGGTTAGGGGGTGTATCAAGTTTCTGTAGCCGCTCCTCAGCGCGGTCGGCCATGTCTGCCATGAGGCACGGCCACGCACCCGCGCAACTCTCACAGCAACACGGAAAGTCCTCCGGGTCGGTGCATGGGTGCGGGTAATGCTCGGCTCGCAGTTCCGCGATCAGGTCGAGCAGGATCGCCCGCTCAGGTGGTGGCTCAGGAGGGCATCCGCATACGTCGCAGATCACGCCGCAGGTCGGGCAGGTGTAGATGTCGGCGTGCTGCACGGTGTCAGTCACGACTCCACCTTCCTCTGAGCGACGGCGAGAGCGTCGTCGATGGCGGTCGCCAGGTCCTCAAGTTCTCGCAGTGACAGCGGGACACTGAGGCACTTGTCCCCGTAGTCCCAACTCAGCGATGCCAGGCTCGGCGTGTACATGATCACGGCCCCTGCCCTGAGCCACGCGGGCTGTCCGAACGGCTTGGGCGGCTCGGACAGATGCTCGACGGACGGCACTGACACTCGGAAGACCCCCGATTCACTCATCGTTCAGTCCTTTCAGTCGCGCCTCAGCGCGGTCTAGGAGGAACGCGATGGTTTCCGGATCAGTCTGGTTGCCTAAATCAATGTCACAGGTAGCAAGTTCCCGCAGTTCCGCGATCAGGTCGGCGAGAATCACCGCGACCTCGGTTTGGCCCACCGCCCGACCCTCATCGAACCCCTCCCCGTACCCCTGCATGAAGGCACTCATTCCACTGCCCCCGTCCTGCCGTTCAGCCAGTACTGGCCCTTTGGGGCCAGGTCCATGCCAGCAACCCAGCGCACTGTGCCTCGGCTGGCCCGCTCTGCTACCCGCTTCAACGCGCGGTTCACTCGCATTCGGGCAGCATCAGCACTAGACAGGCCCACCTCATCTGCGATCTCCTGAAAGCGCAGACCATTGCCATACCTCAGTTCAAGGAGTCCCTTGTCAACCTTGGAGAGGGTGTCGTAGGCACGGCTGATGTCAGCCAGGCTTGCCCACACATCGGAGTCACCTTCGGTGGTGATCTCCGTCCAATCGCTGTAAGAGAAGATCGCTTCCAGCAGGGCAGCGCACGCCTCCTGGCTGTACTCCCAGTCAGTGGTGAATGGCTTGACGGTTTCAAACTCGCCACGGCAGAACTTGTTAGCCCGACGCTTCAGCGACACACGCAGTTTGTTGCGACCGTGTGTGCCCTCCTCGCGCCAGCGGCGCAGGTAATGGTCGTTCTCACACAGCCACAGGTGTAGGTCACCGACAACATCCTCAGTGGATACACGCTGCCAGTTCTTAGCAATGCCAGCCCCAATGCTGGAGGCTAGTTCCACCTCCCACGGTTCAACGTCAGCCCTCATAGGTCTTTCCTTCCACCGTGAACTTGCGGTTCTTGATCAACACAAGTTCCGGATAGACGATCCCCTTGCGGATCCGCAGGATGGCGAAGGCCTGCTGCCAGTTGGCACCACCGAAGCCGAGGTATCCCGCCTGCTTCATGTCCATGAAGTGGCCCACCTCAATGCCGGTGAGTGACTGTGTAACTTTACCCGAGTGGGCTAGATTGTGATGTTGCATTCCGGCACGGTGAGTGTGACCACAGATCACTGACATGCCCGTCTTCTTAGCCAGCGACAACGCTGTCCCACCAGCGGACTGGATCATGGACGACTCATCACCATGCAGCACCAGCCACCCCTTAGCGAAGGGGATTGGCTCCTCCACATAGGTGACCCCCAGCGGTTCGTCTCGCTCCCTGAGCAGGGGCTTGTGTCCGTTGTAGCCCATGATCCGGTCGTACTGATTCCATGATGTGTTCATGGCTGGGGCGTAGCGTCTGATGTACTTCTGGATCCTGTCGCCATGGTTAGAGCGGGACAGATAGAACGGCACCCTGCCCAGTGCATAGCAGATGTCGCGCATGCAGTCATAGGCTTGGGTCAACCCTGCCTCCATAGTGCCCGCATACTCGGCAGCCATGCCCTTATTCCAACGTGAAGGTTCAGGGCTATCCGCTTCATCCCCCACACAGATGGCACCGTCAAAGTCGGCATCCCACAGGAATGTGGTGAACGCCTTGAAGGTGCGCTTGTCGTGATAGGGAGCCTGGATATCAGGCACAATCACATAGTCACCATCGTGTAGATACTTCACTCTTCCTCCAGGGCAATACGCAACAAGATCAAGTAGCCGATAAGGTCGAGCGTGGTGTCATCTGTGCCATGTTCAAACCCCCGCTGCATGCGGGACAGTTTGTCGTCAATACGCACAAGCAACTGTTCGACAGTGCTGGCCTTGCTGAACACCCGCACGGGGGAGAGGGCTGAGTCGCCATAGGCCAAGTTCTTTTCAACGAGGAATGCTTTGATGATGTCGCATTCCTTCCCGATGCGTAATGCGGAATCTGGCAGCACCTGTTTAGGCTGCTGGTTCGTGTAATCCCATTCGTATTTCGGTTTGGGTTTGTTGTGTGGTGTTTCATGCTGCGACATGGAGGAGTCCCGCCTTCTTCTTGATTGGATCTACACCTTCAGTTAGGTAAACGTCAGTAACATCAAAGCCATTACCCATATCGACAATGACTGTGTTGCGAACATCCCGTGCTATCTGGTTAGCAAGATCACGCCCAGGCTGGTCACCATCTGCGAACACGATGACACGTTCGAACCCCTTGAAGATGCGGCCATGCCGCGCAGTGTCCCAAGCCTGAGCACCAGGCACAGCGACAGCGGGGACACCCACATGGTGAGTGATGATGAGGGAGTCGAACTCCCCTTCGGTAATGCCGATGACTCTTGGGTCATCAGCCATGACGATGGTGTTATACAAGCGGGGCTTGTGCCCAGGTAGGGACAGATACTTCGGGCCGCTGCCGTCAATGCAACGGAACCTCAGGTCCACCACCCCATTGGCTGTCAGGTAGGGGATCACCACTCGACCCACGTAGCGGTCATGCCCAGGCAGTGGGTCACGCACATAACCCAGCAGCGCCTGTTGGGCCATCACTCCCGTCATACCACGCCCGAGCAGGTAGTCGGATGCATCGGCAACATACTGATGGTAGTAGCGGGCTTGTTCAGTCATCTCGCTCACTTGCCACTCCGATGGTTATCGACGGTGTGGTTGTAGACGCTGCGCGTCATGTCTAGATCTTCCATCCAGTTTTCTGTTGGCATGTATTCGATCCAGTCGCAATGCACACATTCCAAGAAGTAGGCATTGAACTGTGCGTACTCATGCAGCACATAGTCTTTACCTTCAGCGCGAGCCTTATCCCTGCGGGTGTCTTCATGGTCAGCCATGTTGACGCCCCCTCCGTCCGGGGGGTGCCCACCGTCGAGTCTTCTCTTTCCCTCGGGGTGCCTGGGCAGGCTCATAGCCTTGGTCGATCTCTTGGGCGCGGGTGACTGCATCCTTGAATGAGAGTCCCTCTTGTTCCATGATGATCTTGAAAGCGTCACCGCTAATGCCACAAGCGTGGCAATGAAAAGCCTCAGCGTTGACTGAGGCAGATGCGTTCTTATCCTCGTGAAAAGGGCACCGCATCGGTGTCCACCCACGGGCTTCTGGTACTCGGTCTGCTCCATAGTGCTTCAGTACTTTCACCATGCTTGGCCGGGGCGCAGTCATGGCTGCTCCGGTACAACGTGACGGAGGAGACTGAGGAACTGTTCACCTGACATGGTGACGTACCAATCACCGGGGCTTCCCCTTCCACGACGCTTGTGCCACACCACGCCGTGCGATGCATGTGCATTGCGGCGTTCAGCCTCAGCCTCCTCCAACCATTGGGCTAGTTCCATGCGAATGTGATCTTTCACTTCGATCACGACACTTCGCAGACCAGCAATGTCACCCTTGTCGTGGATGCCAGACATTGTTCGGCGTTCCACATCGGGATATCCGTGCGACTTGAGGTAGTTGACCACAGCAGTTTCTGCTGCTGTTCCCTTCTGCTTGGCTTTGCTCACTGCGCTGCCCTCCATTGTTCAGCGTGCTTGGCGCAGTATGTGTAGGACACACCGTTGGCATGTACGGCGACTGTTGCTACAACACACCAGTCATCGTCGGCCAACTTGGCCATGCACTCACCACGCTTTGGTTGGGGCCATGCCCCGATAGCGCGCATCACTTAGCCTCCAGTTCATTGATCTGCATACGTGCCCCATCGAAGGAGAACCAAGTCACAGTCCTCCCGCTGGGATCACACCGTCCGTATCTGTTCTTGACAACGGCCACACCGAGCCACCCGTTCTCATTGGTGACAGTGAGCACCACTGCCGGTAGACGGGTGTCCTTACCAAGGATCGACGCACGACTAGGTGCCGACCCTTCGTTGACAGTGAATGCCTCAGTCACATGGTGGAGAACTAGGACGGCTGCGCCTGTGTCCCTAGCCAAGTACTTGAGTTCCTTTTGGGTGCGGCGGATGCCACCCCATTCATCATCACCATCGCTGACATCCACTAGGTTGTCGATGACGATGAGTTCTGGGTAGGCGCCCCACACTTCGTTGTATGCCTCCACTTCTGCGTCGATGTCGTTGAGTGTGGGTGCTGAGTCAAAGCACCAGCGGATGAAGCGCACTCCTTCGAATGCTCCGTCCGCGTATCCCAGGTCTTGGTTGAGCCGTTCTTCCACTGCATCCTGTGGGCTGCCACTTACCATTGCCACCACTCGCAGGGTCATAGTCCATGCGGCGGTGTCAGCGCAGATGTAGAGGGTGGGGCGACCGACACGTAGTGCGGTAGCCAACGCGAAGGCACTCTTGCCTGCGGCTGGCTGTCCCGCCACTACGGTCAGTTCACCTCCTCGGATCTCCACACCCTGGTCAGCCAACGTTTGCCATGCTGTGGGCAGGGGGTGTCCCCCTGCTTCGCTGGAGGACGCCGCCTGACGGATGCTCATGGGCATTAGGAGATATCCCCTCCCCGCAGGAGGGCAACGAAGTCTTCCAGACTGACACCATCTTCAATGAGGCCTTCAGCCGCATTGACCAATGCAGTGAGGAGTCCCTCTGCTGCATGCAGATAGCCAGTCACAGCATTGTCGAGGCCACCATTGACAATGACGCCAAGGAGCACACCACCCTGGGTGAACTCTTCCTCGTTTGCTACTTCTTCCACGTTCTCTCCCATCAGTTCACCCATTCCGGTTTGCATTGACTATCTCGGTCACGATTGGTGCAAGCCCACATCTTGTAGGGCTTCCCGGCCTTGCTCACGCCCTCCTTGAAGATGCGTGGCCCATGCACACAAGAGGGGACAGCCCCTGAAGGTGCCCCAGAGGGGCTAGAAGCCCCATTTCCCGCACCTTGGGCGCTGGGTGGTGCAGAGATGTTGCCCGCTGCGCTGACGGCGTTGAGGACGCCTTCAAGGGCAGCGATCTGAGGGGCTACACCTTCGATCTGCTCCAGTTTTGCGGACAGATCCGCCTCATCCACTGCGTACAGGTTGATGAGGGTCCCTGCCCTTGTCTTGAAGTTGACCTGAAGTGCGGTCGTTTCGGGAGCGGCCATGCGCTCCTCCTTCCTTTCGGTTGAGTGTCATCCTACTGTCATGTTGCATCCGTGCGATGCACGACACGCCGGGGTTTCAGTTCACTGCCCAGCAGTGGCTCGCCACCCCGCATGTCTTACAGAAACTTGTCACATGCGGCAGATAGAGGCCTGTTTCACGTGCCTTATGGAATCCGTGCACGAAGCGGCTAACAAACTCCTTCGTGTATCTGCCTAGTCCTACTACCTCCATCACTTCGTTAGGTTTGTCAGCCTTGCGGGCCATCCAATAGCCACCCAGGTCAGACTCAATGCCGTAATGCATCTCCAGTCCCACCTTGTAGTAGCCCAACTGCATGTCAGCGGCTGGCCTACGCGCCCCTGTCTTTAGGTCCACGATCACCCGCTCACCGGCAGGAGTAACGAAGACTCGGTCGATGTATCCCTTCAGTGGGGGAGTGCCCTCCCCGAACGACACATAGAAGGGCACCTCTACACCAGGGATCACATCCCCCTCGGGCGTAGTAATGTCTTCGATCATCCAGCCTGTGCGCTCACGCCATTCGACCCAGGCCTGCACCATGGCGGGTCCATTCTTCAGCCACCAGGTGTCATCCTGGTTGCGACTGGACCTCCAGGTGATGGGCAAAGTCTCAGTGAAGTGAGCCTGCCTGTCCCTCTCCTCCTCAAACGCTTGAACAAACAGGTCATGGTTGCTCAACTCCTGATGAGCACCGATGTCCCACCACTCAGTGGCAGTGTGGACTGCGCTACCACCAACGCTCCACCACGCTGGATCTTCCTTCACTCCTTCCACTTTGGTAAGCCGATACTTCTCACCGCACTGCATCCATGAGTCGATGGATGAGTACGATGCGTGTGCTGATGGCTGCATCACCACGCTCCTTCATTGAATGGTCTAACTAATGACTCGTCTATGGGGGGCTTCGGAAGCGTCCACTCCAGGGCCACCGTCTTGTCGGCCTGAAGTACATAGGCTGCCGTTAGTCCAGTCGGGTCACTGGTCACCGAGATCACACTCACTGGCACATCCCTCCGTCCGTTAAGCAACGCTAGTCCAGCCGCGTGAGTCTCTTACCTCAAACACATGAAACACTGGCAACTTGAACCACGTTGGCCTGTACCTGCGTAACGCAGCGTCAACATCCTCACCGGAACGAACCAACTCGGTACGCATGCGAGTGATCAGACCCTCCAGTGAGTTGAATCCGACCATGTTGCACACCTTGGTGAGTCCAAGTTCTGCACGCAGGGCACCACGCTCCCGGCCTGTGATACCAGCCCACAGTCCATCCGTCTCACCGATGGAGACATAGCGGCACTCCCGCCACACGGGACAGTCACTGCATATCTTGCGACCCGCTGCCACACGGGTCACATCGGCCAATCCGTTGGGCGACTGGAAGAACAGGTGATCTCCTACCTGTCTGCACGCCGCATCATCTAGCCACTTCACTGGGCATCCCTCTTCTTCCAGTACTCTTCTTCTGTCAAGGTTGTGTTATGTTGCTTCGCCAGATCAATAACCTCAGTGGCGTCCTGGCTGCTGTTGCCAGCCCACCAGTTCCACTGTGCTATCTCCTTGCGGACATCTTCCAAGGACTCCAGCCCGGTGATGCTGTGACTGGAACGAGTCACCATTCCATCGGCAAACACCAGGCGTGGAGTCCATGTCCCATGCTGATCACGGTCACTCTCATCTATGTAATAGGACCATCTCATTCAGATCCCTCCTTCTCGCGACGATTATTCAACTCCTGCTTCGCTAGTTGCATGTAGTCGATACACACCATGCCCGGTAGTGGGTGGCCCGGCATGATTAGTCGGACCTGCTCCATGGCGAAGGTAAACTGGCTCTGACAGCGTTCATCCCATGTGCCCTCCACCCTTGGTTGGATGTCACACACAGCGAGGATGTACAGCAGATCCATGTTGTCCATCTTCTCCATTGCCCCAGCAATGGTTGCCTTCTTGTCCAAGGCTTTCTTGCCAAGCATCACCACTCCTTCTTGAGGTAGGCGAGATAGTCGTTCTCGGCTTGGCTGCGCCGACTAGCCATTAACTTCTCATAGGTGAGTGCGGCAGCGGCGGCAGTGAGATAGAACGTGTACGCCCTAGCAACACAGCCCAGCACCCTGCGATCATCACTCCTGGTGAGGATGGTCAACAGTTCCTGTGCTGAGTCCATTGCAAAGTCGTATCCCATAGTCACCGTGTCACCCGCCTTGCCGTCGATGCGCAAGCGACCAGCCGCTTCCTCACCCATCCGATCTGACCGGAGCACGATGGCGTGGATGGCAGCGAGGTCGTCGCTGTCGGGGATGCCGGTGCGTGACTTCAGTTCCTCCAGTGTCTGCGCGGCCTCATTCAAGGCGATCACCATGTCTACCGCATGATCATGTGCCTCCATGCGGATCTCCCTTCGTTGTCTGTCCGAGTGTAACATCCCACACCGACAGCCGTGCGGCGTGTCGGTGCAAGCAATGTTGCGTGTCGGTCCTTACACTTTCATCTATAGAGGGGCGGAACAGCCCGCCGCCCCGATCAGAGATCAGAAGCCGACCCCCCCCCTGGGGGGGGAGGCGTATCTGTACCCCCGCCGGGGCAGCGGGAGCCGGTGTCACACCCCAAGGGCTGCCAGTTCCTTCTTGAGGCGAGCGATCTTGCGAGCCTTCCGTGCCTCGGCACCGTTGGTGCCGTAGTCCGTGAAGCCCTGCGCCTTCATCACCTTGGTGAACACCTCATCGTGCTCGGCACGGTGGGCATCACGGAGCGTCTTGTAAGCCGCATCCTTGGCCTTCATGTAGGCCTTGGCGTACGTCTCGTTAGCGGTGACGGTCGTAGTCATTGCTTGTCACCCCCTTCCTCAGGTGTAGTAGTTGCAAGTACCTCAGTGTCATGTTGCAACATCACTGCCGCAATAGCACCGAGAGTCAGTAGTTCTTGTACACTTTCCATTACTTGTCCTTCTGCGTTGTCGCTACTCACTCGTCCATCCCAGGTGTGTGTGTCACGCCCTTGAAGGCCACCGCTTGGTGGTCTGGTGGTGGATGCGGCCCTCGTGACCGCACCAGGGGCACACCCACGACCAGCAGGGCCACTCGTGGGTGTCGTTGCCAGCAACGTCAGGTACCCGCTGCATGGTCTCGTCGCACTTGGGGCAGGGCGGCGGCGTGGTGTCTCGCGCGATGCTCATGACCACACCTCCTCGTGTTCCTCGACGCACCAGGGGTGCTCCCCCTCGCAGTCGGGGCAGACGCGCCCGACATGCAGGTCATCCTCGGGGCTGTACTCCCCGAGGCGCTCCTGGGCCTCTTCCTGCGACCATGAGCCGCGCTCGACGCAGCCCTCGTCGCTGAAGAGGCCCCACTCGATGGCGCTCATCCGTACACCACCTCCCCGAACAGTCCGAACTGGACGATGATGTCGGCGGTCTCGGCATCGAAGTCAAGGTTGTCGAACCGGCCATGCTTCAACTTGGCAAGTGCCACGAAGTTGTAGTCACTGAGCCGCCCGTTCTCCACTGCATACTGGAATGCCTTGGCAATCCCCTTCTCAATGGTGCCGTAGTCAATGCGCCAGTCCCTAGGCTCACCATCTACTGGCTCCTCCTCATCCCTGACCACCGCATAGAAGCCAAAGATGTCCGACTCCTCGGCCACCGTGATCTTGGCACCAGGTTCAGGGGTGGGCACGAACTTCCTACGCCAGTGGTACTCCTCGCACACTGACCAGTAGCCAATGCCTCCCTCTAGTGCGGTGACAAAGATGTCGAAGTACATCTCCGCCTTCTCGTTAGGTATT
>ERZ724514.1472-NODE-1472-length-10385-cov-8.716554_pt1 | contig 10385 bp, 11 predicted proteins | sample MGYA00376047_ERZ724514 | MGnify/ENA primary metagenome ERZ724514 (study PRJEB28724, sample SAMN07190883) | activated sludge metagenome | isolation source: activated sludge of sewage treatment plant in Hong Hong | place: Hong Kong | collected 2016-03-17 ...
AAAATAAAGGGCTGATTCACTGAATCGGCCTTTTTTATTACTTCTCAGTTGTATTTAAGTTATTGATATGCCCTCTGAATAGTTTCTCTTTTCAAAATGATCTTTTCCATTTCACATCCTGGTTTAATTGCTCCATCTTTTATCATGGGGACTATGCATAGCCGCGACATCAGGGCATTTACGTTTTATGTCAAAGCTTGTGAGCTAATGAAACAATGTGAGGTATTTGGTCCTGAAATGAATACCAACCATATCGACGCCGCACAGTGGCAGCAGGCATTTACATTACCTCCCGACCTGGCACTGGACCGGGTGTGGGGGCCGGGCAAATACCAAAAGCGTAAAACCATGCTTCACAAAGCCTTTGGTTTGGACCTCGATGCATTGAAGGGAGTGAGCCCTGTTTTTTTACAAGGACTCATGATGTCTTCCTGCCTTGGCAGTGAGCAGCCGCAAACCCTTGACCAGATGTTGCTTGACAATGCAATGAAACAGGGCATGACAGTCAAAGGCATTGAAAGTCCTGAAGATCAATATACCATCGCCAAATCACTTGATGCGGGTATCCAGATTCAACAACTGGATGGCATGCTGGGTAAGCCTGATAAATTTCGTCACCAGGCAAATAAGCTGGCAGTGCTTTATGCCAACAATGAACTCACTTCGTTGTATCAGTTGGGAAAACGCGGACTTGGAGCCTTCAGACAAATTCTATTGTACGATCGAAATCAACGCATGGCTGAAACCATCCATCATCAAATCCGGGTGGCAGGCAATTTTGTGGCTATAGGTGCAGCCCATCTACCCGGTCAAAAAGGTGTGTTGCGATTGCTCAAGCAGCGGGGATATAAAATAACGTCAGCTGTCTAAGCGAGCATGGTAGTTCTAACCCTGAGTTTTCTTTCTGCCAAATCAATGGTAAAATGTTTGCTGCACCTCAGTTCTCCATCCAGCTGGTAGTAAATATCTTCTTCGGCATTAATCTCCAGCTTCTGAATTGTATGCGTGCAAACGCCATTTTCCGACAAGTGGCTGCCTTTTTCCACTTTGGGTAAAAAAAGCAATCTTTGCCAAATGGTTTTGGGTTCACAAAATGTAAGGTTGAGCCAGCCATCGTTGATAATGGCGTGGGGTGCCACAAGAAAGCCGCCGCCCGTTCTGTTGGAATTGGAAACCTGACACAGCAACAATCGTGTGCGCAATGGGCTGCCAGCCCATTGCAATGTCATCCATCTTTCCCGGTAAGAAAAAATCAATCGAATCACAACGAGGAGGTAGCCCAGGTGTCCGCCAATCCAGCGAACAGTTTTCATTTTCCTCAAAACTTCTCCATCAAAGCCTAGTCCAATCATGTTGACAAAATATTCATTGTTGCATCTTGCCACATCGATGGATGTTATTGGATATTGCTGCCAATTTTGCATTTGCGTTTCTACGCTAGTCTGATCAAATAACTTCCAATGTAAGTCATTGCCCGTACCACCGGGAAATAAGGTAAGGACAACCTGATCGGGTACTCCGTAATGATTGATAAAGTAATTGAGTGTACCATCGCCTCCAAATAAAAATACCTCGTCAAAACCTTCGAGGGAAGGAGGCCAATGGTTTTCAAAAGCAACGAAGGCCAACCCCAATGCCTGGAGGTTGGCCTTCATTTTTTCTGCCATAATCTTTCCTTTACCATTACCGGAGAAGGAATTGTATAAGATCAGGATACTCATGTGATTGACTTATGGGAAGTCAAGATACAAATTATCCCGGAGGCAGCTTAATTATTCGTGCTCGTAAGATTTAAATGTAAAAACGCGTGAAACGTTGAAACCAAAATGGATGTCACCATCCAGCCAATTGCCCACTGTCTCTGTCACAAAACCTTTTTCTATCATAGATGTAGAGTTGGTAAAGTGGAGTTGGAAGACGTGGCCGCCGGTTTCGATATCAAAACCCAAAGAAAGTGAATTGCGATACCTGGAAGCAATTTGATCGGGAAGTACGTAAATGTATTCTGCATTGAGTGCTATTCGTTTGCTCAATTTGATCCTACCGGCACCGGCAATGGCGTAAACATCATTTTTCTCAGCTTTGGTAGCTGTGAGATTGCGGTGCACCAGGGTTGGTGAAAGTTGTAGAGAAAATCCTTCCGAAAACTTACGACCTAAGATGACTTGCCAGGTATAATACAGGCGCGATGAAAAATAATTTTCTCTATCCTGGTTGGAAAAGGGAACGGTCTTGACTGCCGCACTGGCAAATACAGCAGCCGTAATGGGCATGTTCTTTTTGCCTGAGCTTTGTCTCAACAGCTTGTATTTTGCAAAAACATCGTACGTTTTTTCGTAGCTGCTGCGTCCAAAACCAACCATCAGTCGGTTGGTAATGCCATAATCGCCACCTATGCGTATGGTACTCGCATCCAGCCCGAACAACTCCTGTACACCACCGCTGACGAAGCCAAAACGGTGTGAAATTTTAAAATCAAAAACACCGGCTGCAGTATTTTCCAATGAATGCAGGTTGATCACCCGATTGGTTTTGAAAGCAGCATTGGCGTAATCGGTTGTTTCTTCTTCACCCAGCATTGAAAGTAAATCACTTTCCTGAGCCTGGGCAAGGCTTATTACAGAGGAGGCAAATAAAAATGCCAGCAAGATTTTTTTCATGTCTATTATTTAAATACAGAGTAGTCTGCAGCTATGGAAATGGTCACTTCTTTGGAGATGCTGTCTTTGACAACAGATGGAATGGTGACATTGTAGTCGGCCAACAACAGTTTAATTTTGGAAGTTGCTGAAATAGCACCACCTTTGATTACGAAGGTAGCATTGGCAGTAACCGGTTTGCTCACACCATGCATGTCGAGTGTACCTTTGATCACTACATTGTAGGTACCGTCCTTGCCCAATTGAATGGATGCAACGTTGTCGATTTTACCCTTAAAGGTTGCTTTTGGATAGGTATTGCTTTCCATGTAGTTTTCGTTGAAATGCTCCTGCATGAGGGCTTTTTCAAATTTAAAAGCCTTCACCAATACGCCCCATTCGATAGCACCCGTAGCAAAGTCTACTACAGAGGTGGCCTTGGAATTGACAGCTGCAATTTTTTCAATGCTGGTACTGCAATCAAAGTTTACCTTACCTTCTTTGGTAAAATATTTCTGGGCATTGAGACCCATGACAGTAAACATCAGCAAAGAAAGGAACAAAGATTTTTTCATATATAAATACATTTATTTTTTAATTACACTTTGCACCAGGACTACGTCCATAAGATAGCCGGTGCATTTGCCTTTTACAACAACAGATGATCCCGGGGTCAACCCTTCGGTGTCTGCCCCTGCTTCCATTTCGCAGATGACTGCTGACATTTCATTGCCAGTATTGAGGTAAACCGATTTTTTGGTGCTGTCTGCTTCAATTTTGGTTACCTCTCCTTTAACCTCAATTACTTTATCGAGGTAATTTTTATTGGCTTCTGCTTCATTTGACTCAAAAACTTTTAAGAGATCGGGAGCCGACAAGATTACATCTGCCTCTTTGTCTTCCAGACTGGCAACCGGTCGATTGTATTGGTAGTACCCATAGCCGCCTCCGAGGACCGCCAGCAATAATACCAACCATAGATATTTTTTCATTGTTTTACAATTTTGATAAACAAAGTCACTAATTGTCCTGTGCCCCCTGAAAGATCCATTGTTCGATCTTTGAAATCTGGCAAGTGGTCATTTTTTCGGCATCTTTGGGCATGGCGCTGTAGCCTGACTGGTGCTTGATGCTGCCTATGAGACTTCCGCTTTCAATGTAAGGTGTCAGCTGTTCGTATGTTTCCATGGTAATACCCCCTTGCAAAGCACCGGAATTGTGACAACCAACACAATTGTTGTTGATGATGGGGAAAATATCATTCTTAAAGCTCATGCTATCTGTTACGCATTCAGCTGTATTGGGATACAAATCCTCTTCATTGTCATAGTAGCATGCATTCAAAAAAAGCAAGCCAATGAACAGCCATTTAATCGTTTTTCGCTCCATTACTGATCCAGTTTTTAATTTTATTAACGGTACAAGTATCCAATGAGTTCGCATTGTAAGGCATTTTTGTAAAAGTAGGTTTGCCTTCGATACTACCTAAGAATCCTCCGTTTTGAACCGATGCCAAAACTGCGTTGTAGCTGTCAAGTCGAATTCCTCCTGAAGGGTTGGATGCTTTGTGACAAGCGACACATTGATTGTTGACAATTTTTTGTACGTAACCGCTATAGGTAATGCCCTCAGCAGCGCATGCTATGGGTTGACCGTAATTGGGATTACAAATTTCATTTTTCGCTCCCTGGTTGATCCATTTGGCAATAAGGCTGATCTGATCAGATGTGAGTTTTGCATTGGGAGGAGGTGGCATTAAATCGTTAAGTTTATTTGTAACTATCACCTTATACAATTCGCTGCCTGCTGTATTGAAGGCACGTACCTTACCGGTTGATATTGTTTTTTGATAATTTTCCAGGTTTACACCTTCTTTGTAAGTACCGCCACCATGGCAGCCGCTGTAGGCACAATTTTGTCGTAAAATCGGCATGACGTCTTTTTCAAAATAGACAATGTTTGAATCACATTTGACCCCGGTGCTGTCAAATTGCGGGCCCGGATCGATGGGTGTCGTGTCGGTCTTGGTAGTATCCATATCCATTGTATCGGTTGGATCGAGGGGCGTTATTACAGGCTGGTGCATGCACGCAGGTATCAGGAGAATGATGATCCATCCCAACAGCAATGAAGCCAGTAAATGTTTTTGTTTTAGTTTCATGTTGCAAAGATCAATATTTAAACGACGAAAAATTGGCAAAGTGTACTATGGCATCCCTCAATTAGAAAAAAGCGATACTGAATCGGTTAAGTGGTTTTTAAGAATTGCTTTCATTTGCCTTGTCTTAACCATTCTTTGAATTCAGGGGTTTTTTCCGTACTGATGATGATGTCTTCTTTAAATTCCGGTATGAGCCTCAAATTGATTCTGGCCTTGGAATAGGTATTCATTTGCGCTATGGAATCTATGTGAACAATAAACTGACGATTGACCCTAAAAAATGCCTTGGGATCCAATTGTATTTCCAGGTCTTGCAACTTGTAATCCGACGCCACTCTGAGTCCGTTTTTTTGTACAAAATATCCAATTTTATTTTCTGAATAGATGTAAGCAATCTCATGGGTATTGACCACGGTAAGTTTGCTGCCAAATTTGATGAGGAAGCGGTTTTTGTATTCTGTAAACTGCTCTGTCAGTTCTTTGTTTTTTACGGGATCAAACCAGGACAGTTTGTTTAGCGATTTTGCCAATTCATCTGTATTGATTGGCTTCATCAGATAGTCAATAGCATTGTGTCTGAAGGCATTGACGGCATATTCAGAATAGGCTGTGGTAAAGATGACTTTGCTGCGCACATCCACAATGTTGAATAATTCGAAGCTATTGCCATCTGCCACCTGAATATCCAAAAAAAGGATATCGGGCTGGCCATTTGACAGCAGGTGACCGGCCAATTCTTCTACCGATTCAAAAATGCCAACATTTTCAAGCTCAGGGTTGATTTCTTTGATCATCCGCACCAAACGTTGGGCGGCTATCATTTCATCTTCCAAAACGATGTATTTCATATAGAGCCTTTTTTAATAATGGGTAAGTAATAGTTGTGTGTATTGGAATCTTCTTTGATAAAAGGTAACGGCAAATCCATCAATCTGTACCTTTCAAAAATGTTTTTATTTCCGATACCAAGCGAATGATCGCCGGCCAATTTTGGATTTTTAATATTGCTCACTTTGAGAAAATCGCGTTCAAGCGAAATGGTAACCGTCAAAGGTCTGGCCTTACTCACTTCGTTGTGTTTGACTGCATTTTCAATTAGCATTTGCAGGGCTACGGGTGGCACCATGGCAGCTTCACCGCAAGAATGAACCTCGGCCTGGATTTGTATGGAAATATTTTTCCCAAATCTTTCCTTAAGTATGGTGGTATATGTCTCTACCAGCTGAATTTCTTCTGACAATGCAATAAGTTCTTTTTGGCTGGTTTGTGACAATAATCTAAAAAATTGGGTAAGGTTTTCTGTAAATTTCACTCCCCTGAGTGGGTCTTCTTCGATAAGGCCGATGAGGGTATTGAAGGTGTTGAATAAAAAGTGGGGGTCCAGCTGGCTTTTGAGGTTGATCAGTTCAGCTTCAGTTTTGATGCGCGATAATTCTGACCTCAGTAAGGCCACATTTTTGCTCCGACGCTGCAGCAACCACAGGATGGCTATCGCCAGCAACACAAGAAGTGAGTAAAACCAAACGGTATTGTAGAAAGCACGCTCGATATGAAAGGTATATTCTGTAATGGGTTCATCCTGAAACGACTTATTTTCGCTGGCTTTTACCTTGAAAACATAATTGGCTGGAGCCAGGTGTGGATAAGAAACTACCCTATCACCTGTGTACCTCCAATCTGTGTCAAAGCCTTCAAGTTTATAGGCATACTGTACACCTACAGGATTGTTTAACCAACCGGCAGTAAAAGAAAACCTGAGGTTATTTTGGTGTTGTTCAAATTGATTCTGTGATTGAGGTATGCTTTCGAGATTGACCTCAATTTTATCCAGACGGGTGAACGGATGTTTTTTACGCAGAGCTGCCCCCGGTGAAAACCTGACCAAGCTATTGCCAAGTGCAAAATAACAATCACCCTGGCTCATGGTAAAATTGTTGAGGAATGAAATACCCGGATCACCCCCTGAAGTAAATTGAAAAGGGAGTACATGTCCGGTAGCTATCTCCATCACTTCAACCGAATGGTTTCTGATCAATAAAAGATGTGATTCGTCTAACCTGCTGAGACCAACGATTTGGTTTTTTACAGAAAAACTTTGGGGAAGAATATCCCACAAGCCATCGCGATTGCGCACGAGACCCAGGTTGGAAGAAGCAAAAAATACTTCCCCAGCCCTACCCTCAGCAATCGAAAAAACGGAGCCAAGCTTGTATATTTTCTGATCCTTATTATTGATAATTTCTTTCCAATCTGTGAGTTTTCCCATTTTTCGCAAGGTTACGCCATTGCGGTCTTTGCCATACCACACACCACCTTCATGGTCTCTATACACATCGTAAACATAAGCTTTGAGGGTGCTTCGCTGTGCAACATTGGTCATAGGCACCGGCCTGCCTTCTTTTGAAACAGGCAAACTAAGGATGCCTGCCAGGGTAGAAATTTCCACATTGGCATCACCCGTCTTTTCTATGTCTAGAATGGTATTGTCATCGGTTTCGAGCAAGCGGCCAAAGTGCTGGATTAAAGATTTGGCCGGATCAAAAACAAAGAGGCCATTGGAAAAGGTTCCGATCCAGATTAGCCCATTGACATTGTGTATGGTGGTAATGTTTTCTCCCTTAAGCAGCCATTTGCCTTCATCAGACAATAGACTATTTTTAACAAGAACTCCTGAGGCTGTTCCCAGGTAAAAATGATGGCCGTCGTATTCAGTAGTCTGAATGTCGCCAATTGGGGCTACTTCAAATTGTACGAAATGAAGACCTGACTTATAAAGTGATGATTTACCTCCGGCAACCCATATGTTGTTTTCCGGGTCAACATATACCGAAGAAATCCGATCCTGTATATCGGGCATGTTAAGCTGGGAAATCACCCCGTTTTTCCATTCCAAAATCTGATTGCCGGTATGAAAGATCAATCGCTCATCTGCACAAAAAAGGTTCTGATTTTTGTTTCCATTTTTATTATCAAAAAGTATATTAATGCGGTTGTCAGCGCCAATTTCAAAGATCTGTCGGTCGTAAGTGGCTGCAATGATGGTACCTCTGGCCGATCTGCATAGTTTTACGATGATGTAATCGGGCAGATTGGGTATGGTGGTTACTGTAGCATTCGGTCCGCCTCCGGAAAGAAATGCAACGCCCTGGTCAGATGCTATGTACAAAGACCCATTGTTGGCAGTATTGAGGTCGTAGATATCTTTGGTTTTTATTGCCTGCACCTGAGTGATGAGACTGTCGTGATCCACCCTAAAAAGACCATCACCATAACTTGCAATCCAGAGACCGTCTTGTCCTCTGACCTCAATGTCGCTTATTTTCGATTTGGTAAAAGTGGGCAAGGTAGCAATGCGACTGTGATCGCCGGCATCAATTTTAAAAACTTGCCCTGTTCTGGAGCCGGCATAAATGTAACCCTTGTTTTTTTTGAGACATACGATCTCAAATGATTGCAACGAAGCAAGGATTTCGTCTTCATAGCCATTGTAAACAATCAAGCCCTTGTCTGTACCCAGCCATAGAAAGCCAAAGTTGTCTTGCACCATGGCATTGATTTTATATTCCCCTGACAATGGGATCTGGCGCGTTAAAATGGTCTGGGAAGCAATCGGAAAAGAAAGCCACCAAATGAGTAAGACCATGCAAATTTGGCTTTTCATCCTTGCAAATTGCCTTTACATTTTAATTTAATCTCTTTGGCAATCTTTTGACTTACAATGCGTGGTACATGGATGTTGTAATCATCGAGCAGGATGACAAATTCCGAAAGAAAATTTACGCCTTTGGGTGTCCATTCAAGGTTCACCTCTATCAAAACCTCATTGGCAATGCCATGGACAGTGAGCATGCCTTTGGCCCTAACTACTTGTCTTCCCTTCAAAGTCAGGGGTTCAATAATTTTGCCTGTAAAAGTAGATTCTGGGTATTGATCGGTTTCCATGTAATTTTCAAAAAAATGCTCTTTCTGAAGGGGGCTGTTGAAGCCCTCGAAATTTTTCATATTTGCCTTGAAAGAAAACTGTTGGGAGCTTATATCCAAAATACCTGCTACCAGATGATTGGTAGCTTTGATAACTTCAAGGGGAGCGTCGGAAACAAAGCTCAGCTTCGCCTTAAGTGTTTTGTATACCTGGCTTTGGGCCGGAAAAAATAAAATGCAAAACAAACCACAGAAGATGACTCTTTTGATCATTCTCCAAAAATAAGGATAAAGATATTTTATCACTGAAACAAAGCCTGAAACTGTAAAAATGTTCGGTGAATCTGTAAAATAAAATGAATCAAAGGGTTTTAACATTTGAAAAGACGGTGGGAACTATGACATTCGACAACCTGCAAGGCTCGCTGAACATGGCCACAATGCCCAGCTTGGTTTGGGGGTCAAAGGCTATTTCTGCCCTGTAGTGGCTAACCTGCCCCCCGTGAAAAATAAGACGTTGTTCGCCAAAGTCAAGTATACGCCAACCCAGGCCGTAATGCGAATCGGTTACACCCGGCCAAAAATTGAAGTATTTATCGTCATAGGATGTAGATATCCTGGGTTCAAATGCCATTTTCAGCGCAGCATGAGAAAGATGTTCCGGCTTAAAACCCATGATGGCAATCAACCATTTTTCCATGTCTGCCAAACTTGCATTGATACCTCCTGCAGATGGGGTGTTGTAGTAGCAGGTATCCAACTCCCTGACAGCTCCTCCTGCGTGCTGGGGCCAGACAAAATGTGGATTATTGGCGATGCTGTCGAAATCAGCACTAGCATGGCTCATGCCCAGTCTCTGGAAAATAAAGGCCTGGAGGGCTTGTTTGTAAGTCATGCCCGTAACTTTGGCTATCACTTCTTCGATCAATGAATAAGCTGCATTTTGATAGGCATAATCCTGGCCGGTAATGTCGCGGGCTTTCAATGTTGAGAGCGCGGCAATCACTTTTGCTTTGGGAGTGCCCATCTCTATGAGGTTGCTAAAAGCGTGTTCGGTGAGTCCGGTACTGTGGGACAGGATGTGCCAGATGCGCAATGAATCGCCTGGTACCGAGGATTTCAATCGCAATTCAGGTATGTATTTTGAGACCGGATCATTGATGTTGATCAGTTTTTTTTCTGCCAACATTGCAGCCAATACTCCGGCAAAACCCTTGGAAACGCTGCCTATCCTAAATATGCTTTCATCATTAATGGGACCTCCGTCAAATTTACCTTTGATTTTGCCATGAAATTGCTGATAAACCACGTGGCCACGGTAAACAATGCCAATGGCATAAGCGGGTTGGGGTGAAAGCTTTTGTTCGGCATTGAGAATGTCATCCAAAGTACTGAAATCCAACGAAGGGGCTGTATTGGAGGGCGTAGTAGCGGGTACATGCGTGGTAGTTGACGATTGCCTGCAGGACATCATGGCGAAGGCGCAAAGGCAAAAAATCAAGCCGAAAATCAGACGCATGGTAACCATTTAAAAATTGGATGACGAAAATAAACATATAATAGCAAAAAGCAAGAAACCATCCTGAAGGGCTGATGGCAACGTGCAGATAATTTATTTGGTCGATTCAATGGCAAAATTGGTCTATAAACCAAATATTTTTTTT
>ERZ724514.1489-NODE-1489-length-10337-cov-6.375900_pt1 | contig 10337 bp, 6 predicted proteins | sample MGYA00376047_ERZ724514 | MGnify/ENA primary metagenome ERZ724514 (study PRJEB28724, sample SAMN07190883) | activated sludge metagenome | isolation source: activated sludge of sewage treatment plant in Hong Hong | place: Hong Kong | collected 2016-03-17 ...
CTTGGCCACGACCCTAGGGGACTCAGGCGATGAAGCGCGTGGTGATCACTCGACCATCCCGCGAGCCGTCCGCCGCTGTGTGGTCCGCGACCACGAACGTTCGCTGTAGCCACCGGTCGGTGCCGTCGAAGCGGGGCGTGAACGGCGTACGTCCGTGGACGGCCAGATCGTTGTCGACGACGAGCAGGTCTCCGGCCTCCAGAGTGACCGCGGTGGCGTTCTCGCGAACTAGGCGTGCCAACTCGTCCAGGGCCTCCTGGGCCACCGGGTCCGTCCCCTGCATCAGGTCCGCGTCCAGCCACATCTTGGGAAACTCAGGATCGCCGTAGAGCACCGGCCGTTGGATCGATCGGGCGTCCGACCGGCCCCCCGCGTAGGACTCGTCGATTCCCGTCGTGAAGCGCGACTGGAACAGGACGGCGCGCGAACGCGGCGACAGGGTGTCGAGCACCGCGGCGATGCTGCACAACGTCGTGGCCGCCGACGGGTCGCCGCGCAGGCACAGCAGAAGCAGGTAGCGCGGGCGGTGCGGGTGGAAGGCCGCCTCGGTGTGGAACTCGAGCATGGATTTGCTCGACGTGGAGACCTGACGATCGGCATTGCGACGGGTGGGAGAGATGTTCTGGACGACGTCCCCACCGTGTTCGGGGAGGTATCCGACCGGGCGCCCGAGGACGCGGCCCACCGTCAGCAACGAGAACTCGGACACCTGGTCGGCCTTGTCGGCCAGCAGCGGATCCTCCGGCGTGGGGGGCAGGTCACCGAGCGGCATGTTCTTGAGCAGCAGTGCGCCGGCCGCCGGGGCGTCGTCGACGAAGTCCACGAGAGCGTCGTAGATGGGCTCCGGAAGGGTCCTTCCGGCATGGGCCACCGCCCGTAGGAAGTCCGCGGAGTTGATCGGGACGTCCGGGGCGTGCGCGGGCTGCCAACTCGACCCGTCGATCACGTCGACCGCCGGATGGTCCACGTGCGGCCCGGGAGTGGTCAGCACCGTGTGCAGGGTCTGCTCCACCTGCGGATCGCTCTTGCCCAGAACCGTCCGCGCCCAGAACAGCGCACCGTTCTCGTCGGCGATTGCGTCCTCCCACCGTCCGGCGAGTACCCCGAGGCCGTTCACACGGCCTGCCACCGGGATGCCGTCGGCGGTCGCCCACACCTGTTCGGTCTCGATCCCGATGGCGCCCGTGAGCGGGAAGGTCAGGTCCCCGGCCTCGACTGTGTACACCGGGTCGGCGACGAGCGGGTCGTGGGAGGGATGGGCAGGTAGTGGCGTGGTGCTGACACCGAGGGCCTGCAGGACAGCGGTCGACGTCGTGCACACCACAGCACCGACCGATCGGAGTTGCTCGACGAACTCGGCCGGTGGGACCTGGTGCAGGACAACGACGTCCGCAGGCTCGTCTGAGGCGGCGGTGACGCCGAGGGGTTCAAGTACTTGAGTCAGCACGCTCATGGGGGAGACCTCCTGGTCGATCGGGGTGACCGTACGACAGTGGTGGCGGCCATGGGTGAGCCGTGCACCACGACCATTGTGCCAACCCTAGGGTGGGGTTTGTGCGTAGATTGCTCCTACTCGCTGCGGCCGTGTCGCTGAGCACGGCGTGTGCGGCGAGCCCAGCACCCCAGGCGGCCGTGCCGTCGGACGCTCCCACACCCGTCCCGACCGGGGTGTCCGGCGCCGTCGACGATGCCTATAGCGAGCTGTCGTCGGCGGATCGGGTACGCCAATTGCTGATGCTCCCGGTGAGCTCGCTGGATCCGGCCGCGGCCCGCACCCTGGTCCGCCAGAACCGACCCGGCGGGCTGATCATCATGGCGCCCGGCACGGCGAAGCAATGGGCCCGGGTGGTCAAGGCCGCGCAGGCGCAGGCACGCTCGCTCGGTCTGCCCCCACTGCTGATCGGTGCCGATCAGGAGAACGGGACATTGGTTCGCAGGATGCGTATGCCGGTCACCTTGCCGGGCGCTATGGTGCTCGGCGCTGCCGTGGCGGGGGATCGCGAGCGCGGCCTGCAGGCATCCGAACAGATCGCTGACCTGACCGGTCGGTGGCTGGCCGCAGGTGGGGTCAACATCGACTTCGCGCCCGTGGCCGATGTCAACGTGCGTCCGAGCAATCCTGTGATCGGCATCCGGTCGCCGGGGGCCTTCCCGGGGATCGTCGGGGATGCCGTGGCGGGTCAGGTGGCCGGCTTCGAGACGTCGAACGTGCTGTCCACCGCCAAACACTTCCCCGGACACGGAGACACCGCCACCGACAGTCACCTCGGGTTGGCGAAGGTCACCCACTCCCGCGCGAAGATGAATCGGATCGACCTCCCGCCGTTCCAGGACGCGATCGATGCCGGGGTGCCGGCGATCATGGTGGCGCACGTGACGGTGCCAGCGGTCGATGATCGGCCGGCCACCGTCTCCAAAGAGATCGTCACCGGAATCCTGCGCGACGACATGGGGTTCGACGGTCTCGTTGTCACCGACTCTTTGGGGATGGGGGCGGTCGCCAGTCGCCCCAACCTCTACCGGGACGTGATCGCCGCCGGGATCGATGTCCTGCTCATGCCCAACGATCCAGCGACTGCGGTGGCCCAGGTGCGCAACAGCCCGGGACTGTCGAAGACGAGGGTGCGCGACGCGGTCGTGCATGTGCTTGCGGCCAAGGACCGGCTCGGGTTGCTCTCCACCGGTCTGAAGTACCCGAGTGCACCGAACAAGAAGCAATCGCGTAACACCGCGAGGCGGACTGCTGCCGCGGGCATCACGGTGCTCGGGGCCTGCCGGAACCTCGTTTCCGGTGGAGCCACCGTGGTGGGCAGTGGACCCGCGGCCGACGGCGTGCGGCAGGGGCTGCGCGCAGCGGGCGTCGGGTCGGGACCGGCTCGGGTCGTCGTGTCGGCGGGATCGCCGGGCGCAGCGGATATCTGGGTCGCCACCAGTTCGCCCTACGGAGCGCTGCGCGCCCCGGCGAAACAACGTGTCCTCACCTACGGCGACGTGCAGGCCTCAGGATGGGCTGCCGGACAGGCGATCGCCGGCGAACTGGAAACGCTCGGGGGGCTGCCGGTGCGGGGCCCCAAACCCTGCGCGCGCATCCGCTGAGGCAACTCACACATAGGCACGGAGATGGCGGTGCGCGCAATCCGCTGACGACTTCAGTGCAGCAGGTCGCCGAGGGCCGTCTCCTGCTCCTCGGTGGCCACGAACAGCAACTCGTCACCGACCTCGAGGGGGTCGTCGCCGGTGGCGGCGATCACCCGGTCCTCCCGAAGGATCGCGACGAGCGCGGTGTCGACGGGCCACTCCACGTCGCCCACGGCCATGCCTATGACGTTCGAGTCATGGGGAAGCGTCATCTCCACCAGGTTCGTCTTGCTCTGCCGGAAGGTGAGCAGGCGTACGAGGTCGCCGACCGCGACCGCTTCCTCAACGAGTGCGCTGAGCAGTCGCGGCGTGGACACCGCCACGTCCACACCCCACATCTCGTCGAACAGCCACTCGTTCTTCGGGTGGTTCACACGGGCGACCACTCGAGGTACGCCGTATTCGGTCTTGGCCAGCAGCGAGACCACCAGGTTGACCTTGTCGTCGCCGGTGGCGGCCACGACCACCTGACACTGCTCCAGGCCGACGAGGTCCAAAGACGCCATCTCACAGGCATCTGCCTTGACGATGTCGACGCCTTCGATGCGCGACTTCTCGACGAGAACGGCGTCCCGGTCGATGAGCAGGACGTCGTGGCCGATCCCTGCGAGTTCCCGGGCGATCGACTTGCCCACCTTGCCGGCGCCGGCGATGGCCACCTTCATTCCGGATCCACCGCCCTCGCTGCACAGTGTTCGTTGACCTCGTCGAGGGCTTCCTTCGCGCTCAACAGGATCGGCTCATCGCCCTCTTGGAGCACGCTGTCAGCCGTGGGGACGATGACCCCGCCCTCGCGGTAGATCATGGCCACGCGCGACGGCAAGCCGAACGTGAGCTCCTCAGCACGGCGGCCGTACCACGTGCGATTCAGGTCCACCCGGTGCATGACTGCCGCGCCGGTCTCGTCTGTCCACAACTGCGCCGGATCCCCCGGCAGCAGGTGGCGCATCATCTGCTCGGTCGTCCAGGCCACGGTCGCCACCGTCGGGATGCCGAGCCGTGCGTAGATGGCCGCCCGGCGGGGGTCGTAGATACGGGCGACCACGCGTTCGACGTTGAACTTCTCCCGGGCGACGCGCGCCGCAACGATGTTCGAGTTGTCGCCGCTGCTGACCGCGGCGAACGCCTGCGCCTCCTCGATGCCGGCCGTGAGCAGTGTGTCCCGGTCGAAGCCGATACCGGCCACCGTCTTGCCCTCGAAACTGGACCCCAGCCTGCTGAAGGATGTCGCCGACTGGTCGATGACCGCCACGGAGTGACCGAGTTCATCGAGATTGCGCGCTAGCCGGGAACCGACCCGGCCGCAGCCCATCACCACGAAATGCACAGTCCAACGCTACTCGTGCGTCACACCGGGTGCTCACCGGTCTACGATCGGAGGCGTGCTCACACCCAAGGAGCTTCTGCTCGGCCGGGCGCAGCGCAGCGACAAACTGCACTCGACGCTGCTACCCAAGCGCATCGCGTTGCCTGTGTTCGCCAGCGACGCGCTGTCGTCGGTCTCCTACGCGACCCAGGAGATCCTGCTGGTTCTGTCGCTGGGCGGGCTGGCGTTCTTCGCCTACTCGCCTTGGGTTGCGCTCGGGGTCGTTGCCGTCATGCTGGTCGTGGTCGCGTCCTACCGGCAGAATGTGCAGGCCTACCCCAGCGGTGGCGGCGACTACGAGGTGGTCACCAAGAACCTCGGACCCAACGCGGGTCTGACCGTCGCCAGTGCGCTCCTGGTGGACTACATCCTCACCGTCGCTGTGTCGATGTCCGCAGCCTCCGCGAACATCGCCTCAGCCATCCCCTGGTTCGGCCAGCATCTGGTCGCGCTCACCATCGGGATGATCATCATCGTCACACTGCTGAACCTGCGGGGTGTGCGGGAGTCGGGAACCCTTTTCGCGATCCCGACCTATGCCTTCATCTTCGGCATCTTCGCGATGATCATCACCGCGGCGGTGCGGTGGGCCGCGGGGGACACGATGCTCGCGGAATCCGCCAACTGGGAGATCGAACCCGAGGCGACCTTCGCCGGCGCCGCGCTGGTGTTCCTGCTGGCCCGGGCGTTCTCGTCCGGGTGCACGGCCCTCACCGGTGTCGAAGCCATCTCCAACGGGGTTCCCGCGTTCCGCAAGCCCAAGAGCAAGAACGCCGCGGCCACCTTGGTCATGCTCGGCGTGCTCAGCGTCACCATGTTCATGTCGATCACGATCCTGGCGCTGGTGACCAAGGTGAAGGTGGCGGAGAACAACGCTGACCTGATCGGACTGCCACCCGGCGAGGATCAGAAGACCGTCATCGCGCAGATCGCCCAGGCGGTCTTCAGCAACTTTCCGGTGATGTTCATCTACGTCTCGACCGTGACCGCGCTCATCCTGGTTCTGGCCGCGAACACCGCCTTCAACGGGTTCCCGGTCCTCGGCTCGATCCTGGCCCAGGACAACTACCTGCCGCGGCAGTTGCACAACCGTGGCGACCGCTTGGCCTTCAGCAACGGCATCGTCTCGCTGGCATTCCTGGCGATCGTTCTCGTCTACATCTTCGAGGCCAGCGTCACGGCCCTGATCCAGCTCTACATCGTCGGTGTGTTCATCAGTTTCACGCTGAGCCAACTCGGGATGATCAGGCACTGGACGAGACTGCTGTCCACGGAGGAGGACCCCACCGTCCGTGGCCAGTACACGCGACGCCGGATCGTGAACAGCATCGGCTTCGTGATGACCGGAAGTGTGCTGGTCATCGTGCTCGCGACCAAATTCACGCGCGGCGCGTGGATCGTCTGTATCGCGATCCCCGTGCTCTTCATCATCATGAAGGCGATCCAGCGGCACTATGAGAAGGTCGCGATCGAGCTCACGCCGCTGGATGATGAGCGTTTCCTCCTGCCTGCCCGGGTGCACGCGATCGTGCTGGTGGCCAAGATCCACAAGCCCACCCTGCGGGCTCTGGCATACGCCCGAGCCACCCGGCCGTCAACCCTCGAGGCCCTGACCGTGGAGGTCAGTCCGGGTGATTCTGAAGCGATCATCGAGGAGTGGGAGCGCCGGGAGATCCCGGTGAGCCTGAAGGTGCTCGAGAGTCCCTACCGCGAGATCACGAAGCCGGTGGTGGACTACGTGCGCAACTTCCGGCGCGCGAGTCCGCGTGACCTCGTGACCGTCTACGTGCCCGAGTACGTGGTGGGCCACTGGTGGGAGCACCTCCTGCACAACCAGAGCGCCCTGCGGCTCAAGAGCCGTCTGCTCTTCACCCCCGGTGTGATGGTGGTCAGCGTGCCGTGGCAGTTGGAGTCCAGCGATCGGGTCGCCGACAAGGTGGAGGCAGAGGCGCCCGGGGCCATCTATCGGGGTATCCCGGCCCAGCCCCGGGACTGAGCTGTGTCCGAGGTCGTCCTGCGCGTCGACAAACCGGCACACGGCGGATCCTGTGTCGGACGGCTCGACGGACAGGTGGTCTTCTGCCGTTACAGCCTTCCCGGCGAGACGGTCACCGCACGTGTCACTGAGGACTCCGGCCGGTTCCTGCGCGCTGATGCGGTCGCGGTCCAGCACGACCCGCATCCGCAACGCCGTGAGAGTCCGTGCGCGTGGTTCGGGCCGGATCGATGCGGTGGGTGTAGTTGGCTGCACACCACGCCGGATGAGCAACTGGTCCTGAAGTCGCAGATCCTGTCGGAGACGCTTGAGCGCATCGGGGGCGTGGTCGAGCAGGTTCCGGTGGTTTCTCTGGGCCTTGAGGCGGGGTGGCGGACTCGGATGACGCTGCATGCCGACGGTGAGGGCCGGCTCGGTTTCCATGGGGCCCGCAGCGATCACATCGTCCCGGTAGGGGACTGCATGCAGGCCGCTTCGGAACTCGAGGTCGCCGAGTTGCTCGCTCGGCAGTGGCCGCCCGGGGCTGACGTCCACGTGAGTGTCAGTGATGCGGGCAGGGCCGTGCTCGTCCGGCGCCAGGACGGAAGCCGGGAGGTCGACGGCCCCCAGGAGCACGTCCACGATGTGCAGGGCCGCCTCTTCACCCGCGCCGTCGACGGCTTCTGGCAGTCGCACCGGCTGGCCCCCGACGTGTTGGTCGAGGAGGTCCGCAGCCTGGTCGATCCAGGAGGGTCCATCGTGGATCTCTACGCGGGTGTGGGACTTCTGGGATTGAGCCTGCTCGGCGAAGAGGTGCAGCGACTGGTGCTGGTGGAAGGCGATCGGCGGGCCGCGGCGCATGCTCGCCGCAACGCCGCCGGCGATGACCGTGTGAAGGTGATCGCACGCGATGTGCGGCAATGGCGCGCCACGGATGCCGACCTCGTGGTTCTTGATCCGCCACGTGCAGGTGCGGGCAAGGATGTCATCAGGGCAGTGGCCGAGACCGGGGCGGCCTCGGTCGTCTACGTCTCCTGTGAGCCATCCACCTTGGCCCGGGACCTCGCGCTGTTCGACGCACGCGGGTACCGGCCGGATCACCTGCGCGGTTTCGACCTCTTCCCAGGGACGGCGCACGTGGAGACGGTGGTGCGTCTGAGGTCGACGGCGAGAACCTCCCGCTGAGCAACTAGGCTGGTGGCCGACCGACCAGCGATGGGAGAAGCAGTGGCAAGCCTCGACAGTTTCGGTGCCAAGTCGCAGTTGCAGGCGGGCGGGGAGTCGTACGAGATCTTCCGACTCGACGCCCTCGGCGAACTGAATCTCCCGTACACCCATCGGGTGCTGCTGGAGAACCTGCTGCGGACCGAGGACGGCGCGAACGTCACGGCCGACCAGATCCGCGCACTGGCTGCCTGGGACGCCACGGCTGCGCCGAGTCAGGAGATCCAGTTCACCCCGGCGCGGGTGATCATGCAGGACTTCACAGGTGTGCCGTGTGTCGTGGACCTCGCCACGATGCGCGAGGCCTTCACCGAGATGGGCGGCGACCCGGCCCGCATCAACCCGCTTGCCCCGGCTGAACTGGTCATCGACCACAGCGTCATCGCCGACTACTTCGGGACCCCGCAGGCACTGCAGCTCAACGTGGCGCTGGAGTACGAGCGCAACCGTGAGCGTTACCAGTTCCTGCGCTGGGGGCAGAGTGCGTTCGATGAGTTCCGCGTGGTCCCGCCGGGCACCGGCATCGTGCACCAGGTCAACATCGAGCACCTGGCACGCGTGGTGATGGTCCGCAACGGTCAGGCCTATCCGGACACCTGCGTCGGCACCGACTCGCACACGACCATGGTCAACGGCCTCGGTGTGCTCGGCTGGGGCGTCGGCGGCATCGAGGCTGAGGCGGCGATGCTGGGCCAGCCGGTCAGCATGTTGATCCCCCGAGTGGTCGGCTTCAAGCTCACGGGCGAGCTGCCCCCTGGCGCGACCGCCACCGACCTGGTGCTCACGATCACGGAGATGTTGCGCCAGCACGGCGTCGTCGGCAAGTTCGTGGAGTTCTACGGCGAGGGCGTGGCGGCTGTTCCGCTGGCCAACCGGGCGACCATCGGCAACATGAGTCCCGAATACGGCTCCACCGTGGCGATCTTCCCGATCGACGACGAGACGTTGGCGTACCTCAGACTCACCGGGCGCAGCGACCAGCAGATCGCGGTGGTCGAGGAGTACGCGAAGGCGCAGGGCCTGTGGCACGACGCGAGCCGGGAGCCTGCCTACTCCGAATACCTCGAACTCGACCTCGCCGACGTCGTGCCGAGTCTGGCCGGTCCCAAGCGTCCGCAGGACCGGGTCGCTCTCGACGCGGCCGCCACCTCGTTCGCCGAGGCGCTGCCGACCTACACCCAGGAACCGGACAAGACCGCCACCCTCGCGTTGGAGGGACAGGAGGTCACCATCGGACACGGTGCCGTAGTGATCGCCGCCATCACCAGTTGCACCAACACGTCGAACCCCTCGGTGATGCTCGGTGCGGCACTGCTGGCCAAGAAGGCGGTCGAGGCCGGGTTGACCCGCAAGCCGTGGGTCAAGACCACATTGGCTCCGGGGTCGCAGGTCGTCACCGACTATTACGAGAAGTCCGGACTGCTGCCGTATCTGGAGAAGCTCGGCTTCGACATCGTCGGCTACGGCTGCACGACCTGCATCGGTAACTCCGGGCCGCTGCCGACCGAGCTGAGCGAGGCGATCCAGGGTGCGGATCTCGCGGCGGTGTCGGTGCTCTCCGGCAACCGTAACTTCGAGGGCCGCATCAACCCGGACGTGAAGATGAACTACCTGGCCTCCCCGCCGCTGGTGGTCGCGTACGCACTGCTCGGGCGCATGGACTCCGACATCGTGAACGAGCCGCTGGGCACGGGAACCGATGGTCAGCCGGTGTACCTGCGCGACATCTGGCCCACGGATGCCGAGGTGCAGCAGGTGATCCGGCGGGCGATCGACGACGACATGTACGCCCGCCGGTACGCCGATGTCTTCGCCGGTGATCAGACCTGGCAGAACCTGCCCACGCCGACCGGCTCGACCTTCGCCTGGGACGCCGAGTCCACGTACGTGCGCAAGCCTCCGTACTTCGAGGGGATGCAGCCGGTCCCCGCGCCGGTGACGGACGTGACCGGTGCACGTGTCCTTGCCAAACTCGGTGACTCCGTGACCACCGATCACATCTCGCCGGCCGGTGCCATCAAGGCTGACTCGCCGGCCGGGAGGTACCTCTCCGAGCACGGAGTCACACCCAAGGATTTCAACTCCTACGGGTCACGACGCGGCAACCACGAGATCATGATCCGGGGGACGTTCGCGAACATCCGCCTGCGCAACCAGTTGGTGCCGGGGATCGAAGGTGGCTTCACGGTCGACTTCACGACCGGGGAGCAGTCGACGATCTATGACGCTGCCCAGAACTACGCCTCAGCCGGGCTGCCCCTGGTCATCCTCGCGGGCAAAGAGTACGGCTCCGGGTCGTCACGGGACTGGGCGGCGAAGGGTACGTCGTTGCTCGGGGTGAAGGTCGTGATCGCCGAGTCCTTCGAGCGGATCCACCGCTCCAACCTCATCGGGATGGGAGTGCTGCCCCTGCAGTTCCCGGAGGGCGAGAACGCCGACAGCCTCGGGTTGACGGGCACTGAGAGCTTCGACGTCACGGGGATCACCGCACTCAATGACGGCGGTGTCCCGGCCACGGTCAAGGTGCGCGCCACCTCGGACAGCGGCGGTGTGGAGTTCGACGCGGTAGTGCGCATCGACACCCCTGGTGAGGCGGACTACTACCGCAACGGTGGCATCCTGCAGTACGTGCTG
>ERZ724514.1493-NODE-1493-length-10299-cov-3.862261_pt1 | contig 10299 bp, 10 predicted proteins | sample MGYA00376047_ERZ724514 | MGnify/ENA primary metagenome ERZ724514 (study PRJEB28724, sample SAMN07190883) | activated sludge metagenome | isolation source: activated sludge of sewage treatment plant in Hong Hong | place: Hong Kong | collected 2016-03-17 ...
CAATAGTATTCAGTATCTTATAACTTAATAGTGGGTCAATAATTTGACTGTAGTAAGACATGAGGAGAGTTGATCCAATCGTCAATTCCTTGGCGGTGCCGGAGCGCGAGAAGTGTTTCTCCATTCTCAGAACAGTTTCAGGTGCTTGTAAACCAAGGCGCGAGAAAGTGTCGGACTTGATGAAACACAATCGTGATGATCAGATTTCGGCATCGAATGCAGAAATATGGCCTGAATACGATAAAATGATTAATGCACTTGTTTTTTGTTGGAGCCATGGCCGTGCAAGCGATGCGATTTAATTTCCGAACTCTGTGCCGCAATGCCGCCGAACGTGGTGGCCAGATGCAGCGGCGCCTGCTCGACGCGCTGGGGGCGCGACACACCGTCAAAACCTTGCCGGAATTTGGCATCGAGCGAGCAGCACAACTGGCCAGCTGCACCGCCAACCACATCCGCAACCTGGAAGCGCGCGGGGATTTACCCGTGCCGCGCCTGGTGGATGCGGGCTCCATTCAGCGGCGGGTCTATAACTACAATGAGGTCAACCGCATTCGTGCCGCCATCGGCAAGCGACCCAGCCGGCCGGTTGGCGCCGATTGCGTGCGGGTGGTTTTCTCGAACCTGAAGGGCGGCGTAGCGAAGACCACCATGTCGCTGCACTTCGCGCAATATCTGGCACGCGAGGGGTATCGGACGTTGCTGGTCGATGCCGACCCGCAGGCCACCACTACCGGCGCGTTCGGTTTTATCCCCGATCTGGATCTGAGCGACGGGGACGATTTGTTTCCAGCCCTAACCGAAGCGTCGCCGCTAATCGCCAAGGCAATCAAACAGACGCATTGGGAAAACCTGGATCTGATTCCTGCGCGACTGGCATTGCAATACACCGACTGGCGGTTGTCGCAACCGGAAGAGCGTCAGAACAAAGCCTTGGGACCGCCGCCGGTGCGGCTCCATCGGGCTTTGAAGGAAATCGAGGATCGCTACGATATCGTCGTGGTGGATACGCCACCGTCGCTCGGCATGTTGTCATTGAACGCCATTGCCGCCGCTAGTCTGATCGTCATGCCTATTGTGCCGCACATGTACGACATTTCCTCCAGCGTACAGTATTTTCGGATTTTGGAGCAGGTTTGCGCGTTGTACGAGCGCGAGATCAACGTGCAGCGGCTCAGTATTTTGCTCACCAAAGTGGATAGCAGTACGGAGACACTCAACAACATCGCTGTCATCAATGGCGCCTATGGCGAGCTACTGCTCAGCAACCGGATGGGCTTGACCAAGGAACTGCAAAAGTCAGCCAGCGACCAGATCAGCATTTATGAAATCGACCAGCCCCGCGGCTCTCGCGACACCTACAACCGAGCGATCATGATGCTGGACGGCGTCAACACCGAAATTCTGTTGGCGGTGCGCCAGATTTGGCAACAAGAAATCCTCGCCGGGATCGAGGCCGCCGAGGCGGGCCAGCGGGGAAGACCATCGTGAGCGGTCGCCGCAAGTCACTCAAAAGTCTCGGCGATTGGATCGGTACCGGGGGTCACAGCTTCGACGGCAGCCTATTGCGAGGCGACAGCGACAGCGTTAGCCAACCGCTGGAGATGGATCGGCTCGTCGCCAGCCGCTACCAACCGCGTCAGCGGACCGATGAAACGTATCTGGCCGAACTGGCGCAGAGTATCCGTCAATTCGGGGTGATCGAACCGCTGGTGGTCAGACCGCTGGCCGATGGCAGCTTCGAAATTCTGGCCGGACACATGCGCTGGCAAGCAGCGCGGCAGGCTGGCTTGCAGCGGATTCCCGCCGTGATCCGAGAGGCAGATGATCGCACTGCTGCTGCCATTGCGCTCGTGGAAAATTTGCTGCGCCGGGAGCTGAACCCGATTGAGGAAGGACGTGCGCTGCGGCGGTTGCGCGAGGAATTCGGACTGACTCAGGAGCAGTTGGCGGAACTGCTCGGTATTTCCCAGCCGGCTATCAGCAAGGCGCTAGGGTTGCTGAGCCTTGATCCCGAGATTCAATGTCTCATCGAAAACGGCCAACTGGAAGCAGGTCACGGCAAAACGCTGCTCGGTCTGTCACGCCCGGCACGAGTTCGGCTGGCCGAGCAGGCAGCACGGGAAGGTTGGAGCGTGCGTGAGCTGGAACGGCGACGGGCCTTGCTGGTGGCGGGTACTCCGTCCCGTCAGGCGATGCCACGCGATCCCAATCTCGTTCGATTGGAGGAGCAATTACGAGAACGGCTGGCGACATCGGTCAAGCTACGCTACGACGTTGGCCGAAGCCGTGGCCGTATCGAAATCAACTTCGCCAGCTTGGATGAATGCGAGGGCATTCTAGAGAAAATTGGTATTTTGAGACAGGAAAACTGATATTTTAATTTTACTATTGTTTCTTATATATCACAAAAGATATTTTATTGTCCATCATATAGTTTATTGAATTAATCTATAATAATGCTATAATGCAAATATAGTGATACAACTGTGGTAGGCCCAACCTTGCCGCGCTCGAAAAAAGCGCGGCTTTTTTCTTTTCCCCGGCTACCCAACTCAACGGCCCTTACCATCGGCGATGGCGAAGCAAGGCATGCCGAGCGTGTGAGTGCGTTCCCCACCGGCGGGCACTTTGCCAAAAGCGGTTTGAGAGTCGATCCGATCCGCAGTCATCGCCACCAAATCGGTGCCGGGAAACGCCTTGAGCCCCGCACTTAGGCTATACCTGCCGCACCGACACCCGGTAGTTCACGCATATCCATGCCTAATTCGGCCTCGACGATCGCTGCCAGAGCCGCGGTACGACTTCCATCGTTATCTTGCTAAAAAGGATATTGATTCTGCTTGACAGGAGACAATCTACATACTATGTATTATCTTTGTATATACAAAAACAGATTACCCGATGAGCAAAAGCAAAAAACAGAAATCCAAGAAGGACGAAGGTGTGAAATTAGTGGTCAGGATCGAAGAAGACCTACGCGATGCGTTTATCGAAACCTGCCAAGCCATGGACACCACGGCCTCGAGGGAAGTACGTCGGTTCATCCGGGATTTTTTGGCGCGGTCGGATAAGGAAGCCTGAGATGCGGCGAGCAGTAAGCGCGGCTTGCCTGACCTCCGTCCATTTTGTTGACAACCAGCACCAGCGAGGCGTATTACCATGGTTTATCCTTCTCCTGCGACCGGCTCCCAGGAGCAAACTCGAGCGGCGCTCGAAGCGATGCGCGCCTATTTCATGGCCACCGACCAAGCCCGCCCCCGCCAGGAACGACAGCGACTGGCCTATGAATGGCTAGCCGCTATCCGTCGCTTACGGACCGCCGACCGATAACAACGTCGCTGGACCAGCCGTAACGGCGATGGCCAATCGGCGCTCCGCGCCGCGCTTCGGCCAGCACTCGCTATGAACTCCATCCGTCAGCGGCTGCTGTTATGGCTGCTCGCCGGGTTATCGCTGGTGCTGGCTGCGTCCGGTTATGCGACCTATCGGCAAGCTCGTGTCGAAACCAACGCCCTGTTCGACTACCATTTGCAACAGACTGCGTTGGCGTTGCGTAACCAGAATCTCCTGGCCTTGGCGATGGGCGCTGAAGGCGAGAGCGGCGATCTGTTGGTGCAGATCTGGGATCGGAGCCGGGGTCTGTTGTACGTGTCGCAACAGCAGCGGGAATTGCCCTTCGCGACCCAGCCTGGATTTGCCGACCTGATGTGGCGAGATGAATCCTGGCGGTTGTTCGCGCTCCACGCCGGCGACCGGATCGTGCAAGTCGCCCAACCGGCGCGGGTGCGCTTACGAATGAGCGCCGATATCGCGCTACACAATCTCGCACCGTTCCTGCTCCTGTTGCCCGGCATGGGGCTGGTGGTTTGGTTCGGCGTGGGCAGGGGGCTGCGGCCATTGTACCGGATCGCCGCCGACATCCAGCGCCGCCGCCCCGGCGCGCTGGAGCCGGTAGCGGCCGAACGACTGCCCGCTGAAATCACGCCTCTAGTTCACGCCCTCAACGATTTGCTAGCGCGATTGGCGCAGACTCTCGACAACCAGCGCCAGTTCATCGCCGATGCGGCTCATGAATTGCGCACGCCCCTGACGGCCGTGCGCCTGCAAGCCGGGCTGGCGCGATCCGCCGCCGACCCCGGAGCCCGTGCCGAGGCGCTTCACGACCTCGGCACGGGTTTAGAACGCGCGACCCACCTCGTCGAGCAACTGCTGGCCATGGCCCGACTGGACGCCGATCCCGCCACTGGTCGAATCGAGCAGGTGGACTTGCTCGCACTCGCCAAAACCGTGATCGGAGAACAGGCTGCCATCGCCGATGCGCGAGACCTCGATTTAGGATTATTACCGAGTGAATCCGTTGCTGTTGCCGGTGATTTTGCCGAATTGCGCACCTTGCTTGGCAATCTCGTGGACAATGCCCTGCGCTACAAAACCCGCAGCGGCCGGGTCGATATCGGTGTCCATCGTGCTGGAGCGGAAGCAATGCTCGTCGTTCGCGATACCGGTCCCGGCATTCCCCCGGCCGAACGGGAACGGGTGTTCGACCGCTTCTATCGCGGTGCTGATACCCAGGTGCCGGGCAGCGGGCTTGGATTAGCCATTGCCAAGCGTATCGCTGATCGTCACGGCGCCCAAATTCGGCTGAATCAACCCGAGGACGGTTCGGGATTGCAGGTTACGGTACACTTCCCTCTGCTACGGGGGACCTGATCATGATGGGTCTTATTCTGGGAGCAACAACGATTTCATCGCGCCTGGCAGCCGAGACTTCTTGGAGCCAGGGCAAATCGAACGGATAAGCGATTTTCGCCGCCGCACAAGCGGTAGATTGTAGGGTATATTGAGGCGGGCATAAGAAAAATGTGATGGTAACTTAAACATGCCGTTCTTCGATAAACTCAAGGAAGCGGTGATCGGTAAGCCGCACGACCCGCTCAATCCGGAAACCCGGCACCACCTTGCACTGGTTGCGTTTCTTGCCTGGATCGGGCTGGGCGCTGACGGGTTATCTTCCTCTTGCTACGGCCCTGAGGAAGCGTTCCTCGCCCTGGGCCACTATACCCATTTCGGTCTCTATCTCGCCGCTGCTACCTTCCTGACCGTATTCGTCATCGCCTTGGCCTATAACCAGGTCATCGAGCTGTTCCCGACCGGCGGTGGTGGCTACAAGGTCGCCACCCAATTGCTGGGACCGCGTGCCGGCCTGGTCTCGGGTTCCGCGCTGCTGGTGGACTACGTGCTGACCATCGCCATCTCCATCGCCAGCGGTGTGGACGCCTTGTTCAGCTTGTTGCCGCCCAACGCCCAGTCCTTCAAGCTAACGGCCGAGATTGCGCTGATCATCGTGCTGATCGTGCTCAACCTGCGGGGCATGAAGGAATCCATCAAGATTTTGTTGCCGATTTTTCTCGGCTTCTTCTTTACCCATGCGTTCTTAATCCTTTACGGCGTCATCGCGCATTTCGAGGGATTGCCCCATCTGATCCCGGACACGATCAGTGAGACCCAACAGCTCACCGAGCAAATGGGTTGGGCGTTCGCAGTTGCCTTGTTCTTGCGGGCCTACTCGCTGGGCGGCGGTACCTACACCGGCTTGGAAGCAGTTTCCAACAATGTCAACATGCTGAGTGAGCCGCGGGTCAGAACCGGCAAGTACACCATGCTTTACATGGCCGGCTCGCTGAGTTTCACGGCGGGTGGCATCATTCTGTTGTACCTGCTCTGGCGGGTACAATCGGTTCCGCATCAAACCCTGAACGCTGTTACTTTCGGCGCCATCATTAACAGTTGGCAGCTCCCTCCCGTGTTGAGTCATAGCCTTCTGGCGGTCGTGCTACTGTTGGAAGGTGGTCTCTTGTTCGTCGCGGCCAATACCGGTTTCCTCGGCGGACCGACAGTGTTGGCGAACATGGCGGTGGATTCCTGGGTGCCTCGCCAGTTCCGCAACCTGTCTGGCCGGCTGGTCACCCAGAACGGCGTTGTGCTGATGGGCCTGGGAGCGCTCGGCATCTTGCTGTGGACCCATGGCGACGTGTCGGTACTGGTAGTGCTGTACAGTATCAACGTGTTCGTTACTTTTTCGCTGTCTCTCCTCGGCTTGTGCAAACACTGGTGGACCAGCCGCTACGACGAGGCCAGCTGGAAATCGCGGCTGCCATTATCGCTACTCGGATTTGCTGTCACCGGCGGCATCTTGATCGTCACGGTGGTCGAGAAATTCACGGAGGGCGGTTGGTTGACGATTTTGATTACCGGACTGCTCATTGCGTTCTGCGCGTTGATCAAGCGCCATTACGAGCGTGTCCGCCAGCAGTTGCGCAAGATCGATGTGCTGTACGCCCCGCGACCGTACTGGGACGAGGATCTACCGGAACCGCCGCTGCATCCCGGACAGCCGACCGCTATCTTCCTGATCGGCAAAAATCGTGGCTTGGGTATGTACGCGCTCAAGTGGCTTAACGAGGTGTTTACCGGTCATTTCAAAAACTTTATTTTTTTGAGTGTCGGCGAGGTGGACGCGGAAAGCTATGGCGGCAAGGGCGCGCTGCGCTCGCTGCAATACCAGATCGAAAATTCGCTGCGCTACTACGTCAACTATTGCCACAGCCAAGGCATGGCGGCCACGTCTCGCGCCGCCTACGGTACCGATGTGGAAACGGAACTGGAAAAATTGGTGGTCGAGGTCGTATCCGAGTATCCCAACGCGGTTTGCCTGAGCAGCAAGCTGATTTTTGACAACGAAAGTTGGCTGATCTCGTGGCTGCACAACCATACCGCCATTGCCATGCAGCGCCGGCTTCATCTACGAGAAATCCAGATGATCGTCATTCCGATCAAGATTTAGGCCGCGCCAAAATCGCTTTTCCACCGCATCGGGCGCGGATGTGCGAAAGCCGGTTTGGTCGCAATGAATCCACCACTATGGCCGCCAATTACTGCGACCGATCAATTGGTTTCGTGTAAACTTTGTGTATCCATCCGTTCCGGATCCGACCATGACCGCCATCGCTTCTGATTCGTCTCCGTCCGGCTTGGTTTTCACCGGTCGCTTGCCGCTGGCCTGGCACGAATTATCAGCCCTGCCCGATCAAATCGGGCTCGGGAATCTGGAGCGGGCGAATCTCACCCATCTCCATACCTTGTTTGCACTGGATATCCACGCCGGTGACTCCAGCGACGACCCTGTTACCCTCGCTAATGCCACCGAACTCAAGCGGCTGGATTTCAAGGTCGGCCTGCTGCTCGAACTCGTGGGGGAACTGTACGCGCGCCAGCAGGCTATCCCTCCAGAACATTCATTGACCTTGACAGTGACCGGTTTGAACTGGCGGGCTGAGACTGCCCCTCCGCCCGGTTGTCTACTGCGGCTGGAGCTGTATTGCAATCTTAGCTATCCCCGCCCGCTTGTTTTCCACGCCCAGGTGGTGGAGACAATTTCCGACTTGGGCGGCTGGCAGATCCGGACCCGATTCCAAGATCCGAGCGAGTCACTTCAGGAAGCTTTAGAGCGTTATATTTTCCTTCAGCACCGCCGGGCTATAGCCCACAGCCGGCGTTCCGCTTCGCGCGCTAAGCCTCCCGATGGGCCATAGGCAGTGATTTGATCTGAGGCGACCGTTCGGTTCCTGCTCTCCGGCATAGTGATTGGGGGAGCGGATCGACGCTGACGCGCCGACCACCCGTGATCGAATAGAAGTGGCTGGCGTTAACTGATCGATAACCCTGCCAAGGTGGTGCCGGTCGTGCCGCATCCAGCGGCACGCCGTCAATGGGTGGAGGCTATGTTTCAAAAACCGCTCGACCCGAGGCACTCCTGGTTTTTTACCGAGCGCTTCAAGCCGCGTGCCGCTTCACCCAGGCCACATACTGATTCATCCAATCTTGCAGGAATTGTCTGCTGGCCGCACCGATGTTGCCGGCTTCGTCGAATAGCCCCTCCTTGGCCTGGATGAACGCTTCGGGCTGGCCCAATGTCGGTACGTCCAGATACGCCAGGACATTGCGCAGATGCTGTTGAGCCAGGGCGGTACCGATGGCGCCCACCGAAACGCCGATAACCCCAGCGGGCTTGCCTTTCCAGACACTCTGGCCATAGGGTCGCGACGCATGGTCGATGGCGTTCTTGAGTACACCGGGCATTGAGCGGTTGTATTCGGGAGTGACGAACAGCAGGCCCCGAGCCGCCGCGATGGCCGCTTTGAATCGTTTGACCGATTCCGCCGGCTGGGCGTCGTCATCCTGGTTGTAGAGCGGCAGGTCGCCGATCGGTACCTGTTCGAACGAAAACTCGGACGGCGCCAGCTTGGCGAGAGCGTCGGCCAATTTGCGGTTGAACGAATCGCGGCGCAGACTGCCGACGATCACGGCGATTGAGTATTCAGCCATCGCAATCTCCTCAAGGGTTCAGATGTTACCGGTTCTCAGGCCGCGAGATTTTGTGCAGCGAATTCCCAGTTGATCAGGTTATCGAGCACGGCAGTCACGTAGTCGGCTCGCCGGTTCTGATAGTCCAGATAGTAGGCGTGCTCCCACACGTCGATGGTCAGCAGCGGCTTGAGGCAATGGATGATGGGCGTATCGGCGTTGCTGGTTTTGGTCACCGCGAGTTTGTCGCCGTCCTTGACCAGCCACGCCCAGCCGCTGCCGAATTGGCTGGTGGCGGCTTTGGCGAATTCCGTTTTGAACGGGTCGAAACCGCCGAAGGATTTCTCGATCAGTTCGGCCAGGGCGCCGGTGGGTTTGCCGCCGCCTTTGGGCCGCAGGCTGTTCCAGTAGAAGGTGTGGTTCCAGATTTGCGCGGCGTTATTGAAAATCGCGGTCTTATCGACGGCACCGACGGACGCTTTGATCACCGCTTCCAAGGGCTGATCTGCCAGGGCAGTGCCCGCGACCAGTTGGTTCAGGTTGTTGACGTAGCCTTGATGGTGTTTGCCGTAGTGGAAGCCGATGGTGTTGGCCGAGATCGTGGGACTCAAGGCATTGTCGGGGTAGGGCAGGGGTGGCAGGGTGAACGGGCCGCTAGCACCGGCGGCACGCGCCTGGCGGGGCAGCGTGAGGTCGCCAAATGCCAGCATGGCGGAGCCGGCTAGCATGGCGGTTAGAAAGCGGCGACGGTTCACGGTCAATTCGGACAGGGGAACGGACATCGGTTGGCCTCCTTTGGCACGGTGTCTGGATCAAGGATAGATCGATAACAGACAGTGTAGCCGACGCACCGTTCACGCTGGACGGGGTTTATAGAGTTGGCGCGGGGCAGCGTAAACAGCAGCTAGCGAATTGCGAGACTCATTGCAGAGAGCCCCAGCGTGCTACCGCCGGTTCCGCGACCGCCCATTTCCAGGCGTTGGCCTGTCGGCAGGCGGTCACGACGAACCACTGGCGCGTTTGTTTACTACCCTCACCGCTGATGACGGAAAACAGGGCTTCCTTGCACAGGGCCAGCGGCGAGGACAAAACGCGGACCATCTCGACCTCGCCGTGTTCGTTCTCGTAGGGAACCGGGTGCTGGATTTTCCAACGCTCGATGACGCCCGGTTTCAGTCGTCCGATCTGAGCGGCGATTTGGTCCTGCTCAGCCTGATGCCAGGTGCGGAAGATGTATTTGCTGGTGGCGTCGACGGCGACCGCGACCCCGACGCTGACGCCATAGCCCACGGCGGGGTTGGTCGTTGCCGTGCCACTGGCGATGCCGGCGGCGGCCCCGGCAAACCCGCCGATGGTATTGCAGCCAACAAGGCCAACAGCCAGTAGGCTGGCGATCAATAGCGTGCTCGGGTTGGTTTCTGCGGTCGATCCGGTCAGCTTGCGCAGCCGGATCATTGCAGCGCGCCCCAGCGCTCGGTGGCGGGTTCGGCGGAGGCCCATTTCCAGCGGGTGGCGTCGCGGCAAATGGTCGCCACATAAAAGTCGCTTTGTGGCTTGCGGTTGGCTTCGGCGGCGGTGTCGACCGAAAACACGATTTCCTTGCAGATTAGATTTTGCCCGCTGATGATCCGGCTGACCGTGACCCGGCCTCGCTCGTCATCCTCGATAGGAACTTTATGGCTCACTTGCCAGGTCGCTACCGCACCGGGTTCCAGTTTGCCGGCGATCTGGGCGATCAGATCCTGCTGCTGATGCGTCTTGCGCTGCGCGTACTGGAGGCCGGCCATAGCCGCCGAGCGCACGCCCAGCCCGATACCGGTGGCGACTGCCGCATTGTCGGTGACGCTGTCCGCGACCGCTACGCCACCGACGCCGGCGAGATCGGCCGTGCCCTCGCGCAGAAAGGAGCTGCACCCGCACACGCCGGTGGCG
>ERZ724514.1495-NODE-1495-length-10290-cov-4.512164_pt1 | contig 10290 bp, 6 predicted proteins | sample MGYA00376047_ERZ724514 | MGnify/ENA primary metagenome ERZ724514 (study PRJEB28724, sample SAMN07190883) | activated sludge metagenome | isolation source: activated sludge of sewage treatment plant in Hong Hong | place: Hong Kong | collected 2016-03-17 ...
CCATGTACCACGACCAGGGGCTGGTGCCGTTCAAAGCGCTGTCGTTCGGCGCGGGGGTGAACTATACGGCCGGGCTGGCAGCGGTGCGCACCTCGCCCGACCACGGTACAGCCTATGATATTGCCGGAAAAGGAGAGGCCGACGAGCGTTCGTTCGTCAAGGCCCTGTACCTGGCCGCCGATATCGTGCGCAACCGGAATGAATACCTCGATATGCACGCCAATTCGCTGGAACGCCGCAAACAGAAGGCCCTGATCAGCGAAACCGGCGAAGACGAACTGCTGGAAGACGTGCTTCCCGAAGATTGACGGGAATAACCCCGTCCTAGAGTCAAGACAAACAAAACGAAAAGATTATGAACGCCATATTAGGCATCGACGTAGGCGCATCCGGTATCAAGGGCGCTTTGGTCGACCTCGAAAAAGGCCGCTTGCACGGCGAACGGTTCAGGGTACCCACACCCCGGCCTTCCACCCCGGAAGCAATGGCCGGCGCCGTTGGCGAGATCGTGGATTTCTTCGGTTATTCGGGTATCGTGGGCTGTGGTTTCCCTTCCATTGTGAAAAACGGTATGGCGCTCTCCGCCGCGAATATTGACCATGCCTGGATCGGGGCCAACATCGAAAAAGTATTTGGCGACGCCACACAAACGACCTTCTTTGCTACCAATGACGCCGATGCAGCCGGTATTGCCGAAATGCGCTTCGGTATGGGTAAAGGCGAGCAGGGACTGGTGTTTCTCATTACCATCGGCACCGGACTCGGCACGGCCCTTTTTTACAAAGGCATGCTTGTGCCCAACACCGAACTTGGTCACGTGATGTGGAAAAACGGCAAATCCGCCGAATTGTACTGCTCCTCGGGCGCGCGCGAGCGGCTAAAGATCAGCCGGAAAGAATGGGCGGGGCGCTTTAATGAATACCTGCACCACCTGGAGCGCCTGTTTTCACCCGACCTGTTCATATTGGGCGGGGGGGAAAGCAAATTTTTTGATTCCTATAAAGAATTGCTAACCACCAATGCGCGCGTGGTGCCGGCCAAACTGCTCAACAATGCGGGCATTATCGGGGCGGCGGCGTTTGCGGCGGAGCAGTAAAGCGCATCCACATTCACTCTGTCTTCACTACCCTTCCCGATTTTATCACCTTGCCGTCCGTTTCCGTCAGGGTGTAAAAATAAGCCCCCGGCGTCAGCCCGTCCAGCCGTACCGTGACCGACGGTCGCATATCCAGTTTCTCCCTATGTAGAACCGGGCGTCCGAACGCATCGAACAACTGCAAGTCAAACGTTTCAGGCATATCATTGTCAGCGGAAAAGTACAGCATGTCGGCTGCCGGCACCGGCCACACACGGATTCCGGTGTTTACCGGCGGGGGGGGCGGCGTGAAAGCGCTAACCATGCTGTCGCAGGGAATACCGGCGGCATACAGGCGGTAGAAAGGCACGTTGGGCAGGGTACCAACATTGTCTGTCGGCAGGTATATGGCGTGCTGGATGACGTTGCAGGCCGCTCCGGGCTGGTCGGGCTGATCGATGACGTGCAGGTAACGGGAATTGAAGCCGGGTATGTTGCCGTAGATTTTGTTGTCGGGCGCGAGCAACAGACCGAAAAAACGTGTGGGCACCCCGTTGCCGTCGAGAAATCCGTCGTATTCGGCCACCACCTGCTCCGAGGCCAGGATGTCAGACGCTTCCAGGTCGTACTGGTATATTTTAGTATAGTTGGCGACGTACAGGTAGCGGGAGTTGGGGGAGAATGCCACACCGCCGCGATAATCAGGATCGTTATAGCTCTTTTTAGCAGGTGAATAGAGTTGGCCCGTACATCTGTCAAATCTGTACAAATAAGATGCAGTTTTTAGATTTGAGGTTTGTCCATAGTAAAAATACCGAGCATACCATTCTCCTGAGGGAGAAAATGCAGCATATCCTACTCCGTTATAAACTGTATCGCCCACTGCCTGGTCGTCGTGAAAATATATCCCTTCGGGAGAAATGAGGTACTTCCTGTGAATATTCGATTCGTATTTCGTGGTCAGGAGCCACCAGTCGCGGCCGTTGCCATGCCGGACAGCGGTGAGCAGGCCTACATTCAGGGTATCGGTTGAATTTTCAAGGGTGATTTTTTTCTGGGTGACTTTGCCCAGGCCGTTGTTGAATTGCATGTCGATGAAGGAGTACCTGAGTCGCTCAATGATGACATCCGTTCCTACATCTTTATGAACGCCGTCTATGAGAATATAGATGCCTGACGTATCAGGCATAGGCAGGATAATTAAGGATTGGGTTAATGGATATCCATAAGGAAATTGAGCAGAGGACTGAAAGTTTTCTCCATTCTGCATAACAAAATGATCGGCGTTATAGACATGGACGCCATTAGAATAACATTGCAGTTTACCAGCAGTATCCGAAACAATTCCTAATGCGATAAAAAGAGGAACACTTTTATTGATAAGCGTTACCTGAAGGACGTTATCAAGGAATTGGATATGATTGATTTTTGTTGTATCTGGAAGGCCGTAAGCGCCCAAGCCTGAAATCCATGTATTGTCTTCTTTTTGAGCATGCGATAATTTGACGAAGCACATTAATACTACTGAAACGACGAACAGAGTTTTTTTCATGACAAAATATAAAGAGCCCGCGAGGGACGAATCGTCTCTCGCGGGCCAGTGAATGATGTTGAAAGTCAGTGGGTAATTACCACTTTGATGGTTTTCAAAGCGCTTTCCGGCGTGTGTATGGAAATCAGGTAAATCCCCTGTGGAATACTGGCGATATTGAGGGTTATTTCGGAGGCGCCATCAATGCGTCTATCCATCACATTTCTTCCGGTTATATCGGTTATGGCAAGCCGGCTGCCCTCCGGAAGCAATTTTCCGAATCGGGCGGTCAGGTATTCGTCAGCCGGGTTGGGAGCGACTGTCAGGGATTCCTTCGCTGTGCGCCATTTTGTTCTTTCCTCCACAGTTTGGCAATCGTGCTCATCGTATGAAGGAATTGAATCGGCAAACATTTCATAGAGCTGCCGGGCCTTGTACACTCCGGCGCCTTCATACTGCGGACATGCCAGCGCCAGCGTCTCAATGTCGCTTTTTTCTCCCGTAGTAAAGGTGTCGAGCAGGCCGGCGTAATACCTGAAATACAGGTCGTTGATGTTTTTTTCATTTATTTCCCATACCTCCGTGGCATCCAGGGCATCGTTTTGGGCCAGCAGTTGCGTGACGCGGCCTTCAAACTCGCTTTCTACCGACGATTGCAGATTGTTCAGGTCGTCCTGCAATTCGCCGATCGCCTCGTTCAGTGCTCTTTCCTGTTCCAGCAAAGTCTGCTGTTGCCCCGGTGTGGCCGTCGGATATTGGGCGTGAATCGCGGACAAAACACCGGCGAAGCTGTCGATCTGCTGTACCAACACCGTGAAAGCTGAATCCAGCGAAGGAGAAAGTTCGTGCAATTGTTCGTATGCCTGGTCGAGCGAATCGAAAGCGCCCACGATGCCGTTCTGCGCAGCGGCATAAAAATCCTCGACCTGCTGGCTCCATTCCGCCAGGTCCGGATTTTCCTTCAACTTGCGGTACAACTGGCGTTTTTGCTGGAAGCGCAACACGTGTTCGTTATCCGCTCCTGCCGTATCCAGCGCGATCAGATCGGTCTCCGTCAGTTCGGTAAATTCATTCGGCGGTATGATATTCGGGCAATTGAACGATGTCTGGGTACATGACGGGTCGGTTCCGGTCAGAAAGAACCAACCCTGAGGGCTTATCTTTGATGAATTAATATTTGACAACTGCGTCCAGAATGGTGCGTTATTCTGCGCTTGAAACAAGAGACCATCATAAAAAGCATCCAGATTCGTATTCGCACCCGCCCAGGTGTTGCCTGTATTGAGTTGCGGGTTCAGCGCGGCAGCCGGCGGGAAGTAAAGCGCCCGTTCATGGTCGCCGTAGGCGGTGGTATAAAATTTTATATCTGTATTGGACATATCGAAGCGCGACCCGAGATCGGTATCATCGATGCTGTTGCAGCAAAAGGCCAGGTTTGAAGAATTAACTGTTCGGATACCGGCGTTTCCCGTCGGGTTTTGATAATTAATCCCGCTGACTGTGTTGTCGTAAATCCGGCAGTTTTTGACCCCTTTTATTGAAAGACCGCTACCGGTTTTATCATACTGAAAATTGACGATGTTATCTGATACATCACCAATTCCGGTATTATTACTTAGAGAGAACCCGGACATGCCGTTAGCCCCCGGGAAGTTATTCAGATTGGTGATGTCGTTTTCATACAATTGATAGGGCGTCATTATGTCGTCGGCTAAAACTCCTCCCTTGAAATATGACGGGCACGGCCCGCCAAAGCAGCCTAATTCATAACTGAGATGATTGTCTTCAACATGCAGATTGTTCCCCATTTTTTTAGGGTGCGCTCTCAATTCCAGGCATCCGGTTGCCCTGATGGTGTTGTTTCGTATGCCGACCGAGTTTTTTATATCGATGCCGAGCTCGTAATCATAGATAATATTAACGATAGAGGGAGGATTCACCTGATCTTCACCAATGTTAAAAAAGCGGGCATTGTCAAACAGGATGGCTGTATTGGCTAAAGGCCAGACAGTGGAGTAAAACCTGTTGTTGGAAAAGTCATTCGGGTTCAAATGATTGACGAAGCCGACCGAACCTGTTATTTTCAGTCCATTAATGTTATCTTCGAAATCGTTGGAGACCAGGCGAAGACGGCACTCGTTTTGCGCGAGCACTGCGGTGGTGGCGTCCTGGATTTTGGAATCTTCCATATCCAGTTCGCCCCCCGGATTTCCCGATTTGGGCTCCAGCGTGATGCCCAGCCAGTTGCCTTCACATGCTTTAAGCAGGCAACCGTCGCGCAGTGTGAGGCGGTATGGCGCCTTGACGAATATTTTGGAACTTGATCCCATGTTAAAAGTTGTTCCGGTGAATGTGTAGTTCGCATCTACGAGAATGGTAGCGCCGCCTGGGATGGAAATACACCCGATGTTGGTACCTCCTGATGGCAATACGCCAACTGTAATCGCTTTCTGGATGGAAAAGGTGTCCCCTGTTATGTTAAGTCCTGCGGTGCAAGTACAGTTAGTTTGCGCAAACACATTCAGAGAATACATTAGCAAGAATACGGCAAAAATAATTGTTTTAACAAATGCGTGGGGGGGGCAATTGTTGACTTAAAATGTTTCATGTTAAGTGGTGTTTGTGAAATAATCGGTGGGATAAGAACGCTACAAAAATAAATTTCCCCAATCAATATGTCAACTATTTTCACTTTTCACAAAGGCTTTACGCTCCGCCAAACGCATCTCCTTGTTGCGTCTGCGGGATACTGCCGCTACCACCAGAATCGTGACTTCATACAGCAGATAAAGCGGAATGGCCACCATCGTCTGCGAAACCACATCGGGCGGTGTAATGATGGCTGCGATGATCAGGATGACCACGACCGCGTGGCGGCGGTAACTGCGCAGGAATGAAGGGCCGATCAGCCCGATTTTGGCAAGGAAATAGCCGAGAATAGGCATTTCGAACACGAGGCCCATCGGCAGGGTAAACATCGTCATGTACGTCACGTACGAATCGAGCGTGGGCGCCACTTCCAGTCCTTCCAGCGTATAACTCGCCAGGAAACTGATGGAAAACGGCGCGATCACGAAATAACCGAACGATACGCCGGCAAGAAAAAGCAGCGAACAAACGATCACCACGCCCCGAACGGCTTTGCGTTCCTTTTCATACAGGCCGGGGCTGATAAACTTCCAGAATTCCCAGAAAATAAAGGGGAACGCGCCGATGATACCCAGCCAGAACGATACGTACAGGTGCTGCATCAGCACCTCGCCCAACTGGCGCGTGATCAGTTTGAAATCGGGCGGCGTAAAACACATGCCCTCACCCAGGCCTACCGAATGGGAAAAATGGCATAACGTCCGGTAAGTGATAAAGTCCGGGCTTCGCGGGCCGAAAATGAGGACGTTGAAAATGAAGTCCTTGTTCAGGAATGCAACTGTGGCTACGGCGGCGATGGCCAGGGCAGACCGCAGGATATGCTTGCGCAATTCTGCGATGTGCTCAAAAAAAGACATCTCGCCTTTTCCATCCTTCAGGCGGTCGTGTTCGTGTTGCTGATCCAGTGGCATGAGTATTCCCGTATTAGACGCGGCAAAGGTAAAAGGTTAAGCCGTCGTCGGAAAAAAAAGACATGCCTTAACGGATGGTTTTCAAACGATCTCGCTCAGCAGATGTTCGATCTCGCCAAAAGCCTGATTGTCCTTGATGACATAGTACAACGCGCCTTTGGCGATGGTCTGCAGCGCTATGCCGTAGTGTTCCTGCGACGAGAGCATGACCACCTTGAGGTCGGGATCAACCGATTTGATGCGCTGGAGTATTTCCATCCCGTTCAGCGCGCCCGGTACAGCCGAGTCCAGGTAATAGTCGAGTACGATCACATCGGGTTTTTCCCCGAGTTGCTCCATACACGCTTCGCCGGTGGTGAAGGTGGAAACATTATAGCGCTCCAATGCCTCCAGATGATCGGTCAGCATGGTGAGAAACATATTGTCGTCGTCAACCAGAAACACGCTTTTTTTGCCGGTATCCATATTCCATTTGTTTTGCGGACAAGGTAGTAATTATTGGAATTTTTATGCGCAACAGGTTTTTATGTCGGTGGGTGGCCCGCTAGCTTGCAGGTTTCATATCGTCGACAGACCGCCGCATGTTTTTCAGGAGTTGCGCCACCATCTGCTGTAGATGTTCTGCAGGTTGTTGTTCGGCGATTGCGGCTTCGATGGCGGCAGCCAGTTCGCCGGTTTGTACGAGCCCCATCATGCGAAATTGCGGTTTGATAGTATGCACCAGGCGATGCAGGCGTTCATAGTCACCGTTTGAGAGTGCCGTTTCTATACCCGGGAGGTTGGTGTTGACCGATTCCAGGTACAGATCGATATACTTCCGGATGCGCGCCTCGTTCCCGGCGGTCAGTTCTTCGATAAAACGGAGGTCTACGGCTTCCGTTTCACCGGACAACGCCACCGCCGTCACAGACTCGGGTAATTCCGCCATGGGCGCTTTGCCTTCGTGCAGGACAGTGTAAATAGCCCCGAAAAATTCGCTGTCGATAAACGGCTTGGGTATCCATCCCGACATGCCGCAGTCGTAACACTTTTGTATTTCGGTTTTGATCACAGACGCCGTCAGGGCAAGTATGGGTATAGTCGTATCCGATTCCCGGATGCGGCGGGTAGCCTCCAGGCCGTCCATGACCGGCATGTGTACATCCATCAGGATGAGGTCGAAGCGTTCGGATTTGCATATTTCCACGGCCTCCGCACCGTTTTCCACCATCTCTATCTTCACCTCCGGTATTTTCAGTTCGAGCGTTTCGCTGGCCACGATCCGGTTGTAGTGGTTGTCTTCAACCACCAGAATGCGAATACCGCGCAGGGCTTCGAGCATGGCGCCCGAGACGCCCTCCTGTTCGGCCACAACAGCATTTTCGCTAAGAGGCAGATCAATTGAAAAACTGAACTCCGAACCCTTGCCGACCTCGCTGCTCACCGAGATGGTTCCGCCAAAGAGTTCGACCAGGTGTTTGGAAATGCTGAGGCCAAGCCCGGTGCCGCCGTATTTTCGCGTGGTATCGCCCGATGCCTGTCTGAAACTCTCAAAAACGATGGCGGCCTGTTCCGGGGTCATGCCGATGCCGGTATCGCGTACGGCGAAGCGCAATGTGCAGGCCTCGGGTTTTCGTCCCGTCACTTGTACCGACAGATTCACCCCTCCGTTTTCCGTGAATTTGATGGCATTACCTACCAGGTTGAGCAGGATCTGCTGCAGGCGCACGGGGTCGCCGATGAGCACCGGCGGCAGTGCAGGATCGCATTCCACCGCTATGGCAATATTTTTCTCGTCGGCCCTGTAGCGAAGCGTTGCCACCACCTGTTCGAGTATTTTTTCGACGCTGATATCGGTGTGCTCCAGTTCCATCTTGCCGGCTTCGATCTTGGAGATGTCGAGTATCTCATTGAGGATGGTCAGCAGGTTTTTGGACGAGCGCATCACACTGTCAAGGTATACCAGTTGGTCTTCCCGGGGCTGTTTTTGCAGCAGGATATTGGTCATGCCCATCACGGCATTCATGGGCGTTCGCAGTTCGTGGCTCATATTGGCCAGAAACTGCTGTTTGAAGCGCTCGCTTTGTTCCGCACGGTTGCGCTGAAACTCGGCCTCCTGTTTTTCCCGCTCGGCCTGGGCGCGTTGCCGTTCGGCCTCTTCCTTTTGCTGCACCACTTCGGCGGTTCGCACTTCGACCAACCGGGTGAGTTCCTCCTCCCTGCGCCGAAGTTGTTCCACCAGCCGCTCGGTCTGCTGGCGCAAACGGCGGGCGAGCATGCCTACCACCGTCTGCATGACGCCGGGGAACACCTCCAGTACCGAGTAGAAATCTGCACGGCCGATCATGGCCAGCGTCGTGTCGGTCGTAGCGCTGACCGACATGGACCGGGGGCCTTCGTCGAGCAGGGCCAGTTCGCCGAAAAAACTGCCCGCCGCTTGTTGGGCCACCACATAGTCGTGGTCGTGTATCCGTACCGCTCCTTCCAGGATGACGTACAGGGCATTGCCGACCTCGTCTTTATGAAAGACAATTTCGCCCGGTTTTTTCTTCTGGATTTTGCTGTGCGTGGCCAGTTTCTCCAGCACCGGATAGGGGATGGTCTCAAACAGATCCATCACCTTGAACAGTTCGGCGAGCGCTTGCGGTGTTATTTTCATGGGTAAATTCCCGGAAGAGGGCGTAAAGGTGCGAAGTTTTTTTGGGCTCTGTTGCAGAGGCGAGTGTCGTTATCGCCGGCAGGTTTACGATTTTTTGCACTTTCAGCGCCTATGCTGTTATCCGGCAAACATCTAATCCCTTTTTAACAAAATCAAAGGAGAACGGGGTGTATTTTTGCCGCCATTCGGTTCATTGCGCCCCTGGCTGACATTTTCAAACAAAAAATATGCGTAAAACGATACCTACCCTGCTGCTGCTTGCAGCCGTATGCCTGTCTTTTTCAACCGCCTCGGCCCAACAATCGGTGGCCCGCCGCTGGAATGAAGTACTGTTGCAGGCTATCCGCGAAGACTTTGCCCGTCCACCCGTCCACGCCCGCAATTTGTTCCACACAGCCATTGCTTTATACGATGCCTGGGCTGCCTACGACACCGTGGCAGAGACCTACCTGCTGGGAAAAACGGTGGGTAATTTTACATGCAATTTTAACGGCGTGCCGGTGCCGGCGAACATAAAGGCAGCCAGGGAGGAAGCTATGAGTTATGCCGCCTATCGCGTCTTGTATGCCCGGTTCATTAATTCGCCAAACGCCTTCATTACCCTGACGCGCTTCAACAACCTGATGTTCGATCTGGGCTATAACGTGAACGTGACCACCAATAATTACCAGTTTGGCGGCCCGGCCGCACTGGGTAATTATATCGGCCAGTGTATCCTGCAAATGGGTTCGCAGGATGGTTCCAATGAACAGTTTAACTATGTCAACCAATATTATGCGCCTGTAAACCCGCCAATGGTAATGGCCAACCCCGGGGCGCCTACATTGCTCGATCCCAACCGCTGGCAGCCGCTGACGCTTTCTTTTGCCATCGACCAAAACGGCAATCCCATCCCCTCTACCCAGGTATTTCAAAGCCCTGAATGGGGCAATGTTCGTCCGTTTGCCCTTAAAGCCGACGAACTCACGATATATGAGCGCAATGGTGATGAATATAAAGTGTACCACGACCCCGGCCCCATCCCCTTTCTCGATACCCTGGCCGGCGACAGCAGTTCGGCGGAGTACAGGTGGAACTTTGAACTGGTATCGGCCTGGTCGGCGCACAACGACCCGAACGACGGTGTGATGTGGGATATTTCACCAAAATCAAACGGCAACAACCAGTCCTATCCCCAGACCTGGGCGGAATACCACAATTTTTACAACTTTACAGAGGGCGGCGACCAAAGCGTTGGCCGCGATACCAACCCGCGAACGGGCCTGCCTTATGAACCTCAAATAGTACCGCGTGGCGATTATACCCGTGTGCTGGCACAATTCTGGGCAGACGGCCCCAACTCTGAAACACCACCGGGACACTGGTTCTCCATTCTGAATTATGTCAGCGACCATCCTCAGTTCGTCAAACGATTCAACGGGAAAGGTCCTGTTCTGGACAACCTGGAATGGGATGTCAAGGCTTATCTGGCCCTTGGCGGCGCGCT
>ERZ724514.1500-NODE-1500-length-10253-cov-9.592273_pt1 | contig 10253 bp, 8 predicted proteins | sample MGYA00376047_ERZ724514 | MGnify/ENA primary metagenome ERZ724514 (study PRJEB28724, sample SAMN07190883) | activated sludge metagenome | isolation source: activated sludge of sewage treatment plant in Hong Hong | place: Hong Kong | collected 2016-03-17 ...
TTTTAGCTGGAGCAGCTTTCTTAGCTGGAGCAGCTTTCTTAGCTGGAGCAGCTTTTTTAGCTGGAGCAGCTTTTTTAGCTGGAGCAGCTTTCTTAGCTGGAGCAGCTTTCTTAGCTGGAGCAGCTTTCTTAGCTGGAGCAGCCTTCTTAGCTGGAGCAGCTTTCTTAGCTGGAGCAGCCTTCTTGGTAGTCGCTACTTTTTTTGTAGCAGCTGCCTTAGTTGCAGTCTTTTTTTCAGTTTTTTTCATTTGAAATGAATTTTTAATAGATGATGATTGAAAAATGTTACTAATAAAATTACCCCAGGTAAGATTAATAGAATCTTCCTGATGTAACTTAGCTCTATCGATCGCCATTAAGGCGGCATTTTCTACGATCCATTCGAAGTTGTCCTGACCCACAGAATTGACATCTGCATCAGGAGCTCCATTACAAAAATCAATAGCGTAAGGAATACCATCTCTTACAGCAAACTCAACTGTATTAAAATCATAACCAAGGCCATGATTTAAGGTCAAAACATATTTATGTATGGTATCCAATAATTTCTTTTCAACTGGTCCACCGCCCGTAACATATCTAAGATGGTGAGGATTTCTGGGCTCATATTGCATGATGTGTACCCTGTCTCCATTCAAATAATAGCAGCGGAAATAAGAGTCAAATTCAATTTCCTCCTGAAGCAACATCACCAACTGACCAGTCTCTCCATGTTTGGTCCACAGGTCTTGAGCATCGGTTACCTTATATACACTTTTCCAACCACCACCGGCATGAGGTTTCATATAGGCCGGGAAGCCTACATAATTAAAAATACCTTCCCAATTCATTGGAAATTTGAGGTTTCGGAATGATTTTTCGGTAGTATCGTCCGGTCTTTCTTTGGAAGGAAGTAACACAGTATTGGGTACTGGTACACCTAGTTTAACCGCAAGACAATTGTTGAAGAACTTTTCATCTGCACTCCACCAAAATGGATTGTTGATGACCGCTGTGCCATTTAACGCGGCGTTTTTAAGATAGGCCCGGTAAAAAGGAACGTCCTGTGAAATTCTGTCTATTATAACAGCATAATCAGAGGCTTCACCCTGTTTTACCATATCTATTTGCACAGCTTCTGCGACTATACCCGGAACTTTCTTTTCATTTACCCTGTCAACGAAAGCTTGCGGGAAGGTGCTTTCCATGCCAAATAAGATACCAATTTTTTTCATTCAATTTGTTTTCGTGAACGAAGTCATCCCCTCCTTTACAACCCCCTTTCTTGCGCTTTTACAATATAATATTTTAACTTATATGTAAAACACACTGCAAAAGTATTATATATATTCAATATCCGTACCATTTTTTGTGATTTTTTTTTCGGAAACCAAAGACAATGAAACGGTTACATCAAACTCAGGATATAAAAAATAGGAAAAGAAAAAAGTGGAAATTTTATTTATTCACTTTAAAAGGAAAATGGAAATGAATAAGAATAAATTGAAATTCAACATTTTAGATAAAAACTGAGCGAAAATAAAGAAAAAATCTATTTTATAATAATTACATCTACTATGTTGTTTATTATGATTTTTGCGATCGAAAAATCATGTAAATTTTTTTCAGAATTTTCTAAAATATTTTCAGAATTGAGGAGTTTTTTTTCTGTACCTGCCATTTTTGAGCCTTCACCATAACCCAGTTCAAGGTATAAAAAAGAAGCCATACTGACCAAAAATAAAAAAGTAAAAATCAAACTTTTGCTATTTATGACTTTCATGTGAAGTAGGTTTTGCGCTATAAAAATACAAACGCATCTTCAATCAAGTTAGTTACAAATATGTTAATATTTTTTCTTTTTTATTTAAAAGGGCTTCTTGGTTGCCATTCTTCTGCCTTGTACAATCTCTTTACCAGCGATGGCACCAGTTTATTGTAGATTTTATTCCTGTGAAAAAGATAACAATAGGTATCTACAGCCTGTGCACCAACAGAACTCTTGATCTCTACGGCTGTACGTGACATGAATATCTTTCTTACTTTTTTTTCAATTCCCTCCCCTATCATATCAAACAGCATGTTTAGGTAGAGCTGGTGTTCTTTATTGTACTTTATTTCGTAACCCAAAAAATGTGCATCCATGTGGTCGTAATTTTTGAGCACTGTAAAAAAACCAACCAATTGATTTTCTGTATCAAAATAGGCTTTGACAACAAAATCATCGCCCAGTCTTCTTTTTAGCTCTGCGAAGTAGGCTTTGTCTAAAACAAACAAATTAAAGCCAGCGTTTTGAGCAATGTTTTTATAAAGTTGAAACATCTTCTCCTGATAATGTTCAATATCTTCCAGGCTTAGATTGCGGGAAGTAATACCCGCTATCATATTTCTCGCACGTCGATACCTAATCCTTGCTTTTGATTTTAAGGCTTCAACATAATCCTCCATATCATTCCATTGCTCTGGCACGGAAAAAATCATATTAGGTTGAACACAAAATTCAGTTACACAACAGACCTCATTAAAATCAAACCTTTGTCCAAAATTAAAGTCTTTGATCAATACCGGTCCAATGTTGATTTTATTGCCCTTTAGCCAATTAGACACCCACTCTGTCAGCCACAATACAAGTTCAGGACGTTGCTCTAAGTCTATGTCTGGTGAAAAATGGCAACCATACTTTCCCGTGAGCAACATGTTGCCCAATACCAAAGTATGCATGTTAAGCCAGCTGAGAATCAATTTTCTTAATATAGCTGAGGTCGCAGATTCACCATCACCGGATTTTAATGCCTCACTTAAATCTATTTTTTTATATTGAAAGTAAGCCAACCCCGCCCATTCATCTCCTTTCCAAAATGTAACATAGAGTGGCTTTAAACCACCGGGGGCTGCACCTTCCAGTGCTTTGTGATAATCTGGCTGCCAATATTCATCCATCGGACTATTGGCGCTCCATTCAGCCTCTGCCATTTCCATAGACGTGAAGAGATGAACGGTGAAATCGCGAAATTTCACCTCGGCATCAAAGCCCTGTCGTAAACAATGTGTCAACATGCCAAGTTTAACGATTCTACTTATGCTTTTGTTTGGGTATTCTTTTTATTTCCGACGAAAAGTGTCATTTGCCTGACAAAACCAATGCCACTCATTCCTTATTGACAAGTTGTTGATAATCGGCTACTCCTGCCCTGATAACTGAATATGCTTCCTCTTTGCCATACACTGATAGCACTTCTACGGTCCTATTCACAGAGGGCATGTCTTTGTAAGTAACAAAATAATGTTTGATGCGCTCTACGGTTCCATTGGGCAAATCTGCCAGGTCATTGAACGCACCATATATATAATCTCCTTTAAATACTGCAATGATTTTGTCGTCTGCTTCATTTTTATCCAGCAACCTCAATCCACCAATGGGAATGGCATCAACAATAATATCACCCCTGGGTATTACACGATCTGTAAGCACAAGAATATCCAGTGGATCACCGTCGCCTTTAATTTGCTCTAAGCCTGAAGCCGCCATACAAAGGCTTGCCAATTGGTCACCACAATAGGTTTGCGGAATAAAACCGTAGAGTGCCGGTACGACGTTGCTGTATTTTTGAGGGCGGTCAATTTTGAGATATCCCGATGTTTTATCAATCTCATATTTCACGGTATCCGTTGGTGAAATTTCAATGAATGCTCTGATTTCTTCCGGCAATTTGTTGCCGGGTTCAATGCCGTGCCAGGGATGGGCTTTAAATCTCGAAACCATCATCTTCTAAGTTTTATGACGAAAGGTAAGACATTTTCCCGATCCCCGATCACATGAAATTATCTACAAAGCCCAGAATTAATAAAAGTTATGAAAAAGAACAACACCTGATCAGTGTATCATAGTCGGGTTTATCGGCAGCAGAAGCATGGATATAACTTTCCAAAATCTTACCATTTTTAACTAAAAATATACCAGGCATCTGAAAACCATCACCTACCGTTGTGAGGGTCGGAAATATTCCCTTGGTGGCAGCAACTTCAAAGCCTCTGACCAGGGTTTTTAATCCAAAAAGTTGATTAAACCTTCCCTTCACCAGTCCAAATGCAAGATAAAACCTGGTCTCAGGGTCAGAAACATGGATCACTTCTTTCCAATTGTATTCTGCAAAATATTTTTCTGCAGTCTGATTATCGGTCATGTGTACAAATACAGGCGTAATGTTTTGGGAATGGAAAACTTCCATTTTTTTTGATAGATCCACCAGCGATTCTCTGCAAAAAACACAACCAAAATGCCTTAGGAACACCAGAAAGACAAGATGTGATTCTGAAATAGTGAAGACATCAGATCCATCTGATGTCTTCATTAACTTCATCGTTTCAGCCAGTGGCATTTCAATGATTTTTCACCTGTTAAACTAAATAAACCAATCAAAGGTTTAAGCAAGTTTCATTTTTTCAAAAACATTGATCACCTCTTCAACTGCTTTAGCAGATTTTTGGAGCAATTTTTTCTCACCACTATTGAGCTGTAACTCGATGATTTGGGTTATTCCATTTTTACCCAATTTAACGGGAGCTCCCAAATACATATCTTTTATCCCATATTCACCACTCAATCGGGCGCAAACAGGGAAGATGCGGTTTTCATCTTTTAATATGGCTTCTACCATTTGAGCTGCTGCAGCGCCAGGAGCATACCATGCGGATGTGCCCATCAGTTGCACCAATTCACCACCTCCAGACTTGGTCCTTTCTACAATGGCGTTTAAGCTGTCTTTATCAATCAATTCCGTTACTGGAATTCCCGAAACAGTAGTGTATCTTGGAAGTGGCACCATAGTGTCACCATGGCCTCCCATCAAAATGGCTTGAATTTCTTTGGGTGATGTATCAAGTGCCTCCGCAAGAAACGCTCTGTAACGCGCAGTATCCAAAACACCCGCCATACCAAAAACTCTGCTGGCAGGTAAGCCCGAAGCTTTCCACGCAGCATGTGTCATCACGTCCAACGGGTTGGAGACCACAATGATGATCGGATTTTTGCTGTATTTCAAAATATTCTTTACACATGAAACCACAATGCCCGCATTGGTAGAAATCAAATCATCCCTGCTCATTCCTGGTTTTCTTGGAATACCTGCAGTAATTACAACCACATCAGATCCTTTGGTGTCCTTATAGTTGTCGGTTCCTTTTAATCGGGTACTGTAATTACCAATTGGCGCCTGTTGCCAGATATCAAGTGCTTTACCTTTGGCAAAATCTCCTCTGATGTCCACCAATACCACTTCTTTGACAAAATCTTTATGGGCTAAAACATCGGCAACGGTTGCCCCCACATTGCCGGCTCCAATTACGGTAACTTTACTCATGTATTAATTCTTTTCTGGTTAATATTGTTTGCAAAGCTAATCATTTCACAAGCTAATCCCAATGACGTTTTTCATCTTTTTTCATGCTGCAAAACATAAGTAACCGAAGCAGACGATTTCTTTAATTTATTTAAAGAAACCGGAACTTACAATCGTTCATTTTTGTTTCCCTTTTTAGACATTTATTTCGTTATCAGGACCGATAAGTCCAAATATATGAATGGTTTAGCAGAACAAACCAAATTTTATTAGCATTCCATTAAATTGTTCCTAAAACACCACTCAATTATAGGTATTTGTCGGCCGCGACTGATTACAGAAACCCGATTTAAACGTATATTTGCAAAACTCTTTATTAATAAATACAACATGATCAAAAAAATCTTCATCCTTGCTGTCATTCTTGGCAGCTGGAGCTTTGTTAAAGCACAACACAGCATTTGTGGCATGAGCACCCAGGATCAGGCAACCATGACGGAAATGTTTGCACACGCAGGAGAAGGTGGCTCTTTCCTTGCCAATCGGGGAGACAAGATCTACATCCCTGTTAAATTTCACCTGGTAGCTGATGACAACGGAAAAGGCAGGGTTGGTTACAACACCATCCTCAACCAACTGGACAAACTCAACGCCGATTATGCCAAACATAACTTCACGTTTTATCTAAAAGACAATTACAACTTTAACCACATCAATAGTACTGCTGCTTACAACACCCCCAGAGACAATGAGGCTTTTCTGGTAACCCATAAAGATCCCAAAGCAGTGAATGTATTTGTGGTCAACAACATTGGTGACAGCCAGGCCGGCATCGGCATTGTATTGGGATATTATAGTCCAACCAACGACTTTGTTGTAATGATGGCCGGTGAAGCAGTAAAATTGTCCAATACCCTCAGTCATGAAATCGGGCACTTTTTTAATTTAAGACATACTTTCTACGGTTGGGAATCCAAACCCTATGATGAAAATGAGCATGGAAATCCCTGCGTTCTTACATTTGCACCAGGCACCAATGTGCAGGTAGAAAAAGTGGATAAAAGCAATTGTAATACAGCAGCCGATCAACTATGCGATACCCCACCAGATTATAATTTTGGAATAACCCTTAACAATTGTGTTTTTGGAAAAATCATCCTGGACAAAAACATGGACACCATCCGTCCGATGAAAGACAATCAAATGAGTTACTTCTCAGAATGCCCATCCTATCAATTTACAGACAATCAGGAGACGCGCATGAGAACCAATTACAACAACTCGCTGAGATCGCATATCCGTTCGACTTATGTACCTGTTACCGACACCTTACCATCCATAAGTGTAATTTCTCAACCCAAAGCGGGATATAAAGCAGACGTTTATAACAACGTATTTTTTGAATGGGAAAATCAGAGCGCCAGTTACTACTTACTGGAAATAAAAAATTCCAATGAGTACTATTATTATTTCCTTACTGAGACCTCAAAAGAGGTGTTAGATCTGCAACCGAATAAACTTTATGTATGGTCGGTAAGGGCATTTCATGATGGCTTCACCGGAACATCCAGTCCTCAAACTCCATTTAGAACAGGTAATGTGATGACTGCTACCAACGATGTTTCCGCAAACAGTACATTTAAACTCATACCAAATCCGGTGAGAAGGGGCAATAGTGTGGAAATTAAAATCACATCACAAAGCACCGAAAAAGGAATGTTTACTCTGGTGGATGCTTCAGGTAAAATGGTAAAACGAAACGAACTAAACCTTACCAATGGTGAACAAGGTATCATGCTGCCTACGGCTGACCTTTCATCAGGCATCTATTTTGTACTGATCAACAGCGCTTCAGTAAACCATTCACAAAAACTGATTATTGAATAATATTTGAAACCATAGGAAAATCACTTTATGAATCTACATGAATATCAGGGAAAAGAGCTTTTGTCTAGTTTTGGCGTAGCCATTCAGAGGGGCAAACTGGCAACCACCGTGGATGAAGCGGTCACTGCATTTGAAAAATTAAAGGCAGAAACAGGTACTGATTTTGCTGTTGTAAAGGCCCAGATCCACGCGGGGGGCAGAGGAAAAGGCGGAGGTGTAAAACTCGCCAAAAATTTGGAGGAATTAAAACTTCATTCCGGCAATATTTTGGGCATGATGCTCAAGACACCTCAGACACCAGGTGGACTCGATGGTCCCGGAAAACTGGTAAGTAAAGTACTCATTGCCGAAGACTCTTATGCACCTGATTTTAATGCCTGCAAAGAGTATTATGTTTCAATTCTCATGGACAGGGAGAAAAAAAGAAATGTAATCATATACAGTACAGAAGGAGGTATGAACATTGAAGAGGTAGCGGAAAAAACACCGCATCTGGTGCACAAGGAATACATAGATCCTTTGGTAGGTATCCAGCCGTTTGAAGCGAGAAAGGTTGCTTTTAATCTGGGACTCGAAGGCAAAGCCATCAAAGAGATGACCTCTTTTATCACCAATCTGTACAATGCATTTGTCCAGAGTGATGCTACCCTGTTTGAAGTAAATCCTTGTCTAAAAACGGGAGATGACAGGATCATAGCCGTAGATTGTAAGGTTAGTTTGGATGACAATGCACTTTACAGGCATGCGGACTTGGCAGCCATGCGAGATATTTCAGAAGAAGATCCTACTGAAGTGGAAGCCAAGAGCTACGGACTCAATTACGTCAACCTGGATGGCAATGTTGGTTGTATGGTTAATGGAGCAGGTCTGGCCATGGCCACCATGGACATCATCAAATTGTCGGGCGGTTCACCTGCCAACTTTCTGGATGTAGGGGGTACCGCAGATGCGGCAAGGGTTGAACAAGCCTTTAGAATCATTCTCAGAGATCCTAATGTGAAAGCCATCCTCATCAATATATTTGGAGGCATTGTTCGTTGCGACCGTGTAGCGCAGGGAATTGTAGATGCTTATAGAAACATGGGCAATATCAGTGTTCCGATCATAGTAAGACTCCAGGGTACCAATGCTGAATTGGCAAAACAATTGATTGATGAAAGTGGACTAGAAGTTCATTCTGCCATTCAATTGCAGGAAGCAGCTGATCTTGTAAAAAAGATGATCTCCTGATTCATTGCTTAATAATAATTATACCAAGGGAAGCCAGTTTTGACTTCCCTTTTTTTATCTTGTTAAAAAATTTAGCATGGCCCAAAAAGACACCTTCAGCCTTTATGATCTCAATGAATATCTAAAGCGGGTTGTGGCTTTAAACTTTCCTGAACCCGTATGGATTTCATGTGAGATTTCGCAAATAAAAAATGCCAGAGGCAATTACTACCTCGATCTGGTAGAACTAAACGACAAAGAAGAAGTAATAGCTCAGAGCCAGGCAGCCATCTGGTACAAAAGTTTTTTATTTTTAAAATCAAAATTGGGAGACATTCTGCCATCATTGCTGCAAGAGGGGGTGCAGATCAAGGTCAAAGTTAATGTTGAGTTCAACGAACGTTATGGATTAAAACTCATCATAGAAGACATCGATCCTGCTTATACCCTGGGCCAAATGGAAATTACCAGGCAGAAGATACTGGAAAGACTAAAGAATGCTGGAGTCACTGAGAAAAACAAATCACTTATAGCTCCGAAGGTGATCCAGCGCATTGCAGTAATTTCATCCGACACAGCAGCTGGTTTTAAGGATTTTACAGCACACCTAAACGAAAATAAATACGGCTATCAATTCAAAGCCACCCTATTTACTGCAGCTATGCAAGGCATGAATACTGAAAAGGAGGTAGTAGACCGGCTCACAGAAATAAAGGAAGCTCATAAAAATTTCGATGCTGTTGTCATCATCAGAGGGGGTGGTTCCAAACTAGATCTTTCTTATTTTGACAACTATAATATTGGATACACCATTGCAACAATGCCCTTGCCAGTGCTTACTGGTATTGGTCATGAGATTGATCTATCTATTGCAGACTTGATGGCCCATCTTTCGTTAAAAACCCCTACAGCGGTAGCAGATTACATAGTTGAGCAGGCATTACATTTTGAGGCAAAAATAGAAGAGTGGCATCAGCAAGTAAGGTTGCTGGCTGGCACCCATCTCAAACAAGCCTCTTTGCTTCTGGAAAACCATTTGGTACAATTACAGTCGAGACCAAGAGAAGTGCTCAAAATAGCCGAACTACTTGTCAACACACAATTTTCAGAGATATCTACGGCTATTCAGCACACGCTGAATATGCAAAAACATCAACTACTCTCTATAGAAACCCATCTAAGCATGAGCGATCCAAAAAACATTTTGAAGAGAGGATTTGCACTGATCAGGCAAAATGGTAAACTTATTGGGCGCAAAAGCAAGCTTGAACAAAACACAGGCCTGGAAATCAATTTTTACGATGGCAGCATCCAAATCCAGCAGACACAAAATGACCTACCATGACATATATTCCCAGGCGGATTGGTAGCCATCTGATTTTTCTGCGTGGGCTATCAACTGTGAATACGTAGTATTTTTAGACAAAGTCACACTGTCTCCTACTACAACCACCTGCAGCCTGGCTCTGGTGATGGCCACATTTAATCTTCGCAGATCGTTTAAAAAACCTATCTCATTCTGATCATTCGATCTTACCAGTGACAGGTAGACCACATCCCTTTCCTGGCCCTGAAAGCCATCTATGGTATCACAATCCAAAGAAAAAGGGTAATTTATTTCGCTGGCTTTTAAATCACTTTGAATGTACCGTACCTGCTCTGCATAAGGACTTATAATTGCTACCGTATGTCCTGCCAGTTTGTCGAGCTGTTGTTCGATGTGATTTTGAATGATGTTCCATTCCCCGGGGTTGTACAAAGACTGAGATTCTTCATCTCTGATTTCTTCATATCCAGTACCGGCTGTATCTACAAACTGAAATGATTTTGCTCCTTCATA
>ERZ724514.1502-NODE-1502-length-10251-cov-5.053648_pt1 | contig 10251 bp, 8 predicted proteins | sample MGYA00376047_ERZ724514 | MGnify/ENA primary metagenome ERZ724514 (study PRJEB28724, sample SAMN07190883) | activated sludge metagenome | isolation source: activated sludge of sewage treatment plant in Hong Hong | place: Hong Kong | collected 2016-03-17 ...
TGTTCGATTTTCAAAATCCAAAATCAACCCTTGATTTGCGATGACTCATGTCGGTGATCCATGTACGTTACGGGCAATGTCGACCACACCCTGCAAGCCGACGATTTCAACTCATTTTCAACAATCTGAAAAAAAATGAAAAAAAAGTTTGCGAAACCGAATAGTTGCGCATACATTTGCAACCGAATAGTTGCGCAATGAAAAACATTCAACATGAGACGAGACATTTTTCAAGCAGTTGCTGACCCGACAAGGCGAGCCATAATCGTCTTAATTGCATTACAGGCAATGACGCCAAACGCCATTGCCGAAAACTTCAATACGACTCGACAAGCCGTGTCAAAACACCTGCGCATTTTGACAGAGTGCGAACTTGTAAAACAAGAACAAAGAGGCAGGGAGATTTACTACTCACTCGAAATTGACAAAATGAAAGAAATAGACAAGTGGATAGAACAATTCCGAAAAATTTGGGAAACCCGATTTAACCAATTGGACGACTTATTGGCAACAATTAAAAAAAATGAAAAATGAACACTTTACAATTTGACTTTAAGGTTGACAAATCAACCAACACTGTTCTGGTAGACAGAGAATTTGATGCAGAACTTTCCCTTGTTTGGGATGCTTTTACCAAACAAGAAATTCTGGACCAATGGTGGGCGCCAAAACCCTGGACTTCAAAAACAAAATTTATGGATTTCAAGGTAGGCGGACGAAGGTTTTATGCCATGGTTAGCCCTGAAGGACAGGAACATTGGAGCCTTCAAAAATATACTTCCATAAGTCCAAAGACGAACTTCAAGTATTTAAATGCTTTTGCAGACAAAGATGAAAATCCGGATTTGCCCGGTTCAAATTGGGATTTGAATTTTAGCGAACAAAATGGCATAACCCGAGTAAGCATTACAATTTATAACGAATCACGAGAACGTATGGAAAAAATGCTGGAAATGGGCTTCAAAGAAGGTTTCACGATGACCTTAAACGAACTTGGGAACTTATTATTAACATTAAAAAAATAACATAACAATGAATTCAACAAAAATTACAGTCGAAGCAACAATTCAGGCGGATAAAAAGAAGGTTTGGGATTATTATACAAATCCCGAGCATATTACAAAATGGAACTTTGCCGACCCGAGTTGGCATTGCCCCTCCGCCTCAAATGATATGCGAACGGGCGGTAAGTATTCCGCAAGAATGGAAGCCAAAGACGGCAGTTTCGGTTTTGATTTTGAAGCAGTATATACTGAAATAGTTGAAGGAGAGAAGTTTACCTATGAGTTTGGCGGACGAATGGCTACAGTAGCATTCAATGACCTTGAAAACCAGACTCAGGTAATTGTAACTTTTGACCCGGAAACGGAAAACCCTGTTGAAATGCAGCAGGCAGGTTGGCAATCTATACTAGACAACTTTAAAAAATATACGGAAACTAATTAGTGAACCCATTTAGCGTTCGAAGTGGTTTAAACTTATTGCCCTGGTGGTGGCTGGTGTTTCGCACAGATTTTACGCAGAAACTATTCGCAGATTCTACGCAGAAGCATTCTGTGTGAAATCTGTGCATAGTTTCTGCGTAAAATCTGTGCGAAAAATTACACTTTTGAGACGCTGTAACATGGAATTTTCATGAATCCGACCCCAAACAATCCGATCCGGCATCATGGACAGACAGTAGAGAATTTTATCGCCGGGTCACCTCATTTTCAAACCCGTATCCTCGTGTGCGGCATACGAGCCGAACACATGGAGCACGTCTCCTTTCCGCAACTGGGTTTCCCGGTTGGGGATAAAAAAGGCATTGCCCCTTTTGATCATCAAAATGATCGCATCGTGATGGAAGGGGATTTCATCCAGGGGTGTGCCTTCCCAATTGCTGTTCTTGACCAGGATCTCTTCCACGCTAAAGTTATCGAAGGACTCGATCAGTGCCTCGTAGGTGGTGGGGCGAAGGATCAGGTTTTCCATTGTCGTCGCCATGACGCCCGTTTCATCAACGGTTTTAACCCCAAGGGTCTTCATCACGTTTCGAATATCCGATTGGCTTGACTGGGAAATGATATGCTCGTGCAACAGGTCGTTCCGGAGTGCCCTGCATATTTCAAGGTTCTGCTCTGCCGATCCTGTTTTGACCACCACTACGTCCGGCGCATTCAGTTTTATTTTTGTGTAGAGTTGGACATCATTCCCGTCTCCTTCCAGGCATTCCAGGCCGTTGCCGGATATTTCCCCGGCTCTGGCGCTGTTTCGCTCGATTATGATGGATTTTTTACCGTGCATGGTAAGCCTTTTGGCCAATAAAATACCCGTACTGCTCCCCCCGATGATAACCGTTTTTTCACCGGAAATTTTGGAGTTGGGCATTATCCAGTTGAACATGACGGGTGAGACAAAACAGGTTATGATGGCCATGATCACAAAACTGGCGTTGATTCCGGGGGTGATCACCCCCAACTCCAGTCCGATAGCCGCTGCCGCGATGATCAGACTCAGGCGAGACGACATCAAAAAGCCGCCGGCGATGGCTCTTCTCAGGCCAAACAGTTTTCTCCAGAGGAAGGCGGGGATAAATTTAACCGCAAAAAGAAGCAGCAAAAGGACGCCCAGAAACCCGATGAGCGATTGGTCGAATTCCTTAAAAGCGGAAGGGTCAAACTCCACCCCTACCATGATGAAAAAGATCGGGATGAAAAACCCGTACCCCATACCGTCCAGTTTGAGCAGCATGACGGACCGCTCGTGATGCAACATCGTCGACAAGACCAGGCCAATCAAAAAGGAACCGAGCAGGACGGCTTCCTCCCCGATCACCTGGGCCAGCACCACAAACAGCATGATCAGCAGGATCGTCCCCCGAATCCGGATTTGAGCGGAGGCGTGCGATAATTTATAGGCCTGTCTTTTAAAAAAACGGATGTTCTTCAGTTTTCCCGCCAGGAAATAGGCCAGGAAAAAAACAAGGAACAAGAAGAGAATATAGAACAACTCGGCCTGGAACCCATTCTTGATGATGGAAGAGGTAAATGTAAACAGGACGATACTGAAGATATCTGCCGTGGCCGCTGCAACCACGATCATTTGCCCGTATTTATTCTTGATTTCGCCGTTATCTTTTAGCACCGGCAAGACAATGCCCACCGAGGTGGTCACCATGATCAGGGAGAAATACCAGACATTGGGAATATGAATAAAGCCGGATAAAAGTAAAGAGCCTGTATATGCGACGATGAGCGATATGATAAAATAGACAATGCCTACCAGCAACGGATTTTTGATAAAACTGGAGTAGTTCAGTTTCTTTTTGGGAAAAGACGCCAGTATCTGGCCCACATCAATCTCCAGGCCACCCAGGAACATGAGGAAAATAAACCCGGTCAGCGCGAAGAACTCCAGTATCCGGAAACTTTCATGATCGATATTGCCCAGCGCATATTTCCCGACAAAGTATCCTAAAATGATCTCGATGATGACCGAGGGAATCTTGGACAATCGGAGGATCGAGAGCAACAAGGGCGTCCCCCAGGCGATGGCGGCGACCATCAGCAGGGGAAAATAATCAAAATTGAAAGAAATATTGAGCAGCATAGGTGAAAGACTAGAGCAGCAAATAACGCGACAAAATATCACTTGCCGAATAAATCGGATCCGGCTGGTATGCATGCCCGGTCCGGCTGGATAAAGAACCAAACCTCCCAACAGTTCATCGATGCACGATCACCGCACTTCAAAAATCATGATCACAATACCCGGGGAGGTCGGTAAAAAATACCCATTTTCAAACGAAAAAGGCTAATTTGCTGCGTTTTTCTCACCACCGGCAAATCATATGAAAATCTTCTTCTCTTACAGTTCACGAGACAGGGATACGGCTGATGAAATATATTACGGGCTTCGGAAACATAACCTGTCTGTTACAAGGGATGCTTTCGATGTAAAATTTACCGAGAGCTGGATCGAATTCATGAAAACCATCAGGGATCATGATTTTGCCATCGCCCTGATCTCCGAAAACTACCTTCAATCGACTGCATGCCTGTATGAAATGCTTCAGTTTCAGCAGGTGGCCGATTTTGAAAAGCGGATCATCCCGATCATGTTGGACAGGCACCTGGAAGCCCCGCAGGATGCTCTGATACACCACCTCAATCTCTGGGATCGCAAAATTGCCGAACTGGAACATCGAAAGAAACTGACGCCCTCTGCCGCTACCACCGAACTGGACATGGCAATGGACGCCAAAAACTATATTTCGCATTTGGTGCCTTTTCTGAAGGGCATAAAAATGATCGACCTGAATGTCGCCGTTGAGAAGACCTATATCGAAATTCTGAAAAAAACACACCACCAGCTAGAATTGAAACGGCAGTTTGACGTCTATGAAACAACACTTTACGACACCTTGCTGACCGATGTGATCGACGGTTTGAACGAAGAACGCAGGAACGTCATCAAGGCGGTTGACGACCCCAAGGATCTCGCCCTGCTGGCAGACCGCCGGTTCAAGTTCAGGATCAGGGAAAGCGTGCGGGAAAAGTTCGGCGAATTTGCCGGGAGCAGGGACGCATCAGATTCGGAGATACTGAAGGAAATGACCGCGTTGGAAGCCTTGCCCGAAGACAAACTCTTCGAGACGTTTCTGGATACCCGGGAACCGCTCACCGCTACCCTGAGCGGGCACGTGCTCGGCGAAAAGTGGCGAAAAGCCGGGGATATGGACGAAAGCAAGGTGCTTCCCTTGCTTGAACTTACAGATTTCCCGTACTACAAACTCGCCGTCGTTGCCGAATGGATGGAACTGTCGAAAGACGCTGCGCTTGCCGATCCGATTGAAAAGTGGCTGCGCCGGCACCTGTACCTGGTTAAAGGACGCGAACAAACGGAAGTGTGGGCGCTTTTCTGCGACCTGCTGAAAAGGCTGGACAACAAACGCTACCAGCAGTTATTTGCACTGGCCCACTATGTCTTTCTGAAAAAGCGGGACCACGACACGGCGCCTTACAAGTACCCGCTTTTGCCCACCATCTCCGGTTTCAAGCCCGATGCAGACACCTATGTCAACCTGCTGGACGGTACGGAAGACGAAAAACTTGCCGCCATCTGGGTGCTGTCCTTTTTCGGGGGCATCTATATCTTTTTGTGCAACCGGAATTTTTCGCCGCTGGTACTGCCCCAAAAATCGAAGGACATCCTCGTCGGACTGAGTCAGACTTCGATGGACTACAAAGACAAGTGGCGCCTGTGTTGTGCTGCTGCAAGTATTCACCTGCTCGAACTGATTCCCTGGCTTAAAATTCAGACCCAGGCACAGGATATGCGCAACAACAAGGTCAGCATCAATCACCCTACATACGACCTGATCGAAGAGCCCGAGGCCGCTATGGCCATCCGGGCCTGCGGCTATTTTGCACTGCTGGCCAGGGAAAACGGGGATACTGCCCAATACGAAGACCTGAAAACATTCCTGGATGACCTCAATGCCAACCGGCGGCTGGATGAAGACCCATACATAGTGGTCGCCATTGCCACCGCGCTCGGATACCTGGGAAATCCGTCACTACTCTTGCGCCTGATCCAAAAGCACCGGGAACCCTGGGTACTCGAAGCGGCGATCAACGCTACATTTAACCTGACCGACAGAAAAGGCAAGGAGGATTGCCGCACCTGGATAAGAAACAATGTCGGGGAAAACAGGAGAGCCATTGAGAACAACACCTCCATGACGCCTTTGGCACGAAAAACATATATCCATATCCTGGAGGAACTGGATTCACGTCTTGGATTCATCTGATAAACCACACCATGAAAAAACTATTGACCTCTTGTCTGTTCATGGCGGCACTCACGCAGGCAGCCCTGACACAAACCCCGGAACCGGAAAAAAAATCCGCGCCGATACCGGAACCACAGATCGCCACCACCCGTCAAAGCGTGAAAATCAACGGCGCAGTTATCGAACTGACCGCCGTTGCAGGCACCCGGATGTTGAAAGATGAAAACAACAAACCCATCGCTCTTTTCGGATTTACCAGTTATACCAAAGAAAAAGGCGAGGCCAACAGGCCCATTGTATTTGCGTTCAACGGCGGACCGGGTTCCTCGTCTTTTTGGCTGCACATGGGCGTTCTGGGACCTAAACGGATCGTTGTGAACGACCCGGGGTTCACGCCCGGTGCGCCTTACGAATTAGTCAACAACGAATTTTCCATTCTCGACGTAGCCGATCTGGTCATGATCGACCCGGTAGGCACCGGCCTGAGCGTTCCGGTGGGAGAAGCGAAATTCGACGATTTCTGGGGGGTAGATCAGGATATACGAAGTATTGCCCTGTTTATCACCCAGTACCTGATCGATAACCACCGGATGAACGCGCCCAAATACCTGCTCGGCGAAAGCTACGGAACGTTCCGGAACGCAGGCCTGATGAATACCTTGCTCGGGCAGGGTATCGCCATGAACGGCGTCATCATGGTATCGGCCGTGTTCGACCTGCGGACGCTGTTGTTCCCGCCTAACGACGACCTTCCCTATGTCGTTCACTTCCCTACCTATGCGGCCACGGCGTGGTACCACAAAAAAATAACCACCCGGGCAGCTACGCTGGAGGCTTTTCTCGACGAGGTTCGGAACTTTACACAAAATGAATACGCCCCGGCCCTGTTCAGGGGCGACAAACTGACAGCAGAGGAGAAAAAGGCCCTGGCCGGAAAACTGTCCGCCTACACGGGTCTCGAAGCGGATTACTGGTTGAAGGCCGACCTCCGGGTAACCAACGGCGAGTTCTTTCAGGAATTGCTGCGCGACGAAGGCAAAACGGTGGGCCGGCTCGACACGAGGTTCACCGGTGTGAATCAGGATCTGCTGAGCCAGTTTGCCGATTACGACCCCCAAAGCGCTGCCATCTCGCCGGCTTATGTTACCGGGTTTCTGCACTATTTTTACAACGACCTGCAAGTGAAAACCGATCAGCAGTACGCTATTACGGCAAGCCGGCGGCAAGGTTTTAAATGGGACTGGAAGCATGCCGGCAACAGCCGCTGGGATGCCCCCGCAGCGATCAATACCGGTATCGATATGGCAGAGGCCATGACGCACGATCCCAACGTCAAGGTGCTGATCCTGAATGGCTACTTCGATCTGGCAACCGTTTTCTATGGCGTGGAACACTCCATCGACCACCTGGGCCTGCCGAAAGCGTTAAAGGATAACATCATCATGAAGTACTACGAGGCAGGCCATATGATGTACACCCACCGGCCTTCCATGGAAAAATTCAAACAGGACGTTGCGGCATTTATCCAGTCGACCTCGAAATGACGGTTTATCAGGGATAAATTTCCTTCTTGCAGGCCTTCAGCGTGTTCAGCAGCAGTGCGGTCACGGTCATCAACCCTACCCCGCCCGGGACGGGGGTGATGTGGCTGCATTTTGGCGCAACTTCATCAAAATCAACATCTCCAACGAGACGGAAACCCGATTTTTTGGTGGCGTCGGGTATGCGGTTAATGCCAACGTCGATGACCACGGCGCCGGGTTTCACCCAGTCGCCCTTGATAAACTGCGGAATACCGATGGCCGCCACGACAATATCGGCCCGTCGAACCTCGGCGGCGAGGTCCTGCGTCCGCGAATGGGTAAGCGTGACCGTGCAGTCGCCCGGGTATCCTTTTCGAGACAACAGAATACTGATAGGTGTGCCGACGATGTTGCTGCGCCCTACGACGACGCAGTGTTTGCCGGAGGTTTCGATATTATACCGGCGCAGTATCTCGACGATACCATACGGCGTAGCGGGCAGAAAGGCGGGCATGCCCTGGGCCATGCGGCCGAAATTGATGGGGTGAAAACCGTCGACATCCTTGCGATGGTCGATAGCCAGGGTGATCTTTTCCTCGTTCATGTGCTTGGGCAGCGGCAACTGAACGATAAAACCGTCGACATCGGGGTCGTCGTTCAGGCGTTGCACGATATCAAGCAGTTCTCCCTCCGGAATATCGGCCGGGCGGCGCACCAGGGTGCTTTTAAAGCCGACCTGCTCGCAGGATTTGATCTTGGATTTGACGTACACCTCGCTGGCGGGGTTTTCGCCGACCAGCACAGCCGCCAAGTGGGGCATTTTGCCGCCGCGTTCGCGGATCAGGTCCACTTCGGCGGCGATTTCGGCTTTGATATTTTCTGAAAGGAGTTTTCCGTCGAGCAGTTGCATGGAGATATGGACAGGTTGGTTAAATCGGAAAATTTGCCGGGCAAAGGTAGCAATCTATGCCACTTCCTGTCGGGCCAGCCTTTTGAAAAGGTCGTAAATATCCCGGTAAATCCCCTCGCCGGCCGTTCCGGGCGCCACCAGTCTTTCCACCTTTCGGGCGGCAAGCGGCGGCAGGCCGAATACTTCCCGCCCCAAGCGGACGGCGCCTTGCACCGAAGCATCAGCCCCGTCGCCGGACAGTGCTACCGGTATTTGGAAAATATCTGCCAGCATCCGGACCCACAAGTCGCTGTGGGAAAAGCCGCCGGAGGCATGGAGCGTTTCTATCGGCGCATGGGCTTCAAGCGCCTCGGCAATCAGTCTGAGGTTGAAGATCACCCCTTCCATGGCCGCCCGAACGGCGTGTGCCTGGGTGTGCGAGGCCCGTAGACCGTGCAATGCGCCTTGCGCCTGCGCGTCGTAAAGCGGCGCGCGTTCGCCAAAGAGCCAGGGCAGAAAAAGCAGACCTTCCGCCCCCGGCGGCACATCAAGCGCCTGGTTGGCGAATGCCTCGGCAGTCAGCGGCGACCGGAACAGTGCGCTGCGGAGCCATTCCAGCACATTGGCGCCGTTGTTGCTGGCTCCGCCGACAATATACCGCTGTGCATCAAGGCAATAGCAAAAACTGCGCTGTTGCGCGTCGAGTACCGGCTGCTGTACCACGGTGCGTATGGCTGCGCTCGTACCGACGGTAACGGCCACCTGACCCGGGGCTGTAGCACCGGACCCGAGGTTGGCGAGCGCGCCGTCGCTGGCGCCAATGCAAATTGGCACGCCAGAAGCAAGGGTCGCCCGGTGTGTTGTTGAAACAATTTCGGGTAATCTTGTTAAGGAAATTCCGGCTGAGGAAAGAATATTGTCATCCCATTGCTTGTCACGGATGTTCATCAGGCCGGTGGCAGAAGCGACGGACAAGTCGACTTCATATTTCCCGGTCAGCCGGTACCAGACATAGTCCTTGATACCCAGAAACTTGTGCGCTTTATGAAAAATATCCGGCCGGCGCCGGCGCATCCAGATCAACTTGACCAGCGGCGACATGGCGTGCACCGGGACGCCCGTGCGTTGGTACAGTGCAGCCCCTTCCCCACCCTGCCGCAACGCGCGGGCGACCTCATCGGCCCGCAAATCGGACCATAGCAGTATATTGGTAAGCGGATTTCCGGAGGCATCAACGGCCATCAGGCCGTGCATGGCGGAAGAGAGTACGACTCCATGCAAGGTTTCCGAAGATCCGATATGGGACAAAACATCGTCCAGAACCGCAGTGACGTTTTGGAAAACGGCTTCCGGCTCCTGTTCGCTAAAGCCGGGCGCCGGGCAAAGGGTCGTATTATGGCGCTCGGAGGCACGTACAATACGCCCGTCATCGTCGAACGCTACCGCTTTTACGTTGGTGGTGCCGATGTCGAGCCCGATCACCATATCAGGACATGAACAGGTCGAGCAACATAACCCCTGCCAGGCCGGTAATCCCGACGATGGTTTCCATGGCTGTCCATGACCGGAAGGTATCGCGCAGACTTAGCCCGAACCACTCCTTGAACATCCAGAACCCCGTGTCGTTGACATGGGAGCACATGAGGCTGCCGGCGCCGATAGCCAGGGTCATCAGTTCGGGCGATGCCTGTCCGCCGGCTACCAGCGGCTGCGCAATGCCGGCGGCGGTCATGCCGGCCACCGTCGCCGAGCCAACGGAGATGCGCAACATGGTCGCAACACCCCAGCCCAGCAGCAAAGGCGACACAGAAACGTCTTTCAGGAGCACCACCAGTTCGTCGCCGATCCCGCTATCGATCAGCACCTGCTTGAAAGCGCCGCCGGCAGCGATGATCAGCAGCAGCGAAGATGCGGCCCCAAGGGCGGTGCCCGATTTGTCGAGCAATTCGGATACAGGCGCTCTTCCGCTCTTGCCGGCCAGCGGATTCCTGCCCAGAAAAAACAGTGCCAGCAGAACGGCGACCAACATCGCCAAGCCGGGATCGCCCACAAAACGCAGCCGG
>ERZ724514.1510-NODE-1510-length-10218-cov-3.128702_pt1 | contig 10218 bp, 8 predicted proteins | sample MGYA00376047_ERZ724514 | MGnify/ENA primary metagenome ERZ724514 (study PRJEB28724, sample SAMN07190883) | activated sludge metagenome | isolation source: activated sludge of sewage treatment plant in Hong Hong | place: Hong Kong | collected 2016-03-17 ...
CCATGCGGGTGAAATGATTGGCTCAGAATATTCAATGATCGAATGCGCGTTATAGCCATCAGAATCAGCAATCTGTAACGCGAATTTGTTACCCGTTTTGGCTACAAATGCAATGCGGGTGCTAAAGACGCCCATATCTCCTGTCAAAGCCTCATAAATAATATCCGCAATTCGGTGGGCGGCTACGCGTAATTGATCTGACGGCACAACGCCGGTGAATCCTGTAATCTGGGATGTTTTTGCTACATCCATTAAACGGAAGCGTACATCGACTCGCCCATCTGGCAATAGATGAGTACTTCCAATAACAATCGCACTTGCCCCTCTACTCTGCCAGTCTGCATAGACAATATCGCCCGGCTCATGCGGAGTTTGGCCAAAAGTGCCTACCATTTTAAATAGACCCGTTCGCTCAAGATCGGCTGATACAATAGCCGTAATGCTCTGAGGAAGTCTTTCTTCTTGAGAAAAAGGAACAATTGCGACAGGAATTTTTTTCGAACCACCTCCAAATATTTCAATGTTTAGTGTGGCATGAACCTGAGCACTCCATAGCAATAAACTGAGTGCTAAATAACAATAGCGTGTAAATACTCGCATATGAACTCTCAACAAATTAATTAATCGACTCGCTGTTATAAAGCATCTTGATAGTATACCGTGAGACTAAAATCACGAAATTCCTTAAATAAAGCTGGATCAGGCGGAATAGGTAGCGGTTTTGCTAAAAAAATAGCCCTTTCAACCGCCTCATCAAACGCCGCATAACCACTGCTTTTTCGTAACGAAACCTTGAGCACATCACCCCCAGGTAACAATGTCACTCGAAATTCGACCATGGGATTACCGGGAAGATCAGGCGGTGTGACAATTCTGCTTCTAATCTTTGCCTGTATCATCGCTTTATATTTTGCAATCTCATCTAAGGCTTTACTTTTTTGTGCAGCCAACTGAGCCAGTACATCTTGCTCTACCGTTTTCTGCTCTTTTTCAGGTAGCTCTTTTTCTGGCTCTACCTTCTTTTCTACTTCTTTAATCGGCTCTGGCTTTTTGACTTGCTCTTTAACCGGTTCTACCTTTTTCTCTTCTTGAATGGGCTTAGGGGGCTCAATTTTTTCCTTGATTTCAATTGCAGGTTTCCGCGGTGGTGGATTTTTGATTTTTACCGGCTCCGATTTCGGTTGAACGGGTTCTGGTTGAGGTTTAACAGGCTCCTGAGCTGGTGGGGTTGGTTTAGGAAGCTCTTTAATCGGCTCCTTAATTACAGGCTGAGGTTTAATGGGCTGTTGTGGCATGTCTCTCCATAAATCCACAGCCATACTTTCATTGGGATCATTTCTCCAGTTAAGGCCAAACACCATGAAACCAAAAAAAACGATATGTACCAATAATGCCAGTGCAGCTGACCGAATCAACCCTGGTTCTTCATCGGAAGCTCTTCTCCAAGCTAATGTCGTCATTGTTACTTTTATTTTGGCTTGATCAACAAGCCTACTTTTTTAACCTGTTCTTGCTCCAAAACATCCATAATATTAATTACTTCTTCATACCGGACATTCTTATCAGCAGCAATTACAACAGGCTGTTCAGTATTTTGGGCCTGCTTATTTTTAATGATTGCGATCAGTTGCGTGCGATTCACTTTTTGTTCATCACCCGCACGTGCTCGATCACGTAACGTTAAACTGCCGTCTACTGCAATAATAACTTCCAATGGCTCTACCGGTGGACTCGATGATTTACCAATGGAAGGTAATTCAACCTGACCCGGTGGGATAAGGGGTGCTGTAATCATAAAAATGATGAGCAAAACCAGCATCACATCAATGTAAGGAACTACATTGATGTCATTCATTAAACGACGTTTATTACGAAGATTAGCCATTAGCTTCTTGGAATCCTAAAGTTTTACAGCGCGTCGCTGCAATACATTCGATAGCTCTTCCATAAAGCTCTCATAACGTGTAGCTAGCTGACTAGTATCACTAGCGTATCGATTATAAGCAATGACAGCAGGTATTGCCGCAAATAATCCCATCGCAGTCGCAATGAGTGCTTCTGCAATGCCAGGCGCAACATGAGCAATGGTCGCCTGCGTTAAATTCGATAACTCACGAAATGAATTCATGATACCCCACACTGTTCCAAATAATCCAACATAAGGACTCACTGACCCAACAGTCGCCAGAAAAGATAAATGTGCTTCAAGTCGATCCATCTCACGCTGATACGCTGCTCTCATTGCACCTCGGGTGCTATCCATAATTGCACCAATATCCATTCCTGATTGATGTTTAGTGAATTCACGAAATCCTGCTTCAAAAATACGTTCCATACTACCGGCTCTGTCTCTTGCCCCAGCAGCACGCTGATAGAGCGCGTTTAAGTCGACGCCCCTCCAGAACGTATTTTCAAATTCATCACTTTGCTTAATGGCCTCCCTGATCGCAAACAATTTTCTGAAAATAAACCACCAGGAAAGTAAAGATGCGATCAACAACATCAACATGACCAATTGGACGGGAAGGCTAGCACTTGTTACAAGATGTAACAGTGACATATCTTGGGTTACAGTTGCACTCATAAAAATTTAACTATTAATTTGTTGAAAAAGAGGTGTTGGAATACGGATTGGCCTTAAGTTATCTACACTAACACATACCACGTGAATCGTGGCGCTCACCAAGTTAATTTGGTCACGTATGACTTGCTGAGATAATGTGATACGACTTCTACTCATATCAACCACCTCTACAGTGACCCGCAATAAATCATCAAGCACAGCCGGTTTGAAATATTCTATATTAAGCGATCGAACTAAAAAGATTGTTTTATGTTCTTTAATCAGGGAATCAACACTAAATCCGATATCTCGCAGCCATTCATAGCGGGCACGCTCCAAAAAATTGAGATAGGAAGCATGGTATACAACGCCCCCTGTATCGGTATCCTGATAATAAACACGGACAGGATGTGAAAATGCCTGATCTTCAGGGGAAAATGGCAAAGAGCTCGTTGTATTCATTTCAAAAAAACGATAGGAAGCAATTTTTTCTTCAAATTATCACCACAAATCCCCATTGGGGCTATCTCTAAGCGGCAGTAGCTTAAAATGTTGATAGGTTAAGTCCGTTGCAACACGCCCTCGTGGTGTTCGCTTGAGATAACCTTGCTGAATTAAGTAAGGTTCAATCACATCTTCAATCGTGTCACGTTCCTCGTTAATGGCTGCAGCAAGGTTATCGATTCCAACTGGGCCACCCTCAAATTTTTCTAAAATGGCCAGTAAAAACTTTCTATCGAGAATATCCAAGCCTACTTCATCGACATCCAACATTTTTAAGGCTGCATCAGCAACAGCTTGACTCACATAGCCTTGTGCCTTGATTTCAGAAAAATCACGCACTCGCCGCAATAATCGATTTGCAATGCGTGGAGTGCCACGTGACCGACTCGCGATTTCCATGGCGCCATCCAATTGAATATCTACATTCATCAATTGCGCAGAACGGAGCACAATTTTACTCAATTCTTGCGGCGTATAAAACTCTAATCGCGAAACAATACCAAACCGATCTCTTAACGGATTAGTCAACATACCTGCGCGGGTTGTTGCTCCTACGAGCGTGAAGGGAGGTAAATCAATCTTCACTGATCGAGCGGATGGCCCCTCCCCGATCATAATATCAAGTTGATAATCCTCAAGTGCAGGATAGAGTATTTCCTCAACGACGGGAGAAAGTCGGTGGATTTCATCAATAAAAAGGACGTCATGGGGCTCAAGATTGGTCAGTAAAGCAGCTAAATCCCCTGGCTTTTCTAGAACAGGGCCCGAGGTCTGGCGCATATTGACTGCCATTTCTCTAGCAATAATATGGGCGAGTGTAGTTTTACCTAACCCGGGTGGACCAAAAAGTAGTACGTGGTCAAGTGATTCATTTCGGCGGCGAGCCGCTTCAATAAAAATCTGCAATTGCTCCCTGATCTTTTCTTGGCCAATATACTCCTCAAGCTGTTTTGGACGCAGAGCCCGCTCCATTACTTCCTCTTTTTGGGAAAAAGGAGCTGCTGAAATGATACGATCCGTTTCTATCACTGTTGTTCTATTGGAGCTACCAGATGGTCATTATTTTTTTGAAAGCAGTTTCAGCGCTTGCTTGATACCTTCCGAAACTGTCGTACCTTTAGGAATTTGCTTAATTACCCAGCCTATTTCTCGTTCATTATAACCTAACGAGAATAGCGCATTGAGTATGTCATGATTGTTGCTCGTTTCAGGGGAATCGCTAGAACAGGGTTGCACCTCTATATTCAGTTTATCCCGCAATTCAAGCAATAGCCTTTCTGCAGTTTTCTTACCAATACCTGGAACCTTGATCAATCTATCAGCATCTTGATTGACGACCGTCTCTTGTAAATCGAGCACGCTTAACCCAGATAGCAGTGCGAGCGCTGTTCTTGCACCAATACCTGAAATTTTGATTAATTGGCGAAAAGCAGCTCGCTCCTCAATGGTAGAAAAACCAAACAACAAATGAGCATCTTCGCGAATCACGAAATGCGTATGAAGCATGACTGCCTCACCAATGGTGGGAAGCTGATAAAACGTACTCATAGGCACATCGATTTCATAACCGATACCATGTACATCAACTAATACCTGCGGAGGATGTTTCTCAAGCAGCACACCCGATATTTTCGCTATCATGTTTAAATCATACTACCTGAGAACAAGATTAGAACGATTATTCACTAAACTATGTGCATGACAAATTGCGCAAGCCAATGCATCTGCTGCATCAGCGCCAGGTCTACCACCTAGATTTAATAATCGTATAATCATTTCTTGGACTTGTTCTTTTGCAGCGTGGCCATTCCCCACAACCGCTTGCTTTATTTGTAATGCCGTATACTCCGTCACCATAAGATTATGAATGACTGCCGCGCAAATAGCAGCGCCCCGCGCTTGACCCAACAATAAAGTCGATTTGGGATTGATATTAACGAAAACATGCTCGATCGCAACCTGATCTGGCTCATGCTCACAAATGATCATTTTAAGGCTATCGAGAATTATCTTTAAACGCTGCGGCAATTGATCGCCCGATGTCTTAATGCACCCACTACTGACATAGGTTAGCTTATTGCCAACCTTATCAATCACACCAAACCCTGTGATACGTAACCCTGGGTCTATGCCAAGAATACGAATTTCTCCCCCTTTTTATCGCAAGTAATCTATTCCGCTAAAACTGCAGTCGTATAGACATCTTGAACATCATCAATATTTTCTAAAGCATCCAATAGCTTCTGCATTTTGATTGCGTCTTCACCCGACAATAGCGTTTCATTCGTCGGCTTCATCGTTACCTCTGCAAATTCTGCTTTAAACCCTGCCTTTTCTAATCCAGTTTTAACGGTGACAAACTCATACGGTGCAGTCACGACTTCCAGGCTATCATCTTCATGATGGATAATATCTTCTGCGCCGACTTCCAGTGCTGTTTCGATCAATTTATTTTCGTCGGTTCCTGGCGGATAAAGAAATTGGCCACAGTGGTTAAATAAAAAAGCAACCGATCCATCCGTCCCGAGATTGCCACCATACTTTGTAAAAGCATGGCGCACATCTGCTACAGTCCTTGTTCTATTATCAGTCATGCAGTCGACCATAATCGCGGCCCCACCTATTCCATAGCCCTCATATCGAATTTCCTCATAGCTAACGCCTTCCAGATCACCACATCCTCGTTTAATCGCTCTCTCGATATTGTCTTTGGGCATATTTTGCTCATATGCTTTATCAATCGCTAACCGTAAGCGTGGATTACTGCTTGAGTCTCCTCCCCCAAGCCTTGCCGCAATGGTAATCTCTTTGATTAATCGCGTAAAAATCTTACCCCGCTTCGCATCTTGCGCTGCTTTCTTATGTTTGATATTAGCCCATTTACTATGACCTGCCATTTGATTTTCTTCCTCAGTTTGCTAGATATAAAGGTTCTTAAATGAGAATTATGTAATCCTAGCACTCCATCACTTAGGGATAAAGTAGCGCATAAACGACGATGGTTACTTCTATCGCATCGCTATCATTGATGGATTTAGGAACTATTTGATATGATGCGATAAATTAAGGATATTTCCCCAATCTATATTAATAATGAATTAACTCAAGTGTATTATAGCTACAGATAATTTACCCCCATCCAAGATATAGTTGTCTATGTAAATATATCAACGATATAACAGCAAAAGAAATTATTTTTCCCAAAGGTAATTATATTGACTGGCAAGACTAGAAAAACTTATATCGTTGGAATTGGAGCTTCGGCGGGTGGGCTTGAAGCGATCTCTCTCTTGGTAAGCAATCTCCGAGTAGATTTACCATGCGCTTATGTAGTACTTCAGCACATATCTCCAGATTATAGAAGCATGATGGCTGAAATTCTCAGCCGTGAAACACAACTTAAAGTCAAAGAATTAAAAGATGGCGATATTCCCGAACCAGGCTCTATTTTCGTGGTGCCTGCAAAATCAAATGCGCTCATTCAGGAAGGAAAATTCCACTTAGTAGACACTTCTCCCAAAATTGTTCCAAAGCCCTCCATTAATCAATTCTTAATTTCACTTGCTGCGGAAGAAGGAGAAGCGGCGATTGGCATCATACTCTCTGGTACTGGATCTGATGGTGTTGCCGGACTACGAGCAATCCAAGCTGCCGGTGGATTCACTCTCGTTCAGTCACCTCATACAGCTAAATATGATGGTATGCCAAGATCCGCTATTGAAGCCAATGTGGCTGACCATATCTTGCCGCCGGTTGAAATCGCAAACTTTTTGCCTAAGCTACTTGATATTCCTAATCTTGAAGATCACGCACAACACTATATTGATCCATTAAAAAGACTCCTTTCTTATCTCAAAGAGCAATTACAAATTGATTTCACCGGATATAAATTAAGTACCCTTACGCGAAGAATTCATCGCCGTCAGCACGTAACTGAGTGCTTAGATTTATCTGATTATCTTGAGTGGATTGAAGAACATCCAGAAGAGCTTAAAAATTTGGCTAGGGATATGCTCATTTCCGTAACAGCCTTTTTTCGTGATCAGCATGTTTTTACAGTTTTACAACAAACTCTTCAGGAAATTATTAAACAGAAAGATCCTGGAAGTGAAATCCGAGTTTGGGTAGCAGGATGCGCGAGCGGGGAAGAAGCGTATTCCATTGCTATCTTATTTGCTGATATTTTAGGCGATCGTCTCTCCCAATATCGTATTCAAATTTTTGCAACAGATATTGATAATGATGCCATGAATATCGCTCGACGGGGTATCTATCCTGCTGCATCGATGTCTGAAATCCCAACCGATAGACTTGATAACTACTTTAGAAAGATTGGGCAAACATACGAAGTCGAGAAAATATTGAGAGATATGATCGTTTTTGCTCGACACAATTTAGTATCTGACCCACCGTTTCTCAGATTGGATCTAGTAACTTGCCGGAATGTATTAATTTATTTTGATGCTACTCTGCAAAAGAAGGTCTTACAAGCTTTTCATTTTGGATTACTACCAAACGGTTATTTATTTCTTGGAAAATCGGAAAGTGTGACTCACGGAGACTCATTATTCTCGCAAATCAATCGCCGTGAACGTGTTTTCCAGAAAAAAGGGGAATCAACAAGCCTATCAACAAATTCCCTCTCTACCAACGTAACGAGTAGTCCTGTTCAGAGAAAACATCGTCGGCTAGAGTTATTACTATCAGCGCTCGTTCAGCATTTTCACTTAGTCGTCGCACTCTGCGATCGCAACGGAGATGTATTACATTCTGCGGGAGAAGTTAACCGATATCTTCATTTTCCTTCCGGAACAGCTGGATCAGGGCTAGCAGAAGTGGTAATCCCAGAGTTAAGAGGGGAAGTTTTAACGCTTTTCCGTCGCTGCCAACAAAAACATTTGTTACAAAGAGGGCGGCGGCGACGGATAGGTAAACAATTTCTACGCATTCTCATTAATTCTATTCTTGATAATTTTGGTAATGAGTTTTTTATCTTTTTACTCACGCCAGAAATCGATCAATCACAGAATGAAGATGAAACGCCTTTGCTTGAACCAAATCTGCAGTTAGAGAGTGAATTAGCGATTACTCGTGAGCATCTCCAAGCTTTAATAGAAGAGCTTGCAACAGCAAATGAAGAAATGCAAGCACTCAATGAAGAAGCTCAAGCCTCGAATGAAGAGTTACAAGCAACAAATGAAGAGTTAGAGGCCGCTAACGAAGAATTACAAGCATCAAACGAAGAACTCGTAAGCTTAAATGAAGAACTGAGCATTAGATCGAATGAATTATTCTCGATCTCAGAGGAGTACGCACATCTTTATGATTCTTTAGAGTTTCCAGTACTCGTTTTCGATCGTAGTTTTATTTTAACGCGCTTTAACACAGCAGCAGAGCGGCGCTTCAATTTGCATCTTACTGCATTACAAAAACCGTTTGCACGTTTAGAACTCCCAAAGGGGCTTTCAAATTTAGCTCATAATCTTGGTGAAGCGCTTGATCATAGGACTCGCGCTCATTTTCTAACAGAACTTGATAATCGCCATTTCCATATTTCGGTAACACCTGGATTAGGTAAAGAAAATCAAGTTGTTTCACTCATCGTTAGTTTTATAGACGTTCACGATATCGTAAGTACTCAGTTAGCCCTTCAAGAATCAGAGCAGCGTTTAACCGCTTTGATGAAAAATACAACCATCATTTTCGCGATGAAAGATATGAGTGGTTCATACACATATGCTAATCGTCGATTTATTGAATTTTTCGGATTACAAGATACTGAGGTCATAGGCAAAACTGACTTTATGCTTTTTGAACATACACTTGCCAGTTTAATCTGGAATGCAGGTATTGAGTCAGTCCGAACTAAAAGAATCATCACAAATGAGTATCAAATTAACCGAGAAGATACTCATTATTACCTACTCGCAAATCATCAAGCACTATTTGATACATCAGATACACCAGTTGCATTAATTATCGAGGCGGAAGATATTTCTACGCGCAAACACGCTGAAGAGCAGCTTCGTATCACTGCTCGCGTCTTTGATCAAACTGCAGTTGCTATTATCGTCACTGATAGCAAGGGAAATATTATGACTGTCAATAGCACTTTTTCTCAAATAACCGGCTTTGATTTAAACGAAATCATCAACACGCCCATTGAATCACTCGTTAAATCAGGGCAGAAAAGAAAAAATTTCTACATTTCCATTTCTCGTAGCCTAAAAGAAAAGGGATTCTGGCAAGGCGAACTTTGGATCAAGCACAAACACGGCCAGGAATCGTTAGAATGGATCACGATCAATCGCGTAGCTGGTGATGATCCCAATATAGATTACCATGTTGCCGTTATTTCTGACGTCAGTACAATACGCAATTCTCAGCGAAAAGCGGAATATTTAGCTGCGCATGATATTTTAACTGGCTTGCCTAATCGAATTCTGTTTCAAGATCGCTTAACCCATGCGATTGCCCAGGCCAGACGAAAGCGTGAGCGAATTGCGTTAATGTTCACTGATCTTGACAACTTCAAGAATATCAATGATACGTTAGGTCACGATGTCGGTGATACCTTACTCAAACAAGTTGCTGTCCGATTAAAGCAAATCACACGTGATGTTGATACCGTTGCACGTCTTGGGGGTGATGAATTTACTGCTATCCTTACCGATTGTAATTCCCAATCAGCAGCTTATGTGGGACAACGAATTGCAGATGAGCTCGCTACCGTATTTATCATTCAAGAACGACAACTGTATGTATCGGCCAGCATCGGCATTGCATTTTATCCTGAAGATGGGGGTGATAACAGCACTTTAATCAAAGCCGCAGATACTGCCATGTATCGCGCAAAAGAACTCGGACGAAATCGAGTAGAATTTTTTGTCCCTGATTTGCACATGCAACTACTAAAGCGAACTACTTTAGAAAACGCCTTACGCGCTGCATTGAGTACACATAGCCTATTTCTAGTTTATCAACCTAAATTTAGCATTTGTGCCGAGCAAAAAATAATCGGCGCAGAAGCCTTATTACGGTGGTCGGATTCCAAATTAGGCAATATCCCTCCCGCTGAATTCATTCCAATCAGTGAGACAAGTGGACTCATTCTCGATATTACCAAAGAAGTACTACGAATGCTGTTGGTA
>ERZ724514.1512-NODE-1512-length-10215-cov-4.280217_pt1 | contig 10215 bp, 6 predicted proteins | sample MGYA00376047_ERZ724514 | MGnify/ENA primary metagenome ERZ724514 (study PRJEB28724, sample SAMN07190883) | activated sludge metagenome | isolation source: activated sludge of sewage treatment plant in Hong Hong | place: Hong Kong | collected 2016-03-17 ...
CCTCAACCCCGACGCCGCCGTCGCTCGGGTCGCCTGCCTCGATCGCGCTGTCGCCGACGCCGGCCTCATCCTCGCTCGCCGCCCCGACGACGATCCAGCTCGCGGCCTCCGCGCCATCCGCCATCGTCACCCGCAAGGGTCTCAACGCCTTGTTGTCGATCGCGTTCGCCAGCGGATCGGCCGTTGGTGTCGTCGGCGCGCAAGTTGCCACGACCGGCGAGGCGGCCACCGACCCGGTCGAGGGACAGATCAGCCTCAACGACGACCTCCTCGAGCGCGCCTCCGCGCCGAACCTGCCGTCCCATCACGTGCCCCTCGCTTCACCGTCCCCAGCGACGACGACCCACACGCCGCCCGCCCCCGCCACGAGCGCCGTCCTGAAGCCCCGCAGCGCCATCCGGCCGTCCCCACAGGTCACCCGAGCTCGCAAGGGACTTCTCGCCTGCAACCCGCCCAACGCCCAGTTGACCGCGATGGTCGTCATCGAGCGGGAGCCCGATGGGGAGCTGCGAGTCCGCTTCGACGGGCGCGAGCTCCTGGGCTCCTTCGGCGACTGCGCCCGCAAAGTAGCCCAATCGCTGAGTCTCCGCGCCGAGCGGCCCCTGAGATTCAAACTGTGAACCGACGGCGATCGCACTGCCGTCTCCCGAGTCGCGTGTGCTTGAGCGATCAAGTAGTTGCCTCGGCGGCCTGAATTCGGAGCCATGGATCCCCGTAGACATGCATTGCCAGGCGATCCTTGGGGTGACGACCTGCAAGAGATGCGTTGGCTGCGAACGCCGCATCCGCGACGGTATCCCCAGCAATCAGTCGCTCAGCGAAGGCCCCCGACCACCGCGTCCCGACAAGTACATCGAGAGGCCATGGCGAAGCGATAACCGTGCGGACCCCCCGGCGCAGCAACGCGGCGGGCATCCCATGTACTCTCTCAGCAAATAACTCGTGGCTTTCACGACCGCCGCTACACATCAACAATACGACAAGGCTGGCATCCTCAATCCTCGCCACGAGTTCGTCGGCAAAATGACGGTCGTGCCGGTCACTCGATACCCGCGCAAAGTGCTTCGCATCCAGGCCTAGAGCGCCGTGCCCAAGGATCCATGTGATCGGTGATGGCCGGACTGAGCCAAGCTCGGCGTCCCGATGCATTACCACGCCAAGGGGCGCGAGCAGTTCTGTTAGACCTTCAGCGCCTATCGTAAGTGGCGAGAACATCGCGTCTGGATCTTCCCTCAAGACCCACACGGATGCCTGCCAGGGCAAGCGCACCTGCGAGCGTGTTTCATATGCGTCCAGCAGCCAACCCAACGAAGGTACCTGGCAATTCGGGTACAAGTCCCCGGCGAATGCCTCGCCGACCATCTGCAAGTTACCCGGGATCGCCAGGAGCCGGTGATCGGGCACGACGCAACGCAGGCGTACATCGGCGGCCGTGGTCGACAGGCAGAGGCCCCGAAGCGTATCTGCTACTTCGAACTCTGGGTTGAACGAGTTCGCGTCCATCGCGTGGTATGCGTACGGGTAGATTCGAGTGTAGGCCATGAGCCGATGAGGGTCGAAGTTTGTCCGCGGCTCGACCGTCCACCGGGCCTCTCCGTGTACGACGCGGAAGTGCGCAAGCCCATCCCCGAGCAAGCATGTGGCTTCGAGGAGGATGCTCGCCCGGCTACAGTCGAGCAAGCGTCGCAGAAATTTCTGTGGATCAGCGAGGACAGCGCGGAGCGGATGCTCGCCGCCCGACGGCGTGGTTCGCGGCAGAAGGTCCACGATGCCGTCGATGGCCCGCCCTTCGCGCGCTCGTTCAAAAAGGCGGGACGTGGCGGCTCGAGTGATGCGTGGATCCTGCGGCTCTTCGGCGCACTGGAAGCTTGCTTCGAGATCCGAGAGCACCTCGATCGCCGCGGCACGTGACTCGAGATCGGCGTCCGTGCTCAGGAGACGCCGCGCGATTACACGGGCGCGCTGCGTGTCGGACAACAGGTCATCGCCGTGTCGAGAAGACATGCACTCGTCGACCGCAGCACGGAGATGGCCTAGAGTGGGCGCTTCGGCAATCAGCGCCTGGAAGGTTCCCGGGAGCGAAGCACCCAGGGCAGCGAGGCGGCTTCGCAACGTGACTTCGTCGATGGGCACCGAGCACCCCTGATCGCGCAGGAGTTGGATCGCGTGGACTAGGTTGGAGGCGGCAACCATGCGATGAGGCGCAGCCTCGTCGTCCGAACACACATCATAAGTCTGGCGGACAACCATACCCACGCGTTCGCTGTCAGCGTCCGTCCACGTCCCGCTGACCAATCGATCTGCCGCACTTGCGAGCGTGAGTGACCAATGCAGGCTGCTGTGCTGCGCTGGATCTACAAGCCCCGGATGGGTGTCTGCAAGGGCCTCGTAGGCTCGCAGGTGCTCGACCGCTGCGTCCAGGCATCGCACCTCCCGCAAGAGTCGCACCGCCAGCGAACGATAGTTCATCCGGCGTTTCGGATCCGAAGGCAGTACACGGGATGCGTGCGCCAGGGCCAATAGTGCCGGCAGCAGCTGGTGTCCCCGTAGCCGCACGTCGGCGAGCGCGAGCCAAGCATCGGCACGGATGGCAGCTTCGAGGGTCCCGCCGGCGATGAGCAAGGCGGTCTCCACGAGGTCACGGGCGGCCTGCTGGAGACCCTGCATGGCGAGCCGGGCCACAACGCGATGTACCATGGCGATGGCCAGGGCCGCACCATGCGGGAGTCTTGTATCGTACGCCGTGTGAACAATGTCCAGGAGGGCGCTCAGCAGGAGCACGAACGTCCTAACATCGGTCTCGTCGAGTGTGGGCTTGACGAGTCCGATGTCCAGAATCATGACACCACCGCGGATCAGACGTTCGGCGCACGCGGCGTCTACAGAACGATCAAGGGGCTTGGGAACGAGGAGAATCCGTTGACGGTCAGCGTACAGCGAGCGGGTGAACTCGCGGAACTCGGCCATCAGTGACGTGTCGCCCGGTTCGAAGTTCGGGTACGCCGGACAAGGGCCAGTGTCCGCCGGGTCGGCCAGCAGCGGATTCAGCAACGCGAACGAAGTGATCTCGCCGAGGCCGCCCGGGCCCGTCAACTCTTCGAGGCGCAGCCGGTTTGTAGAGTCCTCGGGCCGAGCCGCCACGAGCGCGACCCCCGCGTGGATCCACCGGCCGGGATATTCTAGCGAGGCATGTTTCTCGGATAAGCCGATCTCCAGCAACCAAACTTCCAAGGCTCGACACAAGGCTCGCACGATCTCCCCGCTCTCTTTGCATTCGGGGTCGATCGCTAGGATAGCCGCATCAATCCGGTCCCAGGCTTTATCGGTGAGCGAACAGTAGATTTCGTCCGCGATCGCCTTGGGGCGCATTAGGGCTGGCACAGCAGTTAGGAACGCTTGGATTCCGACGCACGGGGCCATGCGATGGGACGCCAGGGCGAACGTGTACTGGCCATTCTCTGACAGGCGTTCGACGTGGGGCGCCAATAAGGCGTGAGCCTCCGCGAATCGATGTCTTCGACACCACTGCTCCGCCAAGAGGGTCAATCCGATGAGATCGCCCGGAAAGCGGTCGTGGAGCAACTCCGCAGCACGCAGCGTTCGTTCGCGGTCCCCAAGGATCCAAGCGTTCTGCGCGATGCTACGCAAGTCCATTCGTGTGACCCGCGGATCACCGAGGGCACGATCAATGAGGACGGCGGCCTCTTCGCTTTGCCCGGCCTGTAGGGCGAGCATGGCGCCAGCGGAGAGGTCGCCAATCTCCGACGCCTCGTTCGGGTCCGCCAGAGCACGCGAGAAAGCTGCCAAGGCGTCCCTTGGGCGGTCGGCTTGCGAGAGAGCAAGCGCGAGCACACGGTCGCCCCCGCCCGCCCCCGCAATCTGGTTGCTGATCGCGCTGATGGGGGTCCCACTCCGGAGCTGCGCCGCCCACGAATTGATATCTTGCATCGTGATAGAGACCGTTACCGGCGGCGCTCCGAGTATCGCTACCCGATCAAAGCCCTGATGAGTCCGCTCGGAGAATTCGCCGAGCGAGCCGCAGCCCGCGACACAGACCACGTATGGGTTTGGTAGCCGGCAGAGATGCGGGCGGAACACTGCCGCCAGATCGGCGAGCGCTTGCGCGGCGACACGCTCGGACTGGAACATGCGCACTTGTTCACGGGTGAGGCCCTCCTGCTCGCTGTCCGGGCTCCAGTTCTCTACGCGATCGGCGGCATACAGCTCCAGGTTTCCACAAACGATCGCCGAGCGCTCTGGAAGGCCCATCGCAGCCTGGACGAGTGACTCGGCACTGCGATCGGCAGTGACGACGAGGTCAAACCTCGCCAGCACTCGATCGACGCAATCGGGGTGGACACAGGCGCGTAGCGTCTCGCCAAGAGTCTGCGGTATCCCGGACGGCAGCACAACTCGCACCCGCGCGAAATAAGGGTCTGTGTCTGTCCCCGCGAAGAGCAAATGGGCGACATGAGCGAGGACGATCTCGTCATGACTTCCGCGGGACGTTAGCACAAGATCGAGAGCACCGAAGGGAGCCCCGGTTTCCTGGATGAGCTGCCGAACAACTTCCATCGAATCTCGACGTATCATGCGCCTCGCCTCCGCGGTCGTTCGTCGTTTCACGCTGGTAGCTTGCTCGTCAGAATACTCAGTGGCGGGACGTTTCTGTGCAACTTCCAGGCGATCCGGTCAACGCTTTGGAGCCCGCGCTGACCAGCAGGTTGTTTTGCCTCTTGTGAGGCAATCTCCCTAAAGCGTCCTGAAAAATCGACAACGCTCTTTACTGGGTCGAGGATCCACGTCACGCCAAGCTCGCCGATGTCGCGCGCATAGCTCGGCACCGGATCCCCATCGCCCAGGCTCCAAAACTGCCACGAAATCCCCTTTAGGGCGCGGGCGAGTTCCTCGATCTCCGGGCGCTTTCGCGCGGCGTAGACGGCCAACGGCAGAATCTGGCTCGTCCCCTGCTGCGCTGAAACGGCTGCAGCCCCCCCGAGATAGGCATCGACCAGAGCATCGATGTCGCGCTCCCGCATCGGCCAAGTCGCGCGCTGGTGTAGCACGGGCATCGGCGCCCGAGATGCTGCCCGAAGGGTAAACGCCTCGACCATGGCGAGCGCTTGCACTTCCACCTTCTCGACGTGGCCCGCGACCAGCCAGCGCTCCCATACGAGCATGATCTCGACCACTTGATCATCCATGACGGGGAACAGTACCGCGTCGAGATTCGCGTCCCATAGCCCGAGAATAGTCTGAATGAATCCCGCCTGGTAGCTATGAAATGCAGGCAGGTCTACGGTAATCGCGTGAGCGACACAGAGGTAGCCAAGCAGCCGGAACACGCGGTATGGGTAGTCCAGCGGTTCCGAACCCGACGCCAGCGCCAAACTCCGCTCTCGCCCGTCGACGGCCTCTAGCCGCAGACGCAGTTTCTCGGCATACTCGACGTAGAGCGCAAGCAACTCCCGCAAAGATGACAGCGTCTTCCTGATCTCCCTATTGTCCCCAGTAAAATAACGCGCTATAAGTAGCGCGAGCCGCGACACTACGCGTTCTATGCATTCGAGAGCCGGGAGCACCGAACTCGAGTTTACGGCCCTTCCCTCGGCCAGCAGCATATGAACGAACAAGAGCGCCTCGTTGCCTGCTCTCTCGAGTCGAAGGTCCAGCCCTTTGTCGTACGGCCGGCGTTCATCGGCTTGCGGTAGGATGGCGTCCAGGTAACGATCGACCGATTGGACGTCGAAGTGGTCCTCGCTCCCAACGGAGGAGAGCGCTGCTCGAACAAAGGGCCTGACGTTCGGCGGCAAGAAGGATACGTCGCCAGGCGATGCCATCCTCCCGTCTTGCTCTACAAGCTCCAAGAGCTTGCCGATGATGATCTCCGCATCCCACCAGTCCAAAGCAATATCGTGCAGACGCATAAATTGCGCCCTGAGGTTCTCGACCACCGCGATCACCTCTCGCCGGTCAAGGTCTCCATTGTGAACGGCGACGACGGTCACGTGATCGACTTTTGTATCTCCCAGCGCTGACGCCACCTCCGTCCGGAGATCTCTGGCTGACGCCGCAAGCTGAAGGTCATGAATCAAATTTCCCCGCTCACTGGTCTGCCCGGCCTCCGTGACCCCGAACTTTCCAGCCTTGAGCACAAACCTGTAGAGCCTCGTAGAGCCGTCCGGGTCGGGCTTGACAGCCAGAATATCCACACCGCGTTGCGAAAAGCCCGAACTCCGACGCTGTGCGAGGCCATCGAATTTGAAGGCGCGTTCGATGATCGTGTAGCCGCTTCGCTCCAGGAGCCAGCACATGAGCGTGCCCAAGTCGTGGCGTACATCAGGAGACTCGTTGTCCTGTTCCTGCTCAGCCAGAGAGCGGACGAATCGGCTGAGAACATCCTGCAGTCCCGGCATCAGGCCCCTCCTCCCGGAGTCAATAGCACCTGTGAGCGACGTAAAAGACTCAGCCGCAGTTGCTGGTATCGCAACGGTGAACTGCAGTGAAGGCGAGACCCCTCGAAGCTCGTCGTTATCTCCTTCGTTCCGCGGAGATGCAAATCTCCGGCGACGCCCCAGCGTCGCGGACTACGGGCGAGGTGAACCTCGCTGGCGATGCTCATCAACCAATGGTGGCCAGACTGTCGCTGGTGTTCTCGCTGCGCCTTCACTATCTCGTTAATCCGAGCGTTCCACCTGTGCCTGAAGGGGGCATGCGCAAAAATCTCCGCAATCGATCTGACCCTGTCGTGGTGCGAGTCAGCGGACTGAAGCGCGTTATCGAGCAGTGCGACGACTTCCGGATGAAGTTCCTTAGCAGACCTTTCTCGGACCGTCCGACACGCTCCAGGATAGTCGCTTACGCAATAATCGACGAGAATTCCTGCGCTCTCTTGTCGAAGCACCGATTGCAGAGAGAGCATGCGAAGGCAGAGTGAAACATAGAAGTTCGACATCGCTCGACCCACTAGCTCGAGGACAACGACCTCGGCCTGGGTCTTCGTTAGACCGAGCAAAAGCTCGTTCGGAATCTCCACCGGCGGACACCGCTGGGTCCGCGAGACCTCGAGCAAATAGGCGCCAATCTCTCTGGCGAGAGAGTCTCTCCTGAACAACAAATTGATGAGAAATTCACCTAATCGTCGCGGCCCCATCACATGGGACAACCCAGAGAACAGCATTTCGAGGTTCAGTCTCTCCGCACGGATCACCTGTGAGTGATGAATGAGATGCTTCTCGAGGAAAGATGCGACGAGAACTGGCTCCTTCTCCCAGAGAGCGGCCAGGAGAGGATCCAGCGTATGGTGGTGACTCCGCGTCATCGTCCGGGAGTCCATGAGCGGAAAACCGACGAGAGAGTCGAGCCGCTCCACGATGAGCCGGGGATCGAGACGGTGCTGCAGCCTGTGCAGGACGTCGGACACTGCCTTGGCGACGTCTTCGGGTAGCCCAGAACCAGTCTCCCGATGAACGGACTCCACGATTAGATCTAACGAGAGTAGCGCTACCTCCGGATCGCCCAGCAAGTGACGTTCTAGCAACCGCAAGGCTTCGCCAGCGAGGTTCAGGGGATCCTTCTCAACTGTCGACACCAAGCCCGAGCAACGATCCTCTAGGCTGGGCTGGGGGTCTGGGTACAAGTATGCTTGCAGATGCAGCGCCAGGTACCAGTGATGCAGACGCCGCTGGCCCTTCACGCGATCCAGAATGCGAGCGCGGAAACCTCTGTCCGTTCCACTGTTCCTCAGGACGCCGCGAACCAGCATGGCGATGGACGAGGGGTCAACTCGGGCGCCCCAGGGCTCGGGCGCGAGCCAGTCATCGACGAGGGACATCGCTAGCGCGGGGTTCACGAGAGCCCAGTCCGCGTACGCACAGATGAAGGCGTCCCGAACACCCCCGGTTTCCACGTGTGAGTCCACGTGAGCCATGAGCTCGACCAGCGACTCCTTAGCCATCGGGATTTCCGAGAGCGCATGACGGAGGGTCGCAAGGAAGGCCCAATCGTCCATGGTCTGGAAGAGTTGACCCCAACTGGGCAGGTTACGCCGCAGCAGGCTCACTAATATGTCTATGCACAGTTGCGGAACCTTTTCTTTGACGGTGCTCTGGCGCGAGCGGTCCAGAACTCTGACCAGGAAGCTGATCATTCTGGACCAGCGGCCCGGCTCCTGATCGAGGATGCGGGTGTCGTCCTCAACGTCCTCAAGCGGCACCTCGCTCGTGCCTTCGAGATGCCGTGCGACCCTCTCCGCCAGCGCTCCCAAGACTGGCCCATCTATCTCTGCGTGCAGAGACGCAGTGAAGAAAGCGGCCAGAGCCTCTCGGAATTCGGCGTACGACATGTCTCGCAACCTTCTCTCTTCCGGTCAGGGGGCCAGTCAGTTCCGGTGATGGTACTGGCCGCACCGCGGGCAGGGCCGGGCCTTGGCCTGATACGCGGACCGCACCTCCTGGAGCTCCCGGAGGCTGCGCGGCGCGCAGCAGTACCTCCGGTCGGGATCGTGTGCGAGCAAGCCTTCGAGGAAGGCGCGCAGTTCCGGCCGCACGTCGGGGCGGGACGGCAGCGTCAGCACATGGGATGAGGCGTTCGGCCTGGTCCCGAACAGCATCTCGTGCAGGATCACCCCGACAGCGTAGAGATCCGCCCGCTTCGTCACACACTGCCCGTTGAGCTGCTCGGGGGCGGCGTACTGCGGGGTGCCACGGAAGAACTTGGTCTGGTTCGAGCAGGCGCGATCCGCCGTCCTGCCGAGGCCGAAGTCGTTCAGCTTGATGCGGCCATCCGCGAACTTCAGGAAGTTCGCGGGCTTGACGTCGCGATGGATGATGTTGCTGTCGTGGGCCTCCTGAAGGGCGCAGAGGATCTCCTCGATCCGCGCGAGCGCGACGAGCGGCTCGTAGATCTGACCCCGACGCTTCATCTCCTCCATCTCGTCCGCGAGGGAGCCCATCTCGGCAAGCTCGAGGACCAGGAAGGGAAACACGTGGTCCAGCCCATGTCCGAGCATCTTCACGTGATGCTCACCCTGTACGATGTTACGGCGCTGGTACTCCTCCTCCAGCCCCCGACGAGCCTCCGCCCGGAGCAGCGGGACTTGCACGACCAACTGGTGGTTGTGGGGGACCTTGACGGCGACCTCTCGGCCCTCGAGGCGCCCCTTGTACACCTCGCCCTCGCCACCCTGGCCGAGCTTCTTGTCCCAGTAGATTTCGATGTTGTGCATGTCCCGCTCCTTTCACTCGTTTCGTGAGTCTTACCCGGTTCCCTGAGCACCATGGGCCAATTCAAAAAGCTTGCGGAGTGCCTCCCCCAGGTCGGCGGCACCGTCTTTCACGAGGCGCCCGACAACATCGCCACCGTGTCGTCCGGCGGCAGCATCGAGTGCCTGAAGAACGACGAGCTGAAGACCCCGCGGCGAGGAGTCCGACCCATTTTCCCACCGCACGACGGTCATCTCAGCGACACCAAGGAAGCGCGCCAGGTTGGCCCGGGATAACCGGAGCCGCTCTCGAAGCTGCGCGATCTGCTCGGGAGTCATAACCAGAGCATATACAATTGTTATAACTCGGTCAAGGGGCCGGTGCCCGTTCCGTCCCGTTGCGCGTCTTTCGCAGATCGCCGCGTGAAAGCCGCGTCACGCCGGACGATTACTTCTTGTCCCGCGGTGGAAACGGGTCGGGGCCGTAGCTGTTCTTCCGGCCGATCGTCCCGTCCGTGTTGTGGATTGCATGTTCGGTTTCGCGCGCCTTGGCTTCCTCACGCCCTCGCGTGACGGCCGGCTCCTTCTTCCGGTGGCGGCTGATGACTTCGCCTCCGGCCTGATTCACCCACCCCTGGCCCTTCGGGTTGGGTGTGGTGTGAACTTCTGGCGACTTTTTTGGCATGTTGACTCCGGGGACCTCCACATGGGTCCACCTGGAGGATAAGAGCGAGCCCGGCCATGTCGAGCGCGCGAGTGCAGCGTGATCTGTCCGAGACGACGCGCGAAGAAGGTCTTGACATGAGAACGTGATCGTGATTGGCGTTGGACTGGACCCTGTGCCTGGGGTTGGAGGACGGGTTCGCCGCGCGAAGACGCTCGCCGCGGAGCGCTGCACGACCCCCGAGACGGAGCGCGACGCCTACGCGAGCTGGTCGCGGGGCGCGGGGCACCTTGGCCGTTTGGTGCGGTCGTCGTCGAATAACACCCGCAGATCCGACTGGCTGCAGCCG
>ERZ724514.1515-NODE-1515-length-10190-cov-5.839862_pt1 | contig 10190 bp, 10 predicted proteins | sample MGYA00376047_ERZ724514 | MGnify/ENA primary metagenome ERZ724514 (study PRJEB28724, sample SAMN07190883) | activated sludge metagenome | isolation source: activated sludge of sewage treatment plant in Hong Hong | place: Hong Kong | collected 2016-03-17 ...
GATTCCCGCCGCTGGTGCGGCCGGCGCAGCTTGTGCGACGTCCCTCTCCTTTGCGCTGGTGGCGGGCGGCTATGTCTGGATATTACGGCGGCGGAACGTCAGCGTCTTCGAGGGGCTAGCGCTGTCGCGATTAGTGGGGCTTGTCGTCATGACCGGTATCGCAATGGCCGGGCTCTCCGCACTCGTCGCTACGCCGATGCTGTCTCTTCTGGTGGGCATTGCCGTTGGAGTCTTTCTGTATTGGGGGGGCGTCTTCAGCCTTGGCATCGTGCAGGTGGACGAGCTGGAATCGCTCGTGCAGAGTCTGCCGGGCACGTTTCGGAAGGCAGGAGAGTCTGTGCTTCGAATGGTGGCTCCGTTGTTATTGCGGTTGAAAGCTGCGGCATCCAACTAGGAGGGGGAACGCTGAAACTCCATACTGATCAGCACAAGATCTCTGTCGTGATTCCTACTCTCGGGCGGGAGACGCTCGCGTTGTGCCAGGAGGGGCTTTCGAAACAGACTCGGTTGCCGGATGAAGTCATCGTTGTTCTCGACCGCGATCGCCGCGGGGTCGCGTGGGGACGAAACGAGGGCATTGCCCGGTCTACGGGCGACCTGATCGCGTTCGTCGACGACGACGCCGTTCCGCCACAGGACTGGCTGGAGAGGTTGGTAACCGCACTCGATCACCACGATGCCGCCGTCGCGGGTGGTACGTTCAAAGAAACCGATCCGCTCCTGGATGCCATTCGTCGTCTCAATTCGCTTCCGACGGTTGAACAGCTCGATCCGGGAGGATTGGTAGGTAACGCGGGAAACATTCTCTTCCGGCGTGATTGCCTCCTGAAATGCGAGCGGGAAGATGGGTATGTCTTCAATCCGCTCTTCACCGGCGCAGGCGAGGATTGGGAATTGATTTGGCGGCTGCGCAAGCGGGGCGCCAAGATGGTGTTTGTTCCCAATCCCGTGACCCATCTGCGGCGGGCGACAGGACTGCAACATCTGCGACATTCCTTTCATCGAGGCGCGGGAATTGCGATTTTATTCCGGGTCATGCGTAGGGATTCCAGCGGAGTGGTGCCGCAGGACAGTCTGTTGTGGGGCGAGGGTGGAAAGAAAACCAAGCCGCGTTGGCTGAAGGCCATCTGGGTAAAAATGTTGGGGCCGTTCGAATGGCAGAAGTTTCAGCGTAAACGACATTTTTGTCTCTTTTGGCTGGGAGAAAAATGTCAGGCCGCCGGGTTTTTCTGGGAGATGTGCCGGAAAAGGTCCATGACTCACATTGACCGTAAGACGAAACCTATGGTGCAAGCGGTTTCTTCCAGGGTGGAGAGCAAATCATGAGCGACGTGCAGTTACGCACGAAGGCGTGGTTCGGTGATGAGCCGCTATCGATCAATTTTCCGCCTGCGTGGAATATTGTGGAGGTCGGCCCTCAGGACGCCCCGGCATTGAGTGCCACGGCCATGCGCGAAAAATTGAATGTACCCATCGGTTCTCCACCACTCCGTGAGATCGCCAAGGGAAAGACCAAATGCGTGATCATCGTCGACGATCTCACGCGGCCGACTCCTGCGGCAGACCTCCTCCCGTCGATTATCGCAGAGATCCAAGCAGCTGGATTAAGTGAGCACGCGATCACCATTCTCTTGGCAGGTGGCACTCATCCTCCCGCCTCCGCGCAGGAAATAGAGAAAAAGGTCGGCGCCAACCTCTCGCCGGCCGTGCGAGTCATGGCGCACGACAGCCGGGGAGCCCTCGTGGATTTAGGCATGTCGCCCGGCGGGTTGCCGATTCGGATCAACCGCACCGTCATGGAATGTGATCTGAAGATCGGAGTGGGGTGCATCTATCCTCATCCGATCGCCGGGTTCTCGGGCGGCGCAAAAATTGTGCTCCCTGCCGTCTGCGGTGTGGAGACCACGCGGATGATGCACGACTACTTGCGTGGGTCACGCACACGAGGCGGTTCGATCCATACAGAGCTGCGGCAGGATATGGTAGCAGTCGCCAGGAAAGCCGGCCTCGATTTTATTGCCAATGTCACGCTCAACCACCGTCGCGAAATTAGCGGCTTGTTTGCCGGTGATGTGGTCAAGGCCCATGAGGAAGGGGTTCGTGCGGCACAGCGGATGTATGCTGTGCAGGTGGTGCCTGAGGCGGATATTGTCGTGGCAGATATGTATCCGTTCGATACCAGCTGGCAGTTCGCCCAGGACCGCGGCATGTGGCCGGTGGAATGCGCCGGGTCGCAGGCATCCCGCGTGGTTATTGCCGCCTGTCCTTTGGGGCTGGGGACGCATGAATTGTTTCCGGTCGACAGTCCGCTCTGGTCCCGCGTGGCGAGACGTCTCAAACATTTTCGCTTGGCTGATTTGGACCGGCCGTTCGAAAAACTGGGCACCATCATGAAACTGCTTCGTCAGAAGCAACATCACTTGATGGTGTTGTCGCCCGGTCTGGAGGGAAAGGATTTACACACGATGTTCCCTCATGCACAGCGATTCGGAGCGTGGCCGCCATTGCGGGCCGCGTTAGTGGCGCGCCATGGCGAGGGGCCTTTGACGGTGGCAGTCTATCGATGTGCACCGCTTCTCATTCCAGCTGCATTGGATCTGGAGCAGGAGATTGGCGTGCCGGATCCACGTGCCACTGTGCGACTGACTTCGGCCTGAAGGCGAGGACCGGAGGGTGTCCTGTCCTGCAATGATTCGACGATTGGTTTATGGGTGAATTGTCATCTGCTATGCCAACGACCTCACCTCATCCATTGCTCCCCCACGACGACGATGATGCGCCTTCCGGAACAACCGGGTCTGGGGATACCCGAGTGCGATTGACTGATCCGTCTCCAATCGGCCAGCGCAATGAGGCTTTGTGGGGCACAGACCTCGTGGTGGCTGCATGTTTGTTTCTAATGGTCTTCGGCAGCGGGGTCGTCCATATCCAGAGTTTCCCTCCACTGTTTTTTGACGAAGGGTGGACCGTCTGTGTCGCGCGGACATGGGTCGAGTCAGGTCACTACGGCTGTCTGCTCCGGGGAGAACCGGCTCCGCCTTCATTGGCGGCGCATTTCCCTGTCGTGGCGTCGGTCGCGGCGAGTTTTGCCCTGTTCGGTGTCGGAGTGTGGCAGACGAGGGTGGTGGGGCTGCTGTACACCTTCGCGGCGTTGCTCCTGCTCTATGCGGTAGCTCGTCGCCTCTTTGGACGGTTAGTCGCAATTGCCTCTCTGGCACTGCTGATCCTCGTGCCCCTGAAATGGTCGATCCATCCCCTGTATCTGGGGCGCCAGGTGCTGGGCGAGATGCCGTTACTCTGTTTTCTGTTGGCTGCCTTCGTCTGCTTTCTCCGAAGCGCGCATCGGCCTCTCTGGCTGGTCGCTGCAATTGGGTGCTGGTCGTTGGCCTTCATGACTAAGGCGCAGGTGGCCCCATTTCTGATCGCCTCTTTCGTGGGGACCATCGTCATTCTCACTCTTCGCAGGAACTGGTCGGCTGTGCGCCAACTGGCCCTTGTTTTGATCGGTTCATGGGCCGGATTTCGGTTCTTGATCGAAGCCAAGAACTGGCTGTTAAGCGGGCACACGATGGCGCATCCCTCCACCGATGGAATGACAGAAGCCATTGCCTTGGTATTCGTGCCGGCCATCCGCCTGGAGACGATCCAGTACCTGTTCGTGGCATGGGCTGAATATCCGTTGGGACTGGCCTATGCCGCCTGGCGGCTTCATCGAACGCCTGCTTCCCGCGATGAGGAGTCCGTGGCACAGACGGCGCAGATCATGCTGTTACTGCTGACAGGGAGTTGGCTGGCCTGGTTCGCGTTGCTGAGCGCCGGAGAACCGCGTTACGCTTTGCCCGGATTATTTCTTTCGGCGCCGTTTGCAGCCTTGTTTGTTTGCGAGGCCACCAGAGGATTCGATGTGCGGTATCTGTTAAGGACTCTGGCTGAACTCGTGCCGGGTCGGCGGGTGACCCCTCAGGGATTCAAGGCCGCCGTCGTGGTTCTGCTCCTGGCGATCATGGGGTGGGGCGCCGTGCAGGAACGGTATGCCTTTCGAGCGAGAGAGGACGATCGCGACCTGTTTGCGGTGACGCAGCATCTGAACACGACGACCTCACCGACGGCGTTGATCGAAACCTATGACAGCGAGTTGTTCCTCTTTTTGAATCGTCCCTACACCTACGCCTTGCCCAAGCATCTGGTTGAGATTATCCGGCGTGAACAGGGACAGGCGCAGGCAGTCACGTATGACCCTCTGCAACAGAACCCGGACTATCTCGTAGTCGGCGAATATGGCCGATGGGCAGGATTCTACAAGCCGTTGATTGCGCAAAATCGTGTGCGGCTCGTGACGACCATCGGACGCTATCAGATCTACGAACCGGTGCGTTCCTAGCGCGACCGTATCCCCCTCGGTCCTTTTCCCTTCTTCTGTAGCCGTGAAATTGCCCCCTTGACTTCATGGGAGACGGGATTATTTTTTCATCGTTGCTAATGCGTAACCGGATGGACGGGACACAGTGCCCGGTCTGGAGGGCAATGGCGGCAGGTGAATGCCCCGCTTCTGCTTCGGCCAGCATTCCATCCAAACCCACTCACATCAACCATTACACTGACCTCTCAGGAGAGAGGAGGAGGACGGTATGACCAGTTATCATGCAGCATTGGTAGCACCTATCGGGCAAGACTCCTTCGACCGGCAAATCGATCGGTTACTGGAGGATGCGGTAAGCGCGTTCGGCGTAAGCGGAATAGCCTGGGCTCCGGCCAGTAATGCTTGGGAAGATGACAACGGGTTCTACGTACAGGTCGCGCTCCCCGGTTGGGAGCCGCAAGACGTCTCGCTCGAAGTGGCTAAGCATGTACTCTCGATCAAGGGCGAGCGCAAGGAACAGCCTCAACCGGGTAAGACCGTTCATGTGCAAGAGATCGGTGACGGGCGGTTTATGCGGCTCTTCCGATTGCCGACGTATATTGATTCCGAGAAGGCTTCGGCTGTGCAAAAGAATGGCTTGCTGACCGTGACGTTTCCCAAGCGGGAAGAAGCAAAGAGTCGGCGGATTATGATTGAAGGGACCTAAACACTCCCATCCGTCTTGCGCAGAAGGCATGATGAAGCGAAGGGATCCTCAGACGGTTCCCCTCCCGCCTTCCTCCGAATAACCGGTTGTTCCCGGAGGCCTCGCTGATTCCCACGATCGGCGAGGCCTCTACTCTCACGCCGGAAGCCATCATGGCTAGGTAGTTTGACCTGCCGCAGAAGAGATGTGCGGCATTGTGAAATGCTCAAGGAGAAGACCTATGAACTACAGAAATTTCTTGAAGCGTTGGCGGTGCATAGGTAGCCGCTCGGAATTGGGTACGCATGGGTTGCAGGGCGCGATGTCACTGGCCTCCCTACGCGGGTGGTGGCGGAGGCGCCGGGCCCAGGAGCGGCAGGAGCGAAGAGAAGATCATCAGGATCGTCCCGTGACCCCGTGGTCGCACGGCCTATTTTAAGTGTGGGCGCCCTGAGAGCCTGCTTTGTGATCCCAAGATGACTATCTGGAACAGAAAGGAGGTGAACACGATGATGGATTTGAGTTCGGTTCTTGATGCCGGACTAACGGTGGCGGGTGCGATCGCGGTGCTCTTGATGGGACTCTGGATGCTGTCTTCTGAGTCCAGCACCGTGTCTACCTCCCAGCAGCCGGCGGTTCCGATGAGAGCATATAGTGATAACGTCCAGCTGCCTAAGGCTGCGTGATTATTCACAGGCCACGCTGTATGCCTTGGACAAGAGGCGTAATGAAGTCTTCCCCGGGAATCTCGCTGATCTGCTGGGGAAGAGCCCCTCAGGGACGGTACGGGGCGCTGCGCTGCCGGTCGATCAGTTGACGAACGACATCGGTGAGAAGTTCCGGCTGGTCAAAAGGAATAAAGTGGCTGCTCTGGTCGGCGAATACCTGCCGGCTGTTTGTCGACAGGGTGGTCAGTCCCTGTTGCAGTTCTAACCACATTTTCCTGAACTTGGCCTGGTTCACCTGTCCCGGCATGTCCGGCCACCAGACTGGGCCAGTGGCGGTGATCACGATCAACGGGAGATTGCCGAGCGAACCGCTGCGGCGCACCTGCTCCAGCGTTTCAATCAATCCGTCACTCTCATCCGTCAGCGTGGAATAGTAGCCGGTCCGTAGCCAGCCGGCGCGCAGCATCGGGCGAGTCTCGGCCGATACCTTCTCTTCCTGTCTCATCAAGAGCGGCGGCAGCTGGTCATAGGAGGCCATCAGCCTTGTGATGCCTACCATTGTCAGGGCGCGAATGACGGGCAGCATGGATTTGCCGGCGTTGGCGAACAATCGAAATTCTGCCTGACGCATTTCCGATTCATGACCCGCATCCACCAGCACCATGCCGACGACTTCTTGGGGATAGTCATGTTGGTAGAGCCTGGCGATCAGGCCGCCGAGCGAATGTCCTACCAGAATATAAGGCCCCCGGATGCCGGCTCGTTCGAGCAGACGATGGAGTTCTTTCGCCATTCGTTGTCCCGTGCGAGGCAAGGGACCGCGCTCGCTCCAGCCGAGGCCCGCTCGATCATAGGCGCAGACGCGAGTCGTTCGGGCGAGCTGCGGTTGCACGGTGCTCCAATAAAGCGACCAGCCAGGTGCAGGCGCCTCGAGGAGTACCGTCGGACTCCCGGTCCCAAGACAAAAGAGGTGCAGCCGATGTCCCCCAATATCGACCAGTTGGCCGGGTGGAGGATAATGCTGCCGATCCAGCACCATGCCGGCAATCTGATACACGGCACCGAGAGTGGCGAGTGCAACGATTGTCCCGAGAAGCCACGTGAGCATGCGCATGCGGGCATCATCCCCTGTTACAGGTCACGGAAGCAAACGGGGAAAGTTCATCCATCAATGTCCGTGGATGTCTGAGTACCGCGCTAGTGAGGGCATTGGGACAGTCAGGCGGAATAGTGTTCCTGCAGATGGTCGCGCTGAAAACGAAGAATGTATCTGACGAGGAGTTCCCGGTCGTGAGCCGGCAGCCCGACGAAGCGAGCGTGGAGGCGATATACCCCGCCGAGGAGCGGAAGCGGATCAAGCCGTAACACATCGATTGACGCTTTAAAGCGAACCTGATCTGGGAGGAGAAGCGTAAGAGAAAGCACGTCACCGGATTTGTAGGGTGTGGTGACCATCACCCCGATGCCGCCGGCACTGAGGTTGACGGATGTCTCAATCAACTCACCTTCGGTCTCGTCTCCTGCCATCTGAAGGCACATGGGCAGCAGGACGGTGATGCGATAAAACTCGCGGCGCTCTCGCCCGGATGGCTCTGAAGGCGTGGCAGGCGACATGGTTCAGAAAAAGTATAACAAACCCGGTGAACAGGTTCTCGCTCAACCGTCCCGCACTTCCTGTTCCCCTACATGGTCCGGCCCCCGCACGTACGGCCTCACGTCGCCCCATCTCCTTGTGTTTGTGCTACTATCCCGCGCATGAAAACTGCGTTAATTGTGCTCTGGATGCTGCTGTCGATTCTGGGAGCTGTTGCGCTGGCTCATGTGGTCGGTGTCATCAATCCCACCGAAAAAGTGAACGGTCTGTGGCTGGTGGTGGCGGCGGCCTGCATCTATGTCCTGGCCTATCGGTTCTATGGCCGGTGGTTGGCCCGGAAAGTGGTGCAATTGGATGATAGGCGTCTAACGCCGGCCGTGCGGTTGAACGACGGGGTGAATTTTCATCCCACCAATAGAGTCGTCCTCTTCGGTCATCACTTCGCGGCCATTGCAGGGGCAGGCCCCTTGCTGGGACCTGTGCTGGCGGCGCAATTCGGTTTTCTCCCCGGCTTTCTCTGGCTGGTGATCGGTGCGGTTCTGGCCGGGGCCGTGCAGGATTTTATTATCCTGGTCGCCTCGATGCGGCGCAACGGCCGCTCGTTACCGGAAATCGCGCATGATGAGCTGGGCTCCATAACCGGCACCGCGACGGCGGTGGCGGTCCTGTTTATTGTGGTGGTCGCGCTGGCGGGGCTGGGGTTTGCGGTCGTGAATGCGCTCTACCATAACGCGTGGGGCACCTTTACCATCGCCATGACGATTCCCATCGGGTTCATCATGGGATTTTATCTCCAGAAATTTCGCCCGGGCGCCGTCGCGGAAGTGTCGGTGCTCGGCCTGGTGTTGCTCGTGACGGCAGTGTTATTCGGCCGCGTCGTCGGACAATCGCCCTATGCCTGGTTGTTTGAATTCGAGAAGCCGGCGCTGGTCTGGCTATTGGCCGGGTATGGATTCGTAGCCTCGGTCTTGCCGGGGTGGATGCTGCTGGTGCCGCGAGGCTATCTCTCGACCTTCATGAAACTGGGTGTGGTGTTTCTGCTCGGGCTTGGCGTGATTCTCATGGCGCCGACCATTGAGATGCCGCGCCTGACCGCATTTGCCAATGGTGGGGGACCCATTATTCCCGGGACGCTGTTTCCTTTTTTGTTCATTACGATCGCGTGTGGCGCCGTATCGGGCTTCCATTCGCTGGTGTCTTCGGGAACGACTCCCAAGATGATCGAACAGGAGTCGCAGGCGGTGGTCGGATATGCGGCGATGTTGCTGGAAAGTTTCGTCGGGGTGATGGCATTGATCGCGGCCTCGGTGTTGATCCCCGGTGATTACCTGGCGATCAACACGATGCTCTCTGCAGAGACGCTGACGGCGATGGGGTTTGCGCCATCGCGCCTAGCGGAATTGTCGCAGTTGGTCGAGGTGAATGTGGCGGGCCGGCCGGGCGGGGCCGTATCGCTGGCTGTGGGCATGGCCTCCATCTTTTCAGCGTTGCCGGGCATGGCCGGCTTGATGGCCTATTGGTATCAGTTCGCGCTGGTCTTCGAGGCGCTTTTCATCCTGACGACGATTGATACCGGAACACGTGTCGCGCGGTATCTGATTCAGGAAATGGCCGGGCGTGTGTACGCGCCTTTTCGGCAAATGAATTGGTGGCCCGGCGTGTTGCTGAGCAGTGCTTTTGTGGTGGGATCCTGGGCCTATCTGATCGGGACCGGCAGCATCTCCACCATCTGGCCGATGTTCGGTGCGGCGAACCAGTTGCTGGGCACGCTGGCCCTCTGTATCGCCACGACGGTGTTGATCAAAATGTGGAAGTCGCCCTATCTCTGGGTGACGGCCATCCCTATGTTGTTCGTGGGAGGCATTACGCTGGCCGGCTCCTATGAGATGTTCTGGATGTTTCTGGCGAAGGCCGCGACGCTGGCGTCGGGGCAGGCGTTCGCGCTCTATCTCGATGCCGTGCTGGTGGCCGTGGTGGCTATTCTAGGCGTGGTCGTCTTGAGCGATAGCATGAAGCAGTGGTATGGGTATGTCATTCTCAAACGCCCGTTCAGCAGCAGTGAAGTGATCGCGACCGCCGGCGGCGGATCCGCAGGCCGTGCGCAGACGGCCATTCACCGGCATGATGACCGCAAATTCACGCTGCCCCATGGCGGCGGTTGTTGTTAGGATAGAGAGACGTAGAAGGAGGACATCGTGGCTGACCAATCATCATTCGATGTGGTGTCGGAAGTGAATATGCAGGAAATGAAAAACGTCGTCGATCAGGCGACCAAGGAGATCAAGCAGCGGTTCGACTTCAAGGACTCGAAGACCGAGTTGACGTTGAAGGAAAAAGAAAAGGAACTCGTCGTGCTGTCCGACGACGAATATAAGCTCAATGCCGTCATTGAGATCATCAAGAGCAAGTGTGTGAAGCGCGGCGTCTCCTTGAAGGCGTTCGACTATGGCAAAATCGAAGAGGCGCTCGGGGCCACCGTTCGCCAAGTGATCAAGATTCAAAGCGGGATTTCTTCGGAGAAGGCCAAGGAGATTACCAAGGCCGTCAAAGAATCCAAGCTAAAGGTGCAGGCGCAGATTCAGGGCGAACAGGTGCGGGTGATCAGCAAAAGCAAGGACGATCTGCAAGCGGCCATTGCGTTTCTTAAAGGAAAAGATTTTGGGATTGATTTGCAGTTCACCAACTACCGCTAGCCTGGGGATGGTGAAACAGGCGCCCAGCTTCGTTCTCGCTTCGATCAGAGGCTCAACGTACAAGCACAGTACGCCTCGCCTCTTCCCTCGCTGCGGCCTCGCTGGGCGACCTGTTTGACCATCCCCTGTGGATCCGCGGTTCAAGCATGACCAAATTTCTTGCCTCTATGTTCCTGCTTGCCGGTCTCTT
>ERZ724514.1518-NODE-1518-length-10186-cov-5.584641_pt1 | contig 10186 bp, 9 predicted proteins | sample MGYA00376047_ERZ724514 | MGnify/ENA primary metagenome ERZ724514 (study PRJEB28724, sample SAMN07190883) | activated sludge metagenome | isolation source: activated sludge of sewage treatment plant in Hong Hong | place: Hong Kong | collected 2016-03-17 ...
TTATTCTACCAGGGATAATATTGAAATGTATGTCCTGCTACAAAAGAACAAGAGAAAATAACGCAGTCAGCGCCGCAGTTACGGGCGGCTGGTAAAAATGATGAAAAAGCATGAAGGGTCGTTCATCGGAAATTGCGAGATCAGGAAAAACAGGCCCGAAAAAATATCTCCTTACCCCAAAAAGGTGGCTATTCTGATCGACCGTGGCTGCGCCGGCAGTTGTGAGGAGTTTATTTATTATGCCCGTCAGAGCAGCAGGGTAACGCTCATCGGCCAAAATACCGCAGGAGTTATGGATTACGGCAATGTACACTATATCGATTTCCCCTGCGGAAAGTTTACCGTCGGATACCCTACCGCCCGCTCCTGCCGTGTCGATGCCGGTCAGGGTATCGACGGTACCGGCATACCTCCTGCGGTGCGTATCGACGACGACAAGACAGACTGGGTGGCCTTTGCGAAAGCGTACCTTGAACAGAAGTAGGCGCGATCATCTTTCCCTATACCTAAAATCAAGCATATGCGGACAACTCTCTTTCTTGCGCTGACACTTCAATTGCTTACGACCCCTGTCGCCGCCCAATCCTGCAACTGCAGCGAACAATTCGACTGGTTGCAGCAAAAACTGGCGCTCAACTACTCCGGTTATCGCGACAAGGTAACTGCAGAAAACCAGACCGCTTTTGAACAGCACACGGCAGCATTCCGGGAAAAAATTGCTGCCTCGACTGCCGACACCACCTGCCTGCGCCTGCTGACGGATTGGTCGCGCTGGTTCCGCGACGGGCACGTGCAACTGAACTACAAAGGAGGCGGTACTCAAGAGGCGCCTGAGGTAATTCGTGCGCGTTACGCCGGTTGGGAACATATCGACATGACCGAAGCGGCTGCCCGGGCGTATCTGGATCTGCCGGGTCGCGACCCGATGGAAGGCATATACAAGCCAGGCGAAGGCAACTACCGTGTCGCGCTGATCCGAAAGGCCTCGCCAGAACGCGATTTTGCAGCGATCATCCTCAACGCCGACAGCGTGTGGTGGATGCCCGGGCAGGTCAAATTCGACCTGAAACAAGGCACTGCGGGACAATACACGGCGCGCTACTACATGCGCGACCACTCGGAACGCAACCCGGCAGTCACTTTCGAAGCGGGTAAACTGTCGTTTACGGATCTGGGCGCCTGGTACCGGCAATATCCGGGCAAGCCTGTTGCGCCGGAAAAGCCGCACATCTTTACCATCACCCGGCTCGACACCGCGACGCTGCTGCTGCGGGTGCCTACCATGAACGAAGGGGTGCGGCAGGAACTCGACAGTCTCATAAAAGCCAACAGGGCCCAACTCGAACGGACCACTAACCTGATCATCGACTGCCGGGGCAACGGCGGCGGCAGCGATATTACTTTCTACCCTCTGCAACCCTATGTGTACAGCGGCCCTGTCAAAGGGTTCAACATGCAGACCTATGCCACCGACGACAATATTGAAAAATACAGACTACTGCGAACCAACAAGAATTTTTCCAAAAAATACAGAATCTATTTCGGCCATATCGAGCGCAAACTGCGCCGGAACAAGGGCAAGTTCGTGGGTAAATGCACGGAGGCGACGGAGCGTATCAAAAAATTAAAGCCCTACCCCAAAAAAGTAGCCATCCTGATCGACGGCGGCTGCGCCAGCAGCTGCGAACAATTTGTCTACAATGCCCGGCAGAGCAACCGGGTTACCCTCATCGGGCAGCATACTGCGGGCATTTTCGATTATGGTAACCTGCATGCTCTGGAATTCCCCTGCGGGCAGTTTACGCTATGGTATCCTACTTCACGCTCCTGCCGCGTCGACGCCGGCCAGGGTATCGATGGGAAAGGTATTCCGCCAGGGGTGCAAATAGAGGATGAAAAAACGGACTGGGTGGCGTTTGCGCGGGATTACCTTGAGCGGAAATAGGCATTTCTGTAAACCATACGGATCAGGCGATAGCAAATGCTTGTATTTGATTATCAATGTTTTAGACCTGTAAGGTCTTGAGCAAACTGATTTTCAGACCCCAACCCATATCTCGTATATAAATCTCACCTGAAAAACGGGAAAACCCGTCAACATAGTTGACATACCGGATACCTCCTTTGCCCCCTGTTCAGTAGATACTTTCATCCAGCCGCACCTTCCCCCGGAAAGTCCAGAATACGAAAATGGTATAGGTCGCCACGATCGGCAGCCCGGTTGGTACCGAACTCGAATTCCATCACGATACCCGTCGCAACACCAATACCGAAGATCAGGGCGAATATTTTAATCCAGAAACGCGTGAGTTGTTCCCATACTTTATCGCCCGTTCGGAGGTACTGGCCTTCCAGCAATACCAGCACGACACCAAGGCCGATGCTCAACGGCGGATAGAGATAATGGAAGGCTATGGTAAAGGCAAATTGCAGGCGGGACAGGATTTCGACAGACATTGTTCAGTGGCGGTTGGCAGCAGGAAGTGACCCGATCATATTTTTTCAGATGACTGGATTCATCCTGTCATGTAAGGCAAACATAACACAGGAACAGCCTGTTTTTCCAAAAGATGCAAGCGAAAAGGTATTTGAACCGGGTATAAATTACGGGCTGCACCCTACATATCCTTCGATAAATTCAAATCCCGGATCATGAGCAGGTACGACCTGGAAAACAGCACCGGCGACGTAAAGTCAAGGCGGTTGACGTCGGGTCGCAGGAAAAGGAACTGGTTTCGGTTGCGTTCCGTAATGCCCCGGATGCCTTTAATAACAGCCGTCTTGTTCAGATGGCCCGCCGTGTCGGTATAGGGCAACTGAAACCCGAGATCGCGGAAGAAGCCGGGCTCCATGATCTGGAAAAACAGGTGCAGGAATTCGCGGTCGGGTTTGGGCGGGGCGTAGTGGAACATGGCAAACCCGGCGATATACATCGGTACAGCCAGCGCCAGCGCTTCGTGGTTCTGCTGAAGCGGCCATTCCATATTCTGCAGTTCGCCGTCGATCAGACTGACAATACTGTCATGGTTGACCGCCGGGTTGATGCCGAACGTACTGCGCGTGCGGTACATTTCCTTAAAAAAAGCCTCCCGCGGCCGTTCAAGCAATTTGTTGAGTTCCTTGCGGATGTTGGCGATCTTGACCTGGGGTGTGCGGTCGTTCTTGGCGAAATAGATGCCGTACACGCGTTCCAGCGCATCCATCATAAAACCTTCCGGCTTGATGAGGTAATCCAGTTTGAAAGCCAGCGCCAGCAACAGGTAAGCATAGGTGCCGGGGTATTGATTGGGGTCGGGCTTGCCTTTATCTATCTCCTCAAACGCCCGTGCGATTTCGCGGCAAACGTAGTTGTACTTCACGGTTTTTTCCGTTTCCGGAATATCGCCGTAGGTGCGCTCGTGGACCGGGCGCAGTGCCTTGAACTCATCGAGCAGGAGGTCGTCCTGCTTGTCGGCGTGGATGGCCAGTTCGCGCAACGCATAGAGCAGTTTCAGCGGCGAACCGTCGGAGGTATGCGTATCGAAAAGGATGGAAAGGGTATTGTCGGGGTCGAGCGCGAAGCGGCTGAACTTAAGGTTGAAGTTGGCTTCCATCAACCGGCGGAGAAAGCCGACGTTGAGATCGTCGGTCCGGGCGATCTTGCTTTCCACTTTTACCTTTTCAGGGCCGGCTACTCCGGTAATGCGCTGCGAACCCTGCCAGAATTCGAAATGGAGCACACCGTCTGCTTCTTTCCAGACAATGTTGTCGGCGTGTTCGTCTTTCAGGTATTTCAGAAATTCCAGGTAGGCCCGGAGGTATTCGCCCTGGTCAAACAGTTCCAGAGAATGATCGAACAACGCCTGCTGGGCATCCGATTTGTACGCGTCGGTATAGCGACCGAACGGGATGTCGGGCGCAACGGGCTTATTGCCGAAACCGAAAAGGCGTTCAATAAAACTCATTCAGTCTGGTTGCAAAATGTATCCTTTGCACAGGATGATGATGGTGTTCTCTGAAAATGAGCGGTAAAAGTAGCAAGTTTGCCTGTAAATAATCAGCACGGATAAATGGACAGTTTCAGAACAACAATTCCGGTGCAGCGCGCGCCCTTTTCAATCGGCCATACCGACGGGCTGATGCTGGCCGGCTCCTGCTTTACGGAGCACATCGGCAATCGCCTGGCAGAGGCCAAGTTTTCACCGCGTGTCAACCCGTTCGGTATTGTGTACAACCCTTTGTCGATCGCCCGTTGCCTGGAACGCCTGTGGGCTGCCGACCGGCCGTTTCGCGCAGCCGAACTGTTTGAAAACGCCGGTCTCTGGCGCAGTTGGGAGCACCACAGCGCATTTGCGGGCACGACACCGGAGGATGCGTTGCACCGTATCAACGAGGCTTACAGTGCCGATGCGGCGGCGCTGCGCCAGACCAGTCGCCTGCTGCTTACTTTCGGCACTGCCGATGTGTTTGTGCTGCGGAGCACCGGCCAGGTCGTCGCCAACAACCACAAAATGCCGGCAGCGCATTTTGATTCCAGGCGACTTTCGGCAGAAGAGACGACGGATGCCATTTGTAATGTCCTGCAAACCATACACGCCGCCCAGCCCGGCCTGAAAGTGGCGCTGACGGTCAGCCCTGTCCGGCACCTGCGCGCGGGTGCGGTGGCCAACCAGCGCAGCAAGGCCGTGCTGGTGCTGGCGTGTGAAGCCATCTGCCGGCAGTTGCCGTTCGTTCACTACTTCCCGGCCTACGAATTATTGCTCGACGATCTGCGCGATTACCGTTTTTATGCTGCCGATATGATTCACCCCTCCGAGGTGGCCGTGTCTTACATCTGGGACCATTTCGTGGAAACGTTTTGTACGCCGGAGACCCGTCAACTGATGGACCGCATCGGTAAAATACGCAGGGCGGCGCAGCACCGTCCCTTCCACCGCGATACGGAGGACTATCGAAAGTTCGCCGAAGCCCAGCGGGATGCAATCGCCCGGTTAAGGGCAGAACAACCCGGGCTCGACTTCGGGGAAGAACTGGCGTATTTTCAGGAAACGTAGACTTTTGGATTTACCCCTGTCCACTTTTTAAAGGCACGCCGGAAAACACTCGGCTCGGCATAGCCAAGTTTATAGGAAATTTCGTTGATGGTCAGCGTGCGCTTTTTCAGCAAACCCGTGGCCAGTTCCTTTTTTACCGAATCGGTGATCAGTTGAAAACTGGCGCCTTCTTCTTTGAGTTTGCGCTGCAGGGTGCGCGGGGTAATGTGCAGGTGATGGACCACATCGTTCAACTGGGGCAGTGTGGTATTGAAGTTTTGCAGAATCACGCGCCGCACTTCACTGGAAAAGGTCTCCTGCTGATTCGTTTTGGCGATTTCCTGTTCGAGCAACTCTTTAAAGTGTCGATTCAACGCCGGGTTGTGCCCGATGGTGGGCAACTGCATGTCGCGAAGGCGGAAGATGATCCGGTTGCTGTCCTGCCCGAACAGCGGTTCGCATTTCAGGATGCGCAGGTATTCCCGGGTGTCGGCGGGGCGCGGATAGCGCATGTGTACATGAAGCGGGTGGAGCACCTTGCCCGACAATAACTTAACGAAATGCACAAATGCGGAAGCGGAGTGTTCCACGATCTGTCGCGCCGTTTCCGGGGAACGGTCGTGCCATGCCGGGATGATATCGACCGTATATATAAACAAGTCGCCCTGGACAGACACACTATAGGTCGTCATGTTGGTCAGGGCGCGGTTGAACTGTTCCGCATTGTGGAATGCCGTCAGCAAATCCGGACTGCTTTCCATCAGATAGCCTACCATACCAGCCAGTCCCGGCGACGTCGTCTCGCCCAAATGCAGTCCCAGGAGTGTATCGCCGGTATGCAGGATGGCTTGTTCCCATATTTTGATGCATTGATCCAGGTTTGCGGCCGCTCCCGGTTGTTCCAGGATTTCCTTTGTGACGCCGACCGCGCGGCATATCTCGTCGAGGTCGGCGCCTTTTCTGACGGCAGCAAGGGCGACGTTGCGCACAAAGGCCATGCTCGACCAGAGATTGGGTTTTTCCATAGATTTGAGTTTGTCAGAATCGTTCGGACTTTGTAGAGACATCCTGTGACGCAACCCCGAAAAGTAGCAGCCGGATGGGAAAAAACGTCTGCAATAATACATCAGATCAGGCACTACTCCGGCCACAGTGTACCTATGGCGTAAAAAACTTTCCACCTCCACGCAGCGTATCCCCCTTTCCGGCATAGTAGGAATAAACCCGGCGCGTCGGCATCTTGCCACCATTAAATGTGCTTTACTGAACAATGAAAAAATTCATCCTTACGCTACCCGTCTGCCTTGTCCTGATGCTTTTTGCATGCCGGAAAGACTCCCTGAATACCACTACCACCAATACCGGTCCCGAGCCGCAGGTACTCATCGAAACCGGCGTTTTTGGCCAGGTGACCGACCTGAGCGACCAGCCCGTAGAGGGCGCTACCGTTTATTTCGACAACAAGCAAACCCAGACCGATGCGCACGGCTATTTCAGCCTAACGGGCCGCGGCGACAGCAAACAGGCCGCCGTTCGGGTAGAAAAGGCGGGGTATTTCCCTTCTTTTGCCGGCTTTATCCCCGAAAAAGGCGTCGAAGCGCGCCTGGCAATCGTGCTGCGTGAAAAAGATCTTGCCGGCTCGCTGACAGCCTCCGGCGGCGGAACCATCACGTTTGGCAACGGCAACGAGGTGAAATTCGCCGCAGGCGCTTTCACCGATGCGTCCGGACAACCCTATTCCGGCACTGTGCAGGTATATGCGGATTATATCGACCCTTCACTCGCTTCGACACGACAGGTCATTCCCGGCAGTTTTGCCGGTATCGGCGCTGAAGGGGAGCGCCAGGTGCTCGAAAGTTACGGTATGATGCACGTCGTGCTGGAATCGCCGGCAGGTATGCCGCTTCAAATATCCCAGCCTGCTACACTGACCATGTCGGTGCCTGCCGACCGCATTTCACTGGCGCCGTCGACGATTCCGCTGTGGTACCTCGACGAGACGACCGGCCTGTGGCGGGAAGACGGCGAAGCGGTGTTGCAAAACGGCAAATATGTGGGACAGGTATCGCATTTTACGCTGTGGAACTGCGATATGGGTTTTCCTGTCGTGACGGTTTCGGGAAATGTTTTTGTTGAAAACTTTTTCCCTTTTGTAGAAGTGCGCTTTACCCGCCCGGGCGGTGTTGATGTGCGCAGCACCAACACCAGTAACGCCGGCAACTTTAGCGGGATGGTACCGGCCAACGAGGTACTGGTAATGGAAATCCTCAACGCCTGCGGTGAAGTGCTGTACACCGCCAACATCGGACCTTTCAGTGCCAATACCGATCTCGGCAGCATCGGCCTGCCCTGGACGAATGCATGGGTGGCGGTATCCGGTACATTGACCGATTGCGACGACCAGCCGGTGACCAACGGCTATGTCCGGGGCGACATCGACGGCCATTCCTTCCCGATCAGCCTGAACCCGGTGACGGGGCAGTTTAACGGCATGACGAGCAATTGTGGAGGTGCAGGCACCAATGTGTCCGTGTACGGGATAGACCTTACGGCAATGATGGAAAGCGATGTTGTAACCTTCCCCGTATCCAGCCAGGTCAACGTCGGCGCCCTGCAAGCCTGCGCCGGTCAGGTCACCAACGGCGTGAACTTCATATTTGGAGGGATGATCAAGACCTACACGCCCTGTACGACTACCTGGACGCCCGATCCTACCTTGTCGGTGCATGAAATCAAGTTTACCGCAGATCTCTCCGGCGGCAGTGTGCTGTATACTGTATCCTTGATTGACTGGAACAACGGGGTTGGGTCTCCGATTTGGGGGCTGTCTGTCAACTACCAGATATTCGGCGCCCCTGTATCCTACTATGAATTCAGCGGCAGCGATGTCGAAATGATACAATATGCAACAACACCCGGCAGCACGCTGATCCTGGACATCAACAATGTGACATTTACAGAGCAGCCATCCGGTAACGTGACCACGGGCGGCAAAATAGAGATCGAGGCATTGATCCAGTGATTTTGGCATTATATAGGCATCATCCCTGAACATCATCTCACAAAATGACCGAAACGGAAATCCTGCGCACCGTCGAAGCCTGCAAACGGCGTGAGCCCCGGGCAGAAAAAGTGCTGTTCGAGTGCTTCGCACCGCGTGTGTACGCCCTGGCGCGACGCTACGCACCAGACGAGACGGCGGCGCAGGATTTTTTACAGGAATGTTTCATCGTCATCTTTGACAACCTCGGAAAATACGACGCCGGTCGCGGCGAGGTGGGCGCCTGGCTATACCGGATCAGCGTGAACACCTGCCTGCAACTGTTGCGCAAAGCCAGGCAACAACCCGCACTGGATTTTGGCGACCTGCCTGCGATAGCAGACGAACTAGAACCGGAAGACCTTGACCGCATACCCGAAAGCCTCGTTCTGGAAGGCATCCGGCGCCTGCCTCCCGGGTACCGTCAGGTGTTTAACCTGGCGGTTTTTGAGGAATGGCCCCACAACGAGATTGCCCGGGCGCTGAACATCAGCGAAAGCGCATCGCGTTCGCAGTTGAGCAGGGCCAAACTGTTTTTGAAAAACTTTATAAAAAATACACTTCCCAGCTATGAGCCGCAACGACTGGTTTGAGGATTTTCTCCGCGCGCGCGTCAGCCGCGAGGCTACCGGCTTCGATCCTGAATCCGCCTGGACACGCCTGCAACAGCGCCGGCGCGAACGCCGGCGGCGCCGGATATTTTTCCTGTTTTTCCTGCTGGCCGGAGTAACCGGAGGCATTAGCATCTGGCAATGGCAACCTCATACAGTGAGCCGGTATACGGATAGCCCGAAAAGCGGTGGTTTGGGCGAGATGGCCGTCGAGGCAAAACCTTCCGGCAACTATGCAAACAAAAATGGAACAACAATCGGGGCGGCGGAACACGCACCGCTGCCGCACCACCTGGAGACGCCTGTCCCGCGCCGGGAAACAGCCTTTACTGCCCGATACGCCGAAATACCGGTCTCGTACCCGATTCTTCCGCCCGGGCAAGCGTGGCATGCATGGACCGGTATTGCCCCGATTGCCGGAGAGCGTGATGATACTGTATTTTCCGATGACAATTCCACTAGACAAAAAGCAGAGGCATCCGACCAGGCTGTTGCGCCGATCCCCGTATTCGACCCTGTGAGTACCCTGGCGCCACAGCCCTTTGATCACCGGGTAACGCCTCAATTTAACCGGGCCGGCAATACTGCGTTCAAAGGCCGGCGTCCCGGATTTCCGAAATGGTACCTTGGTGTGGATATAGGCTATGGGCTACAGTTTGCCTCCCGCTCGGGCAGTGATACGCCCTGGCTCAATCGCCGTTCGGAGGAGGAAAAGACCCTCGACATGTTCTCCCTGGGGCTGACCCTGCGGCGTCACCTGAGCCGGCGCTGGTTTGTGCAGGGCGGTATCGCTTATTCCCGGTTGACGGATCGCCGCACAGTGGTTTCCGAAACCACCGTCACGCAGATCATGCCCAACCAACTCGTGCAGATCATTATTGCTGCCGACGGCACCGAGGAAAAAGTGTTCAGCGATGCGCCCGTGACGACCGTTACGAGAACCGAAGGGGTACAGTACAACCGGCTTGATCGCCTGGAATTGCCTGTGCTGGCGGGGCTGGCGCTTTTCCCCGAACGCAACTGGGGGCTTGGCCTTTCAGCAGGCGTTGTGCCGACCCTGGCCGGGCGACTCGACGGCGCCGTCGCCGACAGTGGCACCGGCGCCACGCTGTCGTTGAACGATGCGGGCTACCGCAGGTCGGGATTGTTGTCCGGACTGCTCCATGTGGAACTCAGTGCGCGTTTTCAGGCAGGTGTGTTGGGGCTGTCGCTGCAAGGGCGCAGCGATTTGCTGAACACGACCAAAACAGGCGCAGGTTTTTCGGAAAAGCGGACCTCGGCAGGCGTTGCGCTGAGCTACCGGCATGTGATCGGCAGGCGATAAGTGAAAAACATGCGATGACATACTCCCGTATTGTCGTTTCGGGGTGCAGAGGATGTTTCCTTTATAGATGGTTAATGTCGCCACGCAAGCCGTCCATTTTACACAGTTGACCGGCATTCCCGTTTTTCATACAGGGACCACAAATTTTAGAGGGTTTTCGGTAGAACCGCCGAAAACCCTCTAAAATTTGTGGTCCCTG
>ERZ724514.1528-NODE-1528-length-10167-cov-7.337322_pt1 | contig 10167 bp, 13 predicted proteins | sample MGYA00376047_ERZ724514 | MGnify/ENA primary metagenome ERZ724514 (study PRJEB28724, sample SAMN07190883) | activated sludge metagenome | isolation source: activated sludge of sewage treatment plant in Hong Hong | place: Hong Kong | collected 2016-03-17 ...
GCTTGATGTGACCATCCATGCGCTCGATGATGTTCGATGGCTTGACGTCGCGGTGGAGTCAAGCCCAGAGGACGACGATGGCCCCAAATTCCCCCCCTGTCGGTATTGGCGAGCGAAAAAACGAGAGGCGTAAGTATGAAGCCCGCAGCGTCGCCGCTCGAATGATTTCAAAGTTTATAGAAAGATGCGATACTGAATTCATGCGAATCTATGGCCCATATCCGCCGTCACCGGGCAGGACACGGTGGCGGATTCAGGTCTACGATCCATCAACCAAACGCAAGCGGTCGCTTACTGCGGAAACCGCCCAAGGGGCGCGTGACTTGGCGGCTCTCGTCGAAGAGGAGTTGCGTCGGGCTGCGCCACTGCTTGCCCACGAGGCGGTGGAGCAGTATCTGGAATACAAACGTGGCCAAGTTCGGTCAGAGCGGCACGTACAGGCGATAGGCAAGAGCCTCTGCCAGTTTTTGCCGAACGTGCCGGTGCGATCGGTCACGCGGCAGCAGGCCGAGGATTGTTATCTGGCTGCTACCAAGCGGCCAGGCAAGCAGGGTCGATCGGCTGCCGCTGCCACGCACCGAGGGCGGCTGCGCTTGGTGAAAGCGTTTTGGGCCTGGCTGCGCAAACGTGAATTGGCGACCGACGATCCGTGGTCTTCCGTAGAACCGATCGGGCGAGTGAACACAGGGAAAACCCAGCTCGGAGAGAGCGAGGCGCGCAAGCTGGACCAGTATCTATTTCGTCAGGCCGAGGACGGCGACGAGGGGGCACTGGCGCTGCTGCTCGCGCTCTACCTTGGACTGCGAACCAGCGAAGTGCTTGGCCTGACGGTTGGGGCGATCGACGGAACGACGATTTTTGTTGCGGGCACCAAGACCAAGAACGCAAGACGGAAACTCGCGCTGTACGAGCCGGTGGCCAAGCTGCTCGCCCGCCACTGCGAGGGACGCCCGGCGACGCAGCGGGTCTTCGCCGCGAACCTTCCACAGCAGCCCAAGCCGGACTGGGCTTACAAGCGGCTGCGCAAAGCTTGTCAGCGGCTGGAGATCCCCCAGGTTTGTCCCCACAGCCTTCGCGGCCTGCACTCGTCGCTCGCGCTGGAGGCGGGAGCAACCACGCACCAAGTTGCGTCGGCGCTCGGCCATGCATCTTTTGCGACCACCGCCCGCCACTATGCCAAGCGGGACAGCATCGAAAAAGGCAAGGCCAAGCGGGTCGCGGACGTTCTGCATGGTTCGAGTCCCGACCCCACAGTTGAACAAATCCTGGCCAAACTCCCCAAGGACGAGCGCCGTGTCCTGCTCAGCTTGATTCGGGCGTAGCCGACTCCGACCTGGGCCAGGCCGGTTGCTTGGTGTCGAAGAGCTGCTTTATCCCCCACGCCCGCGCCTTCACTCGCTTTTCCTCTGCTGAGCCCCCGCACCGCGACTCCACGTCTTCCAATAGCGCTTTCTCCAACTTGCGCTTCGCTTCCTCTCAATCGAACTCCCAGAATCCTTCGACCGGGCCGTAGCCGTCGTCAAGGAAGCATTCCAGGCGATGAACGATGCGCAGCCCCTCGCCGAACTTGCTTTGATACCAGCCGCCTCCAATGTGCTTGGCGACGTGCCACAGCCCTAGACTTGTCCCACGGTACACAGCAATCCTTTTTGTCGAACGCCGCCGGATCCTGGGGACGAAAACCGAGCGGTAGCAAGAAGTCGATCGCGGTGGCATCTCTCCCCATCTCGATTGTGAACGGCCACCGAAGCCCCAATACAGAGCCGACGCAGTTGTACATGGGCAGGCTGTCCGCGTGTTCGTCTGTAACGTAGACTTGTGTATCGGACTTGATGTTGTCCACACAGCCTGCGCGGCCTACACTCGTCCCTCGCGCTATGAAGCGGGGCGAGCGGGTGCGCTGGTACCTGATGGGGATGGGGACGGAGGTGGACCTCCACACGCCCCACTGGCACGGTCACACGGTGCTGGTCAACTCCATGCGCACCGATGTCGTGAACCTGCTGCCTGCATCCATGGCGATGGCAGATATGATCCCGGACGCTCCCGGCACCTGGCTCTGCCACTGCCATGTGACCGATCACATCTCGGTGGGCATGCAAGCGCTCTATACCGTCACACCTTGACGCGCTCGTTTCATCTCGGACCCGGCGGCACAGGCGCTCCCCACAGGACGCGCGGCAGCCGCACGATCGTGACGTAGGGGAACCCCGAGACCCCCGCCGCGAAGCCCTCGGGCGCCAGGATCTTCTGCACCACCTTCTCGTCCGTCACCATCGTCGGCAACGGCCCGCCGGGGATCGGGAGCAGGTCGTCCGCGTCGGTGCCGCTCGCCTGGGGGGCGCCGAGCACCGCCATCATCATCGCGTACGCCGGCATCGGCTCCAGCCCCTTCTGAATGCGCAGCCAGGTGTAGACGGCCAGCCCCGCACCGTCGGAGTGATCGTCCCCGGCGATGATCGAGTGCGAGACGATGCCCGGCATCTCCACCGGCTGGAAGACCGGCGGCTTGCCGAGGTCCGCGCCCGGCGGCTTCGGGCTGATCGGGAACGCCGTGTGGAGCAGCACGTACTTCGTCGCCGGGTCGAGCGGCGCGCCGAGGCCCGGGTGCTCGGGGTGCGGCCACAGGTTGCGCCACACCCTCGGGAGCTTCAACCCGTAGGTCGTCTCCCCGCCCGTCCCCTCGGACAGCTCGAACAGCTTGCGGCAAAGCCACACCAGCGCCTCGAGCTGCCTCGCATGCGGAGCCACCAGCGCCACCTGCCCGCTGCACGAGCGCGGCTTGGACTTCCACTGGAACGGAAACTGCGGGCGCGGGCTCTCATCGGGCGCCGGCAGCGTGGCGCAGGCGAGATCCCCCTTGCGGTTCTTGTACTGCCCTTGCACGCCCGGCTTGGCCGGATCGAAATCGAACATCGGGTTGGCGAACTCGATGCCGATCGATCGCCTTTCGATCGGTCCATTGGCCGCGTGCTGGTGCCGCGTGTTGGTGTCGAAGAGCTGGAAGATGGTCCCGTCCCAATCGATGAAGAAGTGGACCCGGCTCGCGGTGACCACCCGCAGGTTCTTCAGCCCCGTCGTCTCGTGCAGCACGATGCCGGACATCGGTTGGATGACCGTGTTGGTCCTGCGCTCAACCCGCAGGTCGGGGGCCACGCGGAAGTCGCCGTCGGCGGCCCTGGGCCACGGGTCGGTCTTCCAGTTGTAGAAGGAGATGAGGTTGCCCAGCCGGTCCTTCTCCCACGATGTCGCGATCTCGTGCCCGTTGACGATGAGGGCGCGCTCAGGGGAGAACCGCCGCAGCGCCGATCGAACGACGGCCCACATGTCCCGATTCTCGTCGTCGCCGACGACGAGGCCGAGGCGGGCGCCCTGGCCGCGCGGGGCGTCGGGACCGAGGAGGTACTGCAGGGCCGGGGACTCGGGGCCGTCGGCGAGCTCGGCGGCGATGTCGTAGGACATGGACTTGTCGCCCTTGAAGAAGATGACCTTGCCGGCGCCGTTGTTGACAGCGGCGTCGATGTCGCTCGACCACAGGCCGGGCCAGCCCGCGCTGATGGTCTTGGGATAGCCGGGGTCGGCGCGGTCGGCCGCGATGTCGTAGCGGACGTACTGCGAACCCTTGAAGAAGTACGCCTTGCCCTTGTAGGCGACGGCGGCGTCAAGGTCGGCGGCCCACGGGAGCCCCGGCCAGCCGCCGCCGGCGATGAGCTTGGGGTAGCCGGGATCGCAGGCGTTGCGGTCCATGTCGTAGCGGGCGTATTGATTGCCGAAGAAGAAATAGATCTTGCGGTTGCCGAAGTTCACCGAGGCGTCGACGGGGAAGGTGACGCAGCCCCACTTGCCGGCAATGGGCCGCTCCTCCACGGCGCGCCCGGCGCTCCGCTTGTGCTCGAAATAGGCGCCGTCGGGCGTGAAGTGATAGCTGCTCTCACCATCCCACTCGACGACGGAGTGGGCGCGCTGGGCGTGGGCGGCGGTGCAGAGGAAGGTCCCCGAGAGGATCCATATCCATGGGATCGATCGCATGATCCCATTCTATATTAACGTGTCGATCAGACGATCAGGGCGAGAAGCTACAGATCGGCGACTGTCTAATGTCGCCCTTTTTTGCCTCCTCGGCGACGACCAGCACGAAAGATTGGGTATGGACGCGTGCGCACTGCTTGAGTCCCCTGATCGGGTTGCATCTCTGCGGCGAGCCGACGTTCGCGTGTCAGGAGTGCAGCATGTTGAGATCGAACGATACAGGGAGGCACAAATGCCGTTCGGAAAAGGGTCACGCGGAAGTGGTGTGGTCCAGCTACAGCAGGCGCTCAATGGTTGGATCACAAGTTGCCACGCGCTTGGCGTGGACACCGGGCTCATCGAAGTCGTTGCAGATGGCACCTTCGGTCAAAATACCGCGGTGGCGCTTGCGGCCTACCAGAAGTCTGCCGGGCTCCCTCCGTCTGGATATGCCGATCAGGATACCCTGCTACGCTTGGAGCTGGACGGAACGCTAGAGGCCAACGGGACAATGTGGGCAGGCGGCGGCGGGGTCTAGCGCTGGGACTGAGCCGGAGTGGTCGAAATAAGAGGCATTTATCAAGTATCTTATTTAGGCAGGACTGCTCAGATTCGACGGGGAAAGGCGGGACGCGAGGGTGCCGACGCAGTCGAACTGGCCGCTGCGTGGCAGGGTCGAGCGCAGGTCATCGAGACGTCTCCGGGAGAAGTTGCCTCGGTGGCTCGCGCCATCGCTGAAGTGCTGGCCAAGGTCGGTCCAGTCGATGCGCTGGTCAACCGTGCGGGTTTTGCCACTGCCGGTTTGGCCGAGACACTGACCATCACCGCGACGATCAAGGCGGCCGTTGCGATGGGCTCATCCCTGGCACTCCGTTCGACGATCTCGTTCCAGGAACGACGGCTCACTCGTGCGTAAGCGCTCAAGATCGAACAGAATTCGGATGGGCGACAAATTATGCATGTAAAATATATCTATTCTCGTATTCTGAACAGAGCCTTTGTGGGCACCATTCTTGAGAGGAGACGCGCATGGCCAAGTTATCTGATCAGACAGGACAGCGAGGCGTGATTGGTCCCAAGCCGGAAGATCCGTCGCCACCGGGCGTTAGGAGTGTCATCGGACCCAAGCCCGAAGATCCCCATTCGATCGGCGAGATCGCAGTTCCCACAGCCACAGGTCCGGTGATCAAGCGGCCGTCCCCCGGTGGACACAAGCCAAGGTAAGCCGATTCCTATTCCATTTCAGGTGACTTCATCATGCACAGATTTCTATGGAGAGCGCTCTGCTCGGGTTGCTGCGCGCTTCTGCCTCTGTCTGCCGCCGCGCAAGATGCGACGGTGAGACCGAAGGTACGGCTCGCTGCTCCCCAGCCCAGGCCTGCGCTGACATCGCCGATCAGTGTCCCCGCCCGGATTGACGTGACGGTTCCGGTACCACCGCAGACGATGATCGTGGGTCATTCCGCCACGCTCGATGTGCAGGTGAAGTCGGTCGCGGTCAGTCAACCGATCGTGTTGTCGGCACAAGCTGGCGGAGAGCGCACGTTCCAGTTCATTCCGCCGCAGATTGTGGGCAGCGGAGTGGCAAAGCTGACGGTGGGTCCAGCGCTGGGCGATGCACCGGGACAGCTTGAGGTGAACATCGATGCAACTGCGGGCGGTGTGGTGGCAAACACCAAGGTGACGCTACACCGCGATGATCCGAGCTGTGGCGATGGTCCGCCGAACCTGTCCTGGGAACTTTTAGACCCGCGGTTCGGCTATCAAAGAGACAAACTGCCGGGCCGGGCTTTGGTGCGTCTGTTCGTGAAGAACGAGGGGGGGAAGATCGGCAGACCCGCGACGTTGCGCATCCACAACATCATCGGAACGAAGAGCGGAACCGGCTACCTGTCCGGGCCTCGGTTGCAAAACGGTCAGATCGGAATGCTGGATATACCGGTGCGCGGCGGCTGCGCCCGAATTGTGTTTGATGGCGACATCGACGCGCAGAGCCATGTCAAGCCAGAGGTCTGTGGTGGAGGCAGCCAGTTCTCGATGGGCATCGGCGCGCTGATCCAAATCCTCGGAGCCGACTTTCGGAGTTCCAAGCCTGTCACCGCTTCTTGCAAAGATGCGAAGTTGAACTAACCGGAAAAGTGGCTCGGCAGGGATGACGCTCCTTGCCACGATTGGGGGATGTGGTCCCATCTGGCGCGGTTCTGCCATTTTTGTATACCAACTGTGGCGCGACCTCGGCTATGCGGTGGATGCGCTGCTCACCGGTGTCACTGCCGAAGCACTTGGCCTGGCCTCGGCGATCTGGCTGGTCGCGGCGCTGCAATTTGGCTCGGGAGTGCTGGTTGCGTGAGACACGACATGGAGCACGTTTGACTATCTGAAGGGGGCAGATACGCTAGGCAAGACATGCGTGGAGAGCAAAAGAGCAGCAGCCGTGGCGTCCGACTCACAAACACGCCGAACCGACGCAGTCACGAAGAGAGACGTGTCGAGATCGCCGATGCTGCGCTGCGACTCATCGCGACCGAAGGAATTGCTTCGCTCACCGTTGCCGCACTCGCGAACGAGCTAGGACTCACTGGTGGCGCATTATATCGACACTTTCCGTCGAGCGACGCCATCCTTGATGCAGTTGCTGAGCGTGTGGTCGAGCTGCTGGATGCGTCTCTACCAGATCCCTCGCTGTCTCCCATGGTGTGGCTGGAACAGTTTGTTGACTCGCGTACACGAGCTGTCAGCGGCCATAAGGGACTGGCCAGTCTGATCATTTCCGATCAGCTTGCCAAGGCGCTTCCCGAGACGGCATTTGAGCACCTACGCGGCGCGGTACGTCGAACTTTTGTGCAGGTGGAGCGAGCCCTTCTGTCCGGCCAATCCCATGGCCAGATCCGCCAAGATTTGTCGGCGCGCGAGCTGGCTCCGGTGGTCATGGGAATTGTCCAGATGATCGCGCTGTCTCGCTCGGGCTCGCTGCTGGGTCGCGTGACCAGCTCGGAACGCACTTGGCACACACTGCGAACGCTGCTTTTGGCATCAGCCTTGTAAGATCAGCCTCTCTGTTACCTGACAGCGTGCGGGTATTGACTTGTAAATAAACATTCACTAACTTTTCCAATAGGAAAGGGACTCACCATGAATACGAGGCTGATCTCCTTTAGCGCAGTTGGACTGTGGCTTGTGACCGCACTTGTTGGTGGCCTGTATCTATTCCGGGATCGAACCCGGGAGAGCAGTGATCATCGACGTGAGATCTTGCTCGCAGAGACAGAGAGGAACTTGGTGCTGGCCGAGATGCGCGGAATCATCGGCAGCCTGGACGGAGTGCTGCAAGGGCTCACCAAGAGTGACCGGAAACAGATTGAGAAGTCCGCGCGTGCTTCGGGAATGGTGATGGCATCGGAAGAGAACGCCGGGCTTATCGCAAAGCTGCCGATGGAGTTTAAACAGATGGGACTCGGTCTGCACCGCGAGTTCGATTCCCTGGCCGACGCCGTCAAGGCAGGAGAGTCGCCGCAGCAGCTGCTAGAGCGGACATCGAAGCTGACGAGCCGCTGCAATGGCTGTCACCAAGTGTATCGGTTGGGAGTGGATCCGCTCGCAGGAAAGGTCAAGCCCTGACCGAACTCCCGATCGTGAGCAGGCGCACTTTGTGGGAATGCAGCTCACCTGAACTATGTGTCGGGGTCGCGGTAGAGACGGCCCTTAGCACAATGGGGTCGGGCCGCCCCCCGCACAGATCCCAGCGGGCGCTACTAACGCACTGGGCTCTTCCCTCGGGTTCTGGCGAAGAAGCGCGGTTCGGGCCAGGGATGCGTGATGCGGATGGGGGGAATCCAGCGACGGATCAGCTTCTGCATTCTCGCCCAGTTGAGTCGCGTTCGTTGGCTTCGCCGTCTCAGCGCCCGATACCAGTATCGGTTCACTTCTCGACGAAATGCATCCACCTGACGATAGTTCAGGGGGACCGCATGGTAGGCGGCATACCCGCGCACCACGCTGCCAAGCCACGCCCCCTGTTCGGGGATCGGGCGGTGCCGTCGTCTGGCAAGCTCCTTTTTGATTTCCTGGAGTTTCGCTCGCTGTCGCTTGGCCACGGTTTGCCGTCGGAGTTGAAACCGACCGGTGCGGTCCTTCCCACAGATGTGGGTGAAGCCCAGGAAGTCGAAGGTCTCTGGTTTCCCTTCTCCTCGACTCTTTCTTTGCTTCGTTGCAGCCACGCCGAAGCGCAGCAGCCGTGTCTTGTCCGGGTGCAGCGCCAAGCCAAATCGTGACAGTCGTTCAGCCAGCTCGCTCCAGTATTTGCGAGCTTCCTCTTCGTGCTGAAATCCCAGCGCAACGTCGTCGGCATAGCGCACTGCGATGACCTGCCCGCGCGCATGCCTCTTTCGCCACTGCTGGGTCCACTTCACGAAGACATAGTGCAGATAGATGTTCGCCAGCAGGCACGAGATCGTCGCCCCCTGTGGCACTCCTTCTGTTGTCTCCGTCCAGCTCCCTTCTTGCAGGACTCCTGCCTTGATCCATTTCTGGATCAGGCGCAGCATCCTACGATCCGCTATCCGGTGCTCGACAAACTTCATCATCCACCCGTGACCGATGGTTCCGTAGAAGTCACGGATGTCTGCGTCGAACACAAAGTTCACCGCCCTTCGCGTGATTCCGACTGACAGTGCATCCAGCGCCATGTGTGCGCTGCGTCCGGGCCGGAATCCATACGAGAACCCGAGAAAGTCCACTTCGTAGATTGCATTCATCACCTCCACCACCGCGCGCTGGACGAGCTTGTCTTCCAGCACCACGATCCCAAGCGGCCTTTGCCGCCCGTCGGGCTTTGGGATGAATACTCTCCGCGAGGGCTGTGCTCGGTACGCTCCTCGATGCAGCCGCGCGTGCAGGTCTTGGAGGTTTTCCTCCAGCCGTTCGCCATACTGCACCCAGGTCACCCCATCCACTCCGGCTGCCGCCTTGTGCGACAGCGCCACGTAGCACGACCGCAGTCGCGCAAGCGTGAGGTGGTGAAACAGCGCCGTGAACCTCGCCTTCCTGTCCTTCTTTGCTGCTTCTCGCACGCGCTCCAGCTCGCTTGACACGCTTCCCCGGCCCTGTGTCCGGCACGTGATTCGCTGGTTCGCGTTCCCCTTGGTTGACTCCCTTTTCTCCATCCCTTCCACCGACGGCGAGCCGCCCTTGTTCGGGGACTTCTTCGATACTACGGAGTCATCCGACTTCCTCGCGTCGTGCATCACCGGGTTGCGGCTTTTTGCCTTTCCGATGCGGCCCGCAGTTCCATCCTCTGCGGGCGACCCGAGGATCTCCCAGTTCCTAGTCCGTAAGCTTCCATGCGTGCGTGGGGTCGTAGGCCGCGCAGGGTCAAGCAGGCTCTCGCGCTCTTGCGCCTGCTCATTTCGCCTTCCGGTAAGGGTAACACCGTCGGCACCCTGAGAGGATCTATTTCGCGGCTCAATACCCAGCCCGCATGTGCCCCTGTCAACGCTTCGACTGCTCCCTTGCGGAATGCAGCCGCATGACTCGGGGTCATCGTGGGTCGCTAGCCCTTCGATGTAAGGCTCTTTCATCCTCTGCTTTCCGTTAGTTTCACTGGCGCACTACCCTTCGATCGCTGGTGTATAGGAAACGACAGGATGGCGCAGGTTAGCCTGGTTCTGCACCTGCACAGGGTTGATGTCGACGGTTTGTCAGAACACCAAGGTTAGGTCGGCTGCCAGCGTCCAGGCTGCCAGCTCGTCCGTGCTGCTGCGGTGGCAGCCTTCTTCGATCTCCGCGTCTGTGATGCCGCGCGCATCCATACACGAGCCGCAGACGCCAATTTCGCCGTTGTGCTTGGCGACTGCACGCAGCATCACATCCAAGTTGTAGTAGCCCTGCGGAACCTTCTGCCTACGTTTAGCGAAGGACACTGCATACCCGATGAGGAATACGAGAATCCTCTCACCTTCTCGCTTGGCTAGCTAGTTCCCATCCAATAAGTCGTTCCAGTGAGACGGGGATGACGGCGACATAGCGAACGCGGCTTTATTGTGCGGATGGATGAGGTTGCTTTGGGAGGGCGCCATTCGCTGTGGCGTCCGTTATTCGGCAGCTGAGCGGACAGAGTTCCCCCAACCCAGACTGGCCAGTCTGGCGCTCTCCCTTCCGAAG
>ERZ724514.1540-NODE-1540-length-10136-cov-4.276461_pt1 | contig 10136 bp, 7 predicted proteins | sample MGYA00376047_ERZ724514 | MGnify/ENA primary metagenome ERZ724514 (study PRJEB28724, sample SAMN07190883) | activated sludge metagenome | isolation source: activated sludge of sewage treatment plant in Hong Hong | place: Hong Kong | collected 2016-03-17 ...
GCGGTTGCCGAAATATTGCCCTCATGTTCGGCCAGCACTTTGTTGATGTGCTCCCATTCAACGCGCGACACCGACATCGGCGACAACTCGTGGGCATCGATATTGCCCTCGGTCTTCTGGAATGCAGCCACGATTTCGTCGGCACTGGCCGGCTTGGGCAGGTAATGCGTTGCGCCGAGCTTGATTGCCTCGATCGCGGTGGCGATGCTGGCGTAACCGGTCAGCACCACAATGCGCGTGGTGCCGTCCAGTTCGTGCAATGCCTTGACCACAGCCAGCCCGGAATCGTTACCGAGCTTGAGATCGACTACGGCGAATTCGGGCGATTCCACTGCGGCCTGAGTCAACGCTTCAGCTTCGGATGCCGCCTGTTGCACGCTGAAGCCGCGCCGCTGCAACACTCTGGCGAGCACCGTGCGAAAGGTTTCGTCGTCGTCCACCAACAGCAAACTGGGGGCCTGATCCTGCATCATGTCGTCATTTCCATCTGTTGGCGTGGCAAACGCACGCGAATGTCGGCGCCGCCGCCGGGGCGGTCAAACAGCGCCACTTCACCGCCGAGCTGCTCGATGGTGGCGTGCGTCAGCAGCAGCCCGATCCCCAGCCCCTCGGCCTTGGTCGATACCGGCACGCCGCCGGCCAGCTCTGCGACTTCCGGTGCTACGCCGGGGCCGCGATCGAGTACGTGCAATTCAATCCAGTCGCCGTCGATGCCGGCAGCCAGCTCGACGGCAGCAGGCGAAACATCGGCAGCGTTGTTGAGCAGATTCTGCAAGGCTTTTTCCAGTCCGCCATGGCTGGCGACGGTCACGGAATCGACAATATTGGCGCGCAATTGCAACTGCGCCGCCGGGCGCAGCAGGCGCCATTCGTCTACCAGCCGCTCCAGCCATTGGCGCAGCCCGACCTGCTCCTGCTGCTGTGCACTGGCGCGGCCGCTGAGCTCGCCCAGCAAGCGCTTCATGCGTGCAATCTGCTCCTGCATCAGCTGCAGATCGGCCAGCATCGCGGCCGGCAGGGCCGGATCGTGGCGCAGCTCGTCGGCCAGCAGCGTCAATGTCGCCAACGGCGTGCCCAATTCATGCGCAGTGGATGCCGACAGCGTCGCCAGCGACAGGATATGTTCATTGCGCAGCGCCTTTTCACGCGCCTGACGCAATTGCTGGTCGCGCTGGCGAATCATCGTTGCCGCCTGTAGCAGGAACCACACCATCACCGCCGCGGCGATCACGAAGGTCAGCCACATGCCGATCTGGTGCCCCCAGAACTGATCGTGGCCAAACGCATGGATATGCGGCAGCGGCACATGCCACAGCATCAATCCCGAGTAGCACAGCAGCGTCAGCAGCAGCAGGCCGATCACCGCGCCGGCCGGCAGGATCGCTGCGGCAATCGAAATCGGCAGCAGATACAGCGAAACAAACGGATTGGCAGCGCCGCCGGCAAAATACAGCAGCAGCGTCAACACCGCGATATCCGCCACAATCTGCGCCGGCAGCTGCAGTGAGCCCAATGTAGTGCGGCGGCTGCGAATGCGGCGAATCTGCCAGCAGGTCGCCAGATTGAACAGAAAGTGCGCGGCAACGATGCCGAGCAGCGGCAGCAGCGGCAAGCGGATATCGAGCCACAGCGATGTGGTGGCAATGGTAATGAGTTGCCCGAGCAGCGCCAGCCAGCGTAGCCGGTACAGCAGTTGCAGATGGCCGAGCGCCGATGAAGCGGCATTGAAGATGCGATTGCGTAACATGCCGCGATGATACAAAAAAAGCGGGGCCGGCAGGCCCCGCTTGTCGCTGCAGGTTGATACAGATCAGTTCAGCGTTTTCAGCAGTGCTGCCTGTTTGCTGTAGAAATTCACCAGCCAGCTGTTGTAGGTCAGATTGTTGAGCAGATCGCCGGCGCCAATCACGTCCAGATGATCCGCGTGGAAAAAGCCCATGTGATTCCATTTACCCTTCTGCGCGGTGCCATTGAAATTGGCAACCGGATGGCCGAACGGCGCCTTCATGCTATAGGTGTTGACCACACCGTCGTTTTCCAGCCAGCTGCTGCCATAGTTGCGATACCAGCCCATGCCGAGCGCAAACGGCGACAGCAGCAGATTGGTATCCAGCGCCGGATACTGGTTGCCGGTCAGGAATCCCTTGAACGTCGTGCCGTTAGTAAACGAGAAATAGTAGACGTCAGGCTCGGTCTTGACCCAGGCATTCTCTTCCGCCGCGCCTTCCGGGCTCAAGGTGTACAGCGCGATATCCTTGGTCTGCCAGATCGGCGATGCCCAGACGCGATCCCAGTACTGCTTGTTGGTCTCGCCAGCCTGCTTTTTCAGGCCCCACTGATCAAGCTTGAAGTCGTACGGCAAATCTTCCGGCGCACCGCTGGAACCGAAGAATGCCGCCACACCTTTCAACAACTCCTTGGCCAGAACGTTGAAACCGGTCAGCTTGCCGAAGGTGGTGCCGTTAATGGCGCCGGAAACAGTAGTCACCGAGCGGATCCAGTGCTTGCCGCCCTGGAACAGAGGCGAAACATCGTTCGGGCTGGCAGCGCGCTCTTCCTGCGACCCCTCTTCCAGCAGATGTGTCAGCATCTTGGTAACCTGCGCGCCCTGACTGTGAGCGACCAGATGCACCTTGTGCTGGTCGTCCCACTGCGTGCCGCGGGCAAAGTGCTGCCGTTCGCCGGCATAACAACGGCCAAAACGCGCATGACCGTGTTTGGCCGCATGCGCCGCGCCATAATCGACGCAACCGCCGTTGATTACTGCATAGGTTTCCACCGCGCGGTCCCAAGTCGAACTGGTCGGGCCGCTGGCAGCGGTCACGGTATCGTAGCCAAGCTTTTTCAACTCTTCCTGCAAGTCGGTGGTACCGCCCCAGTGCAGGTACAGGCCGTACAGCTCGTCGCGGCCCCAACCGGCGAATCCATGCACCAGAACGATTGGATCGGTATTGGCAGCCTGGGCAAACGCCGACAGGCCCAGCAAACCGGCCAGCAGACCGGCACGTAATGTCTTCCTCATTTTTCATCCTCCAGATGTTTGTTTTCCGCGTTTCGTTTTCGATCTTTTCGCGTCATTCCGAAACCCGTTTTGCAGCGGGTTTTTTCGAAATAGTAATTAACATAGAGCAATAACTCAACTGCAATACGCTAATTTTTCACAATTATTTTCCTGAACAACGGTCAGTGACAGCAGCGCAAAATCACATATCTGCCAAACAATAGATAGCCCTCCAAGCATCAACCGCCATCGATACATAGAGTTAAACGCCTAATTTAGAATAAATATTCAGTTCAGCCCGGCACCACTCGCGCCAGCAGAAATCAATCGGCAAATATCGATTCGCACATATAAAACACCACAACAACTGACCGTCGGCCAGCAACACATGCAGCAGGCATACCGGCCGGTAAACAAAAAAGGCCCGCCACCTGGCGAGCCTTTTTCCATTTACTTCGTATTACAACAATCCGGCCTAGTGCAGCCGTGCCACCTGACTCATGCGGTTGCGCGCCAGAAAGTCGCCGTACAGCTGTGCCGCATCGGCGCTCTTTTCCAGCATCGGCGCATGGCCGACATTCGGCCATATCGCCAGTTGCGCATGCGGCAGGCCCTGCTTGAATATCTGTGCTGCACTCACGTCCAGCACCTTGTCCCGATCGCCCCACAGAATCAGCACCGGCATATGGATATCGGGCAGCAGCGGCTCCAGCGGCCGGCGTTTGCCCCAGAACTGCTGGTACATGCGCAGGTATTCGGGGCGCCGGGCAACCATGCCATCGGCAAGGCTGTCGATGATGAAATCCGGCGCGTACGGCGGCTCGACAAACACATCCTGCAGCAGCTGGCGATATTGCTCACGGGTTTGCGGCAACAATTGCGCCTGCCCCTGCTCCAGATAGGCCCTGGTATACGGGCTCGGGTGCGGCTGCGTCACCCCGGACGGCGCAAACAGCGCCAGCGTTGCCACTTGATCCGGATGCGTGGCGCTGTACAACGTGGCCAGATTGCCGCCCATCGAATTACCCAGCAGATGCAGGCGCGTCAGCCCCAGCTGGTCCAGAAACGCCTCCAGTCGCGGCACCTGGCTCGGCACATCGTAATCGGCATCGGGCAGGTAGCTGCTCTTGCCGAAGCCGGGCAGATCGGGAATCACATAGTGATAACCGGCCGGCATTTCGCGCACCATGCGCATCCACACCTCTTTGCTGGCGGCAAAGCCGTGCAGCAGCACCACCGTCTCACCGCTGCCGCCCTCGGCGTACACCCAGCGATGGTCGCCGACCTGCACCGATTTCTCGCTCAGCCCGGCCATGTTGCGCTCCAGAGCGTAAAACGACTGCAGCGTATTCTGGCTGGCGCAACCGGCCATCCCCCCCACTCCGGCCAGCAGCGCCATGCCCAGCATGGACGCACGCAACAGCCGCAAACCCGGCAAACGCATATTGTTTCTCCTCGCAATTATTGTTGGCATGCAGCCAGCGACTATGCATCGGCCTGCTGCCGGCGACAAGGCATGCGGCCAAGAAAAAACCCGCCAATGGCGGGTTGGTGCAAGCGGCAGAGCGGCGCAATCAGAAGCCGAAGGTAACGCCGATGTTGATCACCGGGAAATACTTGAAGCTCTTCACGTCGTCCTGCAGCTTCTGCCGCTCGGCTGCGACGTTGTCCTTGAACTCCTGGCTGCCGCACAGCGCGGTACCGCTGGCAGTAGCCGCACATTGCGCATCCAGCGACGACTTGCCGCCGCCCATGAACATCACGCCCAGATCGCCGTAGAAGTTGACCCCGGTACCGGAAACATTGCCCCAGCCGATGCCCAGATACGGCGCGGTGCTGCGCTGGCCTTTGATCTGGCCGGTCACGCTGCTGACGTCGGCCGAGGCATATTGATGACCGTTGATGGTGTAGAAATTGTTCGCCGGCGTGCCAACCACATCGACCTTGTTACCGGTGGACACTACCCCGGCGCTGACGCGGAACGGCACCACCGGCGGGCTGACATCAAGCAGCAGGCTGACGTTTTTCAGCTGCAGCTTGCCGTCGTATTTGAAATCGCTGTCGTTGTAATTGCGCGAATAATTGAATGCGCTGTAACCCAGCCGCGCCGACACCAGCGGCGCCACGCCGAACGCCACATCGGCACCGACACCGGTAGTACCGGCACGTACCCCGACGCCCGCAGCGCCGGCCTGACTTGCTCCCAGTACCAATGCGCACCAAACCGCAAATTTCTTCATCTCGAACCCTCGGTAAACGATAGACGGATATTAGCAGGACAGCAGCCCCGCTGCAGGACTTGGCGCCGGCTCACAGGCAAACAAAAAGCCGATGCGCTTGCATCGGCTTTTGCGTTGCCCCCCTGCCGTGTCGATTCAGCCCATGCAGCGCCGCCGCATCGCCGCCAGCCCCAGCAACATCGAACCCAGTAACCAGACTGTGCCAGGAGCCGGAACCACGTTGATCGGCTGGCTGGTGATCACAAAGCCGAACTGGAAGCTGTTGTCCTGGCCTTCGACGGTGGTAAAACCGACGCAATTGGCCGGAGCGCCGGCGGCAGTACAGATCGAGCTGCCCAGCAGCGGCAGCGAACCGCCTGCAACGCCCGGCCCTGCAGTCGGGTAGATACTGATGAAGTAGTGATCGCCGCCGAACAGGAAGTCCTGATTGAAATTGTCACCGGCCATCGCGAACACATCGTTACATGCCACCGGGCTGGTGCTGACCAGACACGGGGCAGCATTCGGCGTTTCGAGAAAGTTGACGGTGAAATCGATCGTTGCCGGCGGAAAAGCCGGGCCAAGAGGCACGAACGGCATCAATGTCAGCATCGAATCGACGTGCGTGGTGAGCAAAGTGGCGTAGGCACTGGAAATCGGATTGTTATGATGAGTAATCCAATGCCCCTTTCCCGGATTGGCCAGATCGTTGGTATTCACCATGCCGGAAATCGGCGACACGTCCGGCGGATTGCCGTTGGCGGTCTGCGCAATGGTAATACCGCTGCGATTGGTATTGGCATCGCCAGTATTCACATAGACATTGCCGCCGGGCGTACCCCACGAAACCTCTCCCGCAGTTTGCGTCTGCGACCCGCCACCGGCGGAAAATGCATTCGAACCGCTGAATTTGGTCTGCAATGTATATTGCCAAGTCGTTACCGGCAGGGCCGCGGCAGAGGCGGAAATCAGAGCGGCCAACAGCGGGATGGATTTCAACAGACCGGTTCTGCAAATGCGATCCATGGCTTTCTCCTTGTTCCGATTGGACAAATCTCATCGTTAACGAAGCATGCAACATGCCCGGGAAAGACAAGCCATTAAATCGAAATGGTTTTCCGTCTTGCAGCTCCGGCGGCACCGGATATTCGCAAGCGGGAATGTAAGATTTACCGACACCAGTCTCACGGCAATGGCACTTTGCGCGCACCACGCCCGAGCAGCATCGCCGGCCTGACGCACAAGCTCCGACTTGCTAAACTTGCAGTTTCGCGGCTCTAGGTTCTGTTGACGTTAGTTTCGCGGCTGCGCTGGCAGGCAAAAATGCCAGCCCGAATTCGTCCGCACAGCCAATAAATCAGCGCTTCCCTGGCCGTGCCCTCCTGACCAAAACTAAAGATCAACTCCATGGCTCAATACGTAATGTCGATGCTCCGCGTGAGCAAGGTCGTGCCGCCAAAACGGCAAATCATCAAGGATATCTCGCTCAGCTTCTTCCCCGGCGCCAAGATCGGCCTGCTCGGCCTGAACGGCTCGGGTAAATCCACCGTGCTGAAAATCATGGCCGGCGCCGAGAAGGAATACGAAGGCGAAGTGCAGTGGCAGCCGAACCTGAAAATCGGTTATCTGCCGCAAGAGCCGGAGCTGGACGCGGAAAAAACCGTGCGCGAAGAAGTCGAATCGGGCATGGGCGAAGTGATGGAAGCGCAAAAGCGGCTGGAAGAAGTCTACGCCGCCTATGCCGAGCCGGATGCCGACTTCGACAAGCTGGCGGAAGAACAGGCGCGCTGCGAAGCGATCATTGCCGCCGGCGCCGGCGACAACACCGCGCTGCAACTGGAACTGGCCGCCGACGCGCTGCGCCTGCCGCCGTGGGATGCCAAGATCGGCCACCTGTCCGGTGGTGAAAAACGCCGCGTGGCGCTGTGCAAGCTGCTGCTGAGCAAACCCGACATGCTGCTGCTGGACGAACCGACCAACCACCTGGACGCCGAATCGGTGGACTGGCTGGAGCAGTTCCTGGTGCGCTTCCCCGGCACCGTGGTCGCCGTCACCCACGACCGCTACTTCCTCGACAACGCCGCCGAATGGATTCTGGAGCTGGATCGCGGCCAGGGCATTCCGTGGAAAGGCAACTATTCGAGCTGGCTGGAGCAGAAGGAAAACCGCCTGAAGCAGGAAGAAGCCAGCGAATCGGCACGCCAGAAAGCGCTGCACAAAGAGCTGGAATGGGTGCGCCAGAACCCCAAAGGCCGCCAGGCCAAATCCAAGGCGCGTATCGCCCGCTTTGAAGAACTGAATTCGCAGGAATACCAGAAGCGCAACGAAACCCAGGAAATCTTCATCCCGGTGGCCGAGCGCCTGGGCAACGAAGTGATCGAATTCAGCAACGTCAGCAAAGCCTTTGGCGACCGCCTGCTGATCGACGACCTGAGCTTCAAGATTCCGCCGGGCGCCATCGTCGGCATCATCGGCCCCAACGGCGCCGGTAAATCGACGCTGTTCCGCATGATCACCGGCCAGGAGCAACCGGATAGCGGCGAAGTGAAAATCGGCAACACCGTCAAAATCGCCTACGTCGACCAGAGCCGCGCCGCGCTTGGCAGCAACAAAACCGTATTCGACGAAATCGCCGAAGGCCGCGACATCCTGCAAGTGGGCCGCTTCGAAACACCAAGCCGCGCCTACATCGGCCGCTTCAACTTCAAGGGCGCCGACCAGCAGAAAATCGTCGGCAACCTCTCCGGCGGTGAACGCGGTCGTCTACATCTGGCGAAAACACTGATCGCCGGCGGCAACGTACTGCTGCTGGATGAACCGTCCAACGACCTCGACGTGGAAACCCTGCGTGCGCTGGAAGACGCCCTGCTCGAATTCGCCGGCAGCGTCATGGTCATCTCCCACGACCGCTGGTTCCTCGACCGCATCGCCACCCACATCCTGGCATGTGAAGGCGACTCGAAATGGACCTTCTTCGACGGCAACTATCAGGAATACGAAGCCGACAAGAAGAAACGGCTGGGTGAAGAAGGCGCGAAACCGAAGCGGATTCGGTATAAGCCGATTACGCGGTAAGCTGGGAGGCAATACAGGCGGGGTCTGCGGACTGGACTGCAGGCCGCTTTCAGAGCGGCTTGTGGCGACAAAGTGTGCTCGTTTCCAGGCGCCTTGGGAGTTTTTTTGGGGTGGCTTACTTTAATCAAGCTTTTAGCCAAATACATGATGACAGAAGGACCTTTGAATTCTTGGGTCACTCCCCATAGCTAGCGCCCTTCTTGGTGCAGCGGTAACGAACCAGGTAAGCCCGTCCTCCGGTCTATAGATACCCAAAAAAACAAGCCACGCGTTGACGTGGCATTGTTCGTTATTTAGGCATTTGAAGCTTTGTGATTGGTGATTAGCGTTTACGGGCAAATGCCAAGCCCACTATGCCGAGACCCAGTAATGCAACGGAAGCGGGTTCTGGTACGTTGTGGCCTTGTGCCTGGCGCACTACCAGTGCCTCTGCCGAGGACGAACCGCTTACCGGAGCCCAGAGTCCGCCCACACCGTCACTCCAGTCAGCGTGTTTGTAGGAAGCATTGAAATAAGGAACGGCAATTGCGACGTCACCGCCAACCTGATATCCGGACGCTCCGGCCAACCAAGCACCAGATTGCTCGTCCTCGTTATTGCCTGTGACAAAGTCAACATTGCCACCCGTGATAACAAAATCGCTCGCTTTGATCGCAAGCTGGCTGAATAAAGCGGCCGACATGATGCTCCAGCCAAACTGACTCTGATATGTCAAATCAATGACGCCGCAGCTTGGCCGAATAGGGGCACAGGGGCCTGCCCAAGCCACATCGTAGCCACCCTTGGTGATATAGGCGTTAGTTGGAACTGGGGCGTTAATTGGCAGAGCCAAAGCAGTAGTAGAAATGGCAGTAGCAAACAATGCAATGAGGGTTCTTTTCATAATTAAATCCTGATTTATTTACATATATAGACAGCAACGCAGACAAAGCAAAAACCGGGCCAATTATTTATTTCGTTGAATTTAAAATGTTTTATTATTTTATTTTTGGCGCCCTGTAAAATATTTCGACATTCAAATATATCACAAGGCCGTAAGGCGTATCCCGTAAGGTGCAATCGAAGCCTTGTAGGGCGGGTCGTTTGACCCGCGCGGATCAGCGCCTGACCTTGCCTCGTTGATTTGCGGGTTTCGCTGGCGCGAGACCCGCACTACCAAGCTACCAAGCCCGTAAGGCGCATCCCGTAAGGTGCAATCGAAGCGCAGCGCATTGCACCGCATGGCCGGCGCCAACCTTGCCACAACGTTTGCCATCCGGCGTGTTGCGCTGCGCTTCGAACACGCCCTACGTTTTCATTGGCCGAATTGCATGCGGCGCACCCGGCAACTACGCTTGATGCATGCCCAATTACCGTCGCGCCTGGCATCCGGGCGGCACCTATTTCTTTACCGTCAATCTGCTGCAACGGCATGGCAACGATCTGCTGCTGCGGCATATCGATGAGCTGCGCGCGGCGGTTCGAGCCACACGGCGCAGGCATCCGTTCGAGATTCATGGCTGGGTGGTGTTGCCGGATCATTTGCATTGCGTGATTTCGCTGCCGCCGGGTGACGCGGATTTCGCGATTCGCTGGCGGTTGATCAAACTGCTGTTTTCGCGCACGATACCGCTTGCTGAATGGCGTAGTCCGGCACGGATGCGGCGCGGTGAGCGCGGTATCTGGCAACGGCGTTATTGGGAGCACCTGATCCGCGACGATGCGGATTTTGCCGCGCACATGGATTATGTGCATATCAATCCTTTGAAACATGGCCTGGTGGCGCTGGTGCGGGATTGGCCGTATTCGACGTTTCACCGTTTAGTTGAGCATGGCGTTTATCCGCTCGATTGGGCGGGAGG
>ERZ724514.1541-NODE-1541-length-10127-cov-4.410643_pt1 | contig 10127 bp, 8 predicted proteins | sample MGYA00376047_ERZ724514 | MGnify/ENA primary metagenome ERZ724514 (study PRJEB28724, sample SAMN07190883) | activated sludge metagenome | isolation source: activated sludge of sewage treatment plant in Hong Hong | place: Hong Kong | collected 2016-03-17 ...
TCGATTCTGGCGGTGACTTTCACCAACAAGGCCGCCGCCGAAATGCGTAGCCGGGTCGAGGCGATGTTGGATCAGCCCATCGGCGGATTGTGGATCGGTACCTTCCACGGCATCGCTCATCGCCTGCTGCGCCAGCATTGGCAGGAGGCCCGTTTGCCGCGCGGCTTCCAAATCCTCGACAGCGACGACCAAAACCGACTGCTCAAACGGATACTGCGCGGACTGAATCTGGATGAAAAGAAATGGCCGCCGCCGCAGGTCGCCGGCTTCGTCAACCGCTGCAAGGACGAGGGCCAGCGTCCTGCCGATCTGGCCGACGATGGCAAGCCGGTCCAGCGCCAGTACCGCCAGATCTACACGATTTATCAGCAGGAATGCGAGCGTGGCGGGCTGGTGGATTTCGGCGAGCTGCTGCTGCGGGTCTACGAGCTGTGGCGCGATAACCCGGATTTGCTGAGCCATTACCGGGAGCGGTTCCAGCATGTCTTGGTGGACGAATTTCAGGACACCAACGTTATTCAGTACAACTGGGTCCGACTGCTGGGCGGTGGCCGGGGCGACGTGTTCATCGTCGGCGACGACGATCAGTGCGTGTACGGATGGCGGGGCTCGAAAGTCGAGAATATTCAACGTTTCGCCGAGGATTTTCCCGGCACGCAAACCATCCGCCTGGAGCAGAACTACCGCTCCACCCACAACATCCTCAAGGCCGCCAACGCGCTGATCGCTCACAATGCCGCCCGGTTGGGCAAGAACCTGTGGACCGCCGACGGCGATGGCGACCCGATCCAGGTTTACAACGCCTTCAACGAAGTGGACGAGGCGCGCTTCGTGGTCGAACGCATCCGCCAATGGGCGGAGCGCGGCGGCCAGCGCGGCGATGTGGCGATTCTATATCGCTCCAACGCCCAATCGCGCTTGTTCGAGGAAACGTTGATCGGCATGGCGATTCCGTATCGGATTTATGGCGGATTACGCTTTTTCGAGCGCGCGGAAATCAAGGATGCCCTGGCCTATCTGCGCCTGGTCGCCAACCGCGACGACGATCCCTCGTTCGAGCGGGTGGCGAACACCCCGCCGCGCGGCATCGGCGAGCGGACGCTCGATCTCTTGCGCGAAACGTCTCGCGCCCGAGGAAGTTCGCTCTGGCAAACCGCTTTGCAACTGCTGGCGAACGGCGGGCTAAACGGTCGGGCGGCCAACGCCGTGCGCGGTTTTCTGAACTTGATCGAGATGCTGGACCACGACAGCCACAGCCAACCGTTGGCCGGACGAGTGGAACACGTCATCGCTCGTAGTGGCCTGCTGGCGATGTACGAGCAGTCGAAAATGGACAAGGGCGAAATGCGGGTCGAGAATCTGGAGGAATTGATCAACGCCAGCAGCGATTTCGTTACCAACACCGATCCGGTCGTGGTCGGTGCCGACCCAGACGAGCCGGATTGGCTGAACGCTTTCCTTGCCCATGCCGCGCTGGAATCCGGTCGAGGGCAGGGGTCGGCCGGTGACGACTGCGTACAATTGATGACCCTGCACATGGCCAAGGGACTGGAATTCCCATTGGTATTCCTGGTCGGGCTGGAAGAGGGGCTATTCCCGCATGGTCGCTCGGTGGGGGAAGCGCGCCAGTTGGAGGAAGAGCGGCGGTTGGCCTACGTCGGCGTCACCCGTGCCAAGCAGCAACTGTACTTGTGTTACGCGGAACAGCGCACGCTGTACGGTCGCGAGAGTTATCCGTCTCCCTCGCGCTTCGTCGGCGAGATCCCAGCCGAACTGACTCGCGACGTGCGCGCTCGGGCGAAACGGCGGGAGAAGGCCCCGATCCCATCGCAGCCTATGCCCACCGCGACGACCGCGCCCGCCGGTTTACGGCCACGGCAACGGGTCCGCCATGCACAGTTCGGCGAGGGCGTGGTGCTGGAAGTCGAAGGCGCCGGCTACCATGCCCGAGCGCGAGTGGATTTCCCCCAGGCTGGCGGCTCCAAGTGGCTGGTGGTCGCCTACGCTAAGCTGGAGATACTGTAATCGGCCGGAGGCTGTGCATTGAGTCAGGTTCGAGCAAACGGAAATGCAACTTTTTTATCCAATATCTGACTTGATTTACTCCTGATAGCGCAGTTCGTTATACCCAATAAATAAATTATAATGCTCTTTATTAGTCCTTAAAAATACATCTGTCTGCTAAAAAGCAAATCACTGACTGTGAATACTCAAAATTCTCTCGCCTCGACCGTCCGTATGTTTCCCAACGGCACCAATTCCCATTCCGGCTCATCGCCCAAGCTACGCGTTCCCGAACATCGGTTGACCCTGAAGGAGGTACTGGATGATCTGGTCGCCGATGGTCTAGTGGCTAAGGCGGATGCCGATCTAACGCTCGCCGGTCCCCGAACCGAGCGCGGCGAACTCCATCCGCTGGTGGTGATCGCCAACAAAAAATTTCACCACCTTCAACCGCCGCACCAAATTCTGGGCCTAGAACCGCTGACCGAGTGGCTGGCAGGCAAGATCGGATTACCCTACCTACGCATTGATCCACTCAAGCTCGACATCGCGGCTGTGGAACGGCTGTTGCCGTTCATTTCCTTCGAGTATGCGACCCGCTATCAAATCCTGCCGGTCGCAGTGGACGATAGCCGGGTGGTATTCGCCACAACCGAACCCTGGCTGACCGAATGGCAGGCCGTATTGCGGCAGACCTTGCGCCGCGACATCGAGCGAGTGATCGCTAATCCCCTCGATATCAATCGCTATCAGTTGGAATTCTACGGTGTGTCGCGCTCGGTGCGTGGTGCCCTGCGTGCTTCGAACGAACCGACCTCGGGCATTCTCAATTTCGAGCAGCTGCTGGAATTGGGTCGGCGCGGCGAGCTAAGCGCCGACGAGCGGCCGATTGTGCAGATCGTGGACTGGCTGCTGCAATACGCGTTTTCTCAGCGGGCCAGCGACATTCACCTGGAACCGCGCCGTGAACAGGGGCATATCCGTTTTCGCATCGACGGTGTGCTAAACGCGATTTATCAACTGCCGCCGCCGGTCATGAGCGCCGTCACCAGCCGCATCAAAATTTTGGGCCGGATGGACGTAGCGGAAAAACGCCGGCCACAAGATGGTCGGATCAAAACTCGCACCCCGGCCGGCCGCGAGATCGAACTCCGTCTGTCCACCATGCCGACCGCCTTCGGTGAAAAGTGCGTACTCCGCATCTTCGACCCGGACACGGTCACCAAGAACTTCAACCAACTCGGCTTCGCGCCCGCCGAGGAAACGGCCTGGCAAGCGATGATCGCCCGGCCACACGGCATCGTCCTGGTGACCGGCCCAACCGGCTCCGGCAAAACCACCACCCTGTATACCACCCTCAAGCAACTGGCGACACCGGAGGTCAACGTCTGCACGATCGAGGATCCAATTGAAATGGTCGTGCCGGAGCTGAACCAGATGCAGGTACAATCGGCCATCGACCTGACCTTTGCCCAAGGGATCCGCACCCTGTTGCGGCAAGACCCCGACATCATCATGGTCGGCGAGATTCGCGATCTGGAAACCGCGCAAATGGCGGTCCAGGCCGCCCTGACCGGCCATCTGGTGCTTTCGACCCTGCACACCAACGACGCCGCCTCCGCCGTGACCCGCTTGCTCGACCTCGGCATACCGCATTATCTGATCCAGAACGTGTTGATCGGCGTCATGGCGCAACGGTTGGTACGCACGCTTTGCCCGCATTGTAAAGGGACCGACCAGATCGATGATGTGTTGTGGGGGGCTTTGGCTCGGCCTTGGCCGCTTCAGAAACCGACTGTTATCGGGGCACCAAAAGGGTGCCCGGAATGTCGCAATACTGGCTATCTAGGGCGCGTCGGTCTATACGAGTTACTGACAGTGACACCCGGGTTACGCCGATTATTCCAGCCAGGCATGGATGAGGAAACTTTACGGCGCGGCGCTTTCGAGCAGGGAATGCGCCCGCTGCGGGTGAGCGCCGCCCTTCAGATCGCTGCCGGATTGACTACTTTCGAGGAAGTGGTACAGATCCTGCCACCCCTGACTGAATGATAAAACCTATCCAGCATGAGCATGCTGAACCTTATTTAGGAAAGATATTTTGATATTTTTGATACACGTCGCTGCATTTTGACAAAATTGTTGCGGAAGTACACAATAGCTTTGTGCTTATTGAACCTGCTCTCACATCCGACAAACGAATAATTCTGAAGGAGTGCGCGATGTCCACGAAGATGCTTAAGACCGCCCTGGCGGCAGCGTTAGCCAGCGGTTTGATGACGGGGATTGCCGAAGCTTATCAAGCCGGCGACTGGCTGGTCCGGGCCGGCATCTGGGGCATTTACCCGAAATCGGATAACCTCAATCTCGGGCCGAACGCTGACATCAACGTGGACGACGGCTATAGCCTCGGTTTCAACATCACCTACATGGCCACCCCCAATATCGGTATCGAACTACTCGGCGCTTGGCCGTTTAGTCACGATATCAGCCTCTCTGGCGTGGGCACCATCGGCGACACCAAACAATTGCCGCCGACAATCAGCGTGCAATATCACTTTCTGCCGGACAGTAACTTTCGGCCGTATGTCGGGTTGGGTCTGAACTACACGTTCTTTTTCGACGAGGGCACCAAGGGTGCCCTATCCGGGTCCGACCTGAAACTCGACGATTCCTGGGGCTTGGCCGCGCAAGTCGGCATGGATTTCGACGTAGCACCCAATTGGTTCCTGAACGTCGATGTTCGCTATATCGATATCGAGTCCAAGGCCAAGCTGGATGGGGTTAGCATCGGTACCGTGGAAATCGATCCCTGGGTGGTCGGCTTCAACGTCGGCACCCGTTTCTGACGGGGGATTGAAACAGGTAGCGCACCGCCACCGGAACAGCACTCACGACCCACGTCGCGCCTACAAATGTTTTGAAGTGGCGGCCTGGGTCGGGCGATGACAATCGAGAAACGCAACTCCTTCAAGCCTGCTCGGGATATCCCAGCGCCTTCAATGCCGCGCCCAGTTCGGCGCGAATATCACCTTCGGTCAGCACCGACACCCGGCCGGTCGGCACGTCTACTCGGACTTCGCGAACACCCACCTGTTTGCTCAGCCCGGCGCGAATGGCGCCGGCGCAACCGTTGCATTTGACGTTCTGGACTAAAAACTCGAGTTCCATGGTCGTGTCCCCTGATCATTGCAGATAGGGCTGGAGTATAAGCCGCCCACTTCCCGCTCCGGTAGCTTGTATCCGAAATCAGCACTGCATTATATTGGTGCAAAAGGATCATCTTTATGCACCAATATAATACAATACCTGATGAGTGATTACGGCTTTAGGGCGGCAGTTCGCGGTCGAGCTTATAAAAACCTACCATGGCATGTTTCATGCTCAATTCTCGACCGAACGATCGATTTATTCCACTCCGACCGGCCAAGACCAATTCTCAAACCCGAGGAATCAATGACAATGAATGCTGCTGATGTGATGAAGCTGATCGAGGAGAAGGGCATTAAGTTCGTGGATTATCGTTTCACGGACACCCGTGGTAAGGAGCAACACGTCACCGTGCCCATCAGCGCCGTGGATGAGGATGTATTCGAGGACGGCAAGATGTTCGACGGCTCGTCCATCGCCGGCTGGAAGGGCATCCAGGAGTCGGACATGATCCTGATGCCCGATCCCGTGACTGCTTCCGTCGATCCGTTTTTCGAGGAGCCGACCCTGGTCTTGACCTGTGATGTCATCGAACCCAACACCATGCAGGGTTACGAGCGGGATCCGCGCTCCTTGGCGCGCCGCGCCGAGGCCTATCTGAAATCCACCGGTATCGGCGACACCGCCTTCTTTGGTCCGGAAAACGAGTTTTTCGTTTTCGACGACGTGCGCTGGGGTGCCGACATCAGTGGTTGCTTCTGCAAGATCGATTCCTCCGAGGCCGGCTGGAATTCCGAGCGCGCTTACGAGGGTGGCAACTTCGGCCACCGTCCTGGTGTCAAGGGTGGCTACTTCCCGGTACCACCGGTGGATTCGATGCAGGATCTCCGCTCCGCTATGTGCTTGAGTCTGGAAGCGATGGGGCTGGTGCCCGAAGTGCATCACCACGAAGTCGCCACGGCTGGCCAAGCCGAAATCGGCGTCCAGTTCAACACCCTGGTGCGCAAGGCCGACGAGGTACAACGTCTGAAGTACGTGGTACAAAACGTGGCCGCCAGCTATGGTAAGACCGCTACCTTCATGCCCAAGCCGCTGGTCGGTGATAACGGCAGCGGCATGCACGTCCACCAGTCCTTGGCGAAGGATGGCGTCAACCTGTTCTCCGGCGATTTGTATGCCGGCCTGTCGGAAATAGCGTTGTACTACATTGGCGGCATCATCAAGCATGCCAGGGTATTGAATGCCTTCTGCAATCCCTCCACCAACTCCTACAAGCGACTGGTGCCGGGTTTCGAGGCGCCGATCAACCTGGCGTACTCGGCACGCAACCGCTCGGCGTCCATCCGCATCCCCTACGTCAGCAATCCCAAGGGCCGCCGCATTGAGGTGCGATTCCCTGACTCGACCGCCAACCCTTATCTCGCATTTGCCGCGATGATGATGGCCGGTCTGGATGGCATCCAAAACAAGATCCATCCTGGCGATCCGGTGGACAAAGACATCTACGAGCTGCCGCCGGAAGAAGAGAAGCTGATCCCACAAGTATGTTTTTCGCTAGAGCAAGCTCTGAACGAATTGGACAAGAACCGCGATTTCCTGATCAAGGGCGGCGTGTTCACCAGCGACCTGATCGACGCCTACATCGCACTCAAGATGCAGGATGTCACCCGGATGCGGATGACCACGCACCCTGTCGAGTTCGATCTGTACTACAGCTTGTAATGATAGTTCGGGTGGCGGTCCGCGATTTGCGTTCCGTCACCACGATACCCGCCGCAAATAACGACGCCCCCAAAGGGGGCGTCGTTATTTAGAGCACCGAGACAAAGGGAATGGCGAAATACAATGCACTAAATCAGTGCATCATGACGGAACAGTTGGCGATCCCAACCAGAATATAACGTGAGAACAGGTCGAATCGAACGGTAACGGACTCATTTTGCGATTTTGCAAAGGGAAAAAGTGAGTTGGTTTGATTCTTGCTGCAAGATCCCTTAATGATCAAGGAGCTAGGCGAAGGTGCTGAGAGACTATTACCGCCGGGTTGTGGATGGCTTGAGCATCGCCGTGCTGGTGCTAGACCGGCGGCTGCGCTTGCTATTCATGAATGCGGCGGCGGAAACGCTGTTCGAGTCGAGTTTCCGCAAGGCGCACAAGCTGTCTCTTTCGGAATTGATCGTCGGCGCCGAGCCGTTCATTGCTGGCCTGCGGCATTGCCTGGAAAGCGGTCACCCCTATATCGAGCGGGAGTTGCAATTGGCTTTGCCGCCGGAGCGCACCGTCACGGTGGATTGCACCGCCGTGCCGCTGCTGGAACGAGACCCACCGACGGAACTACTGCTGGAACTACGCCAGGTGGATTGGCGGCTACGCATCAGCCGGGAAGAGCATATTCTGGCCCAGCACCACACCACGCGGGCGCTGATTCGCAATCTGGCACACGAAATCAAGAACCCGCTCGGCGGCTTGCGCGGCGCGGCTCAATTGCTGGAGCGCGAATTGCCCGATCCAGCGCTGCGCGAATACACCAGTATCATCATCGGCGAGGCCGATCGGTTGCGTAATCTGGTGGATCGGATGCTCGGACCCAACCAGCCCCGCGCCTATGACGAGGTGAGTATCCACGAGATTTTGGAGCGAGTCTGCGGGCTCGTGGAAGCTGAAGCCGATCCCGGCATCCGTATCGAACGGGACTACGATCCTAGCATTCCGCCAGTATGGGGCGACGCCGACCGCTTGATACAAGCCGTGCTCAATGTGGTACGCAATGCCGTGCAAGCGATCCATCATCAGGGCGTCATCATCTTGCGAACTCGGGTGCAGCGCCAGTACACCATCGGCTCCAAGCGTCACAAACTAGTGGCACGGTTGGACGTGATCGACGACGGCCCTGGCATTCCGCCCGAGCAACAGGAGCGAATTTTCTATCCGATGATCAGCGGCCGACCAGACGGAACCGGTCTTGGCCTGTCTATCGCCCAGAACATCGTCAACCAGCACGGCGGTCTGATCGAATGCGTCAGCCGTCCCGGCGAAACTGTTTTCACGCTGTTGCTGCCCTTGGGAAAAACCGGATGATCAGGAAAGAACACGTTTGGGTGATTGACGATGACCATGCCATCCGCTGGGTGCTGGAAAAAGCCCTGCAACGCGATGGAGTGATGGTGACGACGTTCGAGAGCGCGGCAGGGGTACTGGACGCGCTCAGGCAAGGGCGGCCCGACGCGATCGTGGCGGATATTCGAATGCCGGGAATGAACGGCCTGGAATTGCTGGCTTGCTTGCGGGAGCGGTTGCCGGAGTTGCCGGTCATTATCATGACTGCTCATTCCGATCTCGACAGCGCGGTTTCCGCCTATCAGGGCGGCGCGTTTGAGTACCTGCCTAAGCCGTTCGATGTGGACGAGGCGGTGGCACTGGTGCGACGCGCCTGCCTGACTCACCGCCAGCGCACCGAGCCGGCGGCACCTGATGAGCCGTTGCCGGAAATCATCGGCGAAGCACCGGCTATGCAAGAGGTGTTTCGCGCCATCGGCCGGCTGTCGCGCTCCAACATCACGGTGCTGATCACCGGCGAATCGGGTACTGGCAAGGAGCTCGTGGCCCGTGCCCTGCACCGGCATAGCCCACGCGCCGACAAGCCGTTCATCGCCATCAACACCGCCGCCATTCCTCGCGATTTGTTAGAGTCCGAGCTGTTCGGCCACGAACGCGGCGCGTTCACTGGCGCGCAGGCAACCCGGCAGGGGCGGTTCGAGCAAGCCAACGGCGGCACGTTGTTTCTGGACGAGATCGGCGACATGCCGGCCGAACTACAGACTCGGCTATTGCGAGTACTGGCCGAAGGCGAATTCTATCGGGTGGGCGGACACACCCCGACGCGGGTGGACGTACGGGTCATCGCTGCCACTCACCAGAACCTGGAGCAACGGGTACGCGATGGGCTGTTCCGCGAGGATCTGTATCACCGCCTTAACGTAATCCGGATTCAATTGCCGTCTCTCAACAAACGGCGTGAAGATATCCCGCTATTGACCAAGCATTTTTTGAATCAAGCCGCGCGGGAATTGGGAGTTGAATCCAAGGTGTTGCGGCCGGAAACCGAAATCTATCTTGGCGGGCTGGATTGGCCCGGCAATGTCCGGCAATTGGAAAACCTATGCCGCTGGCTAACGGTCATGGCCTCCGGTCGGGAAATTCATTTGGAGGATTTGCCGACGGATTTACGAGAGCGAGGATTAGGGACGGAGGGCGGCGGCCCTAACTGGGAAACCGCACTGCGGCTGTGGGCCAGTCAAAGCTTGGCCTCTGGCGGGCAAAACCTATTGGAGATCGCATTGCCAAACTTCGAGCGAATACTGATTCGAGTGGCGCTGGAACAGACGAGTGGCCATCGCCAGGATGCCGCTCGGCTGTTGGGTTGGGGACGTAATACCTTGACTCGCAAGATTAAAGAACTGGGGATGGACTGAGCGGCCGACTGGCGCGAGTCAGATAACCGTGTTCGACGTGATTCTGTATGAACCGGAAATTCCGCCGAACACCGGCAATATCATCCGGTTGTGTGCCAATACCGGCGCCCGACTACATCTGATCCGCCCCTTGGGGTTTCAATTCGACGACCGACAATTGCGCCGGGCTGGGCTGGACTATCACGAGTGGGCCGCCGTGCGACTGCATCGCGATTTGGCCGCTTTTCTCGCCGAGGTGAAACCGGCACGGCTATTCGCCTTCACTACCAAGGGCAGCGGTTCTTACCACACGATTGCTTACCGACCAGACGACGCCCTGCTATTCGGTCCGGAAACGCGGGGCTTGCCGGCAGTAGTACTGGAAGATATTCCACCCGAGTATCGCTTGAAGTTACCGATGCTCACCACCAGCCGAAGCCTGAATCTTTCCAACGCAGTGGCGGTTGCTTTGTATGAAGCGTGGCGGCAATGCGCCTTTCAAGGTGCTTAGGATCCGCTTCG
>ERZ724514.1544-NODE-1544-length-10117-cov-6.009541_pt1 | contig 10117 bp, 9 predicted proteins | sample MGYA00376047_ERZ724514 | MGnify/ENA primary metagenome ERZ724514 (study PRJEB28724, sample SAMN07190883) | activated sludge metagenome | isolation source: activated sludge of sewage treatment plant in Hong Hong | place: Hong Kong | collected 2016-03-17 ...
TATCGCTTTTCGCCTATGTTTTTATCGCTTTTCGCCTATGTTTTTATCGCTTTTCCCTATGTTTTTATCGCTTTTCCCTATGTTTTTATCGCTTTTCATTTCGCAAAGCCTTGCTGTGTAAGGCTTTGCGAGGGGTCTATAACAAGAACAAAAACAAAAGCAATAAAAAACAACAAACATTGTTTTGTTTTTTTTAAAAGCAAAAAAAGAGGTAATTACAACGATAGCTGCTAAAAAATATCTACCAATAGACCCAAAATCCAACGAGATGACAAAAAACGGCTCAAAACCCTATCTTTGGCATAGGTTTTTGGTATTGATGGGTTATTTATCTGTGGTTCTAAAGTTTATGGGCTTTGTTTACGAGGTTTTTTAGAGAATTTGATACTTAAAAAGCAAAAGCGGTTGATAAGGGGCGATTTTGAAGGATTTCTTCGGCCAGATGGTATCTCGCATCGTCTTTCAGTGTTTTGAATGCTCAAGGCAAACCATTTCGTAGATGGTTTTTGTGATATTTAATCTAAAAAAGTTGAAAATTAATGAAAAGTTAATTTTTTAGATGTTTGCAAGCGTTGATAATGCCAATTAAACGCTATCTAAGGCACGCTAACGCGATTATTTTTGAATTTATGAGGTTAGGTATGGCTTGTTACTAATTTACGCTTTTGGCGCGATTTTAAAGGGGGTGTCGTATTGAAGCCTCCCTTTAAAATTTGATTTGTAGGGTTTCGGTATTGGAAACCCTGATTTAAACCGCTGTTTTTTTGGGGCGACCGCCGAGTTTTCCGTTGTTTCTTGATGCGGAGGCTTTGGCTTGTGAGCGAGACGAGCCGCCTAATTTACCTAAACCCGAAGCCATCCAGTGAGGTGAGCCAAATACACTGTCCAACAGGCTTGGAATATACAAGTCTGCATCAAGTGTCGGAAAATGCAACCCTAGTCCTGTGGGACTAATCTCAATATCCATCAAGTCGGCAGGTTTCGCTTCGCTTAATCCTTCAACGATGTGAGGAGGAAAGGCGAGTTCTAAGCCTGAGCTAAGGCTTATCACGATGCGTGCCATGCGACGATCATAACGTGCGGCTATGGCGTGAGGGGTTGCGTTTAATGTGGCTTGCATCCGAGTTTCTGCGGTGCGTACCTCGGTATCAGTAATCATGATGAATTGTCCTCCAAGCAGGGCATAAAACACCCTGTTCTGTCTTGAGTCGTTCGGCAATCTGATTTAATTCACGGGTCGAAAAGCCAAAACTTTCCCGTAACTCTAGCTGACCCTCTGGACAGTTTAAATTAAAAACAGCTTCACAGCCTGCGCCGATAACGTGGACGTGTGCTGGGCGGTGGTCATTGGGATAGACCACCGCCCGAAGGCCGTTGAAACGTAAAATGGTCGGCATTTTTAACCCATTCGCTTAGGTTTTAAGAAGTATATACGCTAAGGTATTTTAAGCAAGGGGCTAAGCCAAAACCGCCGAAAGTTCCGATGGTTAATGTCGCTGAACGTCACAAAAACAATGTAAAAATACGCACTTCAAGAGATGGAATTTAGAACACGTTATGTTTTTGGTGATTCTTGCTGTGTTTGCTACACTGTGTTCACTTTTTTGGCTAAAGAACACGACTGAACTCACTATGTCCTCTACTAAATTCAATATTAAAGATGCGGCTAAGCTGTATGGTATGTCACGCAATACTATCTATAAAGCCTTACAGGAAGGGCGTTTAAGTAAAAATATGGATGGTATGTTGGAGTTTGTGGAGCTGTTAAGGGTCTTTGGTGAACCTGCGACTAAACACACAAAAGACACGGGTGAAAACAGTATTGAGAACATGGTTGCACAGGAGGAAACACAACAAGAACAAGCGTTTATACTGGAAAGTAAATCCCAAGCATTAAGTTATGCTCAACGAGAGATTGATTCGTTGCGTGTGCAGCTTGAGGATGCGAAGTTGCGTGAGGGGTTTTATCAGTCGCAACTTCAATCACTGGCGGAAACCGTTAAAAAATTGGAACCGCCAAAGGCCGAAGAGAGGAAGGAGCCAGTGAGGGCTGTAGAAGAGGCGGCCATCATTGAGCGAAAAAGCCATTTAGCCCAATATGGCGTTCATTATGTTATTGGGCTGTTGATTGTGATCATTATTGCAATGTCGAGCTATATGGTATTTTTTGCTCAATAGGCTGGATACATTACTTGGTTTCTGTACTGACCCATAATTGCGCGTTTTCTAGGGTAATGTTTAATGTGTTGGCGATAAAGTCTATAGCTAGTCCATTTTTATACATGGCGAGGGCTGCTGTTTGTAAACCCTCTAAACGGCCTTCATCTCGTGCGGTATCGGTGACGTTTTTTAAGTCTCGATAATATTTCAGGCTGTCTTCATAGGCTTGACGCTCTATGGGCGTGAAGCGAGCGACTTTAGCAGCATCAAACAATTTAATGAAAATAGATTCTTGGAGTACGGCTGGGATTTCTGCAAGTTCATGTAGGTGTCGAAATACATAAAACCATTTATCTTGCAGGGTGTTTAATTCGGCCAAGGTTTTTTTGAAATGAGGCAGGGTGATGTAAATAAACGTCAATTTGTCGTAAAAAACACGGTTTTGCTGATTTTTAAGCTGAATGTTATGGACGACTTCTTTGTCATGGTTAAGTTCGTCTTCTTCAAACACAAAATCTAAGATGCCTACGGTGTAAACGGCTGATAATTTAAAGTCCCAGTCACCTTTAATTGATTGTTCTTGAATTGGAAACGTGGAGTAGTAAAGGCTTCTATCCTTAAAATAGTTCTGTTTGGCTTTTTGTAGTTCGACAATAAAGCGTTCACCTGTGCTGCTCATGCAGTTCAAATCAAAGATGGCTTTGCGATCTAAGGCGGTGAAGCCTTGATATTCATTCTTAGTGTACTGTAAGTCGTGAATTTGATGCTTTTGCGGCAATAAGGTATTTAAAAAGCTAATCAACAGCTCTTTGTTGGGTTCTTCACCGAATAAGCGTTTAAAGCCAAAGTCGGTAAATGGGTTAACAAAGGTGTCAAACATGATGCGCTGATTGCCTAGCAAGTGGTGGGATGATTGAGTGTAGCATAAGCGATATTTGATTTTGTGGTAGGTGGTGTAATCCCTAAACCGCGAAAACTTTAACTTTTTGTATTCATTAGACTTTTTATTTTAAAGATTGAACTGCCAAAACCATTGAAAATAGCAACTAATGAAAACCGTTTGCGTTACATTGTCTGGGTGACGGGTAATGTGACTGTTTTTTTGCGATTTACGACCATATTTTTGATGTCACACAAACGAACGTATATGTGACAGGTATGACATGCTAATCGGCTACATGCGGGTATCGAAGGCGGATGGCTCCCAGGCCACTGACTTGCAGCGCGACGCGCTGATCGCCGCCGATGTCGACCCGGCGCATCTTTACGAAGACCAGGCATCCGGCAAGCGCGAGGATCGTCCCGGCTTGGCGAGCTGTTTGAAGGCGTTGCGTTCAGGGGATACCTTGGTCGTATGGAAGCTCGACCGGCTCGGGCGCGACCTTCGGCACCTGATCAACACCGTGCACGATCTGACTGGGCGTGGCGTCGGTCTCAAGGTGCTGAGCGGCCACGGTGCGGCCATCGACACGACGACCGCTGCTGGCAAACTGGTCTTCGGCATCTTCGCCGCACTGGCCGAATTCGAGCGCGAGCTGATCGCAGAGCGCACAGTAGCGGGCTTGGCCTCGGCGCGGGCGCGCGGTAGGAAAGGTGGTCGGCCTTTCAAGATGACCGCCGCCAAGCTGCGCCTGGCGATGGCGGCAATGGGGCAGACTGAAACTAAGGTCGGCGACCTGTGCCAAGAGCTCGGCATCACGCGACAGACCTTGTACCGGCATATTTCTCCCAAGGGGGAATTGCGCGCAGATGGAATACGACTGCTGTCCAAGATGTAAAAGAAAAACTGGCCTCTACATGGTCAGCACGGATTCGAGGATGACGGCGCTCATCGCGGCATCAATTCACCTATTCACGCCGTCAAATCAGCTTTTTTGTACTGCCATTTGACGCGATGACCGCGAATTGATCGTAAAAACCACCACAATGATGAATAACACAGCGAATTGCGCTGAGAGTGTTTGCCACGACGGATAGATGCCCAGCAGATCAATGCGTGGGATCGATATTGGGCTGGTATGCAATAACCCTGCTTCTTGCAGACCTGCGATGCCCTTGCCTGCCAAGACCACGGCAAGTATGGCCACCAGCAGTGAGCTGGCAGCGAAGAACTGGCCAATCGGCAGGCGCGCACTGGTGCGCAGCAGCACGACTGCCAGCAGGGCCAGGATTCCCATGCCAGTGCCCAAGCCCGCCAGCAGGGGCCAGCCATTTCCTTCTGTCCAGAGCGCTGCGTAGAACAGCACCGTCTCGAACACCTCACGGTAGACGGCGACGAAGGCCAGCGAAAACAAGAACCATGCCGTGCGCTTGTTGAGCGCCGAAGACAGCTTTTCCTTGAGGTAGACCTGCCAACGACCGGCAACGCTCTTCTGGTGCATCCACATGCCCACACCCAGCAAGACCACGGCGGCAAAGAGTGACGAAAAGCCTTCCGTTAGCTCCCGGCTTGCCCCACTGACGCCGACCAAGTAAGTTGCCACTGCCCATGTAATGCCGCCTGCGGCCAGCGCGGATGCCCAGCCTGCATGCACGTAGATCAATACGTCTTTCCGTTCGGCTTTCTTGAGAAACGCCAGCATGGCAACGACCACCAGCAGGGCTTCCAATCCTTCACGTAGCAAGATGGTTAACGCACCGATGAAGGCCGCCACGGCATCGTCGTCGGAGGGGGCAAGCACCTTGTCCGCTTCATCCAGCAAGCCGCGCAAATGCAGCTCCGCTGTCTGCACATCGGCAGGCGAACCATTGGCTATCAATGCCCGGTAGGACACCATCGCGGCTTCGATCTTCTCGAACAGCGGCCGATTGCGAGTGGCCAACGCCGGTTCGACCGGCTCGAAGCCATCGAGGTAAGCAGACAAGGCTAGCTTGGTCGCACCTGCACGGTCGTCAGCCAGCAATGCCGTCACGCTCTCACTGAGTTTGGCTTTGGCAATCGCGGTGCCCTTCGGACTGCTGATATTCAGCGCGCTCGGATTGGCGCGCAAATAGGCCGTCAGGGCTCTGGCGGAAGGCTCATCCAGCCTGTCCGCCAAGACATGCTCAGATGTTTGCGTCAGCACATCCAGACTGGCGAGCGTCTGGCGAACCTGCGCGTTGGCTTGCCAGAGCTTGGCTCCTTCGTCCTTGTCGCTTTGCGTATAAGGTAGCGTGCCAACAAAGAACGCCAATGCCCATCGGTCTTCATCCGACAACGCGCCAAAGCCCTGCATAGCGGTGCCCTGGACACCGTTGCTGATAATTTGGTGTAGCGCGAATAAGCTGCGCTCGCGCGCCCGCATGTGATCGGCCAGCGCGGTCGGCTTGGGGTTGAGGGATGCCGCTAGGGGGCCATCACCGCGCCCTTGCTGACCGTGACAGGCCGCACACTGGGCCTGAAACAACTGCCCTCCCTTCGCTAAGACCGGCATGGCAGTCGGTGCGACTGGAAACGGGTACGCCTTTTGCACCGCACTGGACAGCGCGTGCGCCAGTTTTGCTACGCTGGCCGGATCGGCTTTGGCAGCTACCGCAGCACGCAAAGCGGTCGCTTGTTGCAACAAGCGACCCTTGTCGGTCTGGTCAGGTAATTCTCCCAGTTGACGTTCGGCTGTCGCTGAAAATTCCTGCATTTCAGCGTACTCCGACGCTTTCAGGACAGCACCGTTGGCGACCGCGCCGCCGTAATCGACGGCGACGTAGTCCAGAAGCTGCCAAATCTGTTTGGCTTTGAGTTCGGTGGTGTCGGCTGCGTAGCTTGGCCCGCCAATCAACGCGCAAGTCGCCAACAGCAAAGTCATCAGCCAGCGATAGGTTGCTCGGCAAGTCATGGAAACTCTCGGATTATATCATTGTGAATGATTATAATTCCCATTTGCACCGGTGTCCACCGCCTTGCCTTGGGTTAGCATCTGCATGATGAGCAAAGCAGCACCCGATGTGATCGCCACATCTGCGAGGTTGAAGGCGGGCCAGTGCACAAGCTGCCAATGGAAGTCGAGGAAATCGACAACCGATCCACGCAGCACACGATCCGCGACATTGCCGAGCGCACCACCAAGGATCAGGCTGTAGCCCATCGCTTCGAGACGTGGCCGTTGCTGGCACAGCATGCGCCCCAGCCAAGCAGAAACAGCCAGACCCAGCGTGATGAAAAAGTAACGTTGCCAGCCACCAGCGTTCGCCAAAAAGCTGAATGCCGCACCCGGATTCAGGACATGAACGAGGTTGAAAAACGGGGTGATTTCGACTTGCTCACCGTAGGCAAACGTGCGGATGATGGCGAACTTCGTGAGCTGATCGGTCATGACAGCACTGGCGGCCACGGTGAACCAGACCCAAGCCGATGTGCGGCGGGCCGATTGCCACACAGGGGCGGCCAACGGCAGCAACCACCCGGCGAGTGCCGTGCAGCTCCATCCCAGCGTCCACCCCGCCAACACATCGGCCGGAAAGTGCATTCCGGCCGCGATGCGCGACCAGCCGACCAATGTGGCGTACAGCATTAAACTGAGACGACCACGGCGGCCCATCAAAGGCCAGAGCGCGCCGACCACCATCGCGGCATAGGTGGCATGCCCGCTGGGCAGGCTGTAGTGAAGCTCTTTGTCCCCGATGACGCGCGCCAGGTCGCCAAGGACGGCAGGCGGGCGTGGAAAGTCGAACCATAGCTTCAAGGCGGTGGCGACCAATAACGCCAGCAAGAAGGCCGCGCTAAAACCAATAAGGCGATGCCGAACGGCCGTACCACGCGCCGGGTTTGTAGCCGATTTCGACCACCACCACAGACCCAACAGCATCAGCGGCGCTGTCCAGTAACTTCCCACGAGGCCAAAGAACCATGCCAGTGGTTTCAGCGTGGCGGGCGTGCCTGTGTTGATGGCTTGAAACAACGCGATGTTCAGGCCACCCCAGTCATAGAGAAAGAGTTTCCAGCTCATCGGCGCAACAACCTCAAGCCGTTGCCGACAACAAGCAAGCTGGCACCCATATCGGCGAACACAGCCATCCACATGGTCGCGTGACCCGTGAAGGTGAGCACCAAAAATACCGCCTTGATGCCAAGGGCCAGCACAATGTTTTGCATCAGCACCTGTGCTGTCGCACGCGACAGGCGCACGAAGGTCGGAATCTTGCGCAGGTCATCGTCCATCAGGGCCACGTCGGCGGTTTCAATAGCGGTATCTGTGCCCGCCGCTCCCATTGCAAAGCCAATGTCCGCACGCGCCAAGGCCGGTGCGTCGTTGATGCCATCACCGACCATGCCAACCTTGCCGTTTCTGGACAATTGCTCCACTTCGCGCAGTTTGTCGTCGGGCAGTTGGTTGCCTTGCGCGCGGTCAATGCCGGCTTGTGCGGCGATGGCCTGTGCCGTGTGGGGGTTATCGCCGGTCAACATCACGGTGTTGATGCCCAGAGCATGCAGCTCGGCGATGGCTCTCTTGCTGCTGTCCTTGATGGTGTCCGCAACGGCGAATAAGCCATGTACCCCTTTTGCGCCCACCAGCATCACGACGGTCTTGCCTGCGGTTTCCAGCGCTGCGATGCGCTGCTCCAGCTCTGGTGTGCACTGCCCCAGCTCTTCCAGCATCCGGTGGTTGCCCAGATGGTAGGTCTCCCCGTCGATTTGGCCTTGCACACCCCGACCGGGCAGCGCGCTGAACTCGGCCACGTCGAGCAAGGCAACCCCATCCCGCTGCGCAGCCTGCGCCACCGCTTTGGATACCGGATGGTCTGAGCGGTCCGCCAGACTGGCAGCGATGCTGCGGCTATCCGAGGCGAGTGCATGACCCCATGCGACAAAATCGGTCTGAGCAGGCTTGCCGTGCGTGATTGTGCCGGTCTTGTCCAGAGCCAGCCAGCGCAGCTTGCGGCCTTCTTCCAGATAGACACCGCCCTTAACGAGAATGCCGTGGCGGGCAGCGGCGGCCAAGCCGCTGACGATGCTGACCGGCGTGGAGATCACCAAGGCGCATGGGCAGGCAACCACCAGCAGAACCAGTGCACGGTAAATCCAGTCCATCCATGCCGCGCCCATGAAAAGCGGGGGCAGCAGTGCGACGGCGATGGCTAGGGCGAACACGAGAGGCGTGTACCAACGGGCGAACTGATCGACAAAACGCTGGGTCGGCGCACGGCTACCTTGTGCAGCCTCTACCGCGTGAATGATGCGGGCCAAAGTGGAGTTGCTGGCCAAGGAGGAAACGCGGTACTCGAAGGAACCGGATTCGTTGATCGTGCCCGCAAACACCGGATCGCCGGGGGACTTCTCGACCGGGAGGCTTTCGCCCGTGATCGGGGCTTGGTTGACCGTGGAGCGTCCGTCTAGCACCTCGCCATCGAGCGCGATGCGCTCACCCGGTCTGACCCGGACTCGGCTGCCAATGGCGATTTGCTTGGCGCTTGCCTCTCGCCAGGTGCCGTCAGGCTGTTGCACCGTGGCCTGCTCCGGGGTCAGGTCGAGCAGTCCACGGATGGCGTTGCGGGCGCGATCCAATGACTTGGCCTCGATCACCTCGGCCAGCGCGAAGAGCACCATCACCATCGCAGCTTCGGGCCAGTGGCCGATGAACATGGCACCTGTGACAGCAATCGACATCAGGGCGTTCATGTTGAGGTTACGGTTCTTGAGCGCGATCCAGCCCTTCTTGTAGGTGGACAGGCCTCCCGTCAAGACCGCTACAAGCGCCAGAATGACGACCGACCAATGATTGCCGTTGTGGAACCAGTAGACCGCTTCGGCCGCTGATGCGGCGATGAGGGAAATACCGAGTGGCCACCAGTTGGTCTGCGTTGTCACAGGGGACGCCGATGGCGACGCGGCCATGGCCTTGTCCTCGACCTGCGCCTCGAATCCGAGCGCTTGTAGTGCCACAAGCACATCCGGCAGAACCCCGTCAGCATGGCGTACCGACAACGTGCGCTGCATCAGGTTGAAATCGAGACCGGTAACCCCGGCCACGGTGCCGAGCTTGTTGCGGATCAATGCTTCCTCTGTCGGACAATCCATCTTGGCAATGGACAGCTTGGTTGTCTGCCCAGCCGACGCCTCATCCATGCGCACAGCTTGCATGCCGATGGCCTTCAGTGCCTGTTCAACGGGAGACAGCGAAGGCAATTCGTGCTGCACGGTCAAGGTACGCTGCATCAGGTTGAACTCAAGACCAACCACACCCGCCAGCCCAACCAGCTTGCCTCGGATCAGCGCCTCTTCCGTGGGGCAATCCATGTTCTCGATGCGGTACACCGCTTGAGCCGATCCGGTTGTCGGCGGGGCTTGTGTCGTGGGTTGGATGATCGGCCCAGCCGAGCAGCCACACGCCTTTGAAGCGCATTCACTCATGGATAACTCCTTCAAATCTTCTGTACAACCTCCATTAAAAACTCTATAGTTACTATAGAGTCAAGTGATAAATGGAGATTGAGGCATGGAAATCAGAATTGGCGATCTAGCCAAGCGCTCTGGGTGCGAGGTCGTGACCATCCGCTACTACGAAAAGGAAGGGCTGCTGCCAAAGCCAGCGCGAAGCGGTGGCAACTTTCGGTTGTACAGCGATGTGCACATCGAGCGTTTGCAGTTCATTCGTCATTGCCGTTCGCTTGACATGACGCTGAGCGAAATCAGGATACTGCTGGGCCTACGAGATAACCCTGCTCAGGACTGCGGCGACGTCAATACACTACTGGATGCCCATATTCGTCAGACCGAAGATCGCGTCGAAGCGCTGTTGCAATTGAAGCGGCACTTGCTCTCGCTGCGTGAAAAATGCTCGGGCGCTCGACGAATAGAGGCATGTGGCATCTTGCAAGGTTTATCAGATTGCAATCATCCGGGATGCAACGCATAGCATGAGTTGTTTCGCACGCCGACATTGGCCTGCGATTTTGGATTCGTGAGCGGCCTGCCTAATTGGCATCGGAGAAGGTCGTGCGGCTGACTTCTGATATTCCGTGCAGTCGTCTTCTGAAAATGACA
>ERZ724514.1545-NODE-1545-length-10112-cov-4.154022_pt1 | contig 10112 bp, 11 predicted proteins | sample MGYA00376047_ERZ724514 | MGnify/ENA primary metagenome ERZ724514 (study PRJEB28724, sample SAMN07190883) | activated sludge metagenome | isolation source: activated sludge of sewage treatment plant in Hong Hong | place: Hong Kong | collected 2016-03-17 ...
CGGCATCGACAATGCCGTCGGCCAGCGCTTCGCCGAGTTTGACGTCGATGGCGCGACGCCGGTCGTCCGGCAGGAACAGCGGTTCGGATACCACCGTATCCAGGTATTCGGCAATCACCGGCGAATCGTAGATCGGCTGGCCGGCATCGCTGACCAGCACCGGGACTTTGCCGAGCGGATTGTAATGCGGTACCTGGGTGTCGGCATTCCAGGGAATATCGACCACCAGCTCGCAGGGAATGGCTTTTTCCAGCAGCAGAATGCGGATCTTGCGTGCGAAAGGTGAGGTAAGCGAGGCGATCAGTTGCATGGCGGCTCATTGTCCAAGGAGGTTGATTGAAGTGTAGCTTATCCGCGTTGCATGCGGCCACGAAAGGCAAAAGGCCGCAATTGCGACCTTTGGGGAGATTGTTCCGGCGTTATCCGCAGCTTATTCGGCTTCTTCGATCCACGCCTGCTGGATGGCTTCCAGCACTTTTTCACCGCCGTGCTTCGGGTCGTCGTCGAACTCGGGCAAATCCAGCACCCAGTTGTGCAGGTCGGTGAAGCGGATGGTTTTCGGGTCGATGTCGGGGTGGGCTTCCGACAACTGAATGGCAATTTCCAGTACGTCAATCCATTTCATGGTCAGTGCGACTCCTTGGCATGGTTGATGGTGTATTTGGGTATCTCGATCACCAGGTCTTCATCCGCGACAATCGCCTGGCACGACAGGCGCGACGTCGGCTCCAGGCCCCAGGCCTTGTCCAGCAGGTCTTCTTCCATCTCCTCGGCTTCATTCAGCGAGTCGAAGCCTTCGCGCACCACCACGTGGCAGGTGGTGCAGGCGCAGGATTTTTCGCACGCGTGTTCGATTTCGATATCGTGCTGCAGCAGTGCATCGCAGACGCTCACGCCGCTCTCGGCTTCGATCACGGCGCCATCCGGGCATAATTGCTGATGCGGTAAAACAATGATTTGCGGCATGGTGCCCGTTACTCCAGAGTAGTCAGCTTGCGGCCGGCGAGCGCGGTGCGGATCTGCTTGTCCATGCGCCGGCTGGCAAAGTCGGTGGTGGCGTGGTTGAGTGCCTCGGTGGCATTGCGTACGTCGGCAGCGTCGCCGCTGGCAACGGTGGCGTTGAGGCGATCCAGTACCCGGTCGATCTGCTGGCGTTCGTCGCTGTCCAGCAGCTCGGCATCGGCGTGCAGTGCTGCCGTGGTGGCGTCGATCAGGCTTTGTGCCTCGACCTGCGCCTCGCGCAGGCTGCGTGCTTCCATATCGTCGTTGGCATGGTGCAGCGAATCCTGCAGCATGCGGCTGATATCGCCATCGCTCAGGCCGTACGAAGGCTTGACGGCGATCTGGCTCTCGATGCCGCTGCTTTGCTCGCGCGCAGCTACCGACAGCAGACCATCGGCATCGACCTGGAAGGTTACGCGGATGCGCGCCGCGCCGGCCACCATCGGCGGAATGCCGCGCAGTTCGAAACGTGCCAGCGAGCGGCAATCGCTGACCAGCTCGCGTTCGCCCTGCAATACGTGAATCGCCATTGCGGTCTGGCCATCCTTGAACGTCGTGAACTCCTGCGCCCGTGCCACCGGAATCGGCGAGTTGCGCGGAATGATCTTTTCCACCAGTCCGCCCATGGTTTCCAGCCCCAGCGACAGCGGGATCACGTCCAGCAGCAGCCAGTCGTCGTCGCTGCGGTTGCCGGCCAGTGCGTTGGCCTGGATCGCAGCACCGAGCGCTACGACTTTGTCCGGATCGAGATTGGTCAGCGGCTCGCTGCCGAAGAAATCGGCCACTGCGCGGCGGATCTGCGGCATGCGCGTAGCGCCGCCGACCATCACTACGCCGTCGATGGCGTCGACGTTCAGCTGCGCATCGCGCAAGGCCTTGCGCACCGGCTGCAGGGTCTTGCCGATCAGGCTGCGGCTGATGTCGCTGAAGATCTCGCTGGTCAGCGTCAGATCGACAACAAAGCCATCGCCGAGTACCGCGGTAATCGGCGCAATGCCGTGATCGGTCAGCGTTTCTTTGGCGTTGCGCGCTTTGCTCAGCAACAGCCGCGTGTCGCGTGCCGACAGCAACGACAGGCCGGTCTGTTCGAGAATCCAGCAATAGATGCGATGGTCGAAATCGTCGCCGCCGAGCGCCGAATCGCCGCTGGTCGCGAGTACCTCGAATACGCCGCGCGACAGCCTGAGAATCGAGACATCGAAGGTGCCGCCGCCCAGATCGTAGACGACATAAGTGCCTTCAGCGCCGTTATCCAGCCCGTAGGCGACCGCTGCGGCAGTCGGTTCGTTGAGCAGGCGCAACACGTTGAGGCCAGCGAGCCTCGCGGCGTCCTTGGTGGCCTGACGCTGGGCATCGTCGAAATACGCCGGAACGGTGATTACCGCACCCACCAGCTCGCCGCCGAGCGATGCCTCGGCACGTTCGCGCAGCCGGCGCAGGATGTCGGCCGACACTTCCACCGGGCTTTTCGGCCCGGCAACGGTTTTCAGCTGCAGCATGCCGGGGCTGTCGATGAACTGGTAGGGCAGGCTGTCGTGGCCGGAAATATCCTTCAGGCCGCGGCCCATGAAGCGCTTCACCGAGACCACGGTGTTGTGCGGATCGTCGCTCTGGCGGCTCTGCGCACTGTAGCCGACATCAACCCGGCCGTCGCGGCCATAGTGCACTACCGACGGCAGCAGCGGACGACCGACTTCATCGTTCAGCACCGTGGCCACGCTGTTGCGTACTGTGGCGACCAGCGAATTGGTCGTGCCCAGATCGATGCCGATTGCCAGCCGGTGCTGGTGCGGTGCGGTCGAGAGGCCGGGTTCGGCGATTTGCAGGAGTGCCATGCAGAAATATCCGGATTGTCAGGTGCTGCGTTGAATTGCGGGAGCGGCAATCGTGCCGTTACTGGGCCGCTTCGATTGCATCGCCAAGCTCGTGGTCGAGTTTTTCCAGGAAACGCAGCTTGCGCACGATTTCGGCGGCGCTGGAATAGGCCTGCTGCTCATCCAGCAGACTTGCCACCTGTTGCTGCAGCACTGTCACTTCATGTTTCAGGCGTCGTGCCAGTGCTTCCAGTTCGTCCAGGTCCTGTGCTGCACGGGCGTCGCCGATTGCTTCGCGCCATTCCATCTGCTCCATCAGGAAATCCGCCGGCATTGCCGTATTGGTTTCTTCGGCGGTGTCGATGCCGTTCAGCTGCAGCAGATAGCGTGCGCGCGACAGCGGCCGGCGCAACGTCTGGTAGGCTTCGTTGGCCTGGGTGGCCCATTGCAGCGACATGCGCTTGTCCACGTCGCCGAGATGGGCGAACTTGTCCGGATGCACCTGCGCCTGAATCTGGCGATACGCCTGTTCCAGGCTGCTCAGATCGAGCCGGTAGCAGGCGGGCAGGCCGAACAGCTGAAAATGGTTCTGGTTGAAATCGATGTTCATGATGGACCGATCCGAATGAAAACGGCGGGATGCCCCGCCGTTCATCATAGCAGGCGACGGGTATCAGGCTGTCAGACGTTGAAGCTTTCGCCGCAGCCGCATTCGTTCTTTACGTTCGGGTTGTTGAACTTGAAACCTTCGTTCAGGCCTTCGCGCACGAAATCCAGTTCGGTGCCGTCGATATAGGCGAGGCTCTTGGCGTCGGTGATGACCTTGACGCCGTTGCTGTCGAACTCGATGTCGCCGTCAGCGATTTCATCGACAAACTCCAGCTTGTACGCCATGCCGGAGCAGCCCGAAGTACGCACACCCAGGCGAATGCCGATGCCTTTGCCGCGTTTGCTGAGGAAGTTGCTGATGTGTCTGGCGGCGCTTGCCGAAACCGAGATTGCCATATCCTGCTTCCTCCAGTCAGCTGTTGTGTTTGGCTTTGTAGTCGGCCACTGCTGCCTTGATCGCGTCTTCCGCCAGGATCGAACAGTGGATTTTCACCGGCGGTAGCGCCAGCTCTTCGGCGATCTGGGTATTCTTGATATCCAGCGCCTGATCCAGCGTCTTGCCCTTGACCCATTCGGTCACCAGCGACGACGATGCGATCGCCGAGCCGCAGCCGTAAGTCTTGAATTTTGCGTCTTCGATGACGCCTTCTTCATTGACTTTGATCTGCAATTTCATTACGTCACCGCACGCCGGCGCGCCGACCATGCCGGTGCCGATCGAGCCATCGCCCTTGTCGAACGAGCCGACATTGCGCGGGTTTTCGTAATGGTCGAGAACTTTGTCGCTATAAGCCATGATTCACTCCTGGTAACTCAGTGTGCCGCCCACTGCACGGTGTTGAGATCGATGCCGTCCTGATGCATTTCCCACAGCGGCGACAGTTCGCGCAATTTGCCGATTTTCTGCTGCAGCAGCCGGGCTGCGTAATCGACTTCTTCCGCCGTGGTAAAGCGGCCGATGGTGAAGCGGATCGAGCTGTGTGCCAGTTCGTCGGAGCGGCCCAGTGCGCGCAGCACGTAGGATGGCTCCAGGCTGGCCGAAGTACAGGCCGAGCCGGACGAAACGGCCAGATCCTTGATTGCCATGATCAGCGATTCGCCTTCGACAAAGTTGAAGCTGACGTTCAGATTGTGCGGTACCCGTTGTTCCAGATCGCCGTTGACATAGACTTCGTCAATCGACGACAGCCCAGCCCACAGCCTATCGCGCAGCATGCGGATGCGTTCGTTTTCCGCCTGCATTTCCTCGCGCGCAATGCGGAATGCTTCGCCCATGCCGACGATCTGGTGTGTTGCCAGCGTACCGGAGCGCATGCCGCGTTCATGGCCGCCACCGTGCATCTGCGCCTCGATACGGATACGCGGTTTGCGACGTACGTACAACGCGCCAATGCCTTTCGGTCCGTACGTCTTGTGCGCCGAGAAGCTCATCAGGTCGACCTTGAGCTTTTGCAGGTCAATTGCGACTTTACCGGTTGCCTGCGCCGCATCGACGTGGAAAACGATGCCCTTGCTGCGGCAGATTTCGCCCAGCTGCTCAATCGGCTGGATCACGCCGATTTCGTTGTTGACGAACATCACCGACGCCAGAATGGTATCCGGGCGGATTGCCGCGACAAAATCGTCCAGACTCAGCAGGCCGTTTTCCTGCGGCGCCAGATAGGTCACCTCGAAGCCCTGGCGTTCCAGCTCGCGTGTGGTATCGAGCACAGCCTTGTGCTCGGTCTTCATCGTGATCAGGTGCTTGCCCTTGCCTTTGTAGAACTGTGCCGCACCCTTGATCGCCAGATTGTTCGATTCGGTTGCGCCGGAGGTCCAGGCGATTTCTTTCGCGTCACAGTTGACCAGTGCCGCTACCTGTTCGCGCGCGTCTTCAACTGCTTTTTCCGCTTCCCAGCCAAACGGGTGCGAACGCGATGCCGGGTTGCCGAATTTCTCGCACAGGTAGGGAATCATCTGTTCCGCAACCCGGGGATCGACAGGCGTGGTGGCCGAATAGTCCAGGTAAATCGGTAATTTCAACATTGCTTGGGGCTCCAAAATATGGCCGGAAACGGTTCAGATGGCTGCCGTTGCCGGCGCGCTGCCGCGCTTGTCGATCAGGATCGCAACTTCGGCTGTCTTTGCCTTGGCCAGCTGGTTGTCCACCAGTCCGCCCAGCGTTACCGAATCGAGGTAATCGAAAATCGTGGCGTTGAGGTTGGTCCACAGGTCGTGCGTCATGCAGCGGTGTTCTTCCTGGCAGTTTTCGCGGCCGCCGCACTGGGTGGCGTCGATCGGCTCATCCACCGCGCGGATGATTTCCGCTACCGAAATTTCGTGTGCCGAGCGTGCCAGGCAATAACCGCCACCCGGTCCGCGCACGCTATCGACCAGCTGCTTGCGCCGCAGCTTGCCGAACAGTTGTTCCAGATAGGAGAGGGAGATTTTCTGCCGGTCACTGATGCCTGCCAGCGCTACCGGGCCAGTGCCCTGACGCAGGGCCAGATCCAGCATTGCAGTCACTGCAAAGCGGCCTTTGGTAGTCAGTCGCATGGCTGTTCCTCGCCGGTGTTTAACTGAATCAGAATATATAATACCCGATTAATTCAGTCAACAATTTTGCGGCGCAACAAGCCGCCGACGACCGCGGTAGGAAGGTAAAAAGGTAAATAGGCGGGCATTTTACTCGGCGATGCCCGTTGCGTCCATCCGTCAGACCCTGCCTACTGTCGTTCCAGCCGTTTCTTGTGCTTGCCCAGACTATTGTTGAGCTGGCCGATGATTTCGGTTGCGGTGGTGATGATCTGATTCGAGTTGAGGCCGGCACGTGTCAGTTCACGAAAGAACGTCTTGGCCAGCAACTTGGCCAGCTGGTCCGGATTTTGTGCCGGATTGGCGCCGAATTTTTGCTGCAATGCCTGTTGTTGCTGTTGTGCCAGCGCCAGCTGTGCGAAACGCGAGTTGAGCACATTCTGTAACTGAATTACCTGGATCGATTTGCCGATGAACAACGCCGCGATATCCAGCAGATTCTGGTCATCGATGTTGAACGGGCGTGGAAACCGGTTGCCGGTGATGTTGATGACACCAATGATTTCGCCGTTCAGCATGATCGGCGAGGAGATGATCGACTTGCGGCCTTCCTGCCGGCGCCGTGCCTGCAGCGCGTAAGGCGAATGATCGATATCTTCCACCAGAATCGAGTGGCCGCTCGCAAGTACCTCGCCGGCGATACCTTCGCCGCGATGTACTGCTGCGTCCAGAGCGGCATCGGTAACCGGGCCGAAGTGCGCCGCCAGTTTCAGCGTCATTTCATCGCAGTCGCTGTCGGCGGCATTCAGCAGCATTACCGAGCAATAATCGGCATGCAGCATGTCGGCCGCAGTCGCTGCCAGCCCGTTCAGATTGTCTTCCAGCGTTCCTTCGCCGGCGAGGAACGAAGTGATGCCGGACAGCCTGGAGAGCAGCGTCGATGGAGGCGATGTGGTGGCGTGTCGGTTCATGGCTGTAGTATAGACCCAGCCGTTATGCCGCCGGGGGAATTCCGGCGGGCATAAAAAAGGCCGCCCAAGGCGGCCTGTGGATCGTCGGCGCATTGCCGGAAACGGCGTTAGACTGTCGCCGATTCGCTATCCTTGGTCGATGCGGGCTTGGCCACTTCGACGCGCAATTCCTTGCGCAGGATTTTGCCGACGTTGCTCTTCGGCAGGTCGTTGCGGAATTCGACCAGGCGCGGCACCTTGTAGGCCGTCATCTGTTTGCGGCAGTGTTCGATGATCTGCTTTTCAGTCAGCGCCGGGTCTTTTTTCACCACAAACGCCTTGACCGCTTCGCCGGTCGCATCGGCCGGCACGCCGATTACCGCGACTTCCAGTACTCCCGGATGTGCCGCGATGATGTTTTCGATTTCGTTCGGATAGACATTGAAGCCGGATACCAGAATCATGTCCTTCTTGCGGTCGACGATACGCAGGCGGCCATCGTCCTCAATCTGGCCGACGTCGCCGGTCAGCAGCCAGCCGTCCTCGGTCAGCACCTTCTTGCTTTCGTCCGGACGCTGCCAGTAGCCTTTCATGACGTTCGGGCCGCGCACGCAGATTTCGCCCGGTTCGTTCAGACCCAGCTCCTTGCCGTTTTCGTCGCGAATCGAGATTTCCATCGACGGCACCGGCAGGCCTACGGTACCGGTGAAGGTCGGAGTTTCCGGCGGGTTCACGCTGACTACCGGCGAAGTTTCGGTCAGACCGTAGCCTTCCAGAATCAGGCAGCCGGTTTCCTTCTGCCAGCGTTCCGCAACCGAAGGCTGGGTGGCCATGCCACCGGAAAGAGTAAAGCGCAGGCGGCTGACGTTGACGCTCTTGAAGCTCGGGCTGTTCAGCAGCGAGTTGAACAGGGTATTGACGCCCAGAATTGCAGTGAAACCGGCGTCCTTGATGACCTTGATGAACATTTCCGGATCGCGCGGGTTGGTGATCAGGATGTTGGTGCCGCCGCGGGTAAAGAACATCACGCTGGCGACCAGTGCAAACACGTGGTACAGCGGCAACGCAGTAACCAGAACTTCATCGGCAGTCATTGCTGCGCCGGCCAGGCCGGTTACCTGCAGGATGTTGGCGATGACGTTGCGGTGCGTCAGCATGGCGCCCTTGGACAGGCCGGTTGTGCCGCCGGTGTACTGCAGGAATGCCAGATCGCCATTCTTGATTTTCGGTTTGCTCAGCGGTAACTTGGCGCCGATTGCCAGCACTGCATTGAGCTTCTTGGCGCCCGGCAGATGGTAGGGCGGAACCATCTTCTTCACGTGCTTGATCATCAGGTTGAACAGAAAACGCTTCGGCTGCGGGCACAGGTCGGCCAGTTCGGTGACGATGATGTGGCGCACCGGCGTTTTCGGCAGCGCTTCCTGCAACGTTGCGGCGAAGTTGGCACAAATCAGGATGACCTGGCTGCCCGAGTCGGTCAGCTGATGCTGCAGTTCACGTGCGGTGTACAGCGGGTTGACGTTGACCACTACCAGTCCGGCACGCAGGATGCCGAACAGTGCAACCGGATATTGCAGCAGGTTGGGCATCATCAGCGCTACGCGGTCGCCCTGTTTCAAGCCCAGGCCGTTTTGCAGATAGGCGGCGAAATCGCGCGATTTCTTGTCCAGCTCGCGATAACTCATTGGTGTCATCAGATTGACGAATGCGGGCTTGTCGCCGTACTTGCCGACTGTTTCCTCAAACATTTCCACCAGCGAACTGTATTGATCCGGGTTGATTTCGGCCGGTACACCTGCCGGGTAACTTTTCTGCCAGATATTTTCCATTGTTTCTCCTCAATGCGAGTAATTGTTCAAATTTTTGGTGATGATATCAGTTTGCCGGGATTTGCATACACGTGGCATTTTTCCGGGCGCCAATGGCTGCTGGCATGGTTGGTTCGTGTATTGCCGTTGTGTAATGTCCTGTCGCTTGAGCTTTCTGTCTGCAGCAGCCACATCGGTCCCGGCATGCGCGGCTAGAGCCGGTAACGGTGCGCTGCAGCTTTGGCTTTCCAGTGATAGAGGCAGCAAATCCGCTCGGTGTACGGCGGTGTGGCGCGCGCTGGAGACTGCAGCAATTCAATGCCTATATGTGTTTGTTCGAATTGTTACGAATTTGCTGTGGAACCGGGCAGGGTAGAAAAATCCGTGCAGGCCGAGCCCGCCACACATGTTAGCAAAGCGGAAAAATGCTGATCAACAAAAATTTAACAGTGTTAATTGTCGCTGAAGGTCTATTGCTGGGCACAGGAGGTGCATGCAGTTTTTTGCTCTGCAGGCGACTGGCGTTGCAGTGACCACTGCGCCGAAGGCGGCTTCGCGCTGCTCTTCACGGAATGACCAAGCCGAGGGGGTTAGCTGCGAATGAAGCGTGACAGGGTTTTTTCGTTTTCTGCGGTCAGGCTGCGGAAACGCAGGCCGGTGCGGAACTGGCTGATATTGCCCATCAGCGAACAATGCACAACCTGGCATTCCTGCTGCAGATGAATCTTGTTGCCACCGGGGCCGCCGGGGATTTCCAGGATGAGGCGTACATTACTGCCGATCAGTATCTGCTTGTCGATGAAAAGGCCGCAGCCACCTTTGGAAATTTCGACCGTCAGCCCTTCGTGGACATGGTTGTTGTCGCCGTTGACTATCAGTGCCGCTCTCCAGCGGACGGGTACTCGAGCGTGCTCGCGCAGGTCTTCTGCTGCCATGACTTTGCCAAACTGGTGGATGGGATAATGTCTATCGCGTCGGCAGGCTGAATGTCGGGCTGGAGGCTGTTCAGTGGCCGGCGAGGATTTGTTATAGCAAAAAAAAGCCTCCACAGGAATAAATCCTGCGGAGGCGGATTTAGGTCATAGCCTGAATCACAAGAAGGAGACGAAACGAATAATAATCGAAAAAATGATTTTCGTAAAGCAACAAATCAATAAAATCGAAATTAAATTGGCTGCAATTATTCGAAATTGTTGTCTGTGATTTTCGAATGAATTTTCTGGCGGCCGGCTATGAGTGGCTTTGTTTCTTTTTCGGCCAAATTGTGGTGCCGGGTACGGGAGGGGGGCAGTATTGCGAAATTAAGCGTTTCTTGTAGGTCGGACTTCGGTCCGACGCTGTCGTTAACGTTCGGTACCGTGTCGGACTGAAGTCCGACCTTGTATTATTCTTTCTGACCGAGTCGCTCTCAGTCA
>ERZ724514.1547-NODE-1547-length-10107-cov-3.775169_pt1 | contig 10107 bp, 5 predicted proteins | sample MGYA00376047_ERZ724514 | MGnify/ENA primary metagenome ERZ724514 (study PRJEB28724, sample SAMN07190883) | activated sludge metagenome | isolation source: activated sludge of sewage treatment plant in Hong Hong | place: Hong Kong | collected 2016-03-17 ...
CGGTAATCTCGAGCTCACCGCGCGGAGAAGGTTTGAGGTTCTTCGCGATGTCGACCGTGATCTCCGAGGTGAACCGCTCGCCGATGGTCGCGGTGTCCGGATCTGTTTGCTTTTTGATGCCCGAGCCAGGGGACTTCCAGGTGGCCTTGGTCTCGGTCGTGTACAGGCGCTCCCCAGTCACGTCACCCGGCATGCTGCTGCCGGTCAGTGTGGCGGTGTTCGTGTACGTCTGGCCGGCCGGCAGCGAGGTGTTCGCCTTGATCTTGAAGGCGACTGAGTATGGGACGCCGCCGGCAGGGATCGCTGTGTGTGTGGCATCGCCACTGATAATGAGGCAGCCACTTACGTTATCGACGTTCAGCCCGCTCGGCACGGTCGATATGGAGCCCGGAACCAGTTCAAACGGCTCTGGCAGACAGTCCTTGACCTGCCAGTCGTGCAGCGGTGGCCGGCCGCTCGAGTTGCTGAACGGAATCGACACGTTGATTTCTTGATCGGCCGAGGTCATCTGCGTCGGGTCCACCAGCTTGAAGACACTGGGGTTCGGCTGCACGATCTCCATGTCGTAGCCGATCTGCCGGTTTAGCGCCGAACCGCCCACCGCCTGCGTATAACTGCGGAACTTGGCGTTGTTGGTCAGCTTGGTGCCGGTGCCCGGTGCCGGTGGCACCACGCACGGGCTGGTCGCACAGGAGATCGCGGCGGGCAGCACCTTGGCTGTCACTTTGACCGCAAACACCTGGTCGGCGTTCGTGTCGTTGCTATAGGGGTTGGGGAAGGTCAGCTTGCCCGTTGGGTTGGTCCCGATATCCGTGTTGAGCGTGAACCCCGCTGGCTTGTCGGTGAAGCCGTCGCGGCCCCAGTCGTCGATGGACACCAGGCCAATCCCGGAGGGCAGCTCGTCCCACAGCTCACCCTGGTAAACGGTCGACTTGGCCGGGATGGTCACCGAGTAGGTGTAGGTGATCGTCTCGCCGATAGTCGCCTGCGTCTTGAGGTTGTTGCCGGTCTCGTTGACGCCGGTCTTGGCCATTGTGACGTTCTTGATGTAGACGTTCGAAGGGTCCTTCAGCGGCGGAGTGTCCTGGTCCTCGACCGGGACCGATGTGTCGACGTTGTTCTTGGGAAAGTAGGTCGCGGTCTGGTTCGGGATGTCGGTGAACGCGTCGAAACTGCGGACATAGGCAGTGTTCTGGTAGTTCGTACTGACGCTGGCCTCGTTCGGGATGGTCATCGGGTAGATCAGCGAAACCGTCTGGCCGCTGGCAACTGAGTAGTCGTTGGCGGAGTCCGGAGTGGGGAATACCCACTTGAGCATGCCTGCGTCACAGGTCACCCCAACGCCGGCGGGCAGCGCGGCAACGGTCGCGGTCCCAGGCTTGATCCACTGCAGGGAGCCGAGGTCCACGTTGCTGCAGCTCAATTGTGTGGGCAGCGCGTCCCACACCTGCAGGCCGCGCACGGAGTAATCCGCACCCGGCAGATTGCGTGGGTTGTTCGCGATGTCGATCTGGAAGTACGCCGTGGAACCCTGCTGCACCGGCTTGTTGTCCTGCGGGGGATTCCAGGTGCCAGCGGGCGCGGTGGTCTGCCGCACGCCCTTCGCAATGGACAGGTCCGGGGGCGGGACCAACCCGTAGTCCGCCTGATCACGGTAGGACTGTGCGACACCGGCGGTGTTCTCCGTGCGCATCTTCATCAGGTTGCCGGTGATCTCCGGCTTGGTGCCGGTCCCGGGCTTCAGGACCTGCACGGCGAACGTCGCTTCGAAGACTCCGCCCGCAGGCACGAAGCCGCCATCGCCGAGGGTGAGGACGAACTTGGTCGGGGTCAGGTCGACACTGACGTTGACGTTGTTCGCAGTCGTGAGCGCGTAGGCGTTGTTGCCCGTCACGGGGTCATTGGTCGTGACGAATTCGGTGTCGACCGGCGGGAAGTCGGTGACCACGGCGTTCTTCGTCTGGACGGATGAGGGGAAGTCGACGCGCAGCTTGAAACAGATCACGTCGCCCTTGCGGAACTGGCTGTCCGCCTCGGCGATGTCAGCCGCGTCTTGGTAGACCGGAGCGACACTCGGATCGCATTTCATGCCCGTGGGGTAGTCGGGCGGAGCGGCGCGTTGCTTCATCTGCTTGCTGATCGTGGGCAGGGGAGTGCCCTGGGTGTACTGGGAGTCGTCACCCACCGGCACCCGGTCGCCGTCCACGTACGGTATCGGCTCGGTGGTAGCGAGCAGCTCGACATTGTCCTCGAACGAGTCCCCGGCCACCGTCGGCTTGCCCGTTGCACGGTACGTCGCCAGCATCCGGGCCGGCAAAGTGATGACGGTTTGCTTGTTGGCCAGCACCGAGACCGGATCCAGCTTCACGGTGTAGGCGTTGGTGTTCCATTGTGTGCCGGCGGCGTACCCCAGCGGTTGGGCCGCCCCGCCATTGGTGCTGACCTGCGGGCCCACGCCGGGAGCGCAGCCAGCCGGGCCGCCGGGCCAGTAGTTCTCGGTCAGTGCCAGCGGGCAGTAGCCATCCGGCAGCGTGTCGATCACGTCGATGCCGTCGGCGTTCATGTACTCGCTGGCCTCGATAGTGAACGTGAAGTCGACGGTGTCGCCTGGCGTGAACGTTTTGGAGTCCGCGTCCTTTTGCATCCGGACGTCCTCGATCGTGACCGTGTGGTCCTCGGTGACTACCACCGGATTGGTCGCTGCGGTACCCGTGAACACGCCCGAGGCGGAGACCCGGTTCGTGAGCGAGTGCTCGGGGATGCCCTCCCGAGTGGAGGTGCCGTTGTTGTTGTCCAGGTTCGAGCCCTGCGGCCCGTCGGTGTCCGGGACCTGGCCGCTCGGCCAGGACATCGTGTTCTCGAACAACGGGATGCCGGCGACGTACTTGATCTCGGTCGGGGGATCCGTGGGTGTTAGCGTGCCGACGTTCCAGGTGACGGCCGTGTAGACGCCGCTGAGATCACCGAGTCCCGGCACGTCCTGCGGGCTGTCGACGGTCTCGACGCTCACCGGCGCCGGGCATGGAGTGGGGTTCACGGCCGGTGTTCCCAGCGGCCCGGAGCCGGTGTACTCCTCGGTCACCACCTGCGAGTTGTCCTCGTCACCGCAGCCGAGAAATTCCAGGCCGGCTGGTAGGTAGTCGGTGACGGTCACGTTGTTGGTGGGCACTGCCTCGTTGTTGCGAATTGTCAGCGTATAGGTCGAGCGTTGGTCGTGGACGCCACGCAGCAACTCGCCCTCGGGGCTGTTGGAGCTCTGTTTCACGACCTCGAAAGGCGCCCGTGCGGTCGAGGCGGTGTCGTTGCTGCTGATGAAGCCCGCCTTGGGCGTACCGTCGGCGTTGAACTTCGGCACGTCGCGCTCATTCGTCGAGCCGGACACGTACGCCGTGTTGGTGTCGGTGGGCACGATCGTGGTCGGCAGCGGATCCTTCAGCTTGGCCTTGAAGTCGATCGTGAACGACGACGCCTGTTGCAGGTCGGTGATGTTCGTCCACGTGAGCACGGTCTGCCCACCCGGTGCAGTGCTGATCGCCGGCTCACCCGCCGAGGCCGGGTTCGTGGGCCCCACGTACTCGAAGCCGGCGGGCAGAACATCGGAGAAGCTGACGTTGTACAGCGGGTCGTTCCCCGCAGGATTGCTGGCCTTCAGCGTGTAGGGGACGGGTTTGCCGAGCAGCACCGAAGCGGGCGCAGTCTTGTCCAGCGTGATGCCGGCCGCCGCGTGTGCCGGCGGGACGGCTGCCGCACCCAATCCTGTGGTGAGCATGGCTGTGGCGACAACGGAAGTGAACCAGCGCACGGAATCTTCTCCAAAGTTTGATCTTGCGGTGCCCAAGAAGCCTACGGCTCATCTATCGGGGATTCCTGACGAGTGCTTGAACGGCAGTCCGCTTACCGGGAACCGCCTCAACGACGCAAGATGTCCAGCGACGGGTCACCCGGTGTGCAGCCCGGCGGCTGTGAGTTTCCGCTGATCATGAAGTCCCCGCAGGTGAAGAATTCCTGCTGGTACTTGCCTACGCCGAACGCGCCCAGCACGACCACCAGGACCGCTGCGATGACGGTGATCCGATCGCGCGGCTCGGCGTCCTCGACCAGATCGGGAGCCGCGAATCGCACCAGGATCCACATCATGGCCGGAGCCCCGAACAGCGTGACCAGCGTTGCCAGCCACGCGGGAGCGGCGTACTTGCCCGGCGCGACCTCCAGTGCCAGGAGCAACCAGCCGGTCGGAACCAGCAGCGCGATCGCCCACCAGCGCCACCGCCGCCGCAGGTCGACACTCAGGGCAACCAGGACGAAGGCTGCTGTGGACACCGCCCACAGGCTCATCACTTGCGAGAAGAAGACGGTGCCCCAGGCGCCCAGCGTGAATGCCGGCCACCACGCGACGGAGCTGAAGGCGATCACGGCCACGCCGGCCAGCCGCCGACTGGGAAGGGTGTGTTGCTCCATGACTGGCACCCTATTGCGCGCCGTTTGTGTGGCCGTGAGGCAACTAACGGGTGAACATGGCCCCAACGCGCCACAATGCGGATGTGCGGGTTCCGATCATGAGCTGGATCAGGACCTACCCCGTGCGCTACCTGGGTGCGGACATTCTCGCGGGCGTGGTCGTCGCCGCGTTGGCGATGCCGCAGTCGCTGGGTTACGCGGGAATCGCCGGCGTCCCAGTGCTGGTCGGTCTGTACTCGATCCCGCTAGCGCTGATCGGATATGCGGTCTTCGGCTCCTCGCCGCGGCTGGTAGTCGGACCGGTATCCACCGTGTCGGTGCTGTCCGGCTCGCTGATCGCTGACCTTGCGGGGGGCGACCCGGCCAAGGCCGTCGCCTACACCTCGGCGCTGGCCCTTGCGGCCGGCGTGTCGCTGATCCTGGCCGGGCTGTTCAAGCTGGGCTGGGCCGCCGAATTCATGTCCAGGCCGATCGTCACCGGCTTCGTGTTCGGCTTGGTGCTGCTCATCATCCTCGGCGAGATTCCGAGTCTGCTGGGCATGCCGCCGGTGAAGGGCGACGTGCTGAGCCGAGCCTGGTCGATTTTCACATCGCTGGGTGAGATCAACCCACTCACGGCCGCGATCGGCGTCGCCGCGCTGGCGGCGCTGTTCCTTGGTGCCCGCTTCGCGCCGAGGCTGCCGTGGGGGTTGATCGTGCTGGTCGCCGCGATCACCGCGTCTGACACGTTCGGGCTGGCCGGCAGCGGCGTGGCCACTGTGGGCTCGGTGCCGACTGGCCTGCCTGGAATATCGCTACCGGGGGTGGGTTTGGGGGACGTGCCGCAGATCATCACCGGCGGGCTGGCGTTGGCTCTGGTCGGGCTGGCCGAAGGGGTCTCTGCCGCCCGGCTGCTGGCCGCTCGCGGTGGCTACAGCGTCGACACGGATCAGGAGCTCGTGGCGACCGGTGCCGCCAACATCGGCTCCAGTGTGCTGGGCGGAATGGGGGTGGCCGGGTCGCTGTCCAAGACCGCCGCGGCCGAGCGGGCCGGCTCGAAGACGCAGGTGACGGGCATCGCCGCAGCGGTGATCGTGGTGCTGGCGCTCATCGCATTCGCCGGCGCTTTGGAGCCACTACCGCGCTGCGTGCTGTCGGCCATCGTGATCCAGGCCGTGTGGGGACTCATGGACGTCGGTGCGCTGCAGCGCTATCGCAAGGTACGGCGCAATGACTTCACCTCGGCAGTTGCCGCATTGATCGGGGTCCTGCTGCTCGGCCCGCTCTACGGCTTGCTGACTGCGGTCGCCCTGGCGGTGCTCGGGCTGGTCTACCGCTCAAGCCGGATCGACCTTGAGGTGATGGGCAAAGTCCCCGACGAGAAAGCGGCGTGGGGCAGCATCCGCGGGCACACGGAGCGCAAGACCTACGACGGGCTGCTGGTGCTGCGACTGGACGCGCCGTTGTTCTGGGCCAACGCCAGCCAGATTGCCGACGGTGTGCTCGAGCAGGCCGACGCCGAACCGGACCTGCGGGCAGTGCTGCTCGACCTGGAGGCCACCAGCCAGCTCGACACGACCAGTGTGGACGCCCTCGAGTTGATCCGCACTCGCCTGGAACAGCGCGGTGTTGCGTTGTATCTGGTGCGGGTGTTCTTCCAGGCCCGCCAGGTGCTCAAGCGCTCCGGTTTTCTCGAGCAGCTCGGTGACGGGCGCATGTGGCACAGCATCTCGGCCGGGTCGCGGGCGGCGCGCAAGGAGTTTGCCATCGAGGGCAAATCCCACCCCCAGGCCGAGGACGAGGTGGAGTCCGAGCAGATCGCGGCGGACGACGAGGCCACCCCGGGCTACTGCGACCCGGAGCCGGAACCGCGGCGTTGGTGGCAGCACTGAATCGTCGGCATCCGTTAGACCTTCGAACATCCGTTAGGCCGAATTGCCCGATTTGTCGCTAACGGATGGTCGAAGGTCTAACTGTCGTAGGTCAGCACGTTGTTGACAGGGCCAGTCGGCTGATGGGTGTCTTCCCGCCGATGCCGTAGTGCTTGCGTTCCAGGTTGTAGTAGTTCAGCCAGATGGGCAAGTCGGCGGTGCGCTGGTCGTTGTCCAGGTATGGCTGGGCGTAGGCCCAGCCCAGGGCCAGGGTGCGGTGAAACCGTTCGACTTTGCCGTTCTGCCAGGGGCAGTAGGGCTTGATTGTGCGGTGTTTGACCCCGAGCGCGGCCACTGCTTCAGCGAAATGCCTGCTGACTGTGTAGGTGTCGGTGTTGTCGGTGTGATTCTAGGAGATAGTGACGCCGTGTTCGGCGAACCAGGCTGCCGCGCGCAGTAGGAACCCGGCCGCGGTGACCCCTTTCTCGTCGGGCAGCACCTCGGCGTAGGCGACCCGGGAGTGGTCATCGACGGCGGTGTGGATGTAGTCGAACCCGATCCGCTCCCCGCGATGACGGGTGTGGAAGCCGTGCAGCCGCCACCCCCCACCGTCGGGAATCCGGCCCAGCTTCTTGACGTCGATGTGCAGCAAATCGCCCGGATGAGGCCGTTCGTAGCGGTGTTTGGTCTTCGGCCCGCCGCGGATCCGTTCCCCAGTCACCGGGTCGATATCGGCCAGCGCGGGCATCCCGTAGCGGGCCAAGATCCGGCTGACCGTGCGCGGCGAGGCCCCGGTGTGTTCGGCGATCCAGTCCCGGCCCTGCCGGCGGCGCCACCGCAACCGGACCACGTGGCGTTCCACCGGTCGAGCTGTCCGGGTGCCATGGTGATGCGGCGCGCTGGAACGATCCTGCAGCCCGGCCTCCCCGAGCTCCCGGTAGCGCTTGACCCACTTGTGGGCAGTCGGCCGCGAGATGCCCATCTCCTTGGCCACATGACTGACCGGCCGACCCTGGTGACACACCCGATCAACCAGGATCTTGCGACCAGCAACATTCAAAGGCGCGTTACGGTGAACCACGAGGACCTCCTCTGTCTAGGTGTTTCTCAACACCACCGAGATCAGCGGAGGTCCTCCCTTCTTTCAAGCCGACACGCTGTCAACAACCTCATGGCCTACGACATCTAACGGCTGTCCACAGATGCCCTGTGCTGCTCGCACTGACGCTCAACCGGGGCGAGGCTCAGCTCCATGTTCCGCACATCGAATGTCAAAGCTGTAGGCCTCTCCAACCGAGAGGCTGCCGCGATTCGCAAGAAGCAACGGCGAGTTCTGCCAGGCGTGTTCAGTGAGGCGAAAGAACCGTGGGAACGCTACGCGGATCGCTGCCTGGGCGTATTGGAGCAACTGAAGCCTGGCGCGGCATTAGCTGGTCCTTCAGCGGCCGCGTTGCTGAAGATTCCGCTGCCCGCCGTCCCACGCAAGGTCTATGTGCGCAATATCGCGCGCGGTGCATACGGTGAACATCTCGTGGTCATGCCACCCGGGCCGGCTGAAGAGGTCGGTGACGTGCTGATCTCGCAGCCCGCCCGGGTTGCGGCTGACTGTGCGCGGCTGCTCAGTTCGCGTGGCGCGCTGATCGTCGCCGATGCCCTGTTGGCCGGCGATTGGTGTAATTCTTCCGATCTGCATCGCGTGGCTGATGAACTGGCTGGCACAACGCGCGTTCAGCGTGTTCGCTGGGTTGCCGACAATGCCGACCCGTTGTCGGAATCGCCCGGTGAGACGTGGAGCCGTTTGGTGCTTCGCAACCTCGGTTACGACGTCGTCAGTCAGTTCCACGTCGTGCTCGGTCAGCGGGAAGCGTGGCTGGACCTCTTGATCAGAGGAACCCGGCTCGGTGTCGAGTTTGACGGCCAGGACAAATATGCGACCTATGGACCACGCAAGGTCGTGCAGGAGAAGATCCGGGACGGCGATCTTGAGGCCGAGGGCTACCGTCTGATCCGGGTCGTGTGGTCACAACTGTTCGATCACGGCAAGGTGGACAGTCGCGTACGGCATGCGGGAGGTCGTCCAGTGCGCAGGCCGATCACCATGAACTGGTGACTCCTCCATCGGTTAGACCTTCGAACATCCGTTAGGCCGAATTGCCCGATTTGTCGCTAACCGATGGTCGAAGGTCTAACGGATGTACACCCGCTTCGGCCGCTCAGTCCCATGGCAGCAGCAACGCCTACGCGACCGGCGGCGTGCCCTTCAGGTGCGGAGTCGGGTCCTGGTCGAACTCCCCGAGCTCCTTCTCGCTGGGGATCTCGGCGATGATGTCGTCGGCGTGGACGGTGGAGCGCATCGCTTTGACCACCCAGATGGTGAACGCGATGACCACGGCACCGACGGCGATCCAGGCGCCGAACGTGGGCAACTGGGTCAGCCAGTACATGCCGAACGAGATCGCGGCGGCGAACGGGATGGTCAGCACCCAGGCCAGCACCATCTCGCCGACGACCTTCCAGTTCGCTCCCTTGCCGGAGGAGACACCCGCACCGACCACGGAGCTGGCGGCGGCCTGCGTCGTGGAGATCGGGGCGCCCATGGCGGTGGCACCGAAGATGGCCGTCGAAGCGCCGATGTTGGCGGCGGCGCCGGAGTTGGCGTGCAGGGTGGTGATCCGCAGGCCCATCGTCTCGATGATCTTCCAACCGCCCCACAACGTACCGAGCGCGATCGCGGAGTAGGCGGCCAGTTCAACCCACAGCGGCAGCACGATGGTCTTGCCGTCGGCGGCGAAGTCGGTGTAGCCGGCTCCCAGCAGCAGCGCCCCGATGACACCCATGGTCTTCTGCGCGTCGTTCGCGCCGTGGCCAAAGGACAGGGCAGCGGCCGAAATCAGCTGCACACCCTTGAACCCCGAGTGGTCGTCATGCATCTTGAACAGCTTCTGGATCCCGAAGATCAGATACATCAGGATGAACGCGATCGTGAACGCGACGAACGGGCTGGCAACGATGCCGATGGCCGCCTTCTCCACGCTGCTCCACGAGATGGCAGCCATGCCGCCGGCAGCCAAGCCGGCTCCGACGAGCCCGCCGATGATCGCGTGACTGGACGAGGAGGGCATGCCGATGTACCAGGTGATGTAGTTCCAGGCGATCGCCGCGAAGAGGGCGGCGAAGATGACCGCCTCACCTGCGTATTCCGCCTTGACCGTCTTGCCTACCGTGCTGGCAACCGCGGTGCCCACGACGAACAGGGCGACGAAATTGAAGAACGCGGAGAACGCGGGAGCCCACTTCGCCGGCAGCGCGCGGGTGGCGACGACGGTGCCGACCGAGTTGGCGGCGTCGTGGAATCCGTTGGTGAAATCAAAGATGAGGGCCGCGCCGATGAGCACAGCGATCGTGATGAGAGTCCAGTCCACCCGGGTATACCTTCCACGTTACAAATCAGTTACTTTCATGGTGATCGCTGGAACAACGGCAGGTAAACCCGCCGGGCGAAGTTCACGACATGTTCACCTTCTGTACCACTGATCGTTTCCGATAATCTGGCGGCATGCAAAAGTCCCAACTGGCCATCCTCACCGACCCTGAGCGAATGCTCGTTTTGGAGACCACCACCCACGCCATGGCTGGCCTGGACGAGGACGCCGTCGCCGAGTTGCACAACCGCATCCGCCGGGCACGCAACAAGTACACCGGCATGTACCGCCGGGGTGGTGCCGAGCGCGTGCGCACGGCTGGCGGGCGGGGCAAGGCGTACGGCAAGAATCAAGCCGCACGGGACAAGGCCGAGGTG
>ERZ724514.1560-NODE-1560-length-10065-cov-3.404396_pt1 | contig 10065 bp, 1 predicted proteins | sample MGYA00376047_ERZ724514 | MGnify/ENA primary metagenome ERZ724514 (study PRJEB28724, sample SAMN07190883) | activated sludge metagenome | isolation source: activated sludge of sewage treatment plant in Hong Hong | place: Hong Kong | collected 2016-03-17 ...
TCACCGTGCTGCTCGAGAAGGGGGCGACCCTGAACGGGCGCCCGCCCCTCGCGCCCCACAAGCACGCGAGCACCATCGTGGGCTACATGCACGTCCGCAACGCGACGATAGCCATGCGGGCCGGGATCGCGCGGCTGGACGATCCCGAGCCCACCCCGGCGCCCACCCTGGGGCCGGCTAAGTCTGTTCGCCGCTGCTTAGAAGCGGTAGGAGAGCGGTGATGGCGAGCGAAGTTGCGGACGGCGCCGTCGCAGAAGGGCCCCGAGAGCTGTGCAACACCGCGCGGATCGACAAGCGCGCAGATGCACGCATCGTCCGAAGCGCGCTCGACGAAGTTCGATCGATTCAGACGCTTCTCGCCGACGTGTACAAGGATGCCGGCGATGGACGCACGCTGCTGCGGGAGCTTGTCCAGAACGCCGACGATGCCAAAGCCACCAGGCTGGTGTTCATCGTCCTTGAACGAGGTTGGCCCGGGGCCCAGAACAGCTTGCTTCGGGGACCTGCCCTGCTTGTAGCGAACGATGGTTCCTTCCCGGCGACGGACCGTGACGCCTTCCATCTTGCGCTCGGCGGATCCAAAGCCGACGACGCCGGGAAGGTGGGGAGGTTTGGGGTCGGGCTCAAGAGCGTGTTCCACATCTGCGAGGCGCTGGTCTACATCGGGGCCGAGGCTGGCGTCTTGCGCCCGGGCGCACTCAACCCGTGGGCCGGCACTGGTGAACGAGGCGCTGCAGACCCACTTCATCCGGACTGGGACGTGGTTTCCGACGAGGATCTTGAACAGCGCCTTCTCAATGTCGCTAGCCAGATCTTTGCGACTTTTGATAAGGGGCTTATTCAGTGGATTCCGCTTCGCCTCGCTGCTCATCGCGATCGAGCTCGTGACCGGCCGTATGGGTTGGGCGAGGTCTGTCCGATGCCGGAGCAACTTGCCTCCTGGTTCGGCCGCCGGGAATCCCTTGCGCTCTTGCTCGCGCAATGCGGACACCTTCGGTCGATCGAAGCCGACCAGGCGGCGAGCCCCGAGAGGTTGAGCGGACGCACGCCGCTGGCGCGCGTGTCTCGGCCCGTGGATACTGTCTGGGTGGGACGTCCTGTCGAGGACTCCGTTGTTCCGGATCGAGCGTTCGAGGGGCGAATCGAAGCGACCGGGCGCGGCTGGTCGATCACTGGCATCGAAACAGTGGGGTCCGACGTTCTTCGATCGCTGAAATCTGACGAGGCATGGCCAAAGGATCCCCACTGGCGAGAAGGCCGCTTCGAGTGGATTCCGCGGAAAGCGCTGGCTCACGCATCGATCACAATCTTGCGGCCGGAGGGTCTCGTGGAAAGCGTCGGAGTTCGCCTCCGATGGGCGGTGTTCCTGCCGCTCGATGATGATCCGGCTCCGCGCACGACGACGGTCGTCGAAGCGCTGGGATCTGCCTCCGGCGCCACCGCTTGGGACATCGTCCTGCATGGCTACTTCTGGCCGTCCCACGATCGGAGGTCTATCCCCGGCGTCACGGAGGACGATCCTGGAACCGGTGATAACGAGGTACGCGTCCGCTGGAACCGTGCGGTTCGAGATGAGTTGCTTCTGCCGTTGCTTCCCAGGGCCCTAGCGAAGGCTGTTGATGCTGTCTCGAATGACATTTCCCTGCAACTGCTGAAGGCGATCGCCTCGTCGCAAGCGATCGGCGGGAACCTCACGGCAGCCACTCGGAGGGATGTCCTGCTGCCCATAATCACGGAAGCTGGCGTTCGCTGGACGACATACCCAGCCGGATCGGAAGTCATACTCATCCCGGCCTGGAATTGCGCCCCGGTCGGCGTTCGGAAGCTGTTTGCCGCAAGACTGCGCGAATCCAGTAACTGGACTGTCGTCGATGCCGACTCTCCTAGGATCGGAGGGCACGTCGGCATGTGGCCAAATGACTTATTCGGACAGCTGCTCGGCTGCATCACCGTCGAGGACCTTCGTTCCTCAGCCGCGCTTCAGTGGCTCGACGCAGTGGTCCACCTTGTCGTCGGGCGCCAGGAAGCGGGTGGATATCGCGAGCGCGTCGTCGTTCTTGCGAACTGGCTGGCAAAGCGGATTGGCGAAGGAGCGTTCGCATCCGCCAAAGGTACCGACCGCGCTGAACTTCGTGCCCACTGGCGGCGAATACTAGCAGTATTCCCTTCAGAGTGGGTCGTTTACTCGCCGGTTGAGACCTATCAAGCCGTCACCGAGCTCGCTCAGACCGTCTTCGGAGAGGGCCTTCTGCCGGTCCCACTCGGTCGCGCGATCGCAGGCTCGCTGCGGCCAGAGTTATGGCGGATTGATTCCGCCCTACTCGAACTGAGTAAGCGGCTCTCGCAAGGAGAGGTTCCCTCTCAGCGAGCGCATCGCTCGCGGCTTCTACTCGCAGAGACGTTGCTCTCTGTCCGCGACTGGCCCCTCACCGAGGCCCTCAGTTGTCTTCCGCTGCTTCGAGCTCAGATGCTGCCGGATGAGAAGGACGAGGCATGGTCGGCTGTCCGGCTGCATCAAGAGATGAATCGCGCGCGGGTCTTCGGTCGATCGACAGTAGACGACGACGCGGAGTCTGCCGAAGTGGACGCGGCGTCCGACCCCAAGAGGGCTGTGACGGAGCTCGCCGAGGCCATCAACCAAAACACCTGGCTTGTAGACGAAGCGGTGGCCTCGGCTGCCGGTACGCCCCGACCAACACCAGTGGCACTCGCGGAAGCCGTTGTTCGGACAGACTCGATCCGGTCCGCAGCCCCTCAGCGACTGGGACTCGTTCGGCGCCTCGCTGACCACGCCTCGGACGCACAAGTTCGCCGCGCCCTGCGATCGTTGCTGACCGGACGAGTATGGGGACCTGACGACGAACACGAGCTGTTCTACGTGCGCAGCCATGATTCGAACAAGGAGGCGAATCGCCGGACCCTCGACATTTTGCTGCAGCTCCTGCACAGGTCATGGTGTGCGGTCGAGGCGGGACTCGTTGAGCCGTTGCCACACGGGCTCGTCGATGCTCTGCGCGTTAGTGCGATCGACTCCGGCCTTCTGCATCAGTTGCTTTCCGAGTGCCTCAAGACAGTACCACGCGCAGATTGGGATCGGCTCAAGCAGGCTGAGACTCTGCACCTTCTCCGAACCCTCTATGGAACGGAGGCAGACGATGGTGCGCGCTGGCGGGCGATGCCGCTCCACCGCGGAGTTGCAGGCGATCGCGGAGGTTTCGATGATCGGGCGCTGCGCGCAACCAGCAATTTGCGGCTGCCACCCGCCCTCGAGGACGAGATCCGGTTGCTACAGCCCGAACCGGAGGTCGCCAGTCTCTACCACGATGTTCCGCCCCTCGACGCTGAAGGCGCCCTTCGCGCCATGCTCGGCAGCAGTTGTCCCCACCGGTTTGCGGCGCAAATCATCCATTGGCTCAGAGATGCAGGGGGCGGTCGCGTAGTGTTGCCACGCGACCCAGATCTCCTTGTTTTCCTTCGGCAGACACCGTGGATCCCCCTCTGCGATCATGCATCGGGATTTGCCCCGGACGCCTTGATCGTCGTTCCACCACAGTTGGGAGCGAGCGTTGCGCCGCTCGCAGAATCCGGGGCCCTCGGAGATCATCGGCTTCCGGAAGATATCGCACCCGCGGTCTGGAGCGCCGCAGAAGGGGTCCTACACGAGATCCTCGGGCGTCCGAGCCATGCTCGCCAGGTACAGCGTCTGGCGAGCGCCCTGATCCCCATCAAAGTCGCGGACGTCGATAATGGGGCTTTTCTCGTCCTCCCGCGGCCTGACGCAATATCGGTTGCGCTAGTCGACGATGTAATGCACTCCGCCCTCGCGGGGTCGCATCGTGGTTGGGCTCTTGTGCACTGCGCCATGATCGTTGTTGGCGGGCAGCAGCCTCATGAGGCGATCCTCAAACTCGCGCAGTCTCTGTGCGGTCCGGTGCCGGTTGCACGCCAGATTGAGGCGCTCGCGGCGGTCGCCTCGACGCACCCGCCCAAAGATTCGCCATCTGGTCGAGTGTTCCGGAGTTTTCTTGAGTGTTTTGCCGCGACGAACACATTCTTTGAGTGCGTTCTCCCACGGCTCGAGTTACCGACGCAGGACGGCCAATGGCACCCTGCGAGCGACGTTGCGAGATCGGCCTCTGGTGTAGCGCGCCGCCACCGAGTCGCATCGGATCTCCGGCCAATCCTTCGTCTTGACAGCGACGACCTCGTTCATGTGGAGTCCACTGACGACGTCAGAATTGGTTCGAGTACCTCCGAGTCGTTGGCGACGTACTTTGAGCCGTGGGTTGACCGAGTTCCCCACGGTGCGCTGGGAGCGTTCCTCGCCATCCTTGGCAACGGAAAAGACAATGCCATCGTGCACCTGGCTGAGCAGTGGCTCGGTGACGACGTCAACGTCGAGGGTATGCGCCGGCATCTCAGCGCGACCGGTGACCGGGATCCGTGCGCGAGGATCAAGGTGTTCGTCTCCGGTCGCATCGCGTATGGACAACGCATCCAGGCGGTGAACATTCTTGGACGACGAGTCGAGATGGATTCTAGCGTCGACGACGACAGCATCTTCGCAACGGACCCCGTTCAGCGGTCATCTGCTCTCGGTGACTTCTGGGAAATTGACCTGCGCGATGTGGACGCAAGGCGCCGTACCACCCACGAGCTCGTCACCCGTCTGGGTTGCGCGGTCGAGTGGTGGGCTGTTCGTGTCCTGGGCCTCGACCGGCAACAGGTGCGCGCTTGGTGGTCGCGCTGGGGAATGGGTTCGCAAGCCCAGGTTGGCCCTGTGCAAGCGTCCATCCTCGCGCACCTCCCGCTCACGCTGCAACAGCTCGACGTGCAGGACAATAGGACGCTGCGGGATACGCTGAGGGAGGCACAGCGAGCCCAGCGAAGACGCGAACAGGCGACCGCGTCGCAGATCCGCGACGCGATGGATGTAGAGAGAGCGGCGCTCGACAAACTCGCGCTGCTCATTCGCGAGCACCCGGAGCACCAGCGATTTCTGTGGTTACGAGTCCAGGAACTCATGCGGCGCTTCGGCTATAGCGACGACAGCGTGCTGCTTGAGTTGGCGCAGAACGCGGACGACGCCCTGGCGCAGGCCGCCGAAATTGCGGGCGGCTCGCTCCCGTCAGCCGTGCGGCGTTTTGTTGTGCGCGTCCACGCCTGCGAAGCCGCGTGGACGATCGACGTCATCCACTACGGCCGCCCGGTCAACGAGACCGGCGGTGTCGCCTTCCACGCGGGGCGAGAGCGGCAGTGGGACCAGGACTTGTACTTCATGATGCTGCTGAACCTAAGCAGCAAGCCGGGCGAATTTCCCGGGAGAGCATCGGCGGCTTCAACCACAGGAAGGTTCGGCCTTGGATTCAAGTCTGTACACCTCGTTTCGGCCTCGCCCTCGGTGGTTTCGGGTTTTCTGGCGTTCTCGATCGCCGGAGCCCTGTTCCCGCTGGAACAGCCGGTTCCAAACGAGCCCGACCTTCAGCCGGTTGGAGGACGCCGAGTAACTCGTGTCCGGATGCCGCTTCGGAGCGACGTTGATCCTCACGAACTCATGGAGAGGATGTTTGGCCGATTCCTGTATACGCGCGCCCTACTACCCATGTTCGCGAGGCAACTCTGCGAGGTGGTGGTAGAGGGCGGGCCGTCGGCTGGCATCAGCTCATTCGATCCTCGGCCTATCGAGGGCGCCACTGGGTGGGCGATCGCCGCCAAGACGATCGAGATCGCTGGGCATGGGGAGTGGAGGCTTCTTCGGTTCCGCGTATCGGAAACGGCGGCGGGACCGACGTCGGGCACGCCAGCAATCGGCGTGGGCTTAAAAGACGGAATGCCCGCCGTGCTTCCGAGCGATCTACCATTCCTGTGGAATGTTGCTCCAACCAGTGAGGGATGGGCATGCGGGTACGCCGTAAATGGCCCATTCAAGCTGGATCCTGGCAGGACGCACGTTTCCCTGGGCGATGAGGCGACCTGTCGCGTTGTCGACCTGCTCGGGGGCGCCTTGGGCAAGGGCCTTATCGAACTGCACGACGCTCTCCTTGCGAGGGAGGGTGCAAGCGTTTGCGGTCTCCTGCCGGCGGGTGGCGTTCACGGATTTGTGAGTTCTCTCTGGAGGGTGCTCGCGTCCGGCATCGACACACCGGACGAACTGCGGCGGAAGTTCCTTCTTCGCCTCCATGGCCCCGAGCGAGGCTTGTCCATCTGGATGACTGCCCGCTCGGTCGTGCCGTCTGGACTTCCGGCGCCCTTCTCGGATCGCCTGCCCGCATTGAAGTCCGTTTTTCGAATCGAGATTGCCGAGGGCGTTTTCGACGATCCACGTGTCTGCAAAGCGTTCGCCCAAATCCCAGAGCTCGCGTCGGCGGCGCAGGAGCGCCCCGTCGTCTCGAGGAAGGTTGCAGAGCGCCTGCGGCCGCTACTGGCCCAGCCGCCCGGATCGCTCTTGCCACGCGATCTCCTCGAACAACTCGTTGAACGATGGGACCACGTCCTCACTCCTGAGCGCCTGCGCGCGCTGCGGCCTCTAGGTCCCGAGACCATCTGGAAGGTGACCGATGGTTCGATGTGGAATCTCAAGCTCGTCGCGCGCGCAGCCGACGGGACGCCTACTCCTCTACGCGAGCTGCTGCTGCCGCCAGATGTCGGCGTCGAGGATGCCAACACCGACGTTCAGGACGAGCTCTTGCGCGCCGGGTTCGCCCCGAGCGGCAGTGTGCTTCAGTCCGACTACATCTCCCAAGCCGACGACCTGAACATGTTTCTTCGCCTCCGTGCGCGGCATCAAGTCGACGCGCGGACCATGGCGTCTTGGTTCGGTGATCTGGCGGAGGAGCGACGGGACGCAGCCCTGCGGTACTTGCTGCGCGGAAAGCTGCAGCAAGAAGTCTTGCAGTGGCTGCGGGAAGAGCGGCCCGCCTGGCTGGAGGACTACGAGGACGTGCGCCAGGCCATCAATGCCCTCCAGGAGGATAGCTGGCGCTCGCAGGCGCTTCTTGGCGCGCTCTTTCCAGAGCGGTTCGAGGAGCCGTCGAAGAGCCTCGCTCCACTGCTTCCGGATTCCGCAAAACGGTCATTCTTCCACCAGCTCGAAGAATGGTGGAACGAGCCCAACGTTCGTCGCACCGTCATCGCCTCCTATGAGCAGACAGCATGGCCCGACTGGCTTCGCCACAATGGCCTCGCCGCCGGCCTCAAGTCCGGCTCCGTCGATTACTGGCTCGCGCTCCTCGTGCTAGGGGCTTCGCGTAGCCTGGGGCGCGCTGAAGCGGGCCACCACCGCACTTTCCTTGAGGCCGCCCACGGGGAGGGGTGGTGGGAGATCTTCAAACGCCCGAACGATGTCGCCGCGTGGATGGAGGTGCTTCGATCCTGGCAAGACCGGGCCGTGGCCAATCTGACCTACCCGCGATGGATGTCGCTCTTCCCCTCCATCTTCCAGCTCAGCAGGTATTTGGAAGAGTATCGCCGGCTACTCACCTCGGCCGCGCGGCGTCCCGCGGAGCTCTACCGAGTGAGGTGCCTTCTCGCGCCTCGCGTCGACGAAGCCCTGACCGGCGCGGGGCATCACTTTGACGCGCCTCCCGCACCGCTCAACATGGGGCTTCATTGGGTTCTTCGCGAGCTCGTTCGTCTGGGGCAGCTCGATGCCACCCACGTCTATCCCGACTGCTGGGTTCCCTCGGAGAGGATCTTCCGCTTCCTTGAGCCCTTGGGAATGAAGCCATTCGATGGCGCGAACTCAGAGAAGGCGCATGCAATCTTCCGGTTCCTTGTGGACGCGCTCGGGACCGATACCCCGCACCTTCATCACGCCTTTGACATCCCGTTGAGGCACATCGATTCCAGCGCAGACCTTCGGCGCGGGTTCGGGTTGGAGGGCTAGATGGCGCTGTTCGAAAAAGATGCGGTCGTCCAGCACGTTCGTTACGGTCGCGGCCGAGTGCGGATGGACGACGGAGCGAGTGTCGTCGTCCGTTTCGAGCATGGCGTCGAGGAATGTCTCTCGGCCGATCTCGAGCTCGTTGAGGGACTGGCCGAGCGCGTCGCCGCTGCGAAGTTCGATTCTGCCCTGAATGTCATCACGCGCGTTCTTGGGCAGTGCATTCTCTCGGTCAACGACTCGTGGGGCGTGTTCTCGCGGTCGCGGATCGCGCTGCTGCCCCACCAGCTTTGGGTCTGCAAACGTGTCCTCGAGAGCTGGCCAACGCGGTGGCTGGTGGCTGACGACGTGGGCCTAGGAAAGACCATCGAGGCGGGCCTCATTCTCACCCCGCTGCTCTCCTCGGGACGCGTCCGACGTCTTCTCATTCTGGCGCCGGCCAGCCTGGTCGAGCAGTGGCAGCTGCGGCTCCGAGAGATGTTCGACATCCGTGTCTCGATCTATGCTCCGACCGTCGACACCGACAATTCGGACTACTGGAACACGCACGACAAGATCGTAGCATCTGCGCACACGCTCCGACTCGATACTGGTGCGCGTTGGAATCGGCTGGTCACAGCGAGGCCGTGGGACCTTGTTCTGGTCGACGAGGCGCATCACATGAATGCAGACGAGGTCGGAGGTCGGACGCTATCGTTTCAACTTCTGGAGAAGCTTCAAGCGCAGGGGCGAATTCAATCGATGGTGCTGTTTACGGGGACGCCGCATCGCGGGAAAGATCACGGGTTTCTCTCGCTGCTCAAGCTCCTCAAGCCAGGAGATTTCAACCCACAGGAACCGCTCGAGGCGCAGGTTCACAAGCTCCGGACGGTCATGATCCGGAACAACAAGCAGCGCGTCACAAATATGAAGGGCGAGCCGTTGTTCACGGAGGTGCGACCGCAACGGGAAACGTACTCGTACTCGCCTGAGGAAGCGCGCTTCTACGTCAAGCTCACCGAGTTCATAGCGACGGGTAGGGCTTATGCAGCGGGTCTTGGCCGCCAGGAACGCCGAATAGCGATTCTCGTTCTCATTACGATGCAGAAGCTCGCGTCAAGTTCAGTAGCAGCGGTCCGGCGCGCTCTCGCACGACGGCTCGCACGGCTCCAGGACGCGAAGGCGAGGATCGAAGAGTCGAGCCCGGATGTGGCGCGGATGGACGAGTTGCTCGGCGACGATGATCCGGCAAACTTGGACGAGCTTGCGCGCCTTGAAGAGCGACTCGTCGAGAACCTCGGCACCGCTATCAACCTGAACCCGAACGAGATCCCCGCGCTGGAGGAGCTCCTTGCTGCGGCAGACGAGGTCGGCAAAGAAACCAAGATTGAGCGCATCCTCCAGGTCGTTGACGAGTCGTTCGCCGGCCGATCTGTGCTTTTCTTCACGGAGTATAAGGCGACGCAGGCGCTGCTCATGGGAGCGCTGCAAGTGCGGCACGGTGATGGATGTGTCACATTCATCAATGGAGATGGATTCGTCGAAGGGGTGAGGAACGCGAATGGTCGCACGTCGAATCACAAGGAAGACCGAAGGCGAGCGGCGGCGCGCTTCAACCGCGCCGAGGTTCGCTTCCTAGTCTCAACAGAGGCAGCCGGCGAGGGCATCGATCTCCAGGAAAGCTGCAGCGCGCTGATCCACGTCGACCTACCGTGGAACCCAATGCGGCTCCACCAGCGCGTGGGCCGCTTGAGCCGCTATGGTCAGACCGCGCCCGTGGACGTCGTCACGGTGCGAAACCCAGATACGGTCGAAAGCAGGATCTGGGAATGCCTCGACAAGAAGCTGGAGCGCATTACGCTGGCGTTCCAGGGCGCGATGGATGATCCGGAGGACATGCGTCAGCTCGTGATCGGCATGGAGTCGTCGCGCCTGTTCACACAGGTGTTTGCCGACGTCGACCCGCAGCTTCGTGGCCCGCGGCTTGACCAATGGTTCGACTCTCGAACATGTACATTCGGCGGAACGGGCGCGGTGGAGGCCGTTCGCGGTCTCGTGGGAAATGTCGCACGATTCGATTTCGGGGAAGTAGAGAATCAGATCCCGAAGGTAGACCTTCCGGACCTCGTTCCGTTCTTTAAGGCAGCGCTGGCGATCCTCGGCAAGCGCCCCACCCGGGTGGATAGCGTTCGGCTGAGCTTCAA
>ERZ724514.1561-NODE-1561-length-10062-cov-3.891276_pt1 | contig 10062 bp, 10 predicted proteins | sample MGYA00376047_ERZ724514 | MGnify/ENA primary metagenome ERZ724514 (study PRJEB28724, sample SAMN07190883) | activated sludge metagenome | isolation source: activated sludge of sewage treatment plant in Hong Hong | place: Hong Kong | collected 2016-03-17 ...
TCCGGGTGGGTGGGGACGATGCCCGCGATTTCCTGCATAACCAGTTCACCAGCGACATCAATCACCTCGGCCTCGAGAGTGTGCAGCATTCCGCCTGGTGCAGCGCCAAGGGCCGAATGGTTGCCAGCTTCATCGTCTGGCGCGAGGGCAACGAATACCTGCTCGCCCTCTCACGCGACCTCGTCGAACCGATTGCCAAGCGCCTTCAGATGTACGTGCTGCGCGCCAAGGTCAGCATCCAGGTTCCGGGCGACAGCCTGCTTCTGCTCGGTGTTGCCGGCCCGCAGGCGGGGGATGCCCTTGCGTCTGCATGCATTGCCGTTCCCGAACCCATGAAATCGGCGGCCTGCGCCGGTGGCAGCGTGTTGCGCGTCGATCCGCTACGCTTCCTGGTGGCCCTCGCGCCAGAGGCGGCAGGTTCCGCCTGGACAAAGCTCACGGCAAGTGCCCGCAAGGTCGGCGTACCGGTCTGGCAGTGGCTGGACATACAGGCCGCTCTGCCGGTGGTCACTGCCGCCACCCGCGAGCATTTCGTGCCACAAATGGCGAATTTCGACCGCATCGGTGGTGTCAGTTTTCACAAGGGCTGCTACCCGGGCCAGGAAATCGTGGCGCGGACCCAGTATCTCGGCAAGGTGAAGCGTCATCTCTATCGACTCCACGCCGAGGTGCCGCTCAGCGCGGGGGGCGAGCTCTACTCGGCGGCAGCGCCGGATCAGTCCTGCGGGATGATCATCGTCGGCGCCTTGTCGCCGACTGGCGGCTACGAGGCGCTGGCCGTGCTGATGGAGAGCGCTGCCGACGCCGGCGTGCATCTGGGAACACTGTCGGGCCCGTCGGTCAAGGCCGCCGCCGTCGCCGGCTGACGACCATCGGCGACTGCAAACGCCATGTGCCTTGTCCTGGTTGCGTGGCAGCAGCATCCGGATTACCCCCTCGTCGTCGCGGCCAACCGCGACGAATTCTTTGTACGCCCGACGGCTGCTGCTGCACCATGGCCTGATCACCCCGACATCCATGGGGGGCGGGACCTCGAGGCGGGCGGCACCTGGCTCGCTTATTCCTCTCGTGGCCGTTTCGCCGCTGTGACCAATGTGCGGGAACCCGGCAAACCGCCGGGCAAGCGCTCCCGCGGTGATCTGACGCGCGACTTTCTCGTGGGTGACGCGTCGGCCGAGGAATTTTCCCGACAGCTTCAGGGCGAGCGCCATGCCGGCTTCAACCTGCTGCTAGGCGACGGCAATGCCTTGTGCTACGTCAGCAATCGCTGCACGCCGGAAAGGATTTTGGCGCCGGGCATCTACGGTGTCTCGAACCACCTGCTCGATACCCCGTGGCCGAAGTTGTCGGCATCGAAGCAACGTTTCTCGGCGGCGCTAAAGACATTGCCGGACGAATCCGCGTTCTTTTCGCTGCTTGCGGATGATGAAATCGTTCCCGACGACGCACTGCCGGCGACGGGGGTGCCATTGCCTTGGGAGCGGTTGCTGTCGGCGGTGTTCGTGCGTTCACCTGATTACGGGACGCGCGCCTCGACCATCTTGCTGGTCGCAACTGACGGACGCGCCAGCCTCGTTGAGCGCAGTTTCGGCCCTGCCGGGTCCTGCGGAGAGTCGAGACTGACGGTCAGGCGGGAGCCGCACTGCTGATATCGCTGGAATCGCTGATCTCGACGACCGTTCCTGCCGGGACAAGATCGAACAGCTCGATGATATCGGCGTTGCGCATGCGGATGCAGCCGTGCGAGCCCGGCTGGCCGATTGCTGCGCTGTCCGGGCAGCCGTGGATGTAGATGTAGCGGCGCATGGTATCCACTTTGCCGAGCCGGTTGAATCCCGGCTCGCATCCGGAAAGCCAGAGAATCCGCGTCAGGATCCAGTCCCGCGCAGGGCCGGCTTGCGCCAGATCGACCGAATAGCGTTCTCCCGTCGGCCGTCGTCGGACGAATACCGTGTTTTCCGGCTGCCCGGCGCCGATCTTGGCGCGAATGACATGGCGGCCGCGCGGCGTGCAGTAGCTACCGCTTTTCTCTCCGGCACCATTGGTGGCCGTCGATACCGGCCATGTCCGCAACTCGTTGCCTTCATCGTCGAGCAGACGCAGCGCCTGGGCTGGAATGGAAATCTCGACCTTCATTGGGTCCGCGCTTTTCGTCGCGCTGCAAAGAACGCGCTCAGCATGTCGCCGCACTCGCCCGCCAGAATGCCGCCAAGCACTTCCGTGTGATGATTCAGACGATCGACGGCAAATAGGTCGACAACACTGCCGTGCACACCCGTTTTCGGATCACGGGCACCGTAAACGACGCGCGCGATGCGGGCGTGCAGGATCGCACCGGCACACATCGCACAGGGTTCAAGTGTCACATAAAGACTGCAGCCGGGAAGCCGGTAGTTGCCGAGATTGCGGGCCGCATCCCGCAAGGCCGCAATCTCGGCATGCGCCGTGGGATCGCTTTCACCGATGGGTGCATTGAAACCGCGCCCGACGATCTGCCCCTCGCGCACGACGATGGCGCCTACGGGAACTTCGCCCAGGCACTCTGCGGAGCGGGCGAGAGAAAGCGCCTCGCGCATGAAGAATTCGTCGTTCATAGCCGGATTGTATCAACTGCATCGCGGGACACTGCCAAAGCTTGCAGGAATATCCGATTGTCCTATACTGGCAGCAGTGTTGCGCCATGAAACACCGAACAAGGACGACACACGAAGAGGCACTGACCCGGAGGGAGTTCCATGCCGCATGACAAAGCCATCGACAAACCCGACACCGGTGACGTCGGGCACATTGCAGACGGCAGGATTCGCGGGCGGGTGCTGGTGGTCGATGACGAAAAGTCCATCTGCAGCTTTGTCTCGATGCTTCTGCAAAAGGCCGGTCACGAAACCCGCACTGCGAACAGCGGTCTTGAAGCTCTGGCCATTGCCGGTGAAGGCTGGCCCGATCTGATCGTGCTCGACCTTGTCATGGCCGGCATGGATGGATTCGAAACGGCGCGCCGCTTGAAGGCAAATCCGCAGACGGCCCACCTCCCGATCGTGATGGTGACTGTACTCGGTGACCGGGAGTCGCGTCTGCGCGGTCTCGAGATCGGGGCGGAAGACTTCCTGACCAAGCCGATCGACCCGGCGGAGCTGGTGATCCGGGTACGCAATCTCATCAGGCTCAAGGAGTACGGCGATTTCCTGAGCAACATGAATCAGCTGCTCGATCGGCAGGTAAGGCAGAAGACGGCTGAATTGCGTAACGCGCACATCGAAACCATCTTCTCCCTGGCCCGCGTGGTCGAACACAAGGATAGCGACGCCGCCAAGCACATCAACCGCATCGCGCTGCTGAGCAAGACGATGGCAGAACTTCTAGGTATGGCGCCCGGTTACGCGGAGTCGATTTTCTATGCGAGCGCAATGCATGATATCGGCAATATCATGGTGTCTTCGGACATCCTTCTGAAACCGGGGCAACTGACAGCACCGGAGTGGAATCTGGTGCATCAACATCCCCGGCATGGGGCCGATATCCTCCAGTTGAGCGAAGGCTCTCCATTCCTCGCCATGGGAGCCGAAATCGCCGCTACCCATCACGAATGCTGGGATGGCAGCGGCTACCCAAACCATATGGCGGGCGAGCGGATTCCATTGTCGGGAAGAATCGTGCTGCTCTGCGACCGCTACGATGCCATTCGCAGCAAACGACCGTACAAGGCGGCCAGAACGCATGAAGAAGCGCTGCGTGCCATTCTGGAAGGCGACGAGCGCTCGCAGCCCTCACAGTACGATCCTGACATTCTTTCGGTATTTCGCCGCTACAACGGCCACTTCGAAGAAGCCTACGAAGTGGATTCCACGCTGCATTAGGACGTTAAGTGAGTGCCCTGCTGGTTCTGGCAATCGTTGCAACCGTAGTTGCTCTCGTTTTGCTGGCGCTGACCTTTCGCACACGCCGGCAGATAGAGGAGGCGAAGCGATCGATCGAGGAGCGCGAGAGACGTTATCGCAGCCTGTTCGAATCCTCATTTTCGGGCATTGCGCTCGTTTCGGAGGCAGGGCATCTGGTCGAATGGAATGCCAGGTTGCCGGCCCTGCTTGGGTTGACGCCCCCGGGTGGCGGCGGAAACAACGACGAGCCTCTCGTTCGCGGATGGAACTGGCAACCGCAGGCACTCGAACTGGCGGGTCTTGCCCGGCATCATCCGCCGGGTGAGGCACACGAGACCAGCCTGATCGGTGCCGATGGCGAACGGCGCACGCTCGCACTGCGGCATTGGCCGATGGCGCTGGCGGACGATTCCGGCACGGATTCGGGCAGCTACTGGCTGCTGGTGAACGACGTCACGCAGCGTGAGGAGACGCGTACCCTGCTACGTCTTGCGCGGCAGACCTATCAGAGCATCTCGGAGGCGATCCTGATTACCGATGTCACGACGCGAATAATCGACGTGAACCCGGCATTCGAGTGTATTACCGGCTTCTCCCGGGATGAGGCATTGGGCATGCGGGCATCGCTCCTGCGCTCGGACCATCACGAACAAGTATTTTTCGACGCGATCTGGAAGCAACTTGCCGACACCGGCTGCTGGCGGGGCGAAATCTGGAATCGCTGTCGCGATGGGCGCGTGCTGCCCTGCTGGATGCATATCGACGCGATTCGCGACCCGTCCAGCAACAATGTCACTCACTACGTTGGCGTGTTTTCGGATATCAGCGAACGCAAGCTGATCGAGGAACGGATCAGCTTCCTCGCACATCACGATTCGCTGACCGGACTGGCTAATCGCTTCTCGCTCGAGGCCGTACTACCGCAGTCGATTGCCCTCGCCCGTCGCCAGGGGTCAAAGGTTGCGGTGCTCTTCGTCGACCTTGATCGCTTCAAGGAGGTGAATGACACCTTCGGCCACGCGACGGGGGATGAGGTCCTGATCGAAACCGGTCGCAGGCTCTCGCGCGCGATACGCGACTCGGATTTTCTGGCGCGGATCGGTGGCGACGAGTTCGTCGTACTGCTGAATGAAATCAATAGCGTCGATGATGCTGCACTGGTGGCCTCTACCATACGTGAGGCACTGCATGGCCCGATTCACACCGGCAGCAGCAGTCTGGTCGTAACGCCCAGCATTGGCATCAGCCTCTTCCCCGAGGACGGAGAAGAGGCTGACTCGCTTCTGGCGCATGCAGATGCAGCGATGTACCGCGTCAAGACCGACGGACGAGACAACCTGCGTTTCTATAGCGCCCGGGAAAATCCCTGATCAGCGATCGGTCCAGGTGCGACGGGGTTGGCCGCTCGCGCGCGGTGCCCCCTTCGAGAACGGCTTGTCGAAACGATTGGCGCTGCTCTTGCGCCCGTCGCCACGTGCATCGCCTTGTGGCTTGCCATTGCGGGGTTGGTAGTCGGCGCGGTTGCCGAAGTTGTCAGGACGGGTGTCCGGACGCTCGGTACGGTTGCCGAAGTTGTCAGGACGGGTGTCCGGACGCTCCGTGCGATTGCCGCGCGGGCCGTCAAAGTGTCCATGCCCACGCTCCGTCGGGGCAGCCGGCTTTCCGAATCGCTTCTCGCCATCGCGGTTATACCCGTCTTCGCGACGTTGTCCCTGGCCCTGCCCATCCCGAGCGTAGCCACCCTTGTTGAAACCCTTGCCCTGCCCCGGCTTCCAGCCTGCAGGTTTCGGTTTCCTCGGCGCAGGCGTGCGCTTCGGTTCGTGACCGGGAACTACATCAACCGGTATGGCCTGCTTGGTGAAGCGCTCGATGCGCTTCACGTGGATGCCCTCTGCGTGATGCACCAGCGAGACGGCAACCCCGTTGCGACCGGCACGACCGGTGCGGCCGATTCGGTGGACGTAGTCCTCGGGGAACTTCGGCAGATCGTAGTTGAAGACGTGCGTGATCCCGGGCACGTCGATGCCGCGGGCGGCAACGTCGGTCGCAACGAGGATGCGCAGCTGCCCGTGGCGCAGTGCGTTAAGCGTGCGGTTGCGGGCGCCCTGATGCATGTCGCCGTGCAGCGGAGCGGCCGCAAAGCCGGCAACATTCAACTGCTCGGCGATCTCGTCGGCATCGCGCTTGGTGGCGGTGAAAATCACTGCCTGATGCAGGGCAGCGTCGCGCAGCAGATGATCGAGCAGGCGGTTCTTGTGCGACTGGTCATCGACGAAGTGCACCTTCTGCTCGATGTTCTCGTGCTTCGTCTGCGACGAGGCGATGCGGATGATCTGCGGTTCGCGCGTGATGCGCTCGGCCATGCGACCGACGTCGCCTTCGAGCGTTGCCGAGAACAGCATGGTCTGGCGCTCGGCCGGTGTCGCGGCGATGATGGTCTCGATGTCGTCGATGAAGCCCATGTCGAGCATGCGGTCGGCTTCGTCGAGGACGAGGATCTGCAGTTGCGAGAAATCGATCTTGCCCGAATTCATATGGTCGATCAGACGCCCCGGCGTGGCGACGAGAATCTCGGGATTGCGCGCCAGCAACTGCATCTGCTTCGGATAGGGCATGCCGCCGAGAATGGAAACTGCCTTCATGCGGCGCAGGTTGGCACCGTATTTTTCGGTGGCAGTGGTGACCTGCAGGGCCAGTTCACGGGTCGGGGTCAGGACCAGCATCTTCGGCTGGGCCGGTGCGTAGCGCGGCCGCTCACCACGGGAACGTGCCGACTGGCGCTCCTGGTTCGGGGTCTTCAAGGCGGGCTGCGGGTTATCCTGGGCAGCAACGGCCAGCTTGTGCATCGACGGCAGCATGAAGGCGGCCGTCTTGCCCGAGCCGGTCTGCGACGAGACCAGCAGGTCGCGGCCTTCGATGGCAGCGGGAATGGCTTGCGCCTGGACCGGAGTCGGTTCGGTATAGCCCGAATCGGCGAGCGCTTTCAGGATGGCCGGGTGCAGGCCGATTTCTTCAAAAGTCATCAGTTTCTTTCGTAAAAATGGTCGCGCGCGTCATTCCGCAGTGCGGACGACACGGACGCAGAAAGTGCAGCGCCAACCTACGAAATTGCTTGAAAACTCAGAGAGATCGAGATTTCGGCACGAAAGCTTTGTGCCGGTGCGGCGCTCCGCTCATGTGTATCTCGGCGGTGCCAGGGGGCAGTGGGGCTTTGTCGTTGTAGTAGTTCAGGTTCGCGATGCGCGCTTTGTGATTGCGATTGCTGCAATGCACAAGGCGCGCATTCTACGGAGTGATGCGGAGAATGTCCAGCATTAAATCCTTGGGGAATCAATCCCGACTCATTCCCACTCGATTGTGCACGAGATTTTCATCCAGTTGATCTACAAAGGATAAACGATTTTCGGATGAAAAATCACCATCAGATTTACCATCAAAATGTTGTTGCTTATCGAGTCCAGCAGTTGCCAGACACTGCCAAAAAAATAATTTTTTGACGAATTTGCACTCAATTTTCAGAGCATGCAATTTGGATGATGGTATACGCTGCCTGAAACACTTGCAGGCACTGCATAGGCAGCATTTTACGAGTGACTAAGTCAGACATTCGTGGATATCCTTGGTCATCAGATACAAGTGATACGGGTCGAGCGGCGACGGTACAAATCCGAAGTGCTGATAGAACTCTATGGCCTGTTCGTCCTTGGCGTGGACAACAAGGGCTCGCGCGGCAATGATCGACTGTGCTTGAAGAAAGCGCTTCAGCGCATCCTTGAGCAGCCCTGCCCCGATGCCAGTCACCTGCTCTGTCCGATCCACGGCCAACCTGGCCAATAGGGTAAGCGGGATCGGGTGCTGGGCCAGTCCTTTGGCGATTCGTGCAGGAACGGTTTCGTATTCCGCCGAGGCAGCGGCCAGCGAGTAATACCCAATGACTCGGGTTTCGCCGCGCATTGCAACGTAAGTTCGCGCGCTTTGGTTGCGCTGGTTCAGGAGTGCGTAGCGCTGTAGAAAACGGTTCAGTGCTTCGTTGCCGCAGTCGAATCCCGATACGTCGTGGACCTCCGTCAGGAGTTCTGGCCCCCGTAGCGGTAATTTCATTTAGCCTCGAAGACGCTCGGTTTCTTGAGCAGTTCCCTTAGACGCGGGATCAATTTGGCCGGTTGATCAAGGGCGGCATAGAAGGCGTTCATCTGCTCTTCAGGTAAGACAAAGCGAGTCTGCGAGGCCAGAGTCTCGTCGGCCACGGTACGCACTGCACGAAGAACAAATTCGCTGACGTTCTGGTGCGACAGGATGGCCGCCTGACGAATTCGGTCCTTCTCAGCCGATGCGAGACGGATTTCGATGCGTTCTTCCTTGACGGTGGCGCCCATGGTGTCACTCCTTGCGTTGTCCGTACAGTATACGGGTTACATTGAGCTTTGCAAGAGTGAAAATCAGCCCTGCCGAAATCAACGTCCTCGGCTCATGAAAGGCTGCGACTTTGACATTCACATGTTTTACTGAAAACAATCCACAAGTTTTTTTCACATATCCCTGCCCGGCAAGACGGGTTTGATGAGTCGAGTTGTACCTTCTTCCTGGCAATCCAAGGCCTGCAGGTCAGCCACTGCGGCCATTGGGCCTGTATCCGGACTCGGGCGGCAGTCCACCGATTGATCGAAATGCGGGTTGAATGGCAGCTTCTCCATACGATGAACGCGAACTTCGTGCCCAATCCTGACCTTCGACTTCTAGACGTAGCTACGGCAGCTCCCAAAGTGCTACTGACGTTCAGAGAGTTTGCTGAATGCGAACTCCTCGGCCAATGCCGCCGTTGAGGGAGGCAAGGTTGTAGGGCCGGTGTCGCGCAGGTTGCTGTCGTTGGCAGCAGGGAGTGCCTGAACGTCAGCTTCTCGATCCATCGAACTCACACACTTGACCCTCAAAGGACCTTCGAATTTCCGATGAGGCAACGACAGTTTACTGATTTCAGCGGACCCTTACAGGTTCTATTCAACTCTCACCGAGGTGAATTGATGTTCGGAATTCCAGATACGATGCTTTGTCTCCGATGCGACGTCAGAATGCCTACTAGACCCGAGGCGATTCACTGCAATTCAGCGCTTCTCTGTACTTCCTTGGCGAGGTGTTGAACCAGCGTTTGAATGCCCGCGAAAAGTTGCTTTGACCGTTGAATCCCAGGAGACAGGAAATGTCGATCAGTTCCAGATGGCACTGATTCAGATATTTGACCGACAACTCGCGCCGCACATCGTCGAGAATCTCGCTGAACGATGTCCCCTCGGCCACCAGGTGGCGTTGCAGCGTGCGTTCGCTCATGTGCAAGGCATGGGCGATTTTGGCGCGCTGCGGCTCGCCCTCGGGCAGCGTGTGGACGATGCGCTCCCGTATCAGGTTGGCCGTGGAATTGCCTTTCAGCCGTCCCATGCATTCGTTCAGATAACTGTCGTGCAGGCTGACCAGTTCGGAATTGAAGGTCGGCACCGGGCGCAAGGCCTGTTCCATGCTGAACAGTAAACAATAGTGCTCCGCCTGGAAATCAACCTCGCAGGCGAAGGCTTTTTCATAGGGCTTGAGATTGGCCGGCCTTGGCTGTCCGAGCTCGACCACCACCGGGTCCAGATCGCTATTCATCACCCAGCGAAAGAATTCGAGCAGGCATAGCATGTCGAATTCGTAGCGCTGGCGTGGAATGGGCTGCGTGCCGCCGTGGAGGTGGAAATACAGCGCTATGCGATCGCCACGAATCTCGATGCAAGATTCGGCTGCCGAGCTGACCACGCTGAGATAGCGCGAAAAACGTTCCAGTCCGGATATCAGGGAGGGCGAAGAGAGCATCGCGTAGCCCAATGCGTCGAAGCTCGGCAAGGGGCGCTTCGGCTTCAGTTTCAGGGCGATGCCCGGATCTCCGGAGACCTCGACCGCAAGCTCCCACAGCCGGCTGACGGCTTCGGTCGGCACGCGGACGTTGAAGTCGGTCGAATTCGGAATGTAGATTCCGCTATCGGAAAACAGCTTGTTGGCATTGACGCCGTTGGCATCGAACAAGTCCCGCAGGACGCGCATCCAGACCGACGACGTTGTATGCTTTATCACCTGCTATCCCCCGGAAACCAACGGCTGCTAAACATAGCGTCTTAAATAATGCCGCATAATCTACGCAGCACCGAATTGGGTT
>ERZ724514.1573-NODE-1573-length-10020-cov-9.803813_pt1 | contig 10020 bp, 9 predicted proteins | sample MGYA00376047_ERZ724514 | MGnify/ENA primary metagenome ERZ724514 (study PRJEB28724, sample SAMN07190883) | activated sludge metagenome | isolation source: activated sludge of sewage treatment plant in Hong Hong | place: Hong Kong | collected 2016-03-17 ...
CAATGATCGCGGCGGTAACGCGGACGTTGCAGACCGGTTACGTCTATCACTACGCCTTCACCATGATCATCGGTGTCTTTGTCCTGATGACCCTTTGGCTCAACCGCGCCTAAATACATGAAAACAGAGGCTCGCATTAGCGTGAACCGTTCGCAGAAAAGCAAGGAATAACATGTCGACTTACCCGCTGCTATCTCTCGCCATCTGGATTCCGATCATTGCCGGTCTGGTGGTGCTCGCCACCGGATCTGACCGCAATGCCCCGCTGGCGCGGATGCTTGCCCTGTTTGGCGCGATCGCCGGCTTCCTGGTGACCATCCCGCTGTGGACGGGGTTCGATGTTGCCTACGGCGGCATGCAGTTCCTCGAGGTGAAGACCTGGATTCCGCGCTTCAACGTCAACTACCACCTCGGTGTTGACGGTATCTCGATGCTTTTGGTCATTCTGAACGCCTTCATCACCGTCATCGTCGTCGCTGCCGGCTGGGAAGTGATCAAGGAGAAGGTAGCTCAATACAACGCCGCCTTCCTGATCATGTCAGGCCTGATGAACGGCATTTTCACCTCGCTCGACGGCGTGCTTTTCTACGTCTTCTTCGAAGCCTCGCTGATTCCACTGTACCTGATCATCGGCGTCTGGGGCGGCCCGAACCGCGTCTATGCGGCGTTCAAGTTCTTCCTCTACACGCTCTTCGGTTCGCTGCTGTTCCTGCTGGCGCTGATTTACCTGTTCATCCAGTCCAACGGCAGCTTCTCGATCCTCGAATGGCACCAGTTGCCGCTCGCGCTCGGTGCGCAGATCTGGCTGTTCCTGGCTTTCCTGATCGCGTTCGCGGTCAAGGTGCCGATGTGGCCGGTCCATACCTGGTTGCCGGATGCCCACGTCGAGGCGCCGACCGGCGGCTCCATCGTGCTGGCGGCCATTGCCCTGAAGCTCGGCGCGTACGGCTTTCTGCGTTTCTCGCTGCCGATCGCTCCCGATGCTTCACATGAACTGTCCGGCCTCGTGGTTGCCTTGTCGCTGATCGCCGTGGTGTATATCGGCTTTGTGGCGCTGGTTCAGGCCGATATGAAGAAACTGGTGGCCTACTCGTCAATCGCCCACATGGGCTTCGTGACGCTGGGCTTCTTCATGTTCAGCGCCATGGGCATCGAAGGCGCGCTGGTGCAGATGGTGTCGCATGGCTTCGTCTCCGGCGCCATGTTCTTCTGTATCGGCGTCATGTACGACCGCGTGCACAGCCGGCAGATCGCCGATTATGGTGGCGTCGTCAACACCATGCCCAAGTTCGCCGCGCTGTTCATGCTGTTTTCGATGGCCAATGCCGGCCTCCCGGCCACTTCGGGATTCGTCGGCGAATTCATGGTCATCCTCGGCGCCGTCAAGTTCAACTTCTGGGTGGCGTTCGCCGCCGCCAGTTCGATGGTCATCGGTGCCGCCTATACCCTCTGGATGTACAAGCGGGTGATCTTCGGCGACGTCGCCAATCATCACGTGGCCGAACTGACCGACATCAACAAGCGCGAGTTCGCCATCCTCGGCGCGCTGGCCCTCTGTACCCTGTGGATGGGCGTGTACCCGCAGCCCTTCACCGAAGTCATGCACGCGTCGGTCAATGACCTGCTGCGTCACGTTGCCATCAGCAAGATTCAATAACCGGTAGCCGACATGTTCGACAATTTCCTTGTCCCCGATCTCCTGCCCGCCGCCCCGGAACTCTTCCTGGCGTTCATGGCGATGGTCATCCTCCTTGTCGATCTGACGGTCAAGGACAACCGGCGCACGTTTACCTTCGTACTCGCCCAGCTTACCCTCCTCGGGTGTGCCGCGATCCAGTTGTTCACCAGTACCGGGGATGTAGTTTACACGTTCAGCAACATGTTCGTCGATGACCTGATGGCGGACCTCCTGAAACTGTTCCTTTACATGACGGTGATCGTGGTGCTGTTCTACTCGCGCGCCTACGTGCTCGACCGCGACGTGATGAACAAGGGCGAATACTACGTGCTGGCGTTATTTGCGACGCTCGGCATGATGGTGATGATCTCCGCCAATCATTTCGTGACGATCTATCTCGGCCTTGAACTTCTTTCGCTCTCGCTGTACGCCATGGTCGCCATGAACCGCGACTCGGTGGTCTCGACCGAAGCCGCGATGAAGTACTTCGTCCTCGGCGCGCTGGCTTCCGGCCTGCTGCTCTACGGCATGTCGATGATTTACGGCGCGACCGGGACCCTAGAAATCACCGGTATCGCCGAGCGCCTCTACGGCGGTGGTGTCAACACGGGCGTCCTGGCGTTCGGCTTGGTCTTCCTGGTTTCCGGTCTCGCTTTCAAGCTGGGTGTCGTTCCGTTCCACATGTGGATCCCCGACGTCTACCATGGCGCCCCGACCTCTGTCACCCTGTTCATCGGTTCCGCGCCGAAGCTGGCGGCCTTCGCGATCGTCATGCGCCTGCTGGTCAATGGCCTGATCACCATGGCTCAGGACTGGCAGGCGATGCTGGTCATCCTCTCGGTGCTGTCGATGGCGATCGGCAATCTTGCCGCCATCGCCCAGACCAACCTCAAGCGCATGCTGGCGTATTCGGCCATCTCGCACATGGGCTTCATGCTGCTCGGCGTTGTCACCGGGGTCGTTGGCGGTGACGCCCGCTATGCGCTCAATGCCTACAGTTCGGCGATGTTCTATGTACTGGCCTACGTGGTCATGACGACCGGCACCTTCGGCATGATCCTGCTGATGGCACGCGCTGGTTTCGAAGCCGAGGACCTCGACGACTACAAGGGCCTCAACAAGCGCAGTCCGTGGTTTGCCGGCATCATGCTGATGATGATGTTTTCGATGGCTGGCATCCCGTTTTTCGTCGGTTTCTTCGCCAAGTTCTCGGTTCTCCAGGCGGTTGTCGCCGCCGGCTATATTTGGCTGGCCGTCGTCGCGGTCCTCTTTTCGCTGATCGGCGCCTTCTACTACCTGCGCGTCGTCAAGATGATGTACTTCGACCCGCCGGCCGATGCTTCGCCACTGACCGCCGGCATGGACATGCGCATCCTGATCTCCGCCAACGGTCTCGCCGTCGCGCTGCTCGGCATTTTCCCGCAGATGCTCATGTCGCTCTGCGCCTATGCCCTGCTGCGCTCGCTCTGATCGTTCCGGCGACGTACGGCAAGCGCCCCGAAATCCGGGGCGTTTTCATTTCCGGAACCTGAAATGAGTCACGATACCCACCTCGTCGAATCCGAGATATCCAGTGAGAACGTGTTCAAGGGCGTTCTGCTCGACGTGCGCAAGGACATGGTGCGGCTGCCCAACGGCAAGCAGACCGTGCGCGAGTACATCGTTCATCCCGGCGCAGTCGTCGTTCTCGCCTTTCTCGACAACGGCAAGCTGTTGTTCGAAAGGCAGTTCCGCTACCCCTTGCGCCGCGTATTCCTTGAATTGCCGGCAGGCAAGATCGACCCGGGCGAGGCCATTCTCGACACCGCGCGCCGCGAACTGCTGGAAGAAACCGGTCATGTCGCGAGCGACTGGGAGTACGTCGGCGTCATGCATCCCTGCATCGGCTACTCGGACGAGCGGATCGAGATCTTTGCCGCGCGCGAACTGCATCGCGCCGCGGAAAAACAGCTCGACCACAACGAATTTCTTGAAGTGCTCGAACTGACGCCGGCAGAGGCCAGGGCCGCCGTCTGGGATGGCCGGATCACCGATGCCAAGACGATCACCGCGCTGTTCTGGCTCGACAAGCCCTGAGCGAAATGTGCCATTTGCGGTGGTCGACCGCGGCAAACGAGGACAATTGATTCTGGCGTCGAGGCGAGGGCTCCTGACCGACCCCGAAGGCCGTTTGGAGCAAGCGCGCACGGAACGAAGGAGAAAGGGTTGGGGAGATGGTGGCAGACGTGGCACACTGATGCCTTGTCCCGCCCGAGCACGCAGGGCCTCAACGGAAAGTGCCGAGCAGAACGACCGCGAGATCGACGATCGTAGGCAATCATGACAGTCCGCAACCTCGAATTTCTCTTTCACCCCGCCTCGGTGGCGGTAGTTGCCGAACCCGACGAACCGAGCCGCTACGCCGAGGTCGTCCTGGCCAATCTCGCGGCTGGCGGACTCAACGGTCCGGTCGTGTCGGTCGGCGCAAGGAAGCGCTCGCTGTTCCACATGGGCGACGATGTACGCGTTGGCGAACTGGATGTGGTGCCCGATCTGGCGATTATCTGTGCTTCACTGGACCGGGTGCCGTCGATCATCTCGCAACTCGGCGCCCGTGGGACGCGCGCGGTGATCGTCGGGCCGTGGATGTGGCACAAGATCGACAGCGGCGCGATCGCGAAGGCGCGCCAGGCCATTCTCGAAGCGGCCCGACCGCATTTGATGCGTGTTCTCGGGCCGGGAAGTGGCGGTCTCGTCGTGCCCGCCATAGGGCTTAACGCCAGCGCCGCCCCCGTTGCGATCTCGCCGGGCAAGATTGCCCTGGTTGCACAGTCGACGGCGGTGACGGCAGCCGTCCTCGATCGCGCCGCCAGCAAGGGAATCGGCTTCTCGACGGTGCTTCACCTCGGTGCCGGCCTCGATGTCGATCTGGCCGACGTGCTCGACTGGCTGGCTGCCGATCCCGACACCAAATCAATCCTGGTGCAGTTCGACGAAGTTTCGGGCGGGCGCAAGTTCATGTCGGCGGCGCGTGCCGCTGCGCGCAGCAAGCCCGTGGTCACCTTCCGTGGCGGCGCGGTGCAAGGCAGGCCTCAGGGGGGTGGGCCATTCACCGCCGCCGACGTTTACGAAGCGGCCCTTAGTCGTGCCGGTTGGGTGCGCATCGATACGCTCGGGGATGTGTTCGAGGCCATCGAAGGGATGGCACGGGTGCGTCCGTTGCGCGGCGAGAGTCTGACCATCCTCGCCAACGGCCACGGCCTCGGACGGATTGCCGGCGACACCCTGCTGCGTTCTGGCGGGCAATTGGGCAAGCTGACGGCGGCCACCGTCAAGCATCTCGAGGAACTGCTGCAGACACGCTCCGCGCTCTCCAATCCGCTGGCACTGCCGTTGGACGTCACGGCGACGAACTGGGGAGCGGCGGTGACGGCCGTGCTCGCCGACAGTGCCACGGAAAACGTCCTGACCGTCTGTTCGCCGTCGCCGTTTGCGCAAAGCGCCGAGGTTGCCGCGGCAATCTGCGAAGTATCCCGGGAAACCGCGTGCAACGTCTTCACCTGCTGGGTCGGCGGCATGGCGATGCTGGAGGCGCAAAGGATTGCCGCGGCGCAAGGCGTGTTGAGCCATGAGTCGCCGGAAAAGGCGATCGCGGTCTTTCTCGGAGCCGTTAGTTACGAGCGCAATCGCGAGTTGCTGATGCAGATGCCGCCGTCGCTCGCCGAGGGCTTCGCGCCCGAAGCAGAGGCAGCCCGCAGCGCGGTCGGCGAAGCGATTGCTGCCGGGGCACGGACGCTGCCGGCACGGCAGGCAAGACGCGTGTTACAGGCCTACGGACTGGCCGTTGGCGAGTATCCGTTGGCGGGCAGCATCGCCAAGGCGATCGCCACCGCCGATGAAACCGGCTATCCGGTCGATCTCTTTCTCGTCCTTGCCAATGGGGCGGAGCTTGCAGAGCGCGTGTCAGGACTTCGTTCACCCGCCGAGATCGGCATCGCGGCGCGCGGCCTGCGCAGCCGTGCGCGGACACGACACCCCGGCGACCGCGTCAGCGGTTACCGGCTGCGCCCGAGCGCCGCCCGCAGCGGCGCCCCCGCATTGCGTCTGGGTGTTGCCGACGATCCGGTGTTCGGGCCGGTGATCTTCCTTGGTCCGGCATCGGGCACCGGCGTTCGCGAAGAACACCCGGTCGTCGCGCTGCCGCCTCTCAATCCGGTGCTGGCCGGGGATATGGTGGTACGCAGCAGCTTTGCCGATGGTCTCCCGGAAGACGATCGGCTGGCGGTGCAGGCGACCGCGAGCAATGCCCTGGTTCGTCTGTCGCAACTGCTTACCGATATCGATGAAGTGGCTGGCGTGGAACTCGATCCGGTGCACGTCGAGGCGTCGGGGGTTATCGTGATGGGGGCGCGCATCAGCATCGAGCAGCGGGAACGCAGGCACGGCTTCCGCCGCTTCGCGATCCGCCCCTACCCGAAGGAACTGGAGCAGCAAGTCGATTGGGAAGGTCGCAAGCTGCTGATCCGCCCGATTCGTCCCGAGGATGAGCCCCTGCTTGGCGAACTGCTCAATTCCCTGACTCCCGAGGATTCGCGCATGCGCTTTTTCGACTCGACCAGGAGCCTGCCGCGGACCCGCCTCGCCCGCTTCTCCCAGATCGACTACGATCGCGAGATGGCGCTGGTCGCCATCGAGCGCGGAAACGAAGGCACCGAGCATGCGTTGGGCGAGGTTCGGGCGGTTGCCGATCCCGACAGCAGGTTCGCGGACTTCGCGATCGTCGTCGCCTCGGAAATCAAGGGCAGGGGACTCGGGCAACTGCTGCTGCAGAGCCTGGTCAGCTATTGCCGCAGACGCGGCATCGGTGAACTGCGGGGCGAAACACTGGACGGCAACCTGCGCATGCAGCGTCTCGCACGGCGCCTCGGCTTCACGATGACGACCGGAGCTGACCGCGGCACGATGGACCTTCGCCTTGCGCTGAACCCGCATGGCAAGGCGTGACGGATTCCCGCGAAAAGTCCGACGGGAAGGTTCGATCCTCGTCCATGTGTGGTCAGCGCTGGCGGTGCAGGATGAAAACAGCCAGGTCCGGCGGTCGACCGCAACCGGTAGCCGAAATCAGTTATCTGAAACTGACGCTGGCAGGGGCAGGGGCAAACTGTCCAGCCGCATCGCGGCAAACGCACGGGAACACCGCCGGGGGGTCCACGGCTGGTTCACCGCTTGCCCAGCGCCTTCTTCCAGTCGCGAAACACGTCGATGTCGAAGCCGTCCGGGTAGAACAGGTAACCCGGCTTGTGGCCCCTGGTATCCGTCACGCCATACTGCCAGATGATTTCCTTGGTCTTGCGGTCAATCACCATGACGCGGTCACGCAGGTCGTCCACCACAAAAATGTCGCCGGTATCGGGCAGTTCACGGTAAGCGGCCAGCCGTACCACGCCACCAGCGCGGCGGTTTATTAACACGGCCCGTAAATACCCTGTGCTGCATAAGCTGCAGGCGGATGGCGGAAGTAGGCTTTGACCCTCTCCGGCATGGTTGCGAGTTGCCTCATGAAGGTGGTCGCTGTTTCCAGCCAGGTCTTCTTGTCATGGCTGACCGCTCCCGTGCGCAGGGCCGTCTTGAAGTGACGATTCGGGTATTCGTCCGGGTTGGACTCAGGCGCATAGGGTGGCAGGAACACCGTAAGCGCTCTTTTGACGACATTTAGCCGGCGGCGTGTGGAACGGTGAAACTTGTGCCCACGAGAAAGTGAGTGGGCACGAAATGGTGAGGGACGAAGAACTGGCAAGGCGGTTGGTGGTGAGGCGTGGAGCGAGCGGGAACTGTACCTATGACGAAGGCGCGAAGCGCGAACTGATCGCGCTATGTCACAGTGGCACGGTTTCGGTGGCCAAGGTGGCACTGACGTACGGCATCAACCCAAACCTGCTGCACAACTGGATCGCCCTGAATCGCAAGGAAGGCTGTGGCAGATTGCCTGCACCGGTGCGAGAGACTTCGACCTGCGCGCCGTCACCGTTCATTCCGGTCATTACGTCGCCGCTGCCCCCGGCACCGGAGCCACGGGAGTTGCGGCTGGACATTACGCTGGACAACGGTACCCAGGCCGACCTGCGCGGCCTGAGCCGTGACGATGTTCTTGCAGTATTGCCTGTACTGGCGAATCTGCCATGTTCCGCTTCGACCCGACGCTGAAGGTCTTCCTTCACCGGGAAGCGGTGGATGGAAGGAAGAACATCAACGGGCTGGCACTGCTGGTTGAGCAGGCGCTGGGGCTCAATCCCTTCGAGCCGGCGCTGTTCGTTTTCAGCAACCGGCGACGCGACCGCATCAAGATCCTGCTGTGGGAACGTACGGGATTCTGGCTGATGATCAAGCGGCTGGAAGCCGACCGGTTCAAATGGCCGAAGGACGCCGAAGTCGTGACGCTGTGCGTGGAACAACTGCACTGGCTGCTTGCGGGCATCGACCTGGTGGCGATGCAGCCCCATCCCGAAAGGAAATATTTGCAGGCAGGGTGAACCGCCCGGGATGCCATTGGTCTAAGCTCGTACATGGCGAAAGTTACCCTGACCACCGAAGAATACGCAGCGCTCCTCGCTGACCGGGATGCGCTGCGCGGCGAGTGTGACGGATTGCGTGGCGAGGTACCTACGCTGAAGATTGAGGTCAGCCTTCTCGAAGAACGTCTGAAGGCACACCTGCGCAAGCTGTTTGCCGCCAAGTCCGGAGCGCGGGGGGCTGAGCAAAAGGATCTGTTCTTCAACGAAGCCGAAGCGACGGCCCCGGCAGGTACGCCGGTCGCTGAAGAAGCAACCCCGGAGATCGACGTTCCTGCGCACACGCGCAAGAAGCGCGGACGCAAGCTACTCGACCCGAACCTGCCGCGCGAGGTGGTGCGCCATGAGTTGCCCGAGTCGGAGCGAGTTTGTGCCCACGATGGATCCATGCTGGTCGAGATCGGCGTCGAAATCAGCGAACAACTCGACATCATCCCGCAGCAGGTACGGGTGATCCAGCATCAACGGGTGAAATACGCCTGGCCGTGTTGCGATCAGGGCATCAAGGTGACGCCGGCGCCGGCACGGATCATCCCCAAGGGATTGCTGACCGAATCTGCCTTGGCCTGGGTGGTGACTTCCAAGTACATGGACGCCTTGCCACTGTATCGGCAGGCCGCTCTCCTGGGTCGCTTCGGTGGCGACCTGTCGCGCAGTACCCTGGCGGCGAGCATCGTCCGGATTGGCGAAGCGATACAGCCTGTGATCGACCTGTTGCGCGACCACCTGCCCGATGCCGATCTGATCCATGCCGACGAAACGACCCTTCAGGTGCTCAAGGAGCCCGAGAAGAAGGCACAGACGAAGAGTTACCTGTGGGCGCAGGTCACCGGTAGCGGACCGCCGATCCGCTTGTTCGGCTATGCGCCGGGGCGCGGTACGACCCATGCCGATACCTTGTACGCCGGTGTCAAAACCAGAGCGGCGCTGATGAGCGATGGCTACGAGGTCTATGGTGGCATCGCCGCAGCGAACGGCCTGATCCACCTGGGTTGCTGGGCGCATTGCCGGCGCTACTTCGTCGAAGCCGAGGCGGCGATCCCGAAGGATTCCCGAAGCCCTGAGCAAACAGCCACGCAGTTCATCTCGGCCATCGGTGAGTTGTATGCCGTGGAGGCGCGTGCGCGCGATCTCGATGCAGCGGCGCGCCAGAAGCAGCGCGAGGCGCATAGTCGGCCAGTTCTGCAGCGGATCGAGGCGATGCTGCTCAAGCATTTGCACGCCGTCTTGCCCGGCAGCCTCTTGGGCAAGGCGCTGCATTATCTGTCGGCGCAGTGGCCGAAGCTGATCCGCTATGTCGAGAATGGCGCCTGGCCCATCGACAACAACCTTTGCGAGAACGCGATCCGCCCCTTCGTGGTCGGTCGCCGTAACTGGTTGTTCGCCGATACCGTGGCCGGCGCGAATGCGAGTGCCAATCTCTATTCACTGATCGAGACCTGCAAGGCCAACGGCATCGATCCCTACGCCGACCTCTTCAGCCTCTTCCAGAAACTCCCCGCCACCAAATCTGCGGACGACTTCGAGGCGCTGCTACCCTGGCGTCTGGCGACCACCAGCAAATAGCGCCCATCCCTACCCCGGCAGACAAGGCAACGTCAAGGACGGCGTCAAATGAGCGCTTACAGTCGATCTGTCCGACAGCATTGGCCGACCTGCTGAAGTAGATCACCGGGCTGGTTTCAGAGTGGAGCAACCCTTCAGGAGTCTGGCCTGGGGATAAGATGACCGGCCGGTCATGGCCGGTTGGGTGAGTTCGCCAAAGGCTGCTTTGTAGCATTCCGGTTCGCAGAA
>ERZ724514.1578-NODE-1578-length-9994-cov-3.902505_pt1 | contig 9994 bp, 11 predicted proteins | sample MGYA00376047_ERZ724514 | MGnify/ENA primary metagenome ERZ724514 (study PRJEB28724, sample SAMN07190883) | activated sludge metagenome | isolation source: activated sludge of sewage treatment plant in Hong Hong | place: Hong Kong | collected 2016-03-17 ...
CAGTGTAGCCAGTGCCACCCCCACGCGGAATGATGGTCAGGCCGAGTTCGATACAGGCTTTCACCATCGGCGCGATTTCCGCCTCGGTATCCGGGCTCAGCACCACAAACGGGTATTCGACGCGCCAGTCGGTGGCATCGGTTACGTGCGACACGCGTGCCAAGCCATCGAACAGCACATTGTCCTTGCGCGTGATGCCGGCCAGGCGTTTTTGCACCTTGGCGCGCATCTGGCGGATTTCGTCGAACCAGATATGGAAGCTGCCGACCGCCGCATCCGCCGCGCGCAGCAATTCGCCAACCTGTGAATTGCCCTGGCGGCGCTGTTCGATTTCGCCAAGGCGGTGACGCATGGCCTCAACCAGCGCGGTCAGGCGTTTCGGATTTTCCAGCAGATCGTCCTGCAGATACGGATTGCGCCGCACCACCCAGATGTCGCCCAACACCTCGAACAGCATGCGCGCCGAGCGACCGGTCTTGCGTTCATCGCGCAGTGTTTCCAGCTGAGCCCAAGCGGACTCACCGAGAATGCGGATTACGATTTCACGGTCGGAAAACGAGGTGTAGTTGTACGGGATTTCGCGCAATCGGGCGTTCATGTTTGGCAGGTCTTCAGTCAGGACGTTGCTGCAATGCAGAAAAGAGCACTCAATTTTACCGGATTCACCGGCTATCTGAAAAAATTTCTTAGAAAAACAACATGATTCGCAGGGTTTTTAGACCAGGATCAATGCAATTACGCAATAGCGCGCAAATTTTCCGGCAAAAATCAACAGTGCAGACCAGACTGCCGGCCAACGCAACCATCCGGCCGCCAGACACAGGCCATCGCCGACCAACGGCAACCATGCCAGCAGCAGCGACGGCAGCCCCCAGCGCCGCATCCATTGCACCGCCCGGTGCGTCTGCGGCCATTTGGCGGCCCTGCCGGCGTAGTAGGACGTCATGCTGCCGGCGGCATTGGCACAGCTCGCCAGCAACAGCGCCGGCCACACGCGTTGCGGGTAATGCAGCAGATAGGCCGACAGCGCTACTTCGGAATTGCCGGGCAGGATCGTCGCAGACAGGAATGCCGATAACGTGACGCCCAGTAATCCCCACTGCTCGATCAAAACCGGAACGCCTCGCCGCTATGTACCGCAATCAATTCGCCCAGATGTTCGAAAAATTCACGGCTGTCGCGGGTATTGCGCCATTGCTTGTCGCGCAGCCCGAAATGGAAACCGCCACTCTTGGCGGCAATCCACAACTCCTGATTCGGTGCGTGGCGGTTGACGATGACCTTGCTGCCATCATCGAACTCCAGCTCCAGCACCGCGCCGTTGATGGTGCACTCGACATCGACCCCCTGCTGGTCGATAGTATTCTGGATGCGCTCAAAAACCGCGTCCGCCAGCTCAAGAAATTCGGATTCGTTCATTCTGCTGCAACTCGCTGATGGAAAACGCACGGCCCAATCGCCCCATGCGCTTCGTGATAAGATTCGGCTTTTGATTTTGCCACAAGAGTTCACCCGATGCGCCGGCTTTGCATGCTTGTGATGGTTTCCCTGCTTGTAGTTGGCTGCGGTTTCAAAGGACCGCTGTGTCACCCGGACGCGCCGGAACCGAACAAATGCAAACAGCCAGCGAGCCACACACAGTGAACCAGTTCCAATACCGCAATCAGCAACTCCATATCGAAAACGTCGCAGCCAGCCAGATTGCCGCAGAATTCGGCACGCCCTGCTATGTATACTCGCAGGCCGCACTGGAAGAGGCATACCGCCAATACGACCAAGCCTTTGCCGGTCACGACCACCTGGTGTGCTATGCGATGAAAGCCAACTCCAACCTGTCGATCCTCAAGCTGTTCTCCAACCTTGGTGCAGGCTTCGATATCGTTTCCGGCGGTGAATTGCAGCGTGTACTGGCGGCCGGCGGCTCGCCGCAGAAAGTGGTGTTTTCCGGCGTGGGCAAGAGCAGCGATGAAATCCGCATGGCGCTGGAAGCCGGAATCCTCTGTTTCAATGTCGAATCGATCGCGGAACTGCATCGCATCAACGCCGTTGCCGGCACCTTGGACAAACGCGCGCCGGTCAGCCTGCGCGTCAACCCGGATGTGGATGCCAAGACCCACCCGTATATTTCGACCGGACTGAAGGACAACAAGTTCGGCATCGCCTACAACGACGCGCTGGCAACCTACCAGCTTGCGGCGGGCATGGCGCATATCGAAATCATCGGCATCGATTGCCATATCGGCTCGCAGCTGACCGAAATCGCCCCGTTCGTCGCGGCGCTGGAAAAATTGCTGGCGTTGATCGATCAACTCGAAGCGGCCGGCATCAAATTGCATCACGTTGACCTCGGCGGCGGTGTCGGCATTCGTTACGACGACGAAACGCCGATCGTGATTGCCGAATACGCGCAGGCGCTGCTGGGCAAGCTCGCCGGCCGCGACTTCAAGATCATCCTTGAGCCGGGCCGCTTCCTGGTAGGTAACGCCGGGGTGCTGCTGACGCGTGTCGAGTACCTGAAATCCAACGAACAGAAACATTTCGCCCTCATCGACGGCGCGATGAACGATCTGATGCGCCCGTCGCTGTACGAAGCCTATCACCTGATTCAAGCGGTACAGCAAGGCACGGCGGAATCCAGAGCCTATGACGTGGTCGGTCCGGTATGCGAATCCGGCGACTTTCTCGGCAAGGGCCGCGAGCTGTCAATCGAAGCCGGCGACCTGCTGGCAGTGATGTCGGCCGGCGCCTATGGTATGGCGATGAGCTCCAACTACAACACCCGCAACCGTGCGGCGGAGGTACTGGTCAGCGGCACCGAGGCCAGACAGATACGTCGCCGTGACACAGTGCAGCAACAACTGCAGAACGAAATCGACTGCCTGTAACAACCGCAGGATTGCAAATGCAAAAAGCGCCGCACGGCGCTTTTTGTTTATCCGCGCTGCGCCAGCCTGGCGAGCAGCGTCTGCAACGCCTGGCCACGATGGCTGAGGCGATTTTTCTCTTCCGCCCCCAATTGCGCCGCCGAACACTGATGCTGAGGTACCCAGAACAGCGGGTCGTAACCAAAACCGCCCGCGCCTTGCGGTGCCGCCGCGATTTCGCCATGCCATGCGCCCTCGGCAATGATCGGTTGCGGATCGTCGGCGTGACGTACCAGCACCAGCACACAGTAGAAATGCGCACGCCGGTCGGCTATTCCTGCCAAAGCCTGCAGCAATTTCTCGTTATTGCGCTGATCGCTTTTCGGTTCGCCGGCATAGCGCGCCGACAAGACACCGGGAGCCCCATCGAGTGCATCGACACAAATTCCCGAATCGTCAGCCAATGCCGGCAGACCGGTAATCCGGCTGGCGTGACGCGCTTTTGCCAGGGCATTCTCGACAAAGGTCAAATGGGGCTCTTCGGCTTCGGGCACATTCAGCTGCCCTTGGGCGATGAATTCCAGCCCCAATGGGCTGAGCAGTTGCTGAAATTCACGCAATTTGCCGGCATTGTTGCTGGCGACGACGATACGGGAGAGATTCATGGGCAGGGTATCCGCAAACAGATGCGAGACATTACTGCAAACCTGACCAGACAACAATTGTCTGCGTGCCTTGCACTGGAATCAGCGTTAACCGGGCAGCTAGTCGAATTTGGCGCGCATGACCAAGCCATTGCGGCGCAGTTTGAATTGCAGGCGATCGCTGCCGACCAGCACTTCGATGCGTTTTTCCGAGCGGCGTTTCAATTCGCTCTCGCCGCGATCCTGCTCATCCGCCAGCGCCCGTGCTATCGGGCTCATGACCTTGGTGGCCGGATTGTCCAGCCACGGCGCCGGGGTATCAGCAGGCAACAGGGTGATGCGCAGCGGTAAGGTCGAGCCGCTCAGACTGCGTTCCGGCAACGCCCGCCAGGCATCGTCAGGTAAACCACGGCCGTCGGCCACAGCGTATGTGGTGCATCCGGCCAGCAGTAACAGCGTTGTGACAAGGCGAGTAATCATGATGCCTGCTCCCGCTACATACTGAGTACAGTATAGAGCAGGAATTTGATTAATTAAATACTAATATTCCATGCTCATACAAAACTGGCGCATGCAAAACGTGATATAATTCCGTTTCCGGTCAATCGCTTGCCACAAGCCAATGGTTTCGTTGACAGGTATCACCTCCTCCTATTCCGTGCCGCAGCTCCGGCGGCAGGATCAGGCTACGCCTGCTCCTGCCGATAGCAAGCCTGGCAAGAGCGACGCCGCTTCATCCCGACAACCCGACCCGCGATTGCAGCAACTGCAACAACGCGACCGCGACGTACGTGCCCATGAACAGGCGCATCTGGCCGCCAGTGGCGGGCTGGCGACCGGCGGTGCGCAATTCACCTATCAGCGCGGTTCGGATGGGAAAGAATATGCCATTGGCGGGGAAGTGAATATCGACACCTCGCCCGGCAAAACACCGGAAGAAACCATACGCCGCGCGCAGACAATCCGCGCAGCGGCTCTGGCCCCGGCAGATCCGTCATCGCAGGATCGGGCAGTTGCGGCAGACGCCGAAGCCATGGAAGCCAAGGCGCGCACAGAGCTGACGCAGCAAACACTATCCGGCGCGCAGAGCAACACACCCAACGGTAATGGCAACAAGATTCAGCAAGCCTACGCCGACACCGGTAAGTCATCGCGACCTACGATCGATACGCGCGCCTGATTCGCCGCTACAGCATGCTACACGCCGACGCAGCGATTCTCAGCTGATTACGCCGCCACCGAGACAGACATCGCCGTCGTAGAGCACCACCGATTGCCCGGGAGTGACGGCCCATTGCGGCTGGTCGAAACGCACACTGCAGCCGGCGGCGTCGATGCTCAGCAGTTCGCATGCCGCATCCTGCTGCCGGTAGCGGGTCTTGGCGGCATAACGGCCGGGCGCTGGCGGCCGATCCTGCGTCCAGCTCAATTGCTGCGCGTTCAGCTCCGGTTTCAACAGCAGCGGATGCTCATGGCCTTGCACCACGATCAGCCGGTTGTTGGCGATATCCTTGTCGGCAACGAACCACGGCTCACCCTGTCCGCCAATACCGAGTCCCTTGCGCTGCCCCAGGGTGTAATACATCAACCCCATATGCTCGCCAACCCGCTTGCCCTCCGGCGTCACCATCGGCCCCGGCTGCTTCGGCAGATAACGGTTGAGAAATTCGCGAAACGGCCGTTCACCGATAAAGCAGATGCCGGTGCTGTCTTTCTTGGCAAAGTTGGGTAATTGAGCCTGCTCCGCCAGTTTGCGCACCTCGGTCTTGTGCAGCTCGCCGAGCGGAAAAATCGCCTTCGACAACTGCGCCTGGCTCAGGCGATAGAGGAAATAACTCTGGTCCTTGCTGGCATCCACGGCTTTCTGCAGATAGTGCCGGCCGCCCTGCTCCAGCTTGCGCGCGTAGTGGCCGGTGGCAATGCAGTCAGCCCCCAGACCGACGGCATAATCGAGAAACGCCTTGAACTTGATTTCGGCGTTGCACAGCACGTCGGGGTTGGGCGTGCGGCCAGCGGAATATTCGTCGAGGAAATACTTGAACACCCGGTCCTTGTATTCGCTGGCGAAATTGACGATTTCGATATCGATGCCGACGATATCGGCAACGGCGATCGCGTCGCGCGAATCTTCCTTGATCGAGCAATACTCGTCGTCGTTGTCGTCTTCCCAGTTCTGCATGAACACGCCGATCACGTCATGGCCCTGCTGCTTCAGCAGCCATGCGGTCACCGAGGAATCGACGCCGCCGGACATGCCGACGACAATGCGTTTTTTCTGCATCATGCTGCGGGCCGGGTGAATTCGGTAATCAATTCCAGCGGGAAACGTTTACCCGCCAGATAGTCTTCGATACAGCGCAGCACCAGTGGGCTGCGATGCCGTTCGCGGCAGGCGCGGATTTCATCGTAGCTGAGCCATACGGCGCGCAGGATGCCGGTATCGAGCTTGCGTGCGGCATCGTGCCGACCCAGTTCGCCGCAGAAGGCAAAGCGCAGATAGGTCAGATCGGAGCCGGCAATCGGCAGTGTGTAAACGCCGATCAGGGCAGTCGGATCGAACTCCCAGGCGGTTTCTTCCATGGTTTCGCGGCTGCAGGCAGCGACGATGGTCTCGTCCTGATCCAGATGTCCGGCCGGCTGGTTGAAACGGATGCCGGCGGTCGTTTCCTCCTCGACCAGCAGGAATTTGCCGTCGCGCTCGATTACTGCCGCAACGGTCACATTGGGTTTCCAGATAGTTGCCATTCGGAGCTCCGCCAATTTGCTTCAAACCGGCACGCATTATCGCAGTTCAAAACAAAAAGGGCAGGAGAATCTCCTGCCCCTTCGCTCAAGACAAGCCAGAATTACTTCTTGGCTACGTCTTTCTTGGCTTCTTCTTTTTTGGCTTCAGCTTTAACTTCTACTTTTTTCTCTTCTTTTTTAGCTTCTACTTTAGCTTCTACTTTAGCTTCTTCTTTCTTGGCTTCAGCTTTAACTTCTTCTTTTTTCGCAGCTTTCTTGGCTGCTTTCTTTTCTACTTTCTTCTCTTCAACTTTTTTCTCAGCAGCGGCAGGAGCAGCAGCAGCCGGAGCAGCTGCATCAGCAGCAACAGCGGAGAACGAAACAGCAGCGAAAGCAGCAGCGATCAGAGCGGACAGCAGTTTGGTCATTTTATATTCCTGATAAATCAATATGTTAACTTCAATGCGCCAACGGCGCAGCCGCATATTCGGATATATGGCGAGCGGCATGATAACAGAAAATGCTTATTTTTCTCATCCCGGATATGCCAGCGCGATTCAACCCGGCTGGTGTTTGTGCTCGCCGAAACGGTTGAGGAAGCGGATGGTTTCCGGATACGGGTAGAAGCTCTCGATATGCCCTTCGGCAATACGCTGCTGTCGGCCGCGCCAGAATTCGGCGGTCAGCAGGTTGGCGTGGTGCTTCATGAAGAACTTGCGCACCATCGGCGCGCCGAGCAGGAAGGCGCCGAACTCCTCCGGGAATACATCGTTGCGTGCTACCGGATACCAGGGCTCGGCCATCATCTCGTATTCCGGTGACGGCGCTTCCGGTACCTCGCGGAAGTTGCAGTCGGTCATGTATTCGATCTCGTCGTAATCGTAGAAAATCACCCGGCCGTAGCGCGTTACGCCGAAGTTCTTGAACAGCATGTCACCGGGAAAGATATTCGCCGTTGCCAGCTCGCGAATCGCGCTGCCGTATTCGCGCACAGCGTGCTCCACCCCCTCCGAATCGTTTCTCGCCAGCGCATCGTCGAGATAGATATTCAACGGCACCAAACGGCGCTCGATATACAGGTGGCGAATGACGATCTTGTCCTCATACTCTTCCAGCGCCGACGGCGCCAGCGTGCGCAACTCGTGCAGCAATTCCTCGGTCACCCGTGCGCGCGGGAACGCCACATCGGAAAATTCCAGCGTATCGGCCATGCGCCCCACCCGGTCGTGCTCCTTCACCAGCCGGTATTTCTCCAGCACTGTCTGCTTGGTGATTTCCTTGGTGGCGCCGAAGACATCCTTGATCACCTTGAATACGTACGGATACGACGGCAGCGTGAATACCAGCATCACCAGCCCCTTGATGCCGGGAGCAATCATCAGATCGTCGCGCGAATGTTTCAGGTGATGCATGAAATCGCGGAAGAACATGTTCTTGCCCTGCTTCTGCAGGCCGATCATGGTGTACAGTTCGGCGCGCGATTTGTTCGGCAGCAACGTGCGCAAGAACTGCACATAGCCGGACGGCGTTTCCATATCGATCATGAAATAGGCGCGCGAGAAGCTGAACAGCACGCCGATACGGCGCGCATCGAGCAGAATCGTGTCGAGGAACAACATGCTGTTGCTGCTGTGGCGCAGTACCGGCACGCAGAATGGATATTCCTGCCCGCCATTGACCGCCTTGCCGATCACGTAGGCAGCCTTGTTGCGGTAGAACGGCGAATACAGCACCTGGATCTGGTAATTTTCTTCCGCCTGCGGCCAGTCGCCCAGATGCGACTTGATCGCCTTGACCACGTAGCCGATGTCGCGATCAAGATTTTCGAACGGAATTTCCCAGCCGAAATCGGTGATGATCTGCTTGATGGTGTGGCGCAGCCCGCCACGATGCGGGTAATAGCTGCGATAAGTCGGCGGATCGGAATCGATGTGTTCGGTCGAGATCGTCGGCCGTACGAAAATGTAATCGTTGACGTAATACTCGCGGCGCAGAATCTTGCAGCACACCGAGTTGAAGAAAGTCTCGGCACACTCCGGCTGCTTGTGGTCGGTTTCCATCAACAGGCCGACGTACATCAGCTTGACTGTCGGCCAGATGCTTTCGTCCAGCGTTTCGGCGGTAAATTCCGACTGCAGCCGCGCCACGCATTCGAGCACGCGGTCATCGTAATACTGGATGCGATCGCGCGCCGCGCTCTGCACCGCCAGCCAGTCGCCCTGCTCGAAACGCGGCTTGGCCAGCGCGCCGCATTCGCGGAACAGGCGGTAATGCTTGTTGAAGCCTTCCAGCAACACGCTGGCGATCGCCCGCGCGCGGGCATCCTGATCAATCTGCATATCCATCAACGCTTACCTCTAGTTCTGCCGGTCGGCGGCCGCCCCGGCCGCCGTCCCCGGTCTGTCATTTTCGCACCCTGCGGCAACAGAGTATTGATGCGGCGCAACTCCCCCGGCTGCAGGCCATCGAGCCGCCAATCGCCGATCCGTACCCGGATCAGGCGCAAGGTCGGCAGCCCGACCCTGGCAGTCATGCGCCGCACCTGACGATTCTTGCCTTCGCGGATGGTCAATTCCAGCCAGCTGTCCGGCACGCTCTTGCGCTCGCGGACCGGCGGGTTGCGCGGCCAGATGTCCGGCGCATCGATTGCCCGAACCTCGGCCGGCAGCGTGACAAAGTCGCCCAAATCGACTCCCTGCGCCAATTGCTGCAACATCTGCGCCGACGGAATACCTTCCACCTGTACCCAGTAGGTCTTGGGCAACTTGTGCGCCGGATCGGTTATACGATGCTGCAGCGTGCCGTTGTCGGTCAACAGGAGCAAACCCTCACTGTCGGTATCGAGCCGCCCGGCCGCATAGAATCCCGGCGCATCGATATAATCCGCCAGACACCGATGCGGCGGGCTGGGCGAGAACTGGCAGATCACGCCATAGGGCTTGTTGAACAAAAGCAACTCGGGCATTTACTAATGTCTTCCTGACTGAAGTCGGGGATAATAGCAACGATTTTCCTGCTGCGCCTGCTGCCGGCTTCCCACAGCGGCGCGACTGGTCTAGTCTATAAAAAATCAACGCCGGGCTTACCCCGCCGCGGCAAACGCGGGAAATGGCGGCATGCGCCACCTTTCTCACCGGCACCGGGCTTTGACTGCAACAGCAGACTCTATCAGCCACGGCCGATAACCAACACACGGGTTCCCATCCAGACCCATACCGACGGAGCAGTGATGACCACATCGCATATCAAGGTGCCGCAGGGCGGCCAAAAAATCATTCCTGGCCAGGCCATTCCCGACAATCCGATCATCCCGTTCATCGAAGGCGACGGTATCGGCATCGATATCACTCCGGTGATGCAGAAAGTTGTCGATGCTGCGGTAAGCAAGGCTTATGGCGGCAAGCGCCAGATTCACTGGATGGAAATCTACGCCGGTGAAAAATCCACCCGCGTATATGGCGGTGACGTATGGCTGCCGGACGAAACCCTGAAAGCACTGAAAGAATATGTGATTTCGATCAAGGGCCCGATGACCACTCCGGTCGGCGGCGGCATCCGCTCGCTCAACGTGGCATTGCGCCAGGAACTGGATCTGTATGTGTGTCTGCGCCCGGTGCGCTACTTCAAGGGCGTGCCTTCGCCGCTGAAAGACCCGGCCAAGACCGACATGACCATCTTCCGTGAAAACACCGAAGACATTTACGCCGGCATCGAATGGGCCGCCGAATCGGACAGCTGCAAGAAGATCGTCAACTTCCTGCA
>ERZ724514.1581-NODE-1581-length-9986-cov-4.381331_pt1 | contig 9986 bp, 10 predicted proteins | sample MGYA00376047_ERZ724514 | MGnify/ENA primary metagenome ERZ724514 (study PRJEB28724, sample SAMN07190883) | activated sludge metagenome | isolation source: activated sludge of sewage treatment plant in Hong Hong | place: Hong Kong | collected 2016-03-17 ...
GCCTGCATCCTTTGGCCAAACTGGCGCCAGCCCTGGTCACCTGCAAAGTATAGCTGCTGGTCCGCTCAGTCGCCCGCCTCGCCGTGGATGCTGCGAACCTGCGCCGTCAGGCTCGATAGGGTCAGGCGTTGCTGGCCAGCGGGGTCAAAATTGTTGGGGTCAAGCCAGCGTGCGAAAGCCGCTGCCAGTTCCGGCCACTCCCCGTCGATGACCGCGTACCAGGCAGTGTCGCGATTGCGCCCCTTGACTACCGCGGCTTGCCGGAAAATACCCTCGAACGAGAAGCCAAAGCGTTCCGCGGCGGCACGCGATGGTGCATTGAGCGCGTCGCACTTCCACTCGCAGCGTCGATAACCCAGCTCGAAAGCGTGTTTCATCAGCAGAATCACTGCTTCGCTGGCCGCCGGGGTACGCTGCATGGGGGGGGAGAAGTGGATATGCCCCAGCTCGATGCAGCCGTTCGCAGGTGTGATCCGCAGGTAGCTTGCCACGCCCAGCGCGAGACTGGATTGCTGCTCTACGATTGCATAAAACAGCGGGTCGCGACCGACGCAGTAGCTTTCCATCCACGAACGGTAAGCGTCGAGGCCGTCAAACGGACCATACGGCAGATAGGTCCAGTTCCGCCCGTCCGCGTCGCGCGAATTCGCCGCATGGAGACTGGCTGCGTGCAGCTCGGCGCGCAGTGGTTCGAGCCGTGCGAAACGCCCCTGCAACTGCTTTCCCGGCGGGTATGGCGGTACCCTCCAGTCGCTGAGCAGCTCACCGACCGGCTGTGCGAGACGATTCCCGGCCGTCATGCCGGCAACCTGGATGCGGCCGGTTTCGGCAGCCGCGCTTCGCGGATCGGCAAATTGACCAGTGCTGCCGCCGTTGCCAGTGCCATGTCGGCATACCACATCCAGGCGTAGTCACCGAAGCGAGCGAGTGCAATGCCGCCAAGATAGGCGCCGAGGAAGCCGCCGATCTGATGAGCGAGCAGCGATAAACCGACGAGCGTGCCGAGGTAGCGCACGCCGAAAAGCTTGCCGACGATGGCGGCAGTCGGCGGTACCGTCGCCAGCCAGGTGAACCCGAGCCCCGCTGCGAAAAGATAGAAGGTCAGATCGGTCTTCGGTGCGACCAGATAGAGCGCTACCAGCAGCGCGCGCGAAGAATACATGCAGAACAGCACGTACTTGCTGCGATAACGGGCGACGCAGGAACCGGCATAGAGGCTGCCGAAGATGTTGAACAAGCCGATGATTGCCAGCGACCAGCTGGCGACCGTCGATGGCAGACCACACAGGTCCACCTCGCCCGGCAAATGAGTCACGAGGAAAGCGATATGGAAGCCGCAAGTGAAGAAACCCAGGTTCAGCAACTGGTAGCTGCGATCGCCCATCGCCAGTCGGACGTTTTGCCACAGGCCCGCGTCGCTGGCTGCGTGTCTTGACGAATGCTCGGTCGGCTTCGCCAGTACCCCGACCAAGGGCAGTGCCGTGAGCGTCATCAGAGCCAGTGACCACATTGCCCCCATCCAGCCAAGAAGCTGAATCAACATCTGCAGAATCGGAGCGAAAACGAATTGACCCAACGACCCGCCGGCATTGATCACGCCGGATGCGGCGCCACGCGCTTCGAGTGGCAGGCGCTGGCTCGATGCGCCAATCAATACCGAAAAGCTGCCGGCTCCCGAGCCGATGGCCGAGAACAGGCCGAGCGATGCGACGAGGCCCCAGGTGCTCCCCATGAACGGCGTGATCGCACTGCCGAGAGCCAGTAACAGCAAGCCCGCGACCAGTACGCGACCCGGCCCGAAGCGGTCCGCGGCTGCTCCCGCGAACGGCTGTACGGCTCCCCAGGTCAACTGGCCGACCGCCATCGCCAGACTGATCGATGCAATGCCAAGGCCGGTGCTGGTGTTGAGCGGCGAGACGAACAGACCCAGTGACTGTCGTGCCCCCATGGTCACCAGCAGGATGCCTGCTGCCGACAGGGTGATTGCCCAGAGCCCGGGCTGGTCGAGCGTGCGGAACATCGTTCTCAGCATGTGCAGTATCCTCCTGATCCGCGTCCGGTCCGTTCCGACGGTGGTGCGGCAGCAGCGATCGCCGCGCCCACGTCACGACGCGGAGTGCGACCGGCGATCCCTCAGAGGTTGCAGAACAGCATATCGAACTCGACGTCGCTATCGCAGTGACGCGGCCGGTGATCGCTGTCGGGACGGGTGAAACGAATGTTGAGCGCGTACTTGTTGGCGCTGATTTCAGGAATGTAGGGATCGTGCAGCTTGAGCGAGATGCGCACCATCTGCGAACTGCTGCCGCCAAGCATCAACTGAAAGGCGCCGCCGGTGGCGACGTGATGCTCGGGGCGCCCGCTGGCACGCAACAGGCGGAGCACGATGGTCAGCGCGTCGCGCAGTGGCAGCAGCGGCTGCAGCCAGGAGAGCAGAGCGTCGCGCCGCACACCGGGAGCCTGATGCCGCCAGTAATGATAGGAGGGCAAATCGAATTCGCAGACGCCACCGGGAATGCTGGCACGGCTCTTGATGCTCATCAGCCAGTCGTTGTCGCGCAAATGCTGGCCAATCTTGCCCGTCATGCCGAGCAGGGCCGCCGAGGCCTGCTCGATTCCATAGAGGGCGCCCGACAGCGCTTCCTCGGAGATGTCCGGATTGTTGCGGAAACCCAACAGACTCTGGCGCTGGCGTTCCAGTTCCTGGATCAAATCCATTTTCAGGTCGGCACGCCCGGCCACGTCAAGAATCTCAAACAGCGTCAGGAGAACGACGTGGTGTTCCTGCGATCCATCCCGCTGCAGGAAGCTGTTCGCCTTGTGGAACAGATCCTCCAGCCGCAACAGCGTGCGTATGCGTTCATTGAAGGGATATTCGTAGGTGATCACACAGCCGCCAGCGTCGGGAACGGGATTTTGGATAATTCTGAGGCATTTGCAGCAAAACCTCAACGGTCGGCGCGAGCTTTGTCCCTGGCCAGCCCGAGATATCTCCGATGAAGCGCTTCGATCTGTGGCAGCAAGGCGTCCAGCCCGCCATCGTTGATCAGCACATCGTCCGCCGCTGCCCGCCGTTGCGCCCGCGAAGCCTGCGTTGCCATGATCGCCCTGACTGCCTCGCCAGTCAGGCCGCTGCGTGCCTGGACGCGCGCAACCTGGGCGCTCTCTTCGCAGTCGACGACTAGAATTCGATCGGCACGCCGGCGATAGCCACCGGTTTCGATCAGCAGAGGCACGACCAGCAGCACGTATGGGGCGGTGACTGCCGCATTGCAGAGCGACTCACTCTGCTGCCGGATCAGCGGATGCAGAATGGCCTCGAGTCTGCCTTTTGCGGTGTGGTCGGAGAAAACCAGGCTGCGCATCGCGGCACGGTCGAGCGCGCCACTGGCATCGACGACGCCGTCACCGAATGCTGCCACGATTGCCGCCATGGCCGCGCCGCCCGCTGCGGTCAGAGCATGCGCGATGGCGTCCGTGTCGACCAAGGCAGCACCGTGGTGGACGAAGAGCTCGGCGACGGTGCTCTTGCCGCTTCCGATTCCGCCGGTCAGGCCGACGATGAAGTTCATGGCGCTGCCACGATCTTGCACGCCGACGGGCTGGCCTTGGGCAGCAGCCCGACGATCGCCTGGCGCAGCGCCTCCGCCTCCCCTTCCGGGCCGCGGATCTCAAGGATGTTGAACGGTGGCCGGCCCTTGCGTTCTCCCATTCTGGCGGACTTGACTCCTTTTCCCTGCAGCATCGCAAGGCCGGCGCTGGCTGCTTCCTCGGTGCGGTACGTGCCGAGGGAAATGGCCAGCTGATTGGGGCCGGCAGCCTGCACGACAAAGAAATCGTCGATTCCCAACTGCTGCAGTTCGGCTGTCTTCTTGCGTACTTCCTCGCGGCTGGCGAGTGGCGGAACGAACACCCAGTAACCGCTGTTCTCGGCTACTGTCCGCCGCGTCGCGCGGAAACCTGCGAACTGTTCGACGAGCAAACGCTCGATGCGATCAGCCTCCGCACTTGCCAGATCGCTCCACAATTGACAGCTTTCGCCAGCCTTCCGCTCGCGGGCCCTTTCTGGCTCGCGGCCTGCATTGCCCGGAGGTTCGCCACGCGCGACGATGTTCAGTTGGTCGGCCTGCAACTGTTGCTCGATGCGCCGCGCATCAGGGCTCGACGGGGCACCTAGGTAGCCTCGCGCCCAAACCAGAAAGAGCAGGTTGGCCAGGACGAGAAGAAAGACGGCAAGCCGTATCGCTGCACTCATCCGACTTTTGGCAGGCGTTTGAGTGAATCCCGGATGGCTTCGACCGGATATTCGAAATCTTCGAGTTCGCCCGCGAAATAGCGGTCGTACGCTGCCATGTCGAAATGACCGTGGCCCGTGAGATTGACAAGAATCGTTCTTGCTTCGCCGTTTGTCTTGCAGCGCAGCGCCTCGTCGATGGCTGCACGAATCGCGTGATTCGATTCAGGCGCGGGAATGACCCCTTCGGCGCGGGCGAAGGTCACTCCGGCCTCGAAGGTTGCCAGTTGCGAAACCGCCACGGCCTCGATCAGGCCGTCATGGTAGAGCTGCGAGACGAGCGGCGAATCGCCGTGGTAGCGCAGGCCGCCGGCGTGTATTCCCGGCGGCATGAAATCATGCCCGAGCGTGTACATTTTCATCAGCGGCGTGAAGCCGGAAGCATCGCCGAAGTCGTAGGCATAGGTCCCCTTGGTCAGCGTCGGGCAGGAAGTCGGCTCGACCGCAACCAGTCGTGTCGGCCTGCCCTGGCGGCCGCCGGCTGCGTTGTCGGCAAGGAACGGAAAGGCCGCGCCGGCAAACGACGAACCGCCGCCGCAGGGCGCAAAGACGACATCCGGCCAATCACCGACCTTTGCGAACTGCGCCTTTGCTTCCTGGCCGATGATCGTCTGATGCAGCGCCACGTGGTTGAGCACCGAGCCCAGCGCGTAGCTGGTGTCGGGGCGTGACGCGGCCTCCTCGACGGCTTCCGAAATGGCGATGCCGAGTGAGCCCTGGTTCGCCGGATCCTTCGCCAGCAGATCGCGACCGGTCTGCGTCATCGGCGACGGGCTGGCGAAGACCTCCGCACCCCAGGTCTGCATCATCGAGCGGCGGAAGGGCTTCTGCTGATAGCTGATCTTGACCATGTACACGCGCACGTCGAGGCCGAACATCTGCCCGGCGAAAGCCATCGAGCAACCCCATTGGCCGGCCCCGGTCTCGGTGGTGATGCGCCGGATACCCGCCTGCCGATTGTAGAAGGCCTGCGGTACGGCCGTATTGGGTTTGTGCGAGCCTGCCGGCGAGACACCTTCGTACTTGTAGTAAATCCTTGCCGGCGTGCCGAGCAACTCTTCGAGTCGGCGAGCACGAATCAGAGGCGAAGGACGCCACAGCCGATAGACTTCGCGTACCGCGTCCGGGATCGGGATCCAGCGTTCGGCCGACATTTCCTGTTCGAGAATCGCTGTCGGAAAGATCAGTCCCATCTGCTCGGCGGCGACGGGTTTGCCGTCCGGGCCCAGCGGCGGTGGCGGTGGATGGGGCAGGTCGGCGACGACGTTGTACCAGTGCGTCGGGATCTCGGATTGTTCAAGCGTAATGCGCAGCGATTCCACGCAGCCTCCCAGGGTCTCGTCGAAAGAAGCCAAGTATACCCCCGGACACCGTGCCCAATCAGCTTGCCGATTGCAGCCGGTGGCTGGTGCAACGTGCGCTTGGCGGAGCGTCGCCCGGCTCGTAGGGTGGCGCCGCGGCGCGAGCAAGCGTCGCCCGTCGCCTCGAATTCAGCCCTTGGCGACGAAGTTGGTGCTGGTTCTGGTCACGACGCCGTCGTCGTTGAAATGAACGTTGAAGTACCAGACCATTCCCGGATCCACCTTGGTCTTCCAGTCCCAGACCGTTTCCTGCTGCAACGAGAAGTAGCGCTGATGCGCCGGCCGGCCGAGCAGTCTTCGGACTTCCCTGCCGGTCATGCCGGCCTTGACCTTGGCGAAATTCTCCTCGGTCAGGACTTGGCGCACCTCGCGCAAGACGTCGTCGGGCCCAATCACCACCATGTAATTGACGATGCCCTCCGGCATGCGCGGATATTCCCAGGTGCGAGTACCGTCTTCGTCCTTCCATTCCAGGTTCGGTTGACCCATGAGCTCGCGGACCTCATTGGCCGAGGTCACCCCGGGTTTGAGTCTGCTCAACCTGTCGGCGTCGCAGGCGGCGAGAAGGCACGCGATCGCTGCGCCAAGAACGGTTCCTGCAAGAAGTTTCGCGAACATGCCGGCTCCAGTGGTTGCGAACAAGGCACGAGTATAGGCGAAGGCGGCAGCCAGCGAGCTACGGTAGCTAGGCGACACGAGGTGCAGGCGAAGCACGCCCTTGCCGGAGCGCGGTGGCGAACACTCTGGCCCACGCGAAGCTGCCCAAGCCGACGGCCAGCATCGGCGTGGAGGAAGCTGGCGGCGAAGCGGCACGCCAGCGCGCCGCGGACGAGCAGAAAGAGGCTGGCGCCATCCGCACTTTCCGGCAGTCGCGGGCGAGGCAGGTCAATCCTTCGCGAAGCGGCGGTACTGTACGGACTCGGCGACATGCTGCGGCCGGATGGTCTCGCTGCCCGCGACATCGGCAATCGTTCGTGCAACCTTGAGCAAGCGATGAAAGGCGCGCGCCGAAAGCTCGAAGTGAGTGATCGCCTGTTTCAACAGTGTCGCGGCAGCGGCTTCTGGCTGGCAGTAGCGATCGATTTCGTGGTTGCTCAGGCGCGCATTGGCTTTCCCTTGGCGCGCGAGTTGCCGTTGCCGAGCCTGCCGCACGCGTTCGCGTACGGTGGCCGAGGTTTCGCCGTCCGGGACTCCTTGCAGCACTTCCGCGGGAACTGCCGGAACCTCGACCTGCAGATCGATGCGGTCCAGGAGCGGCCCGGAAAGCTTGCTGCGGTAGCGCAGGACCTGGTCCGGCGTGCACCGGCAGCGCCCGCGGGAATCGCCGAAATAACCGCAGGGACATGGGTTCATCGCCGCGATGAGCTGGAACTGGGCGGGAAACTCCGCTTGTCGGGCAGCGCGCGAGATGTGGATGCGTCCAGAATCGAGCGGTTCTCGCAGCGCTTCGAGCACCCGGCGGTCGAATTCGGGAATTTCGTCGAGAAACAGCACGCCGTGATGCGCCAGCGAGATTTCGCCGGGATGCGGCGTGCTGCCGCCACCAACCAGGGCTGCCGTGGAAGCCGTGTGGTGGGGTGCCCGGTACGGGTGACGGCCGAAGGATTCGGGGCGGAACTGTCCGGCCAGCGACAGGACGGCGGCCGACTCGAGGGCAGCTGTGTGCGTCATCGGCGGCAGCAAGCCGGGCAGGCGGCCGGCCAACATCGACTTGCCGCTACCCGGCGGGCCGGCGAGCAGGAGCGAGTGTGCTCCAGCGGCGGCGATTTCGAGTGCGCGTTTGGCCTGCACCTGGCCGCGGACGTCGACGAGATCGGGATAATCTCCGCTGTCGTCCGACGCCAGTTCGTCGGCAAGACATTCCGGCAGCGTCGCATGCCCGCGAAGATGCGCGCAAACTTCGAGCAGGGTGTCCGCGGTGAGCACCTGCACCTGGCCTGCCAGCGCCGCTTCACGAGCACTGCCGGTCGGCAGGACGAAGCTTCGGCCGATGCGGCCAGCGGCGAGGACCATCGCCAGCGCCCCGCGGATCGGCCGCAGTTCGCCGGAGAGCGACAGCTCGCCAGCGAACTCGTGCCCGGCCAATGCCTTGGCCGGAACCTGACCCGAGGCAGCCAGGATGCCCAAGGCAATCGGCAGATCGAACCGGCCGGATTCCTTCGGCAGATCGGCCGGCGCGAGGTTGACCGTGATGCGCTTGCGGGGAAACTCGAAGCCCGCATTCTGCAGCGCCGCACGTACTCGATCGCGGGCCTCCTTGACCTCGGTATCGGGCAGTCCGACCAGCGTAACGCTTGGCAGGCCACCCGCCAGATGCACCTCGACGGCCACTTCCGGAGCGGCAAGTCCGTCGAGACCACGGCTGTGGACGATGGCGAGCGGCATCGACTGTGATCAACGGCGCCGGTGGCAGGGCGCCGGGTCCGCGCGAACGCCGCCGGCGCCCCGGCTCACTGTCTTCAGACGGGCTGGTCCGGTGGATTCTCCAGCCGGTCGAGCCGCGCTTCGAGTTCCTTCAGCTTCTCCCTGGTGCGCTGGAGCACCTGCGCCTGAATGTCGAATTCCTCGCGACTGACCAGATCGAGCTTGGCAAAGCCGCTGGCGAGCAGCGTTCGCGCGTTCTTTTCGAGGTCGGCCGCCGGACTGGCGGCAATGAGGGCGCTCAGACGCGCGCCAAGGTCTTCCAGGAATTTGTTCGGTTCGAGCATGGCGATCACCGGGCAGCAAGAGTGGTTGCAGAGCGGAAAGAGTGTAGCACAAGCATCCGTGGCTTCTTGGATCGCACCAAATTAGTGCATCGTTTCTTCCGCTTGCGCCATCGCAGTGCGGTCGCTCTGGTCAGGCACTGGCGACCGTAGAGATCGCTCTGATTTATGGTGGAAAAAAGATGTGGCACGGAAAGTGCTTCAAACCGACCACAATATTCTTTCTCGTTCTGAGGCCCTCTATGAAGAATCCCGTTCTCGTCACCGGCTCGTTTGTCGCTGCCATTTACATGGTTTCGCTCAGCCCGACCTCTTAGCCAATCATTCGTAAAACCCGGGGGGCTGCGCCCTCCATGCCATGGAGTGCAACATGAAACTGGTAACCGCCATCATCAAGCCGTTCAAGCTTGACGAAGTTCGAGAAGCCCTGTCGGCGATCGGCGTACAGGGAATCACCGTCACCGAAGTCAAGGGCTTCGGGCGCCAGAAGGGTCACACCGAGCTGTATCGAGGTGCAGAGTACGTCGTCGATTTCCTGCCCAAGGTCAAGGTCGAAGCAGCGATCAGCGACGCCCTGCTCGACCAGGTGATCGAGGCGATCGAAAAATCTGCCAGTACCGGCAAGATTGGCGACGGCAAGATATTCATCTCGGCAATTGAACAAGTCATTCGCATTCGCACCGGCGAAACCGGTGAAGAAGCCCTGTAAGGAGAGCAAATCATGAGACGCACATTCGCCATCCTTGCCCTGCTGGGTGCCGTCAGCATTGGCACTCCTGTCTGGGCCGACGACAAACCCGCGACGCCCGCTACCGCGGTGTCCACCTCCACGGCATCGGCAGCAGCTGCGGCCGAGCCGGCAGCCGCCGAGCCTGCGGCGCCGGCAGCAACCGTCAACAAGGGCGACAACGCCTGGCTGATGACCAGTGCGGCGCTCGTCATCCTGATGTCGATTCCCGGACTGGCGCTGTTTTACGGCGGACTGGTCCGGACCAAGAACATGCTCTCGGTGCTGATGCAGGTTTTCGTGGTCTTCTCGCTGATCACCGTGCTCTGGGTGATCTACGGATACTCCGTGGCATTCACCGAAGGCAACGGCTTCTTCGGCGTGCTCGACAAGCTCTTCCTGAAGGGAATCACTCCCGACTCGGTGGCGGCGACATTCACCAAGGGGGTCGGGGTTTCCGAACTGGCATATGTCATCTTCCAGGGGGCATTCGCTGCGATTACCTGCGCGCTGATCGTCGGTGCCTTTGCCGAACGCGCCAAGTTTGCCGCGATCCTGGTGTTCATGGTGATCTGGTTTACCCTTTCCTACCTGCCCATGGCGCACATGGTCTGGTACTGGGCGGGCCCCGATGTCTATCTCGACGCGGCCACCGGTGACGCGGCGACCAAGACTGCCGGTTTCCTGTTCCAGAAGGGCGCTCTCGACTTTGCCGGCGGCACCGTCGTTCATATCAATGCCGCCATGGCCGGACTGGTCGGAGCGGTCCTCATCGGCAAGCGGATTGGCTATGGTCGCGAGTCGATGGCGCCGCACAGCCTGACCTTCACCATGATCGGTGCCTCGCTGTTGTGGTTTGGCTGGTTCGGCTTCAACGCCGGCTCGGCGCTCGAAGCAAG
>ERZ724514.1587-NODE-1587-length-9967-cov-9.779762_pt1 | contig 9967 bp, 5 predicted proteins | sample MGYA00376047_ERZ724514 | MGnify/ENA primary metagenome ERZ724514 (study PRJEB28724, sample SAMN07190883) | activated sludge metagenome | isolation source: activated sludge of sewage treatment plant in Hong Hong | place: Hong Kong | collected 2016-03-17 ...
GGATGGGGCCGCCGGTCGCAACGACGCCTCCATCGTCGCCCGGCTGACCTACGGCCAACTCTCCGTACTCCTGACCGGCGACGCCGAGAGCGGCACGGAGGAAGCGCTCCTGGCCGGCGGCCAACCGCTGGCGTCGGTGGTGCTCAAAGCCGGCCACCACGGGGCCAACACGTCCAGCAGCGAGGCCTTCCTGCGCGCCGTCGCCCCACAAGTGATCGTCATCTCCGTCGGCGCGGACAACACCTACGGCCATCCGGCCCCGGCCATGCTGGCGCGGGCGGCGGCCGTTGGCGCGACGGTGCTGCGGACGGATGAGGTGGGGACGGTGGAGGTGAGCAGCGATGGGGAGAGGATGTGGTGGGTAGTTGAGCGGTAAAAAGTCGCCATCTTAATTGTTTTTGTAATGTTCCGGTAGTACCGTGATCCTTAGGAGGCATAGATGATCTCCTCTGAGCGGTAAGGTCGCTCAGACAAGTTTGGAGCCGGTTCTGATCCCGTGGCCAGGGGGATGCCAGCCCCGCCGCCACCCCCACAGCCCGACCCCAGTAGTATGCCGGCCCAGGAGGGCCGGGGGAGCTAACGTCGTGAACCGCAGACTGCTTGTCCCACTTCTGGCCATGTTGGCCCTGTTCTTCCTTGCTGGCAGCGCATCGGCTGCTATTGACCCAGTCCTCAAGAGAACCGGTGTCGGCCTGACCGAACGCGGTTATCTCCTCAGCCTCGACGACATGGTCATTTATGATTTCGATTTCCCGGAGGGAATGACCATCCGGCCGCGCATCGAAGTCGCCCCGGCTTCGTCTCTGCGCGTGCAGGCGACACTCGATACGGGATGGAGCTTGATCGTTGACGATAGTTGCGACGACGCCGTCATCGAATTTGAAATGCTTCACCTGAATGACGCCAGCGGGTGGCTCACCATCACGCCCTGCCCGGGCAAGCTCGATATTGACACGCCGTTCCTTCTAACCATGAATTACGACGCCACGTTGCAGGAGTTGGAGCCAAATGGGACGTATGATACGGCGATGTGGCTGGATGGGAACCCGTATTCTGGCCGCATCTTTATGGACTACGAGGGCACCATTGCCCCGGCTGACGATATTGATCGCTACCAGTTCGACGGCCATACCGGCCAGGTTTTCCGCGCGACGATGACGGCGCGCAACTCCAACGTCCAGCCGTGGCTGACGTTGCTCGGCCGAAATAACTACGTGGTCCATAGCACCACCTGTGGCTCGAATGCCGGCGCCTGCCTGGATGTTGTTCTGCCGGATTATGGACCCTATCAGGTCTATGCCCGCAGCACAGCCAACCAGGGCGGCTATCAGTTGTCGTTCGACTTTGGCCCCGACATGGCTGATGAGCCGAACGACAACCCTGACTATTTGTCGCACCCTGGTGTTGACGGCCGGCACTTCGCGGCAATCGATCCGGTCGGCGACGTTGACCACTATACATTCTGTCAGTACCCGTACGAAGTCACGCGCATCAGCCTCGGTCTTCCCTCTGGCATTGGGCTGGCCCACGCGGCCGTGGCGGTGCTCGATGAGAACACAGAGGTCGTCGCCGAAGATGTGTTAACCGCCGACCATTCAAGCTTTGACTTTGCTTTCCCTTCGGGCTGTTACTCCCTGCGTATCAGCGACGCCGACAACGGCACGGGCGACCCCGATGCCATCTACTACTGGCCCCGGGTGGAGCGGATTGGCCTCTACGTCAGTTCCGACGTGGACGGCCTTGGCGGCCGCTACGCCTACAAACAGGGCGACCTTCTGTACCTGGAAATCGACCATACAGGTACACGGTTTTGGAGCCTGGTCTTCGATGCCTCCGACATGGGCATTACCCAGGACGTGACGGCGGCCGAGTTCCTGCCCAACGGCACGCTGTTGCTGACGCTGGGCGGCATGCAAACCGTGGCCGGCCTGGGCAAGGTCACGGCGTCGGACATCATTCGCTTTGTGCCCAACTCCTACGGCTTGGGCGGTTTCACCAGCGGCGTCTTCCAGTGGTATCTCGACGGCTCCGACGTCGGCCTGACAACCGCCGGCGAGAAGATTGACGCCATCTCCCTCTCCTCGACCGATCCCGATGACTTTGACCTGGTCGTCAGTCTGAGCGGTGCCGGCTCCGTGCCCAGGACGGGCGGCGGTACGGTGACGGTGCGCGACGAAGACCAGATCCGGCTGGAGAACGCCGTCTATGGCGCGGCCTCGGCCGGGACGTGGGCCATGCACCTGGACGGTTCCACCGTGCCCGGCCTGGCCGCCGAGGACGTGCGCGGCGCGACGTTGACGCAGGCCCCCTCCGGGCTGGGCGTGCGCGGCGGGGCGCTGCTGCTCATGGAGAACGCCTTCGTCGTTGACGGCGTCAGCGGCGACAACCGCGACGTGCTGATGGCGTGGCAGGGGTTCGCGCCCAGCGCGCTGGACGTACTCGGCTTGGCCGCCGACAACCTGGGAGACAGGAAGCTCGATGCCATTACCGTTGGGCCGGTGTTGAGCGATTAGCGATCTGTGGTGGGGAGTGAACGAGGAGCAACGGCCGCGGTTGTTTGGGCGGCCGTTGTTCCTCGTTTTGTTTGACTACTGGGGGGAGTCGGGGCGGTAGTCATTACACTCTGGTTGCGGCCGGCGGCGGCGCGGCCTTGGGCGCGGGGCTGCTGCCGCCGGCGGTTGGGCGTGATGAGGGGGGGACGGTGGAGGTAAGCAGTGATGGGGAGCGGATGTGGTGGGAGATGGAGGGTAGATAGCCTTGATGGTTAGACCGGAACGGTAGGTTCTCGGTAGGTTCTATAGATGTCTTCATCGCCGACCTGTCTGGGCCAGAGACGACGCTCCTGACCGGAAGCCGCACACTTTGAAGCCAGAAAGCTACTCACTTTTATATTCCAGAATATCTCCCGGCTGACAATCTAATGCTTTACAAATCGCCTCAAGCGTTGAAAAACGGACAGCCTTTGCCTTGCCATTTTTCAAGATGGAAAGATTGGCCATGGTTATGCCAACTTTCTCTGTCAGTTCAGTAACACTCATTTTTCTCTTGGCCAACATGACATCGATATTGATGATTATTGACATCATTGCACCTTATACCGTTAAATCGTTTTCTGATTTTATGTCTACGGCACTTTGTAGAAGTCTTTGAAAAACAGCCGCAGCAGTGGCAATGACGGCAGAAGCAAAAGTAGTAAAGATGCCCAAGGCGGTCACACCTGCTGAGTCGTCGCCTCTAACAACTAACCTTATGTATAGTATTCCCAGCACAATGAAGCCGCTGAATATGATTGCACAGTATTTTATATTCCGCACAGCGTTCACTGATGATTGAGAGAAAACCTTATTCCCGTCAACGTAGCCTAAAAGCTTAAATGCCTGATATAGCGCCACAAAAAATGGGATTGAACCTATATAAGTATAGATAATAAGCGGATCGGTATAAATACTGATGAGATCCAAGTTAGCAGCCCTTCCTTCAAGTTGAGGAAACCAAATCAGCCATATAAGGACTGCGATGGCGATAAGACAAATGACAAACTTTAAGAATAGAGTTGACCCTTTTTTCATAAGTAATGCCTCACCCAGTAGTAGGATAGGTAGACTGTAACAAATGATTTATCGTTTGTCAATATATTATTATCGTTATTATGGCTAAGATGGGAAAAGTGGCGTTCTCCCATTCCACTTCCGAATTTTGGTACCATCCCCACTCAATCGTGGTCTGGCACACCGCCCAACTAAGGTGACCCCCAAAGTCGAGACCGCCGGCCTCATCCTTTCTCAACCCCACATAAGCGCCCCCCGCCCACCCCTAGCCTCCCACAGATAACCGGCTAGAATCCCTACCGTGCGCCGCGGAAAGAGTGGGATTGTGAACTGGATATGCTGGCAGTGGCCCGCTTTGCTGGCGGTCTGTCTGCTGCCGCTGCTTGTCGGCTGCTCGCTGCTCGGCGGCGACGACAACCCGGTGGACGGCACGCCGCCGGCGGCCGTCACCGTCACCCTGACCCCCACGCCGACGCCGGAACCGACCATCACCCCCTCGCCCACGCCCATCGCTCCACGGGTGGAGATGGACGACCAATCCCTCGACGACAGCGGCGAGCTGGTGGCCGCCGAGGTGGCCCTGCCCGGCCCCGGCTGGCTGGTCGTCCTACGCGACGACGACGGCGCGCCCGGCGAGCCAATCGGCCAGACACCGCTGGCCGGCGGTTTGCACGAGAACGTCCGCGTCACCGTCGATCCCGCGCTGGCGACGGAGACGCTCTACGCCCGGCTCCATGTCGATGCCGGCGACGAGGGCGTCTTCGAGTACCCCGGTGCGGACGAACCCTACCCGGGCGAGCCGGGCGCGACCTTTGCCGTCGCCCTGGAGATGCCACGGCCGCTCGTCGAGGCCGCCGAGCAGACCGTCGGCGAGGACAACCTCGCCGTGCTGTCGCGGGTAGAGGTGCTGGAGCCGAGTTGGGTGATCATCCACGCCGACGAGGACGGCAAGGCGGGCGCAGTGCTGGGCGCGGTGCGGTTGGACGAGGGTCTGCACGAGAACGTCGCCGTCAGCATCGACCGGCGCTACGCCACGCCGACGCTCCACGCCGTGCTGCACGAGGACACCGGCGAGGCGGGGGTGCTGGAATACCCGCCGGGCGACCCGCCCATTCTGGTCAACGGCGAGCCGGTCGTGGCCGCTTTTGCCGCCCATTACCCGCCCTACGTTCTCGTCTATGACCAGCCGCTCGTCGATGGGGCCATCACCGTCGACCGCGTCATCAGCGAAGGGCCGGGCTGGGTGGCCATCTACAGCGATCAGGACGGGCAGCCGGGCCTGATCATCGGCTTCGCCGCGCTGGCGGATGGGCTGAATGAGCACGTGCGCGTCGAGCTGATCGAATCGGCCGTCACCCCGCAGCTCTATGCCCGCCTGCACGCCGACACAACCCCCGGCGACGAGTTCAACGTTGCCCAGGACGCCATTGTGCGCTTCCAGGAGCGGATGCCGCTGCCGACCGTCTTCCGCACGGACATGGGCGCGATCGTCATGGTCGATGATCAACCGCTGGCCGACGATAGCGTCGTGGTCGATCTGGTTGTCGTGCCGGTCGATGCCTGGGTGGCGGTCCACGCCGCGGCCGAGGATGGCGGGCCGGCGGAGATGCTCGGCCGCACCTTCGTGCCCGCCGGCGTGAACCGTGATGTCGTCGTCGCCCTCGACCCCGCGCCGGAGGATGCCGCTGTCGTCCTGGTGCTCTATGCCGACCAGGGCGAGGCGGGCAGCTTCGACGCTCTGGGCGTCGATCCTCTGCTGACCAGCAACGACCACCGCCTCATTCGCCTGCCCTTCGTCATTGAAGCTTCGGATTGAAGCCTCGGCTGATTCCTGGCTCTCGGTCGCCTTTTGATTTCACGTGGCCTTTATGACCACGTCCCCCCACATTTCACGTACATTTCATGTTCCTGAGTGGCCGGCTATGGCACTATTCCAGTGACCAAAAAGCCGCCTGGCCTCTTTGGCCGGCGCTGCTTGTGATCAGCGTGCCCGCGTGACGGACTCGCGGTTGAGTCCAATGGCGCGGGCATACCAGCGCTTAATCCTACCGGTTTGGCGGCCGCACGACAGTGATGCCCAAGGAGTTCTTCCGATGACGCTCAGTTCGAATTCAGCACAGACCCGCGAAATAGGTGAACTGCGCAACCAACTAAAGTGGATGGATGAGGAGCGCCGCAAGTCCGGCCGCAAGCTGACCGAACTGGAGCAGCGGCTGGCCCAGCAGGGGCGCGATCTGGCTGAGCGGGACCGCAAGATCCAGGAGCTGGAGTATCACATCGCCACTGTGGCCGAGCGGCTGGAGCGCGTGCCGGAGGAAGACCCCAAGACGGCCACCCAGGAGCAGCGGCTGCAAGACCTGGAGTGGCATCTGTCGAACCTCAGCACCCAGGTGGCGCGCCAGCCCAACCCGGACGAAGAGCGTGCCCGGCTGGCCGAGGAAGTCGGTCGGGCGGTGCTGGACGCGCAGCAGCGCTGGCAGGGCGAGCAGGCCACGGCCGAGAGCCGCGTGCTGGCCGAACTGACCACACTGCGCGCGGCGGATGACCATCTGGTGCTCCAGTTGCAGGCCGTGCAGGAGTCCTTGCCGTCGCAACTGCGTTTCCAGGAGCGGTTGGAGCCGGTCGTCGGCCGGCAGGAAGAGCAGGCCCAGGCCCTGGCCCGCGTGAACGAGCAATTCGCCACGCTGCAAGAGAGTCTCGGCGCGCTGTCGGCGCAGTTGCGCGAACGGACGGCGACCCTGGCTGCCGAGGGGCAATCGAATTACGCCGCTCTGGCCAACCGCGTGCAGGAGTACCTCGATGCCCAGGCCGAGCAGTTCGAGACGCGCACGGCCGTGGTCGAGACCACCTGGCGGCAGCAGTTGGACGAGATGACCAGCCGTTCACCAGAGCAGTGGGAGTCAGTGGTCGGCCGTCAGGATGAACAGGCCCAGGCGCTGGCCCGCGTGAACCAACAGTTCGCCGCGCTGCAAGAGAGCGTGGGCCAACTGTCGGCCCAGTCGCGCGAACAGATCGCCACCCTGGCCGCCGAGGCGCAGTCGAACTACGCCGCCCTGGCCGACCGTGTGCAGGAGACGTTGGACGCCCAGGCGGAGCAGTTCGAGACGCGCACGGCCGTGGTCGAGACCGCCTGGCGGCAGCAGTTGGAATCGATGGTCGGCCGCCAGGACGAGCAGGCCCAGGCGTTGGCCCAGTCGCACGACCAAATCGCGGCCCTGGCCGCCGAGACGCAGTCGAACTACGCGGCCCTGGTCAATCGCACACCGGAGACTTCGCCGGAGATCGTGCTCCTTAGCGCCCAATACGAGCAGTTGGAGCAACACACGGCTGAGCTTGACGATCGCCTCTCCGCGCTTGTGGCCGATTCAGAGTCCGCGCTGGACACCCGGTTGGCGTCCGTGCATACCCAATTGGCCGGCTTCGAGACGATGACCGCCCGTGTCGGCCAACTTGAGGACACTGTCATCAAGCTGGGCAACACGCGCGAACTGATGGCCCTCTTCGACCGTGTTGAGCAGGAGCTGGAGTTGCGGCAGGCTGAAGATGTGCGCCTGGCCAATCTGATCAGCACGCAGGAAGGGCGTTTTGCCCCCGTCACCACCTCGCTGGAGGAGGCGCGCGAAAGCTCCCTGAAGCTGCTGGCGCGCATGTCGGATGTCGAGCGAGTGGTGGAGGAGACGCGGCGTAGCGCCCAGGACTTCAACGACAACTGGAAGCCCATCCTGACCGAGGTCAGCCGGCGCGTCGGGCCGCTGACGGAGCGCGTGACCGTGCTGAACAACAGCATCCTCAAGGCCGAGGCCAGCCTGCAAGCGTTGACCGGCGACCAGAGCGAGATGCGCGAAACGTTGGCCACGCTGGCCGACGAGAGCCAGCGTAACCGTGTCGAGACGAGCCGGCAGGTCGACGCCTGGCAGGCGACGCTGGATGAGCATAAGGACACCATCGAGCGCTTCACGCAGCAATGGCTGACGCTGAGCAACCAGTACAAAGAGGCGCGCATGGCCGTCCAGAACTTCGCCCACTGGCAGAAGCAGCTGGAGCAGCAGAAGCGCGAGGCGTCGGAGATGTTGCGCATCGAGTCGAACCGCATGCAGTCGCGCTGGGACGGCTTCCTGCTGGAGATTCAGGAGAAGTTGAAGAACTTCGAGTTGGATCTGTCGCAGAAGTGGCAGGCGTTCGAGTTGGAGAACGAGCAGCGCTGGGCTGGGGCGCGGCGCAGCGAGCAGGTCTGGCGCGAGGAACTGGGCGCGGTGGACGAACTCATCCAGAAGCTGCAACAGGACAACCGCAACCTTATCTGGCGCGTCCAGGCGGCCCAGGCCGATGCCATCAAGAAGTGGCCGCGTCTGTTGATGGAAGAAGTGGAGAAGGCGGTCGAGCTAAACCCCAACCGTCGCCTCTCCCCGGCCGGCGCGACGCCGCGGACGGACCTGAGCGTCGTCGATGCGATTGAGCAGGGCTTGATCACCATCGACTACGACGATTCGGCCACCGATCTCTAGTTTACGTGACGGGCGCGCCTGGGTCTCCGGCGCGCCCGCTGTTGAATTCATGTACAGGAAGTAACGCACCATGAGCACCAAGCCGAAGGGCCTCAATATTACCGCGATCGCCATTATCCTGCTTGTGCTGGCCGTGTTCTTTGGCTGGCTGGGCTATCAGCCGGGTACTCTGCTGAACGAGTATTCCCGCGGGCTGGGGCTGACGCTCCTGGGCGTGGCCCTGGTCGTGGTATTGAGCGATCGCCTGGCCGCCCGCCGCGAGGGACAACTCCTGGCCTACCTGGAGGAGCAGCGCCGGGCGCAGGAAGACACGCAGATGGCCCGCGAGCAACAACTGCTCAAGACGCAGCTCGTGCGCGAGGTCGCCAGCGGCGACCCCGGCCTGGCCGCCCGCGCCATCAAGGAATTGGACGCGCAGGGCTGGCTGACCGACGGCACGTTGTCGAACGCCCACCTGGCCGGCATCAACTTGCGTGGGGCGCAACTGGGCTGGATCAACCTCTCCGGCGCTTTCCTCAGTCGCGCCGACGTGCAGGATGCCGACCTGAGCTACGCCAACCTGGCCACGGCCAACCTGAGCGATGGCGTGCTGGCGCGGGCCAATCTGGAGCGGGCCAGCCTGACGGAGGCCGACCTGCGTGGGGCCGACCTGAGCCTGTCCGCGCTCAACGAGGCCGATCTGACCGGCGCGGTGTTGGAAGGAGCGACGCTGAGCGGCGCGTCGCTGGTCGACGCCAACCTGAGCAAGGTCGTGGCCGAGGGCGTGGCCCTGAACGGAGTCAACATGGAGCGGGCCAACCTGGTCGAGTCGAACCTCAGCCAGGCGAACATGGAGCGCGCCGTGCTGATCGGGGCCAATCTGGGCTGGGCTAACCTGAGCCGGGCCAATCTGGAGAAGGCCAATCTGTCCGAGGCCAACCTGAGCGGCGCGAACCTGGACGATGCTCGCCTGCACGGGGCCAACCTGTCGGGCGCGTTCCTCTTCGGCGCGCGCGTCTCGCTGAAGGCGCTATCGACGGCGCGGACGCTGACCAACGCGACCATGCCCGACGGGCTGAAGTACGAGGATTGGGTGCGACGGCAGTCGGGCGAGTATGTCCCGCCCGCGCCGACCAACGGCGGCTCCCCCGCGGCCAGCTATACGACGACCGATTCGCCGCTGGACTACGTGCCGACGGACGAAGTCTAGAGCACGGCCCCCGACTGCCCTAACAAACACAAAGGCCCTGTGTTGTCACAGGGCCTTTGCTTTGCACCGTAGCACTACTAGCTCTCACGAGGAGGCAGTGCTACGGTGCAGTTAAATAAGCGATTACTCATAGACACCACCTCCTTAGGTTAAAGATAGCCGGCGGCCGGGCCGCCAATCAATGAGATGATGTCGCAGATTATGGCATACCGCGCTGCCGCTGTCAATCAGCACTCATCTGGCCATCAATCAACCGGCCAGTTCGCGCAGGGCGGCCAGCAGGCGGTCGATCTCGGCGATGGTGTTGTAGTGGACGAAGCCGATGCGCACCAGGCCGCCGCGCGCCAGCGTGCCCAGCCGCTCCATGACGGCGATGGCGTAGTAGTGGCCATCCCAGACGAAGAAACCACGCTCCCCCAGCCAGGCGGCGATCTCGGCCGGGGCATGGCCGGCCAGCTCGACAGCGAAGGTCGGCGTGCGCTCGGCCAGCCGCTCGATGTCGGTCAGGCCATAGACGCGCAGACCGGGCACGGTCGCGGCCCCGCGCAGGAAGTGCTCGCTGAGGGCGGCCTCGTGGGCCTTCTCGAACCCCGCGGAGAAGCTCTCGATGAGCGAGCGCTCGGCGGCGGAGACCTTGCTGCCGAGGCCGAGGAAGCCGCCGGAGGCGGAAGCGACGGCGAGGGAGGCCGTCATGATGTCGCTCTGGAGCGAGGCCCTCTTCTCCT
>ERZ724514.1600-NODE-1600-length-9916-cov-5.426833_pt1 | contig 9916 bp, 7 predicted proteins | sample MGYA00376047_ERZ724514 | MGnify/ENA primary metagenome ERZ724514 (study PRJEB28724, sample SAMN07190883) | activated sludge metagenome | isolation source: activated sludge of sewage treatment plant in Hong Hong | place: Hong Kong | collected 2016-03-17 ...
TCGGCGCCCTGCGGGACCAGAGGCAGCCAATTTTTCATCAAGGCTTCGGGAGAAAGGCGATCAATATCGGCGAGCATCCGCTTCTCGAGCTGCTGCATGACGGCAGCCTGCATCGGCTCGACATTCGGTAGACCGAAAAATTGCCTGGCTTCAACCGGGGTACAATCAATCTCGATATTCACCTTCATTGAACTCTCCCATTCTGGGCGGATTGCCTGACATGACGTGATAGACGAAGGGGAGTCGCGCGCGAAATCGTACGCGACTTTTTTAATGCAATGCGCCGATACGCGCGTTTGCGGGCCGTTGCGTGATCCCGGTCTTGAATCGCATAGATAATCATCAGCGCAACCACCGCGAGGTTGAAAGACGACTCTAGAGCGAATCCCGCTTTGATTGAATCGGCTTCGCTCTAATTCTCTTTGTGTTGTCGCATTTTCTGACGGCGAACCGGTTTCCACTTCGCCTGAAAATGCTCTAGCGCATGCGCTGTCCAGCTGCTCGCACGAAGGCGCCCGTGAGCGTGGACGACATGCTTTCCATGCGGTGCTACCCTTCAATGGAACGCGCCGTCCCTCGCCAGGGAGGCCCGCTGCGTGATGGTACAAGGCCTTCGCGCATCCCTCGCATCCAGGCAGGACACTTCATGTTCAACTCCGACAGCATTGCGAATGATCGCTCCCGTGCGCGCGGTTGGGTCGGCGACGCGATCCGGCGCGTCGAGGCCGAACGGCACAGGACGGCGGACACGCATTTGTTCAAGCTCGACTGCAAAGCGCTGGATGGCATTGATGTCTATCTGAAGGACGAATCCACGCACCCAACCGGGAGCCTGAAGCACCGTTTGGCGCGGTCGCTATTTCTTTACGGTCTTTGCAACGGGCATATCGCCGAAGGGACGCCGATCGTCGAGGCATCCTCCGGTTCGACCGCGGTTTCAGAGGCATACTTTGCCCAGTTCGTCGGGTTGCCCTTCTACGCCGTGATGCCGCGAACGACCTCGGCCGAAAAGGTCGCCGCCATCGAGCACTACGGCGGCATATGCCACTTTATCGATGATGCAGGCTCGATCTACGCTCAGGCGGCGGCGCTCGCGGCGAGCTTGCGCGGTCATTACATGGATCAATTCACCTTCGCCGAACGGGCGACCGACTGGAGAGGCAACAACAACATCGCCGAGTCGATCTTCAGGCAGATGGGCTGCGAGCGCCATCCGGTCCCCACCTGGATCGCGATGAGCGCGGGCACGGGCGGCACCTCGGCGACCATCGGCCGCTACCTGCGATATAAATGTCACCCGACGAATCTTTGCGTCGCCGACGTCGAGCATTCCGCCTTCTTCGAAGGCTTCCAAAAGCGGGACCCGGGATGCTGCTGCGACAGGCCTTCGCTGATAGAAGGCATCGGCCGGCCGCGTGTCGAACCTTCGTTCATGCCCGGCGTGGTGGACATGATGGTCCGCGTGCCCGACGCCGCTTCGCTCGCGGCCATGTCCGTGCTTTCACGTCTGCTTGGACGCAGGGTCGGCGGCTCTACCGGCACCAACTTCTTCGCGCTGTGCTGGCTCGCCGACCGCATGAGACAAGCGGGGCAGCAGGGATCGCTCGTCACCTTGATATGCGACGCGGGGGAGCGATATGTCGGCACCTACTACAATGCGCAGTGGCTGCGCAGCAAAGGCATAGACACCGCCCCGTTCGAACATCGGATTGAACAATTCCTTTCGGGCGAAGACTTCGCCTGCGACCTTGCCGTGGCGGATTAGCTTGGTCCGCAAGCAGATCTACCGGGAACACCGCTGTCGATCAGAACGCGGTGCCAAACATTTTGCTCGCCAACGATCCATCGTTGTCGACCCAGGGGATCGGTGGGAGTTGCGGGATATACGATGCATACGGCATCACTTTCGCAAGCGGTATCACCGTGCCGGGAAACCGTTCGCGGAAAATCCCATGCATTCCGCCGTCCAGCCCGCTGTAAATCGGCGCGGCTGACACATTGTCTTTGAGCAATTGCGCGTATTCGGCCTCGTCGGCGCGTTGTTTCTCCTGCGCCGGCCGGGCGATTTTCGGATTCACGACAAACGCGGGGCATTTGCCGGCAGGATCAAGCGCAAAAGGGCCCGGCGAATTCCGCGGAGGCTGCACATCGAAGACGTAGCGGCGATCACACACATCGACCTTGGGTTCGAAATGCGTCGCCTCGAAGTGATCGTTGCCGACCTTCAGCATCTTCCAGAAGTCGAGCTGCGGATGGGTTCGATGCCGCGCCAGATTCGCCGCCGTCAACCGGAACGGATAGATCTGGACTTGGAACGACGGCCGGCCGGCAAGTGAATCGCGCGCCAGCGAATAGATTTCGCTGATCTGCCCGTCCGTCATCGCATAGCAGCCGCTCGACGAGCAGTCGCCGTGGATCATGAGCAAGCTGCCGTCGCGGTTGTTCGCCTTGTCGAAACTGTTGGGGAAGCCGGTGTTGATCGCGAGATAGTAGTTTGAATTGGGATTCATCAGCTCGGGCGTAACCGTATAGAACCCCTCCGGAGCCTGGCGATCGCCCTCACGCAATTTCGGGCCGATATCGCCGGACCACCGGCAGACCGGATAGGTCTTGAGGAGTTGGAAACGGCCGGTGGCGTCCTGCTTCCAGACTTCGAGCTCCGCCTCTTCCTTGAAGATGCGCATGAGGATCGGTGAGTGCTTTGGCATCTGCTTTTTTCGGAACAGCGCGAGCAGTTCGGACGGCACCTCCTTGGTCGCCTTGGCCGGCAGTTCCTTTCTCGCCTTGCCCGGCAACTGCTTGCCGTTTTCGCCAAGACCCCTGACCGGCGTCAATGTCGCAGCGAGAGCCGCCGCCAGCACAAGCGCACGGACTGCCATGGCGCGGATCATTGCGATAACCCCGAGGCAAGAATTGGCGACCGTGAATGCCGATGGCCGGTGGCTTTCGTAAGGCAAACCCAACCAGCCCCCGTTTCCAACATGTGCATTGAGCACATCGCGTCCATGATTTGAGAACGGTCTCGGCGACCTGCTTCTCCCGGAATAAGACGTGTCAGGGAAGGATTTCGAACAGATCCCGTGCAGCGCTGAGCGCGAGCGCAAAATGGACTCAATGGTCGGAGATCGGTGTCGCGGTGAGCCGGACGAAGCCCATCGTCGGCGACGGATGCCACCGGCGGGCAGCGAATATGTGCGGCGGCGTCACCTCCCGCACCTTCACCGCGTCGAAGTGCATGTCCGGGCTACTTCCCAGCCGAGACAATTGTGCATAGAATACCGCCTGATCTTTTCGGTGATTTCGCTTCGCCGAGGAAGCGTGTGCGGTGGACGGCGCAAGCACGAGTTTGGACGCGCTGATGCCCGACCTGGGTCGTTTGCGTAGTTTCCGATCGAACCGCCCAAGAACGATACGTTTTCTTATCGTTTCGCTTGTCGTCCTGATTCTCGCGCCGCTCATCTCCGTCATCGCGCTTTTGGCGGTCAGCCTCGCCAATACAAAGCGTGCGCTGATCGAGATCGAACTCGTTGACATTGCAGGCCAAGTCACGACGATGGCCGATCGCGAGGTGGCGAGCACCATCGGCATGCTGCTCGGGCTCGCGACATCGGGGGACCTCGCCGCAGGCGAGCTTGCCGATTTCCGGAAGCACGCCTCGGCGCTGGCGGCACAGCCCCACATTGTGCACGTGTGGGCCTTCGACCCGCGCGGAAAGACAGTGGCGGCGGCGCCCGCTCCTGGCGCCACCGCAGTTGCCGGCCATGCGGACCTGCTCAAGCGCGTTCTTGAGGGGGGAACCGTGGTGTCGCCGGTGCGCGGCGAAGGGCTCGAGAACACCAGAGCCGTCATTGCGGTTCCTGTGATCGCCGCGGGGCGCGTGGCCTTTGGCGTTGCCGCCGAAATCCGTGTGGATCATCTCAGCAGGTTTTTCGCCGCCGCCGGCATGAAGCCGGACTGGGCCGCGGCGATCGTCGACGAGAACGGTCGTTATGTCGCGCGCAGCTTGGATGCCGAGCGCCGCGTCGGGCAGATGGCACGGCCGGAATTGGCCGACGCCGCGCGTCGCGCGAGCAAGACCGGCATGTTTGAAAACGTGACCTACGAAGGCGTATCGATGCTCAACGCCTTCCGCCGCTCGCCGCTCACCGGATGGACTTCGGTCATTGCCGTACCCAAGGCCGAATTGAACGCACCACTCAGGCGCTACATCGCTTACGTCTCCTTTGGCAGCGCCGGCGTTCTGCTTCTCACCCTTGGCTTGGCGTCCGTTCAGGCTGCGCGAATTGCCGAGCCGGTCAGAAATCTGAGCCGGGGCGCCACCGCTCTGGTCGAAGGCCGCAAATTCCCCGAAGCAAAGCACCGCATCTATGAACTCGACGAGGTACGCACAGCCTTTGAACGGGCCATCGCGCAAGCGGCGCATTTCTCGGCCCTGGTGGCTTCCTCGGGCGACGCCATCATGAGCGTCGACCACAATGGAATCATCAGAACATGGAACGCGGGCGCCGAGGCGCTTTTCGGCTATGCGACCGAGGAGATCGTCGGTCAACCGAAGACGCTCCTCGTTCCTCAGGATGAGCGGGAAAAATTCCGGGAGCAGCATGCCCAAGTTTTTGCCGGCCAAACCATCCGGACGGAAAGTGTCCGCGTGCGCCGGGACGGCAGCCGCGTCGACGTCTCGCTGAATTTGGCTCCGATCCGCGGACCTGGGGGCGACATTACCGCGATCTCTTCGATCATCCACGACATCAGCGCACGCAAAGACGCGGAACGGCATCTGCAGTTTCTGATGCGCGAACTGTCCCATCGTTCCAAAAATCAACTCGCGATCATTCAGGCGATCGCCGCGCAAACGGCGCAATCAGCGGACTCCGTCGAAGCTTTCATGAAGAAGTTCAGGGTGCGCATGCAAGGATTGGCCGCATCTCACGACCTCCTCGTTTCGCAGAATTGGGCCGGCGTTCCGCTCGCCGAACTGGTGCGCCGGCAAATCAATGCCTTCGTTGATGTTTCGCGCGACAACGTGAAAATATCGGGTCCCGACCTGCATTTGACGACATCGGCTACCGAGGCGATCGGCTTGGCGCTGCACGAGCTCGCGACGAACTCGGCGAAATATGGCGCGCTGTCCGTTCCGCAGGGGAAACTCGCGGTGGCGTGGTCACTGGCACCCCCGGCCGGCGTCCCGGACCATGTCCTGCTCGAGTGGATCGAGACGGGAGGACCGGCCGTTCACCCCCCGGAGCACAAGGGTTTTGGATCGCTCGTCATCGAACGCATGGTTGCCGAGGCCGTCGATGGCACGGTGCGTCTCGACTTTGCGCCTGCAGGACTTTATTGGCGCCTCGAGTTCCCTTGCGCCAATCATCTTGTCGCGCTGGATCGCATTGATAAGTGGAGGCCCAGTGCCGAACCTGCTGCTGCAGATGAACTCATTGGCTGACCTTGCCGCTTTAGACCACAGCAGCGCCGCGCTTTTTTTGCTTGCGCGCTGTCGCGCCGCTCACCCGTTTGCTGCCGCGCCTTTTTGCGAACTCCGTTCCAGCAGAAACGGAATTCGCGCCATTACCCTGGTCGCTTTTTGACAGACCGCGTCTGCGCTAACCGCTTGGGTAGAACTGGACGCCCTTGTTAATCGGGCGTGCGAACGCGCCGTTCCTCAATTATTGTTTCACTGCCACTGCCCGTGGTTCCAGTTCGACATTCTTCCACAGTGCGCAATCGGCTTTCCGCCTCCGTGCGAACTGCGAAACCGGAGCCGCCGATCACGACTCCCACGCTCGGAGATGCAGGCCGCTCCTCGACGATCGTGCAGCGGCGGGTCTCAGGCTGTTGCACGATGTAATAGTCGGCAAACGCCGGCGTCATTAGAGCGCTCGCAACTGCTGCACCCATTATTAATACTCGCATAGACGGCTCCTGTTGGCTTTTGCAGATACCCCGCTAAACCAGCCGCAGCCACTTAGTTCCCAACCCTCGTCACATGCGAACACGCTCAGGCGAGATGCGATAGGTATCGGTAGCTTGCGCGTTCGCATAGCAACGTCCATCGATCAACAGCGCATCGGGTCTCGCAAGCAGTTGTCCCGAGGCCGACATTGCGCGTTACGAAAATCCGCGCGATACGCCGCGCTGCGGCGCGGCAAGGTTGGCGCACCACCCGCTCATTTTTTTAGCCGGAACTTTCGCGCGACCCGGGCTTTTCCCCGAGGTGCCGGGACCCGGCTACCTGAACCTTGGAGGTAACGATGGGTGGTATTGTTTATCTTGTTGGATTGATCGTCATCGTGCTGGCGATCCTCTCGTTCCTCGGCCTGCGTTGAGCGCCGTGGATCAACCTCACCGTCCTTCAGCCGCATCAGACTGGAGCGCGGCCGCGCAATCGGATGCGCATGGCCGCGCCTTGCTCCGGCGCTTTTGGGATTTCGGCGACGGGACTCGTCCGGAATATTTTGCTTTTCAAGTTGCGCGAAAGTCGCGCCGCGCAACGACCTGCTATTAGTTGATGCCCTGTCTCGCCGAACGAGTCGACGATCGCTTGCCGCAAAAGCGTTGTTGTCCTTGCGATCGTCCGCGGGAGCCGCGCCTTGTTTCATTTTTTAAAAATTTGGTTTGTCGTGTTTCGCGCAAAATGCGCCCACTGACCTGCGTGCGATCCAACGCTCCGATCGGCACAACAGCCGCGCGCCTTTTTCTGCCGAACGAACTCGCGTGCCGTCAGGCCCTGGCCGCCGATCGACCGTTGAAGCATGGGCGGAACACGCACCTCGCTCGTGACGGCGGAAAAACACCATACTGATTTCGCACCGGCCACTTCCACTTCCAGTCGATGGCAGTTAGTTTGCCGCCGTGTCCGCTCGGACACGGCATTTCCATCGACAACAAGAAGGCAAAATGTGCATGGCCCGACGGAAATCGGACGACAGCGTTTCTCGGATCGTCTCGGGCCGGCACGACGATCCATTCTCGTTTCTCGGCATGCACCGGAGCGCAAAAGGAACGCTGGTCGTCCGGACGTTCCAGCCGGGCGCTCGCCGTGTGCACGTCACCCGCGCCGCGACCTCCGAGATTGTCTCGGAACTCATGCGCGTTCACCCCGCGGGCGTTTTCGAAGGAGAGATCGAGTCGCCGGGCGGCGCGTTTCCATACCGGCTGTTGATCGACTATAGCGATTCCGAGCGGTCCATCGACGATCCCTACCGCTTTCCTCCGATCCTGGGCGAGTTCGACGTCCACCTGATCGCCGAAGGGCGGCACCTGCGTCTCGATGAAAAACTCGGCGCGCATCCGATGACGATCGATGGAGTAACCGGCATCGGTTTCGCCGTGTGGGCGCCGAACGCCGCGCGCGTCAGCATCGTCGGCGACTTCAACGAATGGGACGGGCGGCGGCATCCCATGCGTTTCCGCGGGGAGTGCGGCGTCTGGGAGATTTTCATGCCCGGCATCGCGGCCGGCGCGCTCTACAAGTACGAAATCCTTGCCCAGAACGGCGAGTTGATGGCGCTCAAGACCGATCCGTTCGCTTTCTTTTGCGAGCAGGCGCCGGGAACGGCCGGGATCGTATATGACCTCGGATATTATCGATGGGATGACGCCGCGTGGATGGCGAACCGCGGCGGCGCGATCGGCACCGATGCCCCGGTTTCCATTTATGAGGTGCACCTCGGATCCTGGCGGCGCAGTGTCGAGGAGGGCCGCCGATATCTGACCTATGCCGAACTCGCCGAGACGCTGATCCCCTATGTCAAGGACATGGGCTTCACGCATATCGAGGTGATGCCGGTTTCGGAGCATCCATTCGACGGCTCTTGGGGCTACCAGCCGCTGGGCCTGTTCGCGCCGACCAGCCGTTTCGGACGGCCGGACGAGTTCCGCAATTTCGTCGATCGCTGTCATCAGGCCGGCATCGGCGTGATCAACGACTGGGTGCCGGGCCATTTCCCGAAGGACCCCCAGGGTCTCGGCTGGTTCGATGGTACGCACCTGTACGAGCACGCGGATCCCCGGCAGGGCAGCCACATGGACTGGGGCACGCTGATCTACAACTACGGCCGCAACGAAGTCGCTGACTACCTGCTCAACAACGCCCTGTTCTGGCTCGATGAGTATCACCTCGACGGGCTGAGGGTCGATGCTGTCGCCTCGATGCTCTATCTCGATTACAGCCGCGCAGCGGGTGAATGGATCCCCAACGAATTTGGCGGAAACGAAAACCTGGAAGCGATCGCGTTTCTGCGGCGCGTCAATGAACACCTCTACAAGCAGTTTCCCAGCATCGCGACGATCGCGGAGGAGTCCACCTCCTGGCCGATGGTCTCACGGCCCGTTTACCTCGGCGGCCTCGGCTTCGGCTACAAATGGAACATGGGCTGGATGCACGACACGCTCTCGTACATCCGCCGGGATCCGATCTATCGGAAATACCATCACGACCAGCTGACCCTGAGCCCGACATACGCATTCGCCGAGAACTTCGTTCTGCCGATCAGTCATGACGAGGTGGTTCATGGCAAGGGCTCGCTCCTGGCGAAGATGCCGGGCGACCGCTGGCAGAAGTTCGCGAACCTGCGAATGTATTTGGCCTTTATGTTTACCCATCCAGGCAAGAAGCTGCTGTTCATGGGCTGCGAATTCGGCCAGGAGGCCGAATGGAATCACAATGCAAGCCTCGACTGGCATGTGCTCGCCGATCCGCTCCATGCCGGAACGCAGCAGCTCGTGCGCGACTTGAACGCGATGTACCGGCAGGTGCCGGCCTTGCACCAACGCGACTGCGCGCCGTCCGGATTCGAATGGATCGACTGCACGGACTGGGAGAAGAGCATTATCTGTTTTCTCCGCAGAGGGCGCGCGAGCGATGATATCGCGATCGTCGTGTGTAATTTCACCCCGGAAGTTCGCCATGGATACTGCGTGGGCGTTCCGTGGGGCGGCCTTTACCGTGAGCTGTTGAATACCGATGCCGCCGTTTTCGGCGGCAGCAATATCGGCAACGCCGGTGCGATCATGGCGAGCACCACCCCCTGCCACGGCAGGCCCTGTTCTCTGGTCCTTACCGTGCCGCCGCTGGCCACGCTCGTTTTCGTTCCACAACCGCAATGGTAAGGCGCGCAGCGTCCGCGTGGGCGCGCTCGTGGTGAATCAATGCCACAACCACCTCTGCTTGCGGCGATAGCGGCGAGCACGCTGTTGCCGTAGCGCAACACCGCAACAAGTTCAAAGCCGAAGCGCAGGACCGGGCCGCGGTTTCGCCTCAAATGACGCCGTAAGTTGGCGCCAACGAGGGGGCACGAATGAGCAAGATGACCGACCGGTTGGTACTCGATTTCATCAAGCGACAGTACCACCCGTACGACACGCACGGCGAATTCACCCGTGGCTTTGCGGCTTTCCAAGATGGCAACTGCCGCAACCCAAACGATGCGGACAGCGTATCGGGACGGGCGTGGGACTGCGGCGTCGCGGCTGCGATGCGTTATTCGAAAGCCGTCGCGGCTTGAGCCTGTGCCACAGCGTTAATCGGATCACCTCCGCCAGGCGAGCAACCGCATCGCGTTAGCCGTCACCAGCACGGTCGCGCCCGTATCGGCGAGGATCGCCGGCCACAGCCCGGTCAATCCAATAATGGTCGTCACCAGGAAAACGGCCTTGAGGCCGAGCGCGATCGTGATGTTCTGGCGGATGTTGGCCATGGCGGCGCGCGACAGCGCGATCATTCTGGCGACGTCCATCACGCGCCCATGCAGCACGGCAGCGTCGGCGGTCTCCAGCGCAACGTCGGTGCCGCCTCCCATCGCGATGCCGACGTCCGCGGCCGCCAGGGCCGGCGCGTCGTTGATGCCGTCACCGACCTTGGCGACGAGCCGGCCCTGCCGCTGCAGGTCGCGCACGATGCGCAGCTTGTCCTCCGGCA
>ERZ724514.1602-NODE-1602-length-9913-cov-6.013390_pt1 | contig 9913 bp, 8 predicted proteins | sample MGYA00376047_ERZ724514 | MGnify/ENA primary metagenome ERZ724514 (study PRJEB28724, sample SAMN07190883) | activated sludge metagenome | isolation source: activated sludge of sewage treatment plant in Hong Hong | place: Hong Kong | collected 2016-03-17 ...
GCGCACTGGGGCTGGAGGCGGCTTCGCGCGGTGCCGGGAAAGTGGTGTTGGTGGAACGTAACCCGCGCGTCGCTGACGCGCTGGATTCAAACATCCGTTTGCTGCAGGGCGCCGGCAGGGTGGAGTTGCTTCGCCAGGATGCGCTAAAATTCGCTTCCTCGAGCCCGCGCGCCTTCGACGTGGTTTTTCTCGACCCGCCGTACCGGCAGGGCTGGCTCGACAGGCTGACGCCGTTCCTGCCGCGTCTCCTGAAGACGGACGGTGCACTGTACGTCGAAGCCGAGGAAGCGCTGGCGTCGCTGGGTGAATGGGTGACGGTGCGCAGCGGGCAGGCAGGACAGGTTTATTATCATCTCATGCGTCGGGAAGACCCTCAGGATGCTGGACCATCGAGTAGCGATCTACCCGGGCACGTTTGACCCGATGACCCGGGGGCACGAGGATCTCGTGCGCCGGGCATCGAATCTCTTCGATCGTGTCGTCGTCGGCATCGCGCAGAGCCGCTCGAAGCGGCCGTTCTTCACGCTCGAGGAGCGCGTTGAACTGGCGAAGCAGGTACTGGCACCCTACCCGAACGTCGAGATCGTCGGGTTCGACAATCTTCTGATGGATTTCCTGCATGAGCAGGGGGCCAAGGTCATCCTGCGCGGACTGCGCGCGGTGTCGGACTTCGAATACGAATTCCAGATGGCCGGCATGAACCGCAACCTCTACCCCGAGGTCGAAACCGTATTCCTGACGCCGGGCGAACAGTACATGTTCATCTCGGCAACCATGGTTCGCGAGATCGCCGTACTCGGCGGCGATGTCAGCAAGTTTGTTCACCCGCTGGTGCAGGAGCGGCTGGCGAAACGAGTTTCCGAGACGTTCAACAATTGAAGGAAGAGCAGCTATGTCCCTGATCATCACCGACGAATGCATCAACTGCGACGTGTGCGAACCGGAGTGCCCGAACGAGGCGATCTCGCAGGGCGCCGAGATCTATGAAATCGACCCGAACAAGTGCACCGAGTGTGTCGGCCACTACGACACGCCGCAGTGTGTCGAGGTCTGCCCGGTGGATTGCATTCCCAAGGACACTAACAACGTCGAGTCGACCGACCAGCTCTGGGTCAAGTACGAGCAGCTGACGGGCAATAAGCGCCCGGCCTGATTCGCCCCTGCTGCGAGGAAGCGCCGCGTTCCCGGCCGGGGAGCGCGGCGTTTTTCATTCTGCCGCCTGCAGGGACATGCTGACGCCGGGCGTCGCGTAGCGGAAAATCCGCCGCCCTTCCGCCTTGGCCTCGTACATCGCGGCGTCGGCAGCGCGCAACAGGCTTTCCGCATCAAGGCCGCTGTCCGGAAACACGGCGATGCCGATGCTGGTTGTCACCTGCAGGATGTCCCCGTTCACGTCCAGCGGTTCTGCAATCGCCCCCAGAATCTTTTCAGCGAGGGGAGCCGCATCGCTCGCTGATTGCATGTCGGTCAGAACGACGACGAATTCATCGCCGCCGTGGCGGGCAACGGTATCGCTGTCCCGCATGCACTGGCGCAGGCGCCAACCGACTTCCCTCAGCAACGCGTCTCCGACGTGGTGACCGTAGCGGTCGTTGATCGGTTTGAAACCATCAAGGTCGAGGAACATGACCCCGATTTTCGTGCCGTGCCGTTGCGCACTGGTGATCACCTGCTCCAGTCGGCCGAGCAGCAGGAAACGATTGGGGAGACCGGTGAGCGCGTCGTGCAGCGCCAGATGTTCGATGGTTTTCAGTTCTTCCTCGCGACGTTGTTCGCGCTGCCGGAGGTTGCCGATGTAGCCGAGCAGGAGGGTCAGGCTGAACATCGAGGCCAGTGACACGGTGACGAGTCCGACACCGGAGATGTCGCTGAGGCCGACCGGGCGTTGCAGCACGATGCTTGCCGGTTGGGAAAGATCGCCGAGGTGACGTTCGAATCGCAGTGGCCGGAACCACGACTGCCCGGGGGCTTCGCGCGTTGCCGCTTGTGCATAGAGGGTGTCGGCGTCCTGTCCGACATGGAAGCGGACGAGATGCCCTATCGCCGCATCGAGTTCGCGTGGCGGCGGCATCAGGTCCCGCGCACGCAGGACCATCAGTGCATAGGAAACGCCTCCGAATGCGTGTTGCCGCGAAGCGTCGCCTACTGCCGCAATCGGGCGGAAAAGGACGTAGGCATCGTCTCCCTCGACCAGTCGGAAGACTTCGCTGGCCGCGGGCGTCCCCTGTTTTTCCGAGCGGATCAGTGCGGCGCGCAGGCCAGTGAGCGAATCGATATCCAGGCCGATGATGCTGCGGGCCGCGTCCGAATCCGGTTCTGCAAGGATGACCGGGTAATAGGCGCTTTTCATCGCTGGGCTTTGCCACTCCCGGTCGCCGCGGTAGTCGAACTGACGAACCTCGAAGTTCCGGTATCCCTTGCGACGCATCTGTTGCGTGAAGGCGTCCAACTCCTTCTGCGGCACCCGCCGGACGACTTCCAGCATGTAGATGTGCGGATAGCGCTCGAGGATGGCCCGGGCGTACTGTCTCGCGGCGCCATGATCGTCACGCGGGATGGCGCCGAGAAAGGTGGCGAAGCCGTAGAGTACGGCTTCGTTGGCGCGGAGCTTGTCGCGCAACTGTGCATGGAAGAGTTCGCCATATTCGGCGAAACTGCGTTCTGTCTCCCCCAGGCTGCCCTTGACGACCCACGCGATAGCTCCGGTGGTCGCGACAATCCAGACGATCAGGGCGAGCCCGAGCAGCCAGGCGTGGCCTGACGGGCGGGAACTGCTGGCAAGCCGGAAGGGGGCTGGAGGCATGAAGAGGGGAGGCAGGATGCTTAACAGAGCATCTTAACCCTCCCCGCATTGCCGGGAAATACGACTTAAGTCAGAGGCTTACCACCATCTGGTCCTGCGGGTCCACGTGGGCGTCCAGTGCCTGCCTGACATGCTTTGCCACCGTTTCCAGCGCCTGGATCTGGCCGACCAGCGTCGATTCGACATGGGTCAGTTCGCTGATCCGTTCCTCCAGCGTGTCCGTTGCCTGGTGGATGCGCTTGATGCTTTCGAGACGGTGCTTCAACTGGATCTGGTGTTCACGGACCTGCGTTTCCATCGGCGCCATGATTGCCTTCAACCACCCCTCCGCATGGCGGTTGGCATGCTCGAAGGCGCGGCGGACCTGGATGGCCACTTCCTCGAAGAACTTGTGCGTCAGGTGTGCCTTCTCGTGCCGCATGAGCTGGAACATCGTGTTCAGGTGCGTGTCGCACCACGCCTGCAGGCGGTCGATTTCCTTCTCGTAGCGCAGCAGGGAAAAGCTGGCCGGGCTGCCGAGCTTCAGGCCGTGCTCGACCGAGAACTTGCGATAGATCGCTTCCATCATCCTGTGGATTTCGTCGACCTCGCCTTTCGATTTGGTCAGCGAGTCGCGCGTGGTCGCGAAGAAGTTCGCCATCGCGTCGGACAACTGCTTCGAGAACGTCGCTTCCTGCATGGCATCGCGTGTGGTCTGGGTCAGCGTGCGCAGGTTGTCGAGGCCGAGATGGCCGAACAGCTTGTTGGTCAGCGAAGAAAAGATGCTGCGTACGGCGTAGTAGCGCTGCAGGCCGGCCTCGAACTCTTCCTTCTCCGAGCGCACCTTGCCCATCATGTATTCGACGACGCCCTTGTTCTTGCCACGCAGTTCGGTCATCTCGCCGAGTTGCTCGCGCAGGCCTGCCAGTCGCGATTCGAGCAGTGCGCGGGTCCGCATGTTGAGCTCGTTGAACTCGCTTTCCGTATTGTCGCGGACAATTTCGCGCTTCGCCGGAATCAACTCCTCGGAGAGCGCGCGTTCCAGTTCCGGCAGCCGGCTGCGGGACAGCAGCGCAGCATCGGCATTGATCTTCGCTACCAGCCCCTTTTGCGCTGACACCGGGAACACCTGGTCCCTCGGCAGATTCAGGATGCTGGCGCAGCTGTCTGCCTGACGGGCGATCTCGGCATTGATCTCCTCCTCCGTCTTCAGTTCGTCCCACTGGCCATCGATCTTGTTGAGCACGACCAGCCGTCCCGCCTTGCGGCCGCCGGGGGGACTGATGTGCTCACGCCAGATGGCAAGGTCGGATTGCGTGACACCGGTGTCGGCGGCCAGGATGAACAGCACCGCATGTGCGTTCGGCAGCAGCGACAGCGTCAGTTCAGGTTCGGTGCCGATCGCGTTGAGGCCCGGCGTATCGAGGATCACCAGGCCCTGTTTGAGCAGGGGGTGCGGAAAATTGATGATCGCGTGTCGCCAGCGTGGAACCTCGACGAGTCCGTCGTCCCCGGTGTGGAATGCTTCCAGCGAATCATCGTCGACGGCAAAGCCCAGATTCTCGGCTGTCGCGCGATCGACGCGCGTCACCTCGCTGACATGACGCAGGGTCTCCTGCATGGCCTCGGCGGAGTCGACCGCGAGCGGCACGCTTTCCCACTCGTCGGGGAAGCGCTTGTATTCGCTGACGCTGGCGTTGTTGGCGCGCGTCTCGATCGGCAGCAGTTCGACGCAGGGCGCCTTGTTGGGGTCGTACATCAGCTCCGTCGGGCACATCGTCGTGCGTCCGGCGGAGGAGGGCAGCATGCGGTTGCCGTAGTCGGCAAAGAAGATGGCGTTGATCAGCTCCGACTTGCCGCGCGAGAACTCGGCGACGAAGGCGACGTGCAGGCGGTCTTCGCGCAGGCGTTCGGCGAGCTGGGTCAGGCGCAAGTCGGATTGCGCGTCGTTGAGCTCGTTATCGCCGAGCCAGGCGCGCAGTTCATCGAGGCGATGGCCAAGCTGGCTGCGCCATTCGGCGTAGGCGGCGAATTGTTGGGCGAGGGACATGATGCGTCCAAGGGTGATCAGCCTGTGACTTTATCACGCAGGCGTGAGAAATCAATGAGATGGCGCGAGCTGTTCGCGTGGCTTCAGCGTTTGTTCACGTTTGGCAGCAAGGGCACCAGTAGGTGCTGCGGCCGGTCTGCCGTGTGCTACGGATCGGGGTGCCGCAGTGCGTGCAGGGGGCGCCGGCACGATCGTACACGGCACATTGCAACTGGAAGCAGCCGGCGCCACCGTCGCTATGAACGTAGTCACGGACACTGCTGCCGCCAGCGGCGATCGACGCCGCCAGGGTTTCCTTCACGGCTCCGGCCAGTCGTGCACAGCGTTCACGGCCGATGCGGCAGGCGGCGCGCAAGGGGGATATGCCTGCGAGGAAAAGGCTTTCCGCTGCATAGATGTTGCCGATGCCGACGATCAGATGCGCGTCCATCAATACCGGCTTGATCGGAGCATTGCGCGTGCGGGTGGCCTGGTAGAGCCAGTCACCGGAGAAGTCGTCGGTCAGCGGTTCAACGCCGAGCGCGCTCAGCAGAGGGTGTTGCTGTCCGTGACCCTCCAGCCAGTCGAGCACGCCGAAGCGCCGTGGGTCGCGGAAGCGCATCACGGTATCCGGGAAACAGAGGTCGAAATGGTCGTGTTTTTGCGGCGGCGTTCCCGGCGGAACGAGCCGTAGGCTGCCTGACATGCCGAGATGGAGCAGCAACTGGCCGCGCCCGAAGTCGAACAGGAGGTATTTGCCGCGTCGGTGGATTGCGTGCAGATGCAAGCCCGGGAGCAGGGCTGTCAGCCGTTCCGGGATGTCGTTGCGCAGCCGTGGCGTACGCAGTACTGCGCCGACGACGGTGCGACCGGCGATGAAGGGTTCCAGTCCGCGGCGGCTGACTTCGACTTCGGGTAACTCGGGCATTGTGTATTCGAGCCTCGCTGGCGCTTACTTGAGACGGGGAGAAAAAGGCCATAACATGCCGAACCATTATTGCCCGAAAGTTTCCAACCTTCCATACGGGCAGCAGGGACATCATGAAATCGATCAAGCGCGCAGCGGCTGCTGCTGCCGTCCTCGTAGCCTTCAACGCCCCCGCTTATGCGGCGGTCGAGGCCGCCCCCACCGCCAAGCCGGCAAAGCCCGTGGCAAAACCGCCGGCGCGCCAGGCTAAACCGACCGCAGCCCCTGCGCCGGCGGTATCCCTGACCGAAGCTGTTTCCGGCAATCTCGGCCAGGTCGTCTTTCAGGTACTGCTCGGTGAGCTGGCCTTGCAGCGGGGCAATACCGATCTCGCCATCAGCGCGTATGCCGATCTTGCTGCCCGGACGCGCGATCCGAAAGTGCTGGAGCGCGCGACCGAACTGGCCTCCTTCGGCCGCCGCTTCGATGTCGCGTACGAAACCAGCCGGCTCTGGCTGGATGTTGAACCGGATTCGATGACAGCACGCCAGACGATGGTTGCGGTGCTGATCCTGCAGGGGCGTGCCGAAGAGCTCGGGCCGCAGCTCGGATATCTGCTGGAGAAGGACAAGGCCCATCTCGCCGACAACCTGATGCGGATGAACCGCATGCTCGCCCGCTATCCGGACAAGGTGGCGGCCTACCAGATGCTGCAAAAAGTCCTGGCCCCCTATGCCGGCGTCGCCGAAGCACATTACGCGCTGGCGACAGCGGCCTATCATGCCGGTGACCAGAAGGGGGCGCAGGCCGAAATACGTCAGGCCCTGCAGCTGCGTCCGGACTGGGAGCAGGCCGCCCTGCTCGAAGCGCAGTTGCTGGCGCGGGAATCCCCGGCGGCAGCCGTGGCGGCGCTGGATCGTTTCGTCGCCGCCAATCCGGATTCCCGTGATGTGCGCCTGCACCTCGCCCGCGCGCTCGTTGCCGAGAAGCGCTATGACGACGCCCGCAAGCATTTCACGCGCCTCCTCGCCGATCACCCGGACAGCCCGGAACTGATCTACCCGGTCGCCGTCCTGGCCCTGCAGCAGAATGATGTTGCAACGGCCGAGCCCCTGCTGAAGAAGGCGCTGGTGAGCGGCGAACCTGCCGAGAAAGCGGTTGCGGCTTTCTATCTGGGGCAGATTCACGAGGATCGTGGCGCTGACGCCGAGGCGATCGCTTACTACCGCCAGGTCGTCAGCGGTGAACAGTTTGCTGCCGCGCAGATTCGCGTAGCCAATCTGCTGGTCAAGCAGGGCGGCGGGCTGTCGATGGCGATCGAGCATCTGGAAACCTCCGCAGTACGATACCCGCCGGCACGCGTCCAGTTCTCGCTCGCCGAGGCCCAGTTGTTGCGCGACGCCGGTCGCGAGGCAGAGGCGCTGGCCTTGCTCGAAAAATCGCTGGCCGAGCAGCCGAATCAGCCTGAGGTGCTTTACGACGCTGCGATGCTGGCCGAGCGCCTGAATCGCATGGATCTGGTTGAGAGCAATCTGCGCCGGGTCATCGTGCTGCGGCCCGACAATGCCCATGCCTACAACGCCCTCGGCTACAGCTTCGCTGATCGCGGCATCCGTCTCGACGAAGCGCGTGACCTGATTGCCCAGGCGCTGGCGTTGGCACCGGACGATCCTTTCATTCTCGATAGCATGGGCTGGGTGATGTTCAAGCTGGGCGACATGCCGGCGGCGCTTGAATATCTGCAGCGTGCCTACCGGATCAAGCCGGACGCCGAGATCGCCGCGCATCTCGGCGAGGTGCTCTGGTTGATGGACCGGCGCGACGAGGCGCAACAGACCTGGTCTGATGCTGCCAGGCGACACCCCCGCAACGATGTGCTGAACGCCGTTCGCAAGAAGTATCAGCCCTGATCGCTGCCGTGCGTTTTTCGTTCTGGCTCTGCCTCGTCTGCCTGCTGGCCGCGTGTGCGTCCCCTGTCGTGCGTGAGGGCGGAGGGCCCTGGCCGGCAGGGCGCGGTCACCCCTTTCAGCTGGAGGCACGCTTTTCGGTAACGAACGAAAGCGAACGCTATTCCGGCAAGCTGTCGTGGCGTCACGCCGGAGCAGCGGACGAGTTGCGCATCATGTCGCCGTTCGGCCAGGTCGTTGCCGAGATCGAGGTTCGTCCTGGCCGGGCCACACTGCTTGCGGCCGACCGCCAGCGTCACGAAGCTGTCGATGCGCAGACCTTGACGCGGCAGGTGCTCGGGTACCCGTTGCCGATCGAGCGACTCGCCGACTGGGTGCTGGCACAACCGGCGCCGTCGGCGACGGTTGCTCGTGATGCGCTCGGGCGCCCCTTGCGCATTGTCGAGTCAGACTGGCAGGTCGAGTACGACTATGCCGGGGCGGGGCCGGATGCACTGCCCGACCGGCTGCGCGTCTCGCGCGTCGGTGGTCCCGAACTGCTCCTGCGTATCGAAGAGTGGACAACCGGGGAGCAGCTACTTGACTGACTGGAACTGGAGCAGCCCCTGGCCAGCCCCGGCCAAGCTCAATCTTTTCCTGCATGTCGTCGGTCGTCGTGCGGATGGCTACCACCTGCTGCAGACCTTGTTCCGCTTCGTGGATCATGGCGATGTCCTGCATTTCTCGCCGCGCGACGATGGCGAGGTGGTGCTTGCAACCCCGATCCCCGGCGTGCCGCCTGAATCTGACCTGACGGTGCGCGCTGCCCGACTGCTGCAGGCGGAGAGCGGTTCGCGGCACGGCGTCACGATTTCGCTCGAGAAGCGGCTGCCGATGGGTGGCGGGCTGGGAGGGGGGAGTTCCGATGCGGCGACCGTGCTGCTGGGGCTGAACCATCTCTGGCAACTCGGCTTTTCGCGCGAGCGCCTGCAGGACATCGGTTTGCGCCTTGGTGCCGACGTCCCGATCTTCGTCTACGGCCGCAATGCCTTCGCGGAAGGTATCGGCGAGCGCTTTTCGCCAGTGGATCTGCCGGCCAGGTGGTATGTCGTCCTGGAGCCGCCGGTACAGGTGCCGACACTCGACATCTTCCGCTCTCCGGCCCTGCGCCGCGATACGCCGGCGGTGGCCGCGCACGACTGGCATCCCGGTTTCGGTGCCAATGACCTCGAACCGGTCGCGACGGCACTGCATCCGGTGCTGGCCGAATACATCGGCTGGCTGTCCGGGTTCACCCGCGCCCGCATGACCGGTTCGGGCGCCTGCATCTTCGCCGAATTCGAACGGCGCAGCGAGGCCTAGGCGGTGTTGGCGCAGTTGCCGGGGGGTATGCGCGGATGGGCTGCGGCCGGCCTCGCTGCCCATCCGCTTGCCGCGTTGCACACGCCGCTTGGCGCCCCCTGAATTTTCCTGTATCATCCGCGCCTCGTTCGAAAGCACTGCTTGCGGACGACCGCTGGGGAGTCGCCAAGTTGGTCAAGGCACCGGATTTTGATTCCGGCATTCGAAGGTTCGAATCCTTCTTCCCCAGCCACCGAATTCCTCATCGATCCGGGCGGATCTGCAGGCGAAGCCGCAGACCTGCCCGTATTGCTTTTTAGGCACGTCGCGGAGCAGCGAAATGGCTTATGACAGCTTGATGGTATTCACCGGCAACGCCAACCCGAAACTGGCGTCCGAAGTGGCGAAGCGTCTGCATATTTCCCTGGGGCGCGCCAACGTCGGCCGCTTCTCCGACGGCGAAGTCAGCGTCGAACTCGACGAGCACGTGCGCGGCAAGGACATCTTCGTCCTGCAATCGACCTGCGCCCCGTCGAACGACAACCTGATGGAACTGCTGGTCATCGTCGACGCGCTCAAGCGCGCCTCCGGTGGCCGCATCACCGCTTCCATCCCGTACTTCGGCTATGCCCGCCAGGATCGCCGCTCGCGCTCCTCGCGCGTGCCGATCGCCGCCAAGCTCGTCGCCAACATGCTGATGGCTTCCGGCGTTGACCGCGTGCTGACGATGGACCTGCACGCCGAACAGATCCAGGGCTTCTTCGACATCCCGGTCGACAACATCTACGCACTGCCGATCCTGCTCGATGACGTCCAGAAACAGAATTACGAGAACCTGCTGGTGGTCTCGCCGGACCACGGCGGCGTCGTCCGTGCCCGTTCGCTCGCGAAGCGCCTCGAGTGCGACCTGGCCATCATCGACAAGCGTCGCCCCAAGGCCAACGTCTCGGAAGTGATGAACATCATCG
>ERZ724514.1609-NODE-1609-length-9895-cov-5.519106_pt1 | contig 9895 bp, 10 predicted proteins | sample MGYA00376047_ERZ724514 | MGnify/ENA primary metagenome ERZ724514 (study PRJEB28724, sample SAMN07190883) | activated sludge metagenome | isolation source: activated sludge of sewage treatment plant in Hong Hong | place: Hong Kong | collected 2016-03-17 ...
CGTCCACAAAATACATCTTTTTTTCCGTATTGGCAAGGCTCGCCGCCGTTTTCATGTCGATCCAGTTGAGGCTTCCCTCCTTGCCTTCAGGGTATTCATTTTTTTTGTTTTCCCCGCATCCTGCCAGCATCACTAACAAAAAAAGGGCAACCGGTGTAATTAAAAACTTCATGGTCTGACTTTGTGCAAAATTATAAGTGCATCTTTTAATTGTAACCTTTCTATACCGTTTTATCGAAATATTAACTGAGCCTATGCGGGTGTCAGACTCAGCTGCACTTGTTTTTCCAATTGATTGACCGTGTCTTTGAACAGGCTGTCGGTATCCATCAAATCCTGAACCGCTCTTATGGAATACAGCACCGTGCTGTGGTCCTTACCACCAAAGTTACTACCTATGGTTTTCAAAGAAACCGAAGTGTAATTTTTTGCTAAATACATGGACAGCTGCCTGGCCAGTACAATTGATCTTTTACGCGTAGTACCCTGCATTTTTTCAACTGGCACCTTAAAGTGGTCGGCTACCAGCTTTTTAATGTTGTCGATGGATATTTCCTTGTGTTCCTGGCTTACAAACTGCCCTACCACTTCTCTCGCCAGATCGAGGTCGATTCTCTTTTTGTTGAGCGAGGCCCTTGCCACCAGCGATATCAGCACACCTTCTAGTTCTCGGATGTTGCTCTTGATGTGGTGACAGATGTATTCCACCGTATCCTGGGTTAGGCTGATGCCTTCCAGTTCCATCTTGGCCTTCAGGATGTCTACCCTCGTCTTGTATTCCGGTGCTCCCAGATCTGCCGTGAGGCCCCACTTAAAGCGGGATATCAATCGCTTTTCAACATCCTGCAAATCCTTAGGTGCCCTGTCAGAGGTAAGGATGATCTGCTTGCCACTTTGGTGCAACTGGTTAAAAATATTAAAAAAGATTTCCTGTGTCTTGGGTCTGTTGGCAAGAAACTGAATATCATCAACAATAAGCACGTCTATCATCTGGTAGTGATTCATGAAATCGTTGATCGAATTGTTTCTGATGGCCTGGATCACCTGATTGGTGAACCTTTCCGTAGTAATATAGAGGACCTGTTTGTTGTTGAATTTTTTGGTTATGGCATTGCCTATGGCCTGCGACAAATGGGTCTTGCCCAATCCGGTATCTCCAAAAATAACCAGGGGATTGAAGGAAGTAGTACCCGGTCTGCCGGCTATTTCCAGACCTGCTGCCCTGGCCAGCTTGTTGCATTCACCTTCCACAAAATTGTCGAAAGTATATCGCTCATTGAGTTGGGGATCAATCTTGGTTTTTTTAATGCCGGGTATTACAAAGGGATTGGTAATCTCTTCACTGCTCACCTCTTCAGATTCAGGTACCGGTGCGGTAAGGGCCTTACCCGTAGCCTTGTGGTTGTCCATCAGAATCTGATACTCCAGGCGGGATCCTTCACCCATTTCCTTTCGAAGAGCAAGACTCAACACATCTACAAAATTTTCTTCCAGCCATTCGTAAAAAAATTTGTTGGGAACCTGGATGGTCAAAACTCCTGCCTGTACTTTAATGGGTTTGATGGGCTCAAACCAGGTGCGGTAACTTTGCGGATTGACATTCTTTCGAACGATGTCCAGACAGTTGTTCCAGATTATGTTGTGGTCATTTACCATACATCAGTCTATATGTTCCGGGATGCATTTCCTTTCATGCAACGAGGAAAAAAGGAAATGCCCCAAGGGGTGGTTAATGAATTAGTCAGTTTCTCGAATACTTGTTTTCTCACAGCTTTGCAGGTAAATCCTTCCAATGTATTTTATAAGGGCCACAAAAAAAGGGTTTTTATCTGGCATTTGCAAAGCTAAGCTACAAAAAAATCGTTCTAATTTTCAGCACATTACTGCGGAAAAATTGACATAGTTTCACATATTAAAAAACCACAAGTCTTACTGAAAATTTTTCAATGCTTTATGAAATCTGTCCGGCCGGTATCCTAACCCACAGTAAGGTTTTTACAGCTCACACAAGTTCCTTTTTTATTTCGTTCAAAATGCAAATCGAGTCTGCCAAGCTGTATTCCGGCCCATCCCGCCTGGTTGACGAGGGTAGTTTTGCCTGACTTGTTCTTAACCTGTGTTGGTTCTTTTAGAAATGTATGGGTGTGTCCTCCCAAAATGAGATCGATCTCTTCGGTAGCTCCAGCCAGAACCAGGTCTGATACCTTGTTGTTTTCATATTTATAGCCAAGATGAGAAAGGCAGATGATGTAATCACAACCTTCATCGTACCTCAGCACACGCGCCACACGCTCTGCCTCTTTTATGGGGTCCTGGTAAAGGGTCTCTCCGTAAAGTGCCTTGGGTACCAGACCATCGAGTTCAATGCCCAGGCCCATAACACCAATTTTAATGCCTTCTTTCTTAAAAACTTTATAATCTTTACCCTTGCCCTGCAATGGTGTATTTTCAAATCGATAGTTGGCACACAACAGATCAAATCCTCCCGCAGGCAGGTGTTTGGCAAAACCTTCGATACCTCCGTCAAAATCGTGATTGCCCATGGTGGCTGCATCGTAGCCCATTTCACGCATGAGTTTCATTTCCAGCTCACCTCCATACAGGTTGAAGTAGGGCGTGCCCTGAAAGATATCGCCTGAATCAAAGAGCAAAACATTTTTTTCTTCGCTCCTAATTTTTTTAATCAGCGCAGCTCTTTTGGCCGCTCCCCCAAGTCCTGCATTTCGCGAACCATCCATCGGAAACGGTTCGATCCTGCTGTGCACATCGTTGGTATGCAAAATGGTGATTCGGGTCATTTCGGCATCGTCGTACCAAGACTGCCAGGGCACATAATTTAGCCCAAACATTACACCGCCCAGACCCAATTGTTTGATGAATTGTCTTCTTGCTGTCATGGTGTCTTTACTTTGATGCGTTGATCCTTTTTGGGAGTAATGATTTTATTTCTTTTTACGTCGCTGATGAGCAGGTCGCGCACCAGCAAGCCAGTATTGACCCTGGGCAGTGGTTTCAAAAAGTCGCAGTCATCGCCCCCATTGGCTACGTAATCAGGCAGACCTATGCGGTATTGCCCCAATGCATTCCAGGGTTTGTTTTGGATCATGATGTTGGTGGCTGTGCTGTCTGCAATATCAAAATTCAATCCTTCTGATACCGGCCATCCACCATAAGCTGCAATTCGATCCAACAATAATTTCACCTGATCACCATTGAGATCCATGACCACCAAAGCATTTTCAAAGGGCATGATTTCATACAACTTTCCAAGGGTAAGATCGCCCCCTGCTACCGAATTGATGCGGATGCCACCGTAATTGGCTACCACAAAATCGAGCTTTTCCCGTGCCGTTCTTTCATAACTTTCTGCCATAGCATCTGCCATCCAGTTAGTGAGGTTTGAGCCCGGCTTGGCTTTTACCAGCTCTTCGCTGTTTTGACCGATGACTTCATTCATCTGCTCATCTAGCTTCACCTTATAAGGGCGAATCATGGCAAGCGTGGTACTGTCTTCTGCTTTTATTTTTTCATCTACCCGGATGGTGTTGTTTTCATAGTAGGCAAAATAAGTCTGCTTGCGCTGACAAGCCTGCAAAAAAACAAAGGAGATGACAAATAATATATAGGTATATTTTCTCATGCAAGCAACAGATCGGCTTCTTCTTTAATGGCTGTTTTGGCTTGTTCGAGCGGATCCATGCTAAGGTCTACTTTTACCATGCCCAAAAGTTGCAAAAGCCGCACTGCGGCATCGCCGGGCTGCAAATGGTTGCCGGTTTCATTGATGATGCCCATGGCCTGGTCTTTGGCCAGGATGATGATCTTCCATAGTTTGGCAGAAACATACAATTGTTGTGTGTAGTTGTGTGTAAACTCCTGGTTGATGGCTACCAGCATGGCCTGTTGCATTTCCTGAGCCGACATCTCGCCGGTGTTGAGTCTGAGAAAGAGATTTTGCGGGTCAATGCGTTCACAAAACAGAATCAGACGCTCGTAAGCCTGCAGTTTCACGGCATCATTCTTTTCCCGGCGTTTGCTGCCATAACGCATTTGCTGCGTATACATTTGCTGTTTAAACTGGCGGTTCATTAAAAAATAAATGGTGAAAAATACCACCAGCGATGGCAGGGTATAATGCACAATTTCCAAAACAATAGCTGACATATTAAGGTGTTGTTGCCTGAGTTAAAAATAACAATAATTTTGAGGTCGGGTGCAATATTTTGATATTAAAATATGTATAGTGCTGGCATTCAATGGTCTTCTTTTAATATTTCATTCATTTTCCAATTTCACAAAAGAAGAGAACTTTTGGGGGCCAAAAAGTGTTTATCATCTAACTTTGTATAAAAATTCATTGATGAGTACCACTACCACCATACAACCGATCCAACTTACAGAAGGTGCTGTTGCACAACTTCGTCGTATCATGGAGGAACAACAGGTTCCAGCCACTTATGGACTGAGGGTAGGCGTTAAAGGCGGTGGCTGTAGTGGCTTTAGCTATGTACTTGGCTTTGATGAAAAAAAAGAAAAAGACGATGAGTACCAGGTTGCCGGCTTCCGTGTTTTAATGGAAAAGGCCCATGCCATCTACCTTTTGGGCATGGAAATCGACTGGGTCGACGGCCTTCAAAACAGGGGCTTCCAGTTCAACAACCCCAATGCTACCAGCACCTGCGGCTGCGGCACTTCTTTCTCTGCATCATAGTTGAGAAAATAAGACACCTCTGGTTTTTTTTCCTGCCCTTGCCACCTTTGGCTTTTTATTACCTGCCACCTTTTCTTTGAGTGCCAGAGTTTCGCCTGATAATGGCTGATAGCCCTTTTCTATGCGGTTGAGCTGGTAAAGTGTATTTGCCTGCACCCCGTAAAGATTGGAGATGGCTTCTATGGTTTCCCCTTCGTTTACGATGTGGTGGGTGATTCTGCCCTCATAATCCCGCTTTTTATTTTCCAGATACACCGTGGTACCCCGTTTGATTACCTCCGAGGGCACGAGCAACATTTCATTGTGTGCGGTAATAGCCGACACTGGCATGTGCAGGTCTCCGGCCAGTGTTTCCACATCGGTATCTGCCGTCACCTGGATGGCGCGGCTGTCATTGACCCAAATTATTTTATACATGTTGTGCGTCTTTACGGGTGCTGCAGCCGTGCGCAACCTGCCCGAAGGCCTTGCCAGATCAAAATCAGATACTTCCACCACTTCAGCCTCCTCTTTCTTTTCAACCCTGGAAATTATCGCAACAGGTACAGAAGCCACACCACTGTCGTCCAGGGTGTCGAGTCTGTATTTCTCAATGATGCGTATCAACTTTTCAGGATAGGCCGGATCGGTAGCATAACCCGCTGCACTCAACCCTTTGGCCCATGCTTCATAATCTGCAGGTGCCAGCTGAAACAAAAAGCCATATCGCTGTTGTTTTCTACTGTCTGTGAGAAAGTCGCTGTGCGCCACAAAAGAATCTTCCGCCTTTTCAAAAGCCCTGAAACAACTTTCTACCAGTGTGCCCGTACTGTCGGTGTCATCGTCGATTTTAAAATACGTGCCTCCATCCCAGTCCTTGCCACATTTAATGCCAAAATGATTGTTGCCCCGCACCGCCAGGGGACTCTTGCCCACCTCAGATTCCAGCAACGCCTGCGCCATCTTAATGCTGGCCGGAATGCCCGTGCGCTGCATCTCCTTAACCGCTATATCGCTGTATGTTTTGATGTAAAACACAGCCGGATCCCCTGCTCTGCAAAGCAACGAAAGGCCAAAAAAGGCAATACTAAACCAAACCCTCATATCAAACATATTAGAATTAATTGTAATATATTCAAATTTCGTGCCTAAAAGTGCGAGTGTGGGTATAAGACGGAAAAAATGAGGGGGATATTGTGTGGGGTGGGATTGTAAAATTAAACGTAGCGGCATATACACTCAATAAATGACAGTTACTTACCTTGTTTTTTACTAACTGTCAGATTAAGTCTAAACTAATTCATTTCAATGGCAAATTGAATTCATATAAATTTTGGAGCGTCTATCTCCACGTGTTTTAAAAATTCAATCCAATCATCAAAAAGTTTAAATACCTCATGTGTAGGAATAAATTGCAATTCTTGAGGTGTGTTAATATTCCAATTTATTGAATGCTTGTCATCAAATACTTCAGGTGTCAATTGATCGATTGGTCGACAAAAATCACGTTTAATTTCTAATCCAATATTTTCGTTCCCATAATAAGTTTCACTTTTTTCGAACAACTCTTGTCTCAATCTAGTTATAAGAATTTCTGCCTTTGTCAACTGATGAAATTCAGGAGTTAGCACTATGAATTCACCTAATATATTGTAATTAACGTAGTTATATAGTAATACATCATGCGACGCTTGTACTACAGCCCTTAAACTGCCTTTGTTTGAAAGCCATTTACCGCTTTTAAACTGAAATTCTATTTTGAAATAATAATCCAATATAGCCATGTTAGTCGTAATATGGGAAGGCAATATAAATATTATTTTTTTACTGAGGATATATTGTAATCCTAATTTTAATTCCTTCTGTTGTTTGACCTATTATTACTTTAGTACCAGAATTTTCAGTCACAACTTCAAAACATTATTCTGAGCCTCCTTAATTTTATCCATTGTCTTCATTTCATTCCAGTTATCAGGAAAAAAAGTAGAATATCCATCATTATCAATTTTTGGTATGCCATCAACCTCTACCTTGGCTTTATAAATACCTAAACCTGGCGAACTAATTTCAATTTTGTTAGAAAGCAATTTTGCTTTACCATCTTTAACAGCTCGAATATGATGACAACCATAAGCCTTTCCATTCTTAATCTCACCATGGAAAATGTGTTTTACTCCTGTACTTCCAATTATGTCCTTATATGCTTCTAAGATTTCGTCCAAATAACTATTATGCACCACTACCCCCATAGCTCCCACCAAAAAATTATGCAAATCTATAACTTCAAGATTATACACAAATTGCAAAGTAAGGTCTCTCACTTTCGATTCAACTTTTACATTTCCACTCATAGCCAATATTTCTTCACCAATCTCAAGATAACCAGCAAGTTGCCAGTCGCCTTTTGTGATTGAGAAGATAGGATGATTATTTGTAACTCCTAGCACTGTACCATCATCAAATGTTAACTTCCATACATCATTTGACTGATGGGTAAATAAACCTGTAACAAGTCTATATTCGTAATTGTCCGTCTCATCGTCATCGACAGGTTTTTTCTGTGGTGAGATGTGTTTGATTGAAGTAATCCTAAATGGTCCACTTATACCTTGTTCAGGGAGATTCATATTCACTAACTCTCCAACTGCATAGCTATTTTGTACAATCCAGTCACCATGTAGAGCTAACTTGCATTGTGAAGTTCCTTCTAATTGTTCAAAGGTGACTTCATTCCAATCAGTATTGTTGATTTCGTATAGGTCTCTTAATTTTTGATGAACGCTAGTATAAGGATCTTTGTTTATAGCATATGTTTCGTTTGCATTTGCAGTGAGGCCATAGGATGAGTTTACCATTTTGTGAGCGACTGCATAATCGAAAAGTTGAACATCTTGTATCGGTAAAGGTGTTACTATCGTCATGGTTGCAATTCCCATTGCTGGTAGAGCATTTTTTAAAAAAAATTGATTGGACGTGCTAGCTATTAAGACAGGTGTATCTTTTACAAAACAGCCTCCCTTAATCCCAAGTCTGCAAGCAAACCTCTTTGCCGGATTGTTATTGATCAGATTCACTAACCAACCACCTAACTTGTTATTCTTAATAACAGAAAGAAGTTCCGGCACCTTAGATATTTGTGCAAAGCCACCGGTTAGATAGGAAGCCACTGCATCAAAAAGGACTAAACCTCCAATATAGGCAAGTGTTTTTACAATTGCTCCGCTCTCCCACATATCTTGTAGAAAACAATATATCGAATTCACAATTTCTATGGCCATATTTTTCACATAGTCAAAACTAAGGGTTTTAAATAATATTTCCCCTATTTCTATCGCGTATTTTACGGCTGATTTAAAAGTTTCAAAATATTTATTGGCATATTCAAATGCAGCTTTATTCAGCGCTTCATAAGAAATACCCTCTTCTGCTACTTTTACAACAAAATCATACAGGCTTGACCATACTTACACAGCTGTTTCCCCGCCGCTTCGCCTCCTGCACTATAAGCCGCCTCAACTTGCAAACTAGCCATAAGGAATATATTCAGTACAAAAATGTATACACGTGGATTCATGGGATAAATTTAGCAATTTTAAACATGTGGTAAAATTTCTTTGATTGAATAACCATCCAAAATCTGTTAAATGACTAAAATATCCCAGTAAATTTTGAAGCACTATCCCCCTCACACAACGAGCTATTCGAAGTTTCCCTTTTGATAAAAAGGGACAGGTGTAACTTCGAATGAATATTGGCATGACTGCTATTTTTAGTGTGTGACCTATTTACCTACATTTTCCGATCTATTTCTGACAAACCCATTTCAATTATAATAAGAATTGAACTTCCACTAAGATTATTGGCAGATAGGCCAATAGTGGGTTTAAGTTAAACCTGTCCCTGTAAAACAAAGAAAACTTAAACTTGCATAAATGAAATATAGCTTTTCTACTGTTCAATTGCAACCAGAGTTTAAACTTGCTATGATTGCATTGTTCCTATATTCAATTTTCAAATAAGAAAAACAAATTCTAAAAGATTATGTAGGTTGATTATTAAATACTTGATGATTTATTAAATCAAATATATTTTCAGCTTGTTTAAAAAACAAGTAATTAAGTTTGTTTATTTTATCATAATGATTAGGATCAAAATAGTAAATCTGATTTAAATTATCAAGACTACATCCAATTAAAAACACCCCAGTATTTCCATTGTTTGCTAAAGGCAAAAACTGAGTTTTAAAATCTAGCCCATCTGATTCTTTATACATGTCTAAAATATATAATTCATCAAATATTTTTCTTAAACTATAAATTACATCAAAAGAAGTTAAATCACCGTTGGCTAATCTAACTTTATAATCATCGCTGGCCTGAATATTAAAACTTAGATTGTTACAATTAATTCCAAGGAAAATAAAATCAGATGGTAAAAAAAATAAACCTTGTTTCTGCATCTCTCTAATTTCATTCCAATCCAAATTTGTATCGTACTGTTTAAAGTTCCATGGTATCATATTTAGATGCATTTCTTTAAATAATTATGAATATTTGCTAACAAATACCTTGCTAAAATCATTAGAATCAAACTTCCACAAATTGAAAAAATAAGGAATCAAAATTGGGGTCCTCTTCTAAGATAACTTACAGCTCCTCATTATTACATTGTTCCCTTCTTCCAACGAGCTATTCGAAGTTTCCCTTTAGATACAAAGGGACAGGTCCAACTTCGAATCTGTATTGGCATAACTGCTAACCTCAATGTATGACCACTTTAATTACATTTTGCAGTCTATTGCTAACAAATACAATATCCTCATTAGAATTAGAATTCCACCATTTGAAAAACAAATATAATTGGCAAATAGGATAATATTGGGTTTAAGTTTAACCTGCCACTGTAAAACGTAGGAAAATTAAGCCAGCTCTTTGATAAAAAAATAAATTACAAGACGAATTGTAGACTGGAAAAGAAAAAACCAAAATTTAGCCTGGAAGGACAAGTTGAGGCCCGTCCTTCCAGTTTAAATTTGATATTATTATTTTATCTTACCATTGATTACATCTTTCATCCTAAACAATACTGTCTTTGTTTTGTCTCTACCCCGTTTGGAAATGATTTGATCGGGTGCTTCAAAATAATAATCAACATCTACTTTAAAAAATTCCTCGTGGATGGTTTCCATTTTGGGGTCAAAATTTT
>ERZ724514.1613-NODE-1613-length-9868-cov-3.559971_pt1 | contig 9868 bp, 10 predicted proteins | sample MGYA00376047_ERZ724514 | MGnify/ENA primary metagenome ERZ724514 (study PRJEB28724, sample SAMN07190883) | activated sludge metagenome | isolation source: activated sludge of sewage treatment plant in Hong Hong | place: Hong Kong | collected 2016-03-17 ...
CTAAATTTATAAAATTTAATACTCCACTATGAATAAACCATGAAGAAAAATGACAGTAAATATCAATGAAAATGGAAAGTGATGTACAAAATGTAAAAAGTTTCTACCATTCGAAATGTTCTATAAATCTCGATCAAAAACTCCATATTCGAGTCGTTGTAAAGAATGTTTTATAAAATGTGCTATTCAGAGAAATATGGAAGTATTTGGCACGAAAACAGCACCAAAGAAAGTGAAATAATGATAGAACATACGCTACATATCAAAAACCCTCCTATCACAAAGAAAAGAGGGTTTTTATTGAAATTACAAAAACAATAAGAAAAATGATGATAAAAGTGATTAAAAATCGCATTTTTTTATCTCATTGAATAAAAATTGTTGCATATATGCCCATAATTCACCAGATTCTAAATTATGTTCTATACCGACTTTATCAAAGAGCATCTCACAAACGTGGAATAATTCGTGAATAAGAAATTGATCTTCTTTTGTTTCAGTCCATAAGATAATCCATCCTCCATCTGTTCTGATAGTTCTTCACTTACCATTAAAAGTAAATACATCAGGAGATGCAACAATTTGTTCTGGAATTTCTTTCTTTAACCATTTGAATAATTTATTTTTTTCAGTTCCAAAAAAAACTATTAGATCAAACGGAAATGGGTTCATCCTTATAATTTTTGGTTTCATAGTTTATATTTTATGGTACCATCACAAGCAGTTCTTATATGTTCAGAAACGATTAGTTATTTTATCTCCGTGACCAGTTCCATTTTGATCGGTATATCTTAGAACAAGAGTATTTGAAAACTTGTTGCTTATTGCCACGTGACCAAACTTGCATCGATCTTCTGACCAAAATATAATATCTCCTTCTTTTGGATAATTGAAAGGAGTCTTTATAACTCTTTCCCAACTTTTATCAAAAGGGCATCCAGTCTTCCAACCATTCCAAGCTGATCCTCAAAATGCTTTAATTGGATAACCGCGTTCTTGGCAGTATTTTTTAGAAAAACCGACACACTCCGCTGTTCCTATTCAAGGTTCTATATATGTTTTACCAACCCATTTTTTTAATACTTCTGAGTGATTCATAGTTTTATAGTTAACAAGATTTTCGTTTATCTCTTGGCATTACTTTTGGTTCTGGTTTCTTTGGAGTAAGAGTAATAGTACCGAGTTTTTTATCTGGTGATTTTTTTACTGGCATAGTGATTATTTGTTAAGGATATATTTAATATCGTTCTGTTCAAGCATTGCGTGGATACGATCTATTTTATTCATTGTACCGAATAGATATAAAAAAGCAATAACAGTAACAGATCTAATGATGATTCATAGAACTATGAAGATGATTGCAGTTTTTATAGGATTCATAGTTTTTTTAGGATTAGTCATATTGTTGCAAGAAAAAGTGTTCAAAATGTTCATAGAAGAGCCATTTGAACTTTTGACTGTGTGTTCTTTAATTCCTGAATATCTATTTTATTCTGTCGATGTTCTTCCTTCGTCGCAAAAGTAAGATGTGCAGAATCAATAAACTTTGTGATTTGATCGGAAAGAACTGAAAAACTTTCTTTCGTCTCCTTTTTCATCTCGTCTATTTGCTTTTCTACATTTTGCATACTTTGTTTCAGTAGGGCTATTTGAGTATTTGGATTATCTGGCATATTATCTTTTCATATGATTAGATATATTGACTGCTCAGAATATCAGTACACATAACTCTGAAAGAAGTTTTGCAGTATCTGCATCAATCCATCCTCTTCCATTTCAGTAGACTATAAATAGTCCAATGATAGATGCAATAAGAGACTTATAATGTGTGTAGATAGTTTTGATCATAATTTTATTATTATAAATATTTACATAAAAGCAAGGAAACTTGAATTAGTTGTGGAACTTGCAACCATTGTAAAGGTACCATTTGAAGTAAAAGTATGAATTGTTTTTCATCCACTGGTTGTAATAGTACCTCCTGTAGAACTTGTAGAAACTCAGTTACTTCCGTCTGTATTATAAGAGATAATAACGACTCAAGATCATCATACAAATCCAGGACTACCAGCAGCACCAGTTGATCATCCACCTCATCCACCTCATCCAAGTCAATTCGTTCAGGCTGATCATCCAGTAGATCAATTTTTACCAGCACCTCAACCACCATTTCATCAAGCACCAGCACCACTATTTCATCAACCTCATCCTCATCAAGCGTAATATGTTGCAGATCCAGATATGCTATATTGTAGACCAACTCATCCAGTTCAAATATTACCATCTGCACCAACTCATCCAGCACCTCATCATCCAGCACCAACAAAAGGAGAACCTGTCTGTCCTGTACCTCAGGCATTTCATTGGCCAGAAGTTCAAGTTCATCCAGTCTGTCATCCATTAGCAGCATCATTTATACGTCAACCTCAACCACTACCACCATTTCAAGGATTTATAAGAGTATCACTATCGTAAGTACTTCCTCATCCTCATCCTACAGCTATAAGAGTATCAAATATACTATTAGTACCATTTCATCATACTGTACCATTTGTTGAACTTGTTGCAGTACCAGCTGATCAACCTGTACCAACAGTTATTGAATATGCTTGTGGAGTAACTGTAAAAGATGCATTATATATCAATCATCCAGCACCTCATCATCAGGCATTGGCTCATCCTCATCCTCATCCTCAAGCTACTACTAATGTTTCTACAGTTGCCATAGTTTATAAAAGTTATTAAGCCTTAGCCACACATCTCCATTTTGAAGAAACTGTATTCCAAACGAATCATACATCCTGTCTTGTAGTACTGAGAGCCGTAGGAGCTGTCGCCGTACTATCCTCAAAAGAAGATCACCAAGTTACAGTAGGAGTTCCAGAGGTTGCTGTAAGTGCAATCCAGAGAGTCTGTCATTCAGTTGGTGTTCATGAAAGATTCGTCGTCATAGACGTTATGTTTCCAGACTGTGCAGTTATAGAGTAAAAATCTACAGTATCTGTGTTTATTGTAGGAGTTGCCGATGACGTAGTGGTTCCAGTTCTTTTCGTTATACGCTTATTCGTAAGAGTGTTCGATGCAGATATTGTATCAACTACTACACCTTCTACAGTGATAACCCCTCCAGATGAACGAGCAATAGTCGTATCAGAATTACCGATATCTATCGTTGATACAGAAAAAGCCTGAGATGTTGATCCAGATAGAGCCGCCTTTGTAGCAAGATCAGTATTATCAGCAATAGTCCCATCTCTATCCTGAAAAGTATACGTTCTTGAAGCTGTGTTTGTATTCGTGAAAAAACTTGTGAAAGTATTGGCAACGTTCTTGAAGTTTATCTTAAAAAGAGTTAATCACGCATAACCTCCCGATGCGTCTTTTCAGGAGGTTTCTTGTTTATCTGTATTGAGATTCGAGAAGTTTGTGTTGGTTTGTGTACGAAATGAATTTGCTGTGATTCAGTCGTTCAATGATGTTATTGTACTCATAGATTTAAGGGATTATTCTTCACGACCAGTTAGGAGAAGTAAGTCAGGTAACGTCTCAGGTATCATTCCAGAACTTTCCAGTCTCAGTCCAAGTGTTAAGATCGTTCCATATACCTGTTATAATAGGCGATACGGTATTTGTAACACTTGGAGTTGTAGTTCTTCACGTCCAAGAAGTTGTTGGTACAGATGTTCTGGGAGTCCAAGAAGTTGGTGGCATATATTAAAAGTATATGAGAATCGTTCTCATTATCAAGTTTTTTATGGTCGTCAGTTTTGACGATAAAAACCCTTGTGATAGGGTTATAGTTTTTTTACAAACTCTTCAACAGAATTGATTGATTTTATTCAATCGTATAATCATTTTACGAAACATAAAGCAAGTATAGATAAAATTATTAATGTAATCATATTTTATTTTTTAAATAATTTAATGGCTTCTTTATCATAGTTTTTTATCAATTCCTTCCAGGCTCATCCTCTAGTATTCAACTCTCATATTTCTTTTGCGAATAATGTTTTTGCAGTAGAAAGTGGATTTGTTACTCATTCAGTTATTGCTTGTAGTGTTCATAATTGTTCTATAAATGTTTGTTGTGCCCTTCTTCATTCAACTACTGCAGAAGAAGATATATCGGAAGCAATCTTTTTCAGAAGTTTATATTGATTTTTTAACTCTATAAATTTTTTACTTCAAATAGACTTTTCAACTATATTATCAATATTGTCTGACAATTCTTGTACACCTTTCACAAGTGAACTATACGAATCTGTCCCAGCATCTCATGATTTTATCAATTTTCATATTTCTGCCTGATAAACTTTTTTTGCTTTAAAAGCATCTTGTAAACTAAGAGGATCTTTAGTATCTTCTATAAAATTCTGTAGTGTTTTATACGCTCACGATCTTGATTCTATCTTTGATGAAAGAGTTTTAGATATATCTTCCATTGTTCATACGGAAGGACTCACAGTTCATTCAGCCTTTGAAACTGATTTTCATATCTTTTCTCAAATAGAATCAAGATTATTTATAACTGTATTTGCTGCTCATTCAAGAGTAGAAATATCTCATTTCATCTTTCAAGTACGCACTTGTGAATAAAAATTCTTTACATTATCAGTCATTTCTCATAGAGATTTTATCTTTTGTTTAGGAGTTTTTCACGCATAAGAAGGTGTTAGAGCTCTTCAAGTAAGTATCTTTGGGTTAGATTCTCTAAGAGGCTTTGATATTTTTGTTAAAATTCATTCTTCTGGGACTGGAACTTTTACTTTCTTTCAATTAACTATAGCATCAGTAACATCTCATACTGTTTTCATTAATTTTTCATCTACTGTTTTTGGTCTTACTACATTTATAGTTCATTTTCATAATTTATATACTGATCATCAAACTAATGGGACTGCTGCACCAACTGTACCTCATACAATTCCGCCTTTTACTATATCTCCAACACTTGTTTCACTCCCTTTTTCTATAATAGGTGCTGTCGATCCTATTCAAGCACCTACGAGTCCAGATCTTGCAGCAAGATTTCATAATCCAGTAGCTCATTTCAAATAACCTCCACCAACTGGAAGTGTAAGTGCTGTTGTAGCACCTGAACGTCTAGCAGATTTCTGTCATTCAGTGAGTCAAACTTCTCATGGTGCAACTATTGATTTACCTATATTCTCAGTTGCTCTCTGACCTGCTTTTAAGTTCTGATAAACAGGATTATCTTGTTTTTCTACTCAAAATGCACTTCCTATAAGTCCTGCACCTTCTCACAGTAATCCAGGAACCATTCCACCTATATTTCCTGCTATTTCTGGAAGATATTGACCAACACGAGAAGCACCTATTGCTCATTCTTTAAGTGATCATAAAACTCATAGATCTTCTGGTTTATTTTGTGTTGGTTCTGGATCAAGTGAAACTCAAATTTGATCATATACATTTTTTACTTGCTGTTTTTCTTCTTCTGATAATCAAAGCTCATCTAGTTTTTGTGATGTAAGACCGAGACTTGAAAGTTGTTCTTGAAATGGTTTTTTAGCAGTATTTATTTTACTGGTATATTGTACTTGCTCTACAACTGGTTTTGCAGTAGCTCAATAAAATGTATTCGCTATTGGGGATAATGTGTGTCCAATATTTTTTATAATATCCGAATTTTCTATTTGTGATCAAACATCAGATATTTTAGGAGCTAATTTTTGAAGTGTTGTTCTTGTATCTACATTACTTACAGATCATAGCATACCCTCTCAAGTTGGTTCTTGAGAAGGTTGTTGTTTTGTTGGATGGTTTAACCCACTAAGATTATGATATGCTTGTAATCCTGATGTTATTGCAGAGAAAATATTCATAATTATTTTTTAATTCCTGATAAAGCATTTTGAAATGATGAACTTATTTGTGAAATAGAAGACCATAATTCTTCTTTAGAATTTACTGAACTCTTAGGGGTTCAAGATACTTTTGATTGTAGTTCATTTATTTTATCATTCAATTTTTTATAATTTCCTATCAATCCAGAAGTATCATAAGTAGCAGAATCAACAGTAAGACTGTTATCTAATGATTCTTTCAAGGTACTTAGAAGTGCTAATTGTACAACATCCTGAACATCAGCTGTCTGCTTAATATTTGGAAGTGTCTGGATATAGTTTGCGAAGTCTGATTCTGTAAGAACTCAAACCTCTCAGAATACACCCCTTGCTATTTTAGGTACTAATTGTATAAGCTGTGTTTTTACTTCTTGTGCTTTTGTATCCCAAGGATTTGCATTTGATATAATTCCTTGGATAGGGTTTAATTTAGAGCCAAACCAAGTTTTATTGTCATAATCTTTGATTGATTGATTAAGTCTTCCAAGTTGTCATACGACAAGACCCATATCTTTATATACCTTGTTTGGAGATTCTGTAAGATCTTTCGATCATTTTGAATATTTCATTTTATCTACAATGCTTGCATTTGGATCACTCATAATCTCTGCATTTTTATTTTGATATTCTTCATATCGAGCTGCTCTTGCCTTATCCTTATCTGTTTGAGGATTATATTTTGAACTATTAAATAATGCAATCTCTCAAGACGTAAAATCTGTATTTGATTTTTTACCAATTCAAGGAACTGCATATGCACCACCCGTAGAACTAATAACACTTTTTGGAACATAATGCTCTCGAACTGTTTCATCATTTGGATTATTTGAGAAGTTAGAATCACGGATAAGCCAAGATTTTCCATCTTGTGATTCACCAACAACTTGACCAACGTGACCATATTGTTTTGTTACTCCACCTGGATTCCATACTGCAAAAGCACCAATAGTACCTTCTTTAGAATTTGTTTGATCAAGTTTAGATTGGTATGAATCTCCAAACTTAAATCAGTTTGCAATTGCCACTGGATTTTTATTTGCATATGCACCACATTGACCTCATTTAGATCATACAGGAGTATTTGATAAATAAGTGTTAAGTTTATCAGTTGTCTGTGATGAGATTAAATCATTTTCATTTATAATTTCTTTTGTAGTTGTATTTATCCAATTACCATTTTCTCACTTAACGAATGTTCATTTTTCCGTTTTAGCTGCACTAACACCTGTATCAATCAATTGTCCATCTTTTACTTTATAAACTTTATCTCCAATAGTTTGGAATGATACTCATTCATTAGCTTTTTTAAGTGCTTGTGCTTTATATTCAGGTTTCTCCATTAGATCTTTTCTCATCTGGTTTATATATCATTCAAGAGTTCCTCATTTATCTATCCAATCTTTGGCTTCTTTTACTTTTCAAGGTAGTGATCCAGTTGCTGTAACTCAAAGTTTTGAAAATTCTTCAAGTGTATTTTTGATCTGTGTAGCAGGGTCATTCAGTTCAAATTCTGCTTGTTTCTTCGCTTGTGCAGTTTTATATTGATCTTGAATAAATGGAAGCATTGCAGCATTCTGAGCTTGTTGCTGTTGTTGTTGAGTCTGAAATGAAGTTGTATTCTGAGTAATAAGATTACTTGCACGATTTGCATAGGTTGTGTATTCTCGTACAAGTGAATCACGATCTCTACTCAATTTTTCTCTCCGTGATGCTTTTTCTAAAGCAATACGAGAACCTGTAGCACCGCCTCATTTTTGTTCTATGTCTATGTCTGAATCGATATTATCAATCTGTTTATCGAGTTCATTTATATCTTTTTCTATAGAAAGAGCTTTATCCTCTGCAGCAACTACATCAGGAGTACGAATAATCGCTGTAATCTCTGCAGGTGTATATACCTTGTACATACTTTTAATAAACTCACCGAAATTATCAGTATAGTCATCGGCTATATTTTTTTCAAGATTGTTTACTTTTGTACCATCTGCATTTGTAGTCCAGATATTTGTAGTGTCCCCGTTTACTTTACGGAGGTTTGTTGCATCTTGAACGAGTTTTGGATTGATAGCTTTAAGATCCTCGAAAGCCTGTGATCATTCTACAAGTTTTGCGTTTCTCATTTCTTCTGATACCTGTGTAGGTGTCATAGAAGAGTACATACTTGCTTTTGAATATCGGTTTTGAGCGATCTTATACGCTGGAGTCATCTTGGTACTATCTGGCACTTCTTGCTTATTAACAATAGCCGAATACATACTAGATATAGTCGGTTGTTTTGAGTTGTAGAAAGAATCAAGAGTAGCTTGTTCCTCTGGACTCTTTGTAGCATAGTTATATGCCTGATTAAAAGCAGTACGATCAGAAAAAAGAGCTGGATTTGTATTGTATCCTGTTGTAAGATTATTTTGTATTTCTTGTTGTCGATTTATTACTGGAGCTTCTCAAGGTATCCATTTAGCCTTTGCAGTTTGATCTACTGGTTTAAATTCTGTTTGTCATACTTGTAATGGCTGTGTTTCAACACTTTGTTGTCAGAATTTTCATTCAGCCTGCATTTTATCAATTTTTGCTTGATCTTCTGGAGTGAGTTGAGAAGGTAGATCATTTACATTAAAAGGTTTTTTCTTTATTTGTGAAAAATCACCCATCCAGTTATCTTGTGGTTGTTTTTGTGTAACTGGTTGAGTTGGTGCAGGAGTTGGTGTAGGTGTTGTAGGCTGTACAGGTGTTGTAGGAGTAGGAGTAACTGCAGGATTTACAGGAGTGCTTGGTGTAACTGTTGGAGTAGTTCCTGCAACCTGTTGACGAGCCTGTGCCATTGCATCTGTATAGCTCAAATTACTGTTGGCACCCATCAGTTCTTTTCTCTTTGCTATTATGTCTTGTAATTGTGCCATTATTCAGAAAGTGAAGATATAATTTTATTTTTTAGGCTTTCCTTTACTTGTATATTTTCTTCTTCAAGTATACGGATTATCTCGTTCGCATCATTCATAATTTCCTCTTTTTCTTTCTCGAAAGTATCGTTCATTTCGCTTTCTTTTTCTTTGACTGCTTCCTCGATATCTTTTGAATAATCATAATTAACCATTTTTTTAATTTCCTTTATATCTTTACTGAAAGAATCAATCTTTTTAGTAACAGGAGAAAGATCTACCTTTTCCATCTCTGGAATTTCTATAGAGTCAATTTTATCAATAATTAAAGAAAAGTCCATTTCTTTCTCTTCTTGATTCATTATTTCTTTTTTTGTACTTTCTATAAGATCTTTTAATGTATCAACTACTTTCTTTATCTTTTCAATATTATCTCTATCTATAGCACCAAAATCGTTTTTATTACTGTATGATCATACGGATGTTCTGCTAGCTTGTAGATATATCTTATCAATACTTGATACATAGTTTGGATCAGTACAAGTATACTGACCTATATAGTCAATATTTAGATCAGCTAGATATGGATGATAGTAAGCTCAAGGAAGATTTGTAACTTCACTCATAGCACCCGCATTCACAACTATGCTGTTAGAATTTGCATTTACAAGAGTCATTGTTACAGTTCCACCAATAAGTGGTAACCCTGTCGTTTTGTGATAAAAATAAGCTATCATATTTTTTTATTTAATAGTATAACCAACCAAACGCCCTTACTCATAACCATACAAGTAATACACCGATTCTATTCATTCATTCTGCTATAAGTGCCTGTGATAGTATTATATCTGAGTCTTTTCTTGAATACGTTTTATTCTCATAAATATAATCGTGTAGAACATAAGCAAGATGAGCAGTAGGATTGAATATAGGTCGAAGTATTCTCGGTATTGTTCAGAAGTCAGTTTTGTACCCTTTTGGTACTAATATTTCTCATTTAGAATGATCAAGATAATCAATATACCAAACAAATGGATCTTCTACAATCCATTCATTTGTTCAGTTTATTTTTCTGAGAGTTCAGTTATTTTTTAGAGCAGTAGTGAATTTCTGCATAATTATGTA
>ERZ724514.1627-NODE-1627-length-9815-cov-3.657992_pt1 | contig 9815 bp, 4 predicted proteins | sample MGYA00376047_ERZ724514 | MGnify/ENA primary metagenome ERZ724514 (study PRJEB28724, sample SAMN07190883) | activated sludge metagenome | isolation source: activated sludge of sewage treatment plant in Hong Hong | place: Hong Kong | collected 2016-03-17 ...
GGCGATTACGACCATCGGGACTTCGCCGCCAGATCTGTCCGTGAGCGTATCCGTCGGCACCGGACTGCTGGTGGCGGGCAGCAACACAGTTTCGATCACCGTCACCAACCTGTCGGGCATGCCCACGACCGGCACGCTGCTGGTCACCTTGGCCGGTACCACGCAGGCGTTCACCGTCACGTCGTTGTTGTCGCCCGGCCAGAACCAGGTGTTCCAGGCCAACCTCAGCGTTGGGTTGCTGACAACAAACGGGCAGACAATTTCTGCGGCTGTTACGGCCACGTCTGGTGTCGACACGAACCTGGCGAACAACACGACGACGGTTGTCTTTAACGTTGGAGCGACGCTGCGCGGCGTGGCTTGGCTGGATTTGAACAAGGATCGAGTGTTCAACAGCGCAGAGCCGCCGTTGTCGGGCCTGTTGGTCAAGGTCTTCAAGGGAGCGGGCACATCGCCTGTCAAGACCGCTGTGACCTCGTCTACGGGCTCCTATGTTGTTCTGGGTCTTCAGCCTGGAAATGACTACAAGGTGAGTTTCTACAACTGCGTCAATACATCTGACGAGGCATCCTGCACGTCAGTTAGTACAACGCCACAAAACATGACTGGTACCACGGCTGGAGGCCAGGCTTCCACGGGTACTACTACCGTCGTGACCACGCCGGCCGGCACAACAGTGGGCCAGGCCATCGAAACCATCACGCTGTACGCGGGCGACAACACTGTTGACCAGAACCTGCCGCTGGATCCGAGTGGATTCCTCTACGACTCTGCCACCCGTCAGCGCATCACTGTTCCTGCAGACGTCAGGCTTTGCGGGCCTGCCGGATTCGTGTCTGCCAATGTGATCGGTGGCGGCGTTGTCGGGCAGTGTGTCCAGCGCACTTTCGTCGGTGGGTACTACGAATTCTTCTTCTCGGGCGCGACGCCACCGCCGAACGGGATCTATACCCTGAGCGTGGTGTCTGCATCCGGCTACCTGACGACGGCCGCACTTCTTGGCGGTGTGACGCAGCCCAATGTCATCGGTGGCGCAACGGTGGCTTCGTACGACGGTGCTGCCTTGCTTCCCGCACGGATTGCCTTCATGCAGCAGGACAACGTGTCTGGCGATGCGACCCGCAATGGTGTGCCGCAGCAACTCAACACCAGCGGTGTACCCGGTGCGACCGCCGCTGCAGCGACGCCTGGAACGCAATATGCGCTCACCTTCACGTTCAACTTTGACGTGGGTGGCGGGCTGCGTGAGGTGTTCAACAACAACATTCCGCTGGACCGGGTAACCGGCGCTGGTGGGGGACCCGCATCCACCACCACGTTTGATATCTCGATCGCCAAGTCCGGTCCGGCCATCATGATGGCTGGTGGGACGGGCACGTACACGATTGTGGTAACCAACCCGGGGCCGACCGCAGCGGCCAATGCAACCGTGACAGACAACATGCCAGCGGGCCTTACGTTGTTGAGTGCGACCGTACAGCCAGCCAATGCCCTGGCGCTGACAGTCGCGCCGACCGGATTGGTTGCCACGACACCAAGCCTTGGCGTCGGGTTCACAACCCTGACCCTGGTGGTGCGCGCAGACGCGTCGGCGGCAGGTACAACCGTCACCAACGTCGCGAGTGTGGCGACAACCACAACCGAGTCCACGACTGCGAACAATTCAGCATCCGCCACGACCCAGATCCAGGGTCTGGATCTGGCCATTGCCAAGCGCGGGCCAACGAGCCTTGCGGCAGGTGCCACTGCCAGCTACGTCCTGACCATAACCAATTCCGGCCCGAGTACGGCAGCCAACGTGACGGTGACCGATGTCATGCCAGCGGGTCTCAGTCTCGTCTCGGCCTCAGTGGTTTCCGGCAGCTTCACGCTTGCGACATCGGCCTCCCAGCTGGTTGCAACGGCACCCACCATGCCGGCTGGCACAGCAGTGATCTCGCTGACGGTCAACGTGGGTGACGCGGTGGTCGGTACCGTAACCAACGTCGCCAGGGTGACCAGTACGACGGGCGACATACAGCCTTCCAACAATACCGCCACAGCGACATCGGCGGTGCTTGGCGCGGATATCGGGATCCTCAAGTTCGGATCGCCGAGCATCACGGCGGCAGGCACGGCGACCTATACACTGGTGCTGTTCAACAATGGGGCAAGCTCGGCGGGTAACGTGACCGTGACTGACGTCATGCCTGTGGGCCTGACGCTTGTCAAGGCGGAAGCCAGCAGCGCCAGCGTCAGTCTGGCCGTGACGCCGCAGCAACTCGTTGCGACGGCACCCGCCATCCGGATGGGTACTACCGTGACCCTGACATTGACCGTGCAGGTGGACTACACCGCCACCGGAACCATCACGAACATAGCCAACATCACGAGCACGACGCCCGACCCGACACCGACCAACAACATTGGTTCCGCGACCTCTGTTGTCAAGGAAGTAGAACCCGGCGTGATCCTGGTGAACAAGACCGGCAACAAGACCGTGGCGGAGGTGGGCGACTCGGTTCAGTACACCATCCGCATGCGCAATACGGTGGCGGTGCCGGTGGCGCGCATCCAGCTGGAAGATTTGCTGCCGGCAGGCTTCCGCTACATTCCGGGCACCTCACGCCTGAACGGCACGGCGACGGCCGACCCCGCCGGCGGCATCGGCCGCCAGCTGGTGTATGACGTCGGCACCATCCCCGGGGGCGCGGTCTTCGAGCTCACCTACTTTGTGCGCCTGGGCGTGGGCTCACAGCAAGGCGACGGCATCAACCGGGCGACAGCCATCTTCCCGGGTGCCCGCGGCACGCCGGTGCGCTCGAATACCGCCTTGTTCAAGGTCAACGTCCAGGGCGGGGTGTTCAGCAACGAAGGGTGTATCGTTGGCAAGGTCTATATGGACTGCGACGGCAACAGTGCCCAGAACAACGACGGCGGCTCGCGCGAACTGGGCATTCCGGGTGTGCGTCTTGTCATGCTTGACGGAAGCTTTATCGTGACGGACAACGAAGGCAAGTACAGCCTGTGTGGTGTGAAGCCGCAAACCCACGTGATCAAGGTGGACCGTTCCACCCTGCCGCGTGGGGCCCGACTGTTGCCGTCGAGCAACCGGAATGCCGGCGTGGGCGACAGCATTTTTGTGGAAATGAAGGGCGGCGAACTGCACCGTGCCGACTTCATTGAAGGCTCCTGCAGCCCTGAAGTGCTTGAACAGGTCAAGGCCCGCCGTGCGCAGGGTGGCGTCAATCTGCCGGAGCCGGACCGGCTGCTGCCGCCCCAAACGCCAGGCTCCTCTGGCGTGCCCGCACCTGCAGGAGGCGTGTTGCGATGAAAAGAGCCACGAAGCCCCCGCACCTGCAGAGCCTGCCCATGGCGCGCCGTGCGCCGGTCGCGGCGGCGGCGATGGCGTTGCTGCATGGCATCGCAGCCGCCCAGCAGCCGCCTGCGCCCAATACCACCAGCGCCGACGTGCCCGAAGCACGCAGCCTGTTCCAGACCGGCGGCCAGGAGAGCATTGGGCCGCGTCCGTTCACCTCGTTCCTGGATCGCCTGTCTTCCCCGGTCGACAAGATTGCGGTCAAGGTGGCGGGCGACAATCTCGCGGCCGACGGCATTTCCGGGACGGATGTACAGGTTCGCCTGCTGGATCGCGACGGGCAACGCGTGCGTGCCGATGTGGACGTCACCATCGAAGTCGATGGTGGTGCGCGGATTCTGCTGCCCGGACGCGCCACTTCCGAAACCGGTGCGAACCGTGGCGATATCGACCGTATCCAGCCTGGTATTCAGTACACCGTCAAGGACGGCGTACTGCAGTTTCAGCTGATCGCCCCTTACAAGCCCGACACCGTCAACCTGCGGATTTCCGTCAAGGGGGTCGTTGAAAAGGTCGTTGTGCGCTATATACCGGAACTGCGCGAGATGATCGTTGTGGGCTTGCTGGAAGCCCACCTGCGCTCCGACAAGTTTGACCCCAACCAGATCGTGCCGGTGCGCGAGAACGACGGCTTTGACAACGAGCTGCGCCAGTTCACCAAGGAATTCAACGGTGGCAGCACCCGTCTGGGCGCGCGCGGGGCCGTGTACCTGAAAGGCAAGGTCAGTGGCAAATACCTGTTGACGCTGTCCTATGACTCAGAGAAGGACACGCGCAAACGCCTGTTCCAGGACATTGACCCCAATGCGTTCTACCCTGTCTACGGGGACTCCAGCTATCGTGGTGTGGACGCGCAGAGTTCCGGCAAGCTGTATGTGCGGCTGGACAAGGGACTGAGCTATGTGATGTACGGCGACTACACCACCGCCGACACCAATCCAGCCCGCTCACTCAGCCAGTACAGCCGGTCTTTGCCAGGTGTGCGCGCCCACTATGAAGAAGGCAACGTCACGGCCAATGCCTTTGTGGCCCGTCAAGCGCTGACGCAAATCGTCGACGAGTTCCCGGCGCGAGGGGTGTCGGGACCCTACTCGGTATCCCGTTCCGACGGAGTGGCCGGCAGCGAAAAGATCGAGATCCTGGTGCGCGACCGCAACCAGACCAGCAACATCATCAAGGCCACGACGCTGACGCGTTCTCTGGACTACGAATTCGAGCCCTTCAACGGCCAGATCCTGTTCCGCGCGCCAGTGCCCAGCGTCGACGACCAGCTCAACCCGGTGTCGATCCGCGTCACCTACGAGGTGGACCGCGGGGGCAAGTCATTCACCGTTCTGGGCGGCGATGTCCAGCTCAAGATCAGCGACAAACTGTCCGTGGGGGTGGCTGCGGCGAAGGACAACAACCCGGACGCACCGTTCCAGGTCGTCGGCGCAAATCTGCACCTCAAGCTCAGCAAGAACACGGAAATCATTGCCGAGATTGCCAAGGCAGACAGCGTGGTAGGTGGAACCACTGGCAACTTCACCACCAGGAACAGCAACAACTTTGCTGGCGCCGCCGGTCCTGTGTCCGGCAATGCCGCGCGGGTGGAAATCCGGCATTCGGACGAAACCCTGCGCGCGCGCGCCTACGCTGCCACGGCGGACAACGGCTTCAACAGCAGTTCCAGCGGCATCACCGGCGGGCGCACGGAGTACGGCGTCTCGGCGGGGTATCAAGTCAACAAGCGGTTGTCGCTGAACGCAGAAATCCAGCATTCCGAAGATCGCATCTCCGCGTCGAAAAGTGACTCGGCTTCCGTTGGCGCCGACCTCAAGCTCAGTGACCGCCTGACCATTGGCGCCGGTGCCCGCAAGGCCCAGCAAAGCTCGGTCACCCTGCTGCCGGCTCTTGGCAGCAACTGCCTGGGTGTGGGCAGCGGCAGCGGCACCACGCAGGGCTACAACGTGGGTTACGGCATCAACCAGGTCGGCAACCAGCAGATCGACCCGGCCACCGGACAACCGGTGGTATGCAACCCGGTGTTGCTGCCGACCGGCCCCGCCACCAGCCTTGACAGCTCTTCCTTGTATGCGCGTGCCACCTGGAAGGCCACCGACACAGTATCCGTCAACGGCGAAGTCCAGCGTGAAATGGGGCAGGGCTCCACCACGCTGTACCGCATTGGCGCCGACTGGCAGGTCGCCGACAAAACCCGGCTGTACGGGCGCTATGAGCATTCCCGCCAGTTCACCGGGGCCTATGGCCTCGGGGTTGGCGAGGCTGCGAGCAATCTGGCCATTGGCATGGACACCCAGTACATGCAGGATGGCACGATCTACAGCGAGTACCGGTTGCGCGACGCGTCGGCCGGCCGCGAAGTCCAGTCTGCGCTGGGGTTGCGCAACGGCTGGCGGGTGGCCGAGGGTCTGCGGCTGCTGACCAACGTCGAGTCTCTCAACTCCAGCAGTAGCGCTGCCACGCCATCGCGCATTGGCGCCGAATACACCGCCAGCGAGCTCTGGAAGGGGTCCGGCCGGTTCGAGTGGCGCCAGGATGCGACGAATACCAACTACCTGCTCACGCTGGGGGTGGCGCGCAAGCTGGACCGCAACTGGACGCTGCTGGGCCGCGATTACCTGAACCTGATCGACGCGAAGGCCGCCGGGCCGAACCGTCGCCAGAACCAGTTGCAGGTCGGGTTTGCCTACCGGCCGGTGGACAACAACCAGTTCGACGCGCTCGGCCTCTATGAACGCAAGTCCGAGAACGACCCCGGCGCCGGCGTGCGCACCAGTACCGACATCGTGAGCCTGCGTGCCAACTATCACCCCACACGGGTGTGGTGGGTCTCTGGCCGATATGCGGCCAAGCGCGTCAACGAACTGCTGTTGGGGACGATCAGCGACAGCTACCACGCCCAGCTGTTCGGCACGCGCGTGACTTACGACATCACCAACCGCTGGTCAGTGGGGGTGCTGGGGACCGTGCTGGTGGGCAAGGGCGGCGCCCGCCAGTACGCGTATGGCGCCGAAGTGGGCTACGTGGTGGTCGACAACCTCTGGGTGACGCTGGGCTACAACTTCCGTGGTTTCAGCGACACAGACCTGACCGGCAGCGACTACACCAACCGCGGCTGGGTCCTGGGCGTGCGCTACAAGTTTGACGAAGACTTGTTCCGCAAGAACGACGCCACCGTCAACAAAACGCTCGCCCCCGGAACAGCACCCCAGCGGTAACAAGCCGAAGCCTTGCTGCGCCCGGTGAAACAGGTGCATCCAGACGGGTGCGTGCCGCGTATTCACGCAAGGTGACAATTAGAAGTCACTGTAAATCTTCAGCATAAACTGTTGATTTACATCGATTTTTGATTGAAGATTGTTGCTGGTGTGTCGGGTTGATCCGTGAGACTGTGTATTTCTGCACACAAATCCCCATGAATTCGCTGCAAAGATGTAACATCTTTTTACATCCGACGCCGCCTCTGTAAAATTGTGTATCAGTTCCAGATACACCCAGAAAGAGATGCTCGTTCGTATTGCTACTGTCATTGCGGCCCTTGCCCTGACCGGCTGTGCCCAGACCATGGTCCAGTCAGAAGCGCCAGGCCCGGCCGCGCTTTCGACCGGCCTGGCACCGCAATCGCAGCGCATCACCGACATGCGCATCGCGGCCGACCGCAAGACGATGGACGCGATCCAGAGCCGCCTGCGTCGCCTCAATGAAGAGGGCGTGCCCCAGAACAGCTACCCCCTGGCCAAAGCGCAGTGCTGGCTCGATACCGCCTGGAGCCAGTACCACGAGAACGACCGTACCGGCTACATCGAAGAGTCGCTGGCCGAATCGCTCAAGATTGTGCAGGCGCTGGAAGCCGACAAAACAGTCAAGGTGGGCTACGACACACCGCTGGTGGCCCGCAGCACCCGGCTGCGCAACGACCTGTGGGCCCAGCTCAATGCGCTCAAGACGCGCGACGCCACGCTGATCTGCAATGCACGCACGGTGGCGTGCGGCGAAGTCCGGCTGGTACGCGCTGGCCATGCCGAACAGCAAACCGGCTGGCGCCAGGCGACGCCGCACGTGCAGATGGCGGAAGACGCCGTCCGTCGTGCATCGCTTGAAGCCGCGAGTTGCAACACGCCCACGGCCTCGGCCGAGCAGCAAACCGGCGCCTCCAGCAAGCAGTAGCCGCCCGCGTGGTGGGCCTGCGCTGTGGTGACGTTCAGTCCGGCACCACTGCCGTGACCTCAATTTCCACCTTGGCGCGCTCTTCCACCAGCGCGCTGACTTCCACGCAGGTCATGGCCGGAAAGTTGCGTCCCATCACCTCGCGGTAGGCCTCGCCCAGTTCTTTCAGCCGCGCGATGTACTCCACGCGGTCCACCACGTACCAGGTCATGCGCACCATGTGTTCGGGGCCCGCGCCGGCCTCGCGCAGCACGGCCGCCACATTGCGCAGGGCCTGTGCGGTCTGGGCGATGAAGTCATCGGTCTCGAACTGTTGTTCTGCGTTCCAGCCGATCTGGCCCCCCACAAAAACCATGGTGCCGCGGGCGGCAATGCCGTTGGCGTAGCCGCGCGGGGTGGCCCATCCGGGCGGTTGCAGGAGTTTCATGCTTGCCTCAGTTTGAATCGCTGGAGCTTGCCGGTTTCGGTCCGCGGCAGGCTGGGGGTGAACTCGATTTCGCGCGGGTACTTGAAGGGCGCAATCGTCGCCTTGACGTGGTCCTGCAGCGCCTTGACCATGGCCGCGTCGCCCGCATGCCCCGGCTTGAGCACGACAAAGGCCTTAACGATCATGCCGCGCTCGTCATCAGGTTTGCCGACCACACCGCACTCGGCCACCGCCGGGTGCTTGAGCAGGGCATCTTCCACTTCGGGCCCGCCCACGTTGTAGCCGGCGGTGATGATCATGTCGTCGGCCCGGGCCTGATAGAAAAAGTAGCCGTCGGCGTCCTGCAGGAAGGCGTCACCGGGGAAGTTCCAGCCCGCCTTCACATAGTGGGCCTGGCGGGCATCCTCCAGGTACTTGCAACCCGTGGGGCCGATCACCGCCAGCTTGCCGACGGTGCCGCGCGGGACTTCGTTGCCGTCGTCGTCCACCACTTTGGCCGTGTAGCCTGGCACCACCTTGCCAATGGCGCCACGCCGCACCTCGCTGCCGGCGGACGAAATGAAGATGTGGAACATCTCGGTGGCGCCGATGCCATCCAGCATCTCGATGCCGGTCGCATCCTTCCAGAGCTGGCGTGTCGCGTCGGGCAGGCCCTCGCCCGCACTCACGCAGATGCGCAGCGTGGGCACGCCATGCTGGCGTGCAAACGGCGCCATCTGCCGGTAGAACGTGGGTGCGGTGTAGCAGATGGTGGCGCCCACTTCGTTGATGAGCTTGACCATGGCTTCCGGCGTGTAGGGAATGTCGGGGAAGTACACCGAGGCTCCAGCCCACATCGGGAACACCAGCAACCCGCCCAGGCCAAAGGTGAAGGCCAGAGGCGGTGAACCCATCACGATGTCGTCGGGCGTGGCCCGCAGCACATGGCGGGGCCAGGCTTCGCAGGCGGCCAGCACGTCGCGGTGGGTGTGCACGGCGGCCTTGGGCTTGCCGGTGGTGCCCGACGTGAACGCCATCAGCGCGATATCGTCGGCCGCCGTGGGGCAGGGCGTGAAGCGGCCATCTTTCTGCGCCGCGCGTACGGCCAGCGAGCCGGGTTCGTTCATGAGGTTGAACGGCACGATGGTCTTCAGCACCGGATGCTCGCGCTGTGCCAGCTGTAATTCGTCCAGCAGCTTCGCGTCGCACAGCGCCACCGTGGGCTGCGACTTCTCGATGATGTCGCCCAGCTCGCGGGCCCGCAGCAGCGGCATGGTGGCGACCGCCACCAGCCCGGCCTTGACCACCGCCAGCCAGGCCAGCGCCATGCCAATGGAGTTGCCGCCGCGCAGCAGCACGCGGTTGCCAGGCACCAGGCCGAGGTCTTCGGTCAGCACCTGCGCAATGCGGTCCACACGCGCTTTGGCTTCGGCATAGGTCAAGACAATTTTGGGCGAGCGCAGCATCGGCCTGTCGGCGAAGCCCTTGGCCTGCGCCTTGTCCAGCAGCGCCTCCACCAGGTTCACCGGGTCCGGGATCTTCAGTTCCGGCAAGTCATAGCGCAGCTGCGGCCATTGTTCGCGCGGCGGCAGTCGGTCGTGAACAAAGCGGTCGGTCTGTGCAGTCATGGTTTCACCCCTGCAGGACGGATTTGCCGATGATCAGCTGCTGCACCTCGGTAGCGCCTTCGTAGATGCGCAGCGAGCGGATGTCGCGGTACAGGCTTTCCACGCGCGTGCCCACCTTCACACCCAGGCCGCCATGCATCTGCAGTGCCATGTCGATCACGCGCTGCGCATTCTCGGTGGCGGTCATCTTGGCCATCGCGGCCTCTGCTGTGACGCGCACGCCGCCGCGCTTCTCGCCTTCGTCGCGCAGCCA
>ERZ724514.1635-NODE-1635-length-9786-cov-4.659747_pt1 | contig 9786 bp, 12 predicted proteins | sample MGYA00376047_ERZ724514 | MGnify/ENA primary metagenome ERZ724514 (study PRJEB28724, sample SAMN07190883) | activated sludge metagenome | isolation source: activated sludge of sewage treatment plant in Hong Hong | place: Hong Kong | collected 2016-03-17 ...
GCAACTGCGGGCGGAACATTGCCAGATCCTTCAAGCACATCCGAATTGCTCGCAACCCCAGGGCTGGATTGGTGCAAACCGGTCCGCCCCGACCGCCGTCCACCTGCTTGTCGGCACCAAGGTCGGCGGTTCGTATGGTGACAGGGCTTCCCTCCAAAACCTTGAGCACATGCAGATAGGAGGCTAAGTGCTCCTCCTCGTCCGGCACGTCGGCACGATTCATGAATAAGAATTCGGTTCGATACAGACCAACGCCATCGGCCGCCACTTCCCGCACCGCCACGGCGTCCTCGGGAAGCTCGATATTGGCTTGCAGGCCGATTACCACACCATCTCGGGTGACCGCCGGTTTACCCTTGAGCTTGTTCAACTCGCGCTGTTGCCGACGCTCTTCCTGCTGCTTATGGCGATAATAGCGCAAGATGCGCTCGTCCAACCCGACCAGGATCACCCCTTGGCGTCCGTCCACGATCACGGGCTCGTTGTTGCCTAGATACCCGCGAGCGTTGCGCGCCCCCACCACCGCCGGAATGCCCAGACTGCGCGCCAGAATGGCGGTATGAGATAAAGGACCGCCATACTCGGTCACGAAAGCCAGTACGCCCTGATGTTGCATCAAAATGGTATCGGCTGGGGTCAGGTCATCGGCGACGACAATCCGACCTTCCAAGCGACTGGAAGCCAGCTCGGAGTAATCCGGATCGTTTAGATAGGCGGGATCCTCGCTCACCAAAATCCGTTGCACTCGTCGCACCACATGATCCACATCCTCTTTGCGGGTGCGCAAATACGGATCGTCCATCTCCTCGAAGACCTGCACCAGCGAATCCCGCTGGATTTTCAAAGCCCATTCAGCATTGCATTTGAGAGAGCGAATCAAGCTGATGGGCACCTCGGTCAGAGAGACATCCTCCAACATCAGCAGATGGGCATCGATGAAGGCCGTAATGTCACTCGACGTAGTGGTCGGAATCCGTGCCCGGACTTCCTGAAGCTGTTTTCGAGCCAGAACCAAACTATTGAGAAAACGCTGGACTTCGTCCTCGATAATTGTGTCGGGGATCGCGTACTCGGTGATTTCCGGTTGGTTGCGTTGCAACAGGTACGTCCTGCCGATGGCATACCCCCGGGAAACCCCGATGCCATGCAACGAAAACGGCATGGAGGAACCCTCTCATTCGCCCTCATCGAAGCGGCGGAGAATTAGATTTTCTAGATGATCAAGCGCTTGCTCGGCTTCGGGTCCACTGGCTTGCAACTCCAGTTGCGTACCACAGCCCGCCGCCAGCATCATGACGCCCATAATGCTTTTGCCGTTGACCTCGCGACTGCCGCGCAGTAATCGGATCTCGGCGTCGAACTTGGCGGCCAGGGTCACGAACTTGGCGGCTGCGCGCGCATGCAGGCCGAGCCTGTTGATGATAACAACTTCCCGTTTCAACACTCCAATCAACTCCACTACTTCCGGCCATCGTGACAACAACCGCCCGATGGTTATTTTGTTAATTTTAGTTCTCGATGGCGGACCATGACAAAGTCACGAACCCCACCGAAATAGTTGGCCAACGCTTCGGCGATAAAAACCGAGCGGTGCTGGCCGCCCGTACAACCGATGGATACCGTCAGGTAGCTGCGTTCACTTGCTTCGAATCGCCCCAGCCAGGATTCCAAAAACTGGCGCAGATCGGCGATCATCTCCATCACCTCCGGCTGGCCTTCCAAAAACTCGACAACCGGCCGATCCAGCCCGGTCAACGGTCGCAGCTGCGGCTCCCAGTGTGGGTTAGGCAAGCAGCGAACGTCAAAGACGAAATCAGCGTCCGCTGGTACCCCGTTTTTAAAACCGAAGGACTCGAACAGCAGTGACATCGCCTCGCGCGGGGTATCGTGCAGGCGAGCGCGGAGCAACTCGCGCAACTGGTAGATGTTGGTATCGCTGGTATCGACGATCAGATCGGCGCAGGCCACAACCGGTTCCAGCAAGCTTCGCTCCTGGCGAATCGCCTCCCGCAGGGGCACACTGCCCAGATCGAGGGGATGTCGGCGGCGAGTTTCGCTGTAGCGCTTGAGCAGGATCTCGTCGTCGGCTTGCAAGAACAGCACTTCCACGCTCAGATCGCTGGCGCGTAACTCGGCCAACATGGCGGGAAATCGGTGCAGTTCGTCGATGAAATTACGCGCATCCACCCCCACTGCGACCGTGGGCGGCAAAATATCGCTGGCGGCGAGAATTTCCCGTGCCAGCGGAAGGATCAGATTAAGGGGTAAATTATCGACGCAGTAGTAATCCAAATCTTCCAGGGTTTGCAAGGCGATGGTCTTGCCGGAGCCCGACAGGCCACTCACGATGATCACTCGCACGGGACGGTACTCGCCATGGCTTTCTCCATACGGGCCATCAAATCCTCCTCGGCTCGATAACCGCTTAACCGCATGATGTGATCGCGGACCGCACACTCCACCAGTACCGCCAGATTGCGACCTGGAGCGATCGGCAGGGTAATGGCTGGAACGCTGATCCCCAAAATAACCCGGTCGGTACGCATGCCCTGTAACCGGGATTCAGCCGGAGTCCGAATTTCCTCTAGCTTAACCAGGTCGATAATCAGCCGTACCCGCTTGTTACGCTTGATGGAGCTGTCGCCGAACATGCGGCGGATATTGAGAATCCCGAGCCCACGCACTTCCAACAAATCGTTTAAGGTCGGTGGACAAGTCCCCTCCAAAACGTTGGGTGCCACCCGGGTCAGGTTCGGTGTATCGTCGGCGATCAGGCGATGGCCGCGACTGATCAGCTCCAACGCCAGCTCGCTTTTACCGATTCCGCTGCTGCCAGTGATCAGTACCCCCATACCGAATACTTCCAGTAGCTCGCCGTGGACCACCGTGGAAGCGTTGAGACTATGCCGGTAACGGTTGAGTTGCTCCAACACCGCCACTGGGGTGGTGGAGGTATACCAGAGTGGTAAAGCCGCTGCATCGGCCCTTTCCCGCAGCGCCTCGGCCTGCGCAGGATCGCCACAAACCAGGATCGCGCCGGTCGGAGGTGCCAACAAACCGCAAACCAAGGCCTTACGGGCCACCGGTTCCACTTGGCCGAGAAAAGCGCTTTCCTCCGCGCCGAGAATTTGCAGCCGGGGAGGTTGTACCCAGTTCAGCCGCCCAAACAAAGGGGCACCCGCCTCGGTTGACGACCACAGGACACGATCGGCCCCCGCCTCGCCCCCAACCCAGCGTAAGTCGAGTAAGGCCTCCAATCCCTGAAAGATGGCTCGGGCCTGCACGGCTTCATTCATGGCAGCTCGATCGTCTCGGGTTTCCAATCCCTGAGCAGCTGGAATAGCGATTGCGCGGAATCAGCTTCTCGCAGTCGCTGACAAAAAACCCGGTCGCTGAACATCTCCGCCAGATGGGCGAGAATCTTAAGATGCTCGTCAGTGTAGTGATCCGGCACCAGGAGGCCGAACACCAAATCCACCGGCTGCCGGTCGATAGCGTCGAAATCCACACCCTTTTTGAGCTTAATGAACGCGCCGACGGCGAACTGACTTTGACTGAACCGGCCATGCGGCAGCGCGACCCCATGCCCCAGACCCGTGCTGCCTAAGCGCTCTCGTCCGATCAAGCTGTCAAAAATTGGCCGGGCCGAGCAATTCGCCTCCCCCTTGGCCAGCAGTTCGCTCAAGGTTTCGATGACCCGCTTCTTGCTGGTCACCTCGCAATCGCAGACGATCCGGTCGCTAGCAATCAATTCAGTAATATCCATCGCCGCACTCGCGCGATCACGGTTGGGGTGGATAACTGCGCGCTTTTTCACCGCGATGCTTGTCCGTCAGCTTTTCCTTGTGCTTTTTAATCTGACGATCGATCTTATCGATCAGCGCATCGAGCGCGGCGTACATATCCTCGTCCACCGCATCGGCGTAAATCTCGTTACCCGCCACATGGATGGTCGCTTCAGCTTTCTGGTTTAATTTTTCGACGCTAAGAATCACTTGAGCGCTGGTGACGTAGTCGAAATGCCGCTCGATGCGCTCCAGCTTGTCGTGCACGTAATCGTGGAGCGCCTGAGTGATTTCCACATGATGTCCGCTCAATTTGATATGCATGGCATAAACTCCTGGCTGGCAAGTCTTCTTTGATGGGATATCGGAGTTTCCATCCTTAGCGGATCCGCGACGGAGCATCGAACAGGGCAGCTAACCCCACCCACCATGCGCGACCGTATCCCGACTCCCGTTATACGCCCCTACTATGGGCAGGTTCCCCCGTCGGTTCAGACGAGGCGTTTGCGATCCGAGGAAGAGGGAATGGACATGGCCTCCCGGTATTTTGCCACCGTCCGCCGAGCCACTTGAATCCCTTCCGTCTCCAGCAGCTTGGCGATTCTATCGTCGCTCAGCGGCTTGCCGGGATCTTCGGCCTGAATCAGTTTCCGAATCATGGCACGAATGGCCGTCGAGGAACACTCGCCACCGTCGCTGGTTCCCACATGGCTGGAGAAAAAATACTTTAACTCGTAAATGCCGCGTGGCGTATGCATGTATTTTTGGGTGGTGACTCGCGAGATGGTGGATTCGTGCATGCCGAGCTCCTCGGCAATGTCGCGCAGGATCAACGGCTTCATGTGCTCGTCGCCCCGCTCCAGGAATTCCCGCTGTCGCTCGACGATGCAGGTCGCCACCTTGAGCAGGGTCTCGTTACGATTTTGCAGGCTCTTCAGGAACCAGTTGGCTTCTTGCAGGTGATTTTTGAGATAGGCCACATCACCGTTCTGGCTGGTCTGTCGCGCCAGGGCTGCGTAGCGAGAGTTGATCCGCAATTTGGGCGTGCTTTCGGGATTAAGCTCAACCCGCCAGGCAGCACGGCTCCGGGAAACCAGGACATCAGGGACGATGTATTGCGGGGCGGTGTTAGACAACCGCTCGCCCGGATGCGGATTCAGCGACTGAATCAGGCTGACGATGCTTTGCAACGCCTCGCGCGACACCTTGAGCCGGCGCATCAAGCCATTGAAATCGCGGTCGGCAAGCAACTCCAAGTGCAACTCGATCAAACGGCGAGTCTCGGTCAGCCACGGCGTATCCTTCGGCAAGGCTTCCAGCTGCAACAGCAGGCATTCTGCCGGTCCGCGCGCGCCCACGCCTTGTGGATCAAAATGCTGGATCACCGTCAACACAGGCTCGGCGTCCGCCGGAGTCACCGCGATCTCATCCTGTAACCCTTGGCAAATCTCCTCCAAGCTCAGGGTCAAATAACCGGATTCGTCGATGGCATCGATAATGGCGGTCGCGATCACCAGATCCCGATCACTAAAAGGTGTCAGCCGCATCTGCCAATATAGATAGTCGCGCAGGGATTCGCCGGCGCCGGCGTAGCGCTCGTACAGGTCCCACTCTTCTTCCTCCCCCCGCGAATAACTGGTCGAGCCATCGGAGGACTCATAGATATCATCCCAGGCGCTGTCCACCGGGAGTTCATCCGGCAGGGTGGCCGACGTTCCATCGATCTCGGTCTCGGGACTGGAATCCGCCGCCGCCTGGGCTGCCAAGGTCTCCGGCTGTACCGGTAGATCCTGTGGCTCGTCGGTCCGCTCTAGCATCAAATTCGAATCGAGAATGGCCTGCACCTCCGCCTGGAGATCCAGGCTGGACAGTTGCAGCAAGCGGATAGCCTGCTGCAACTGAGGGGTCATAGTCAGCAACTGGCGCTGACTGATCGTTTGGTGTAATCCCGTTCTCATAAGCCTTTAATCTGTCGTCGAGCGAACGAACCCATTCTATCTTCAATCCTAGCCGGTTTTGGAGACGATGGTGGAGAATGTCCGACCTTCGCACCCCCCCGCTTCTGCCTCATAGTTGAAAGGATTCGCCCAGATAGACTTGGCGAACATGCTGGTTGGCCAAAATCTGGGCGGGATCGCCCTCGGCGATCACTCGTCCCTCGTTCAAGATGTATGCCCGGTCGCAGATACCCAGGGTTTCCCGGACGTTGTGATCGGTGATCAGCACCCCGATATCACGCTCGCAAAGGTGCTTGATGATACGTTGGATGTCCAGTACCGACAAAGGGTCCACGCCGGCAAACGGTTCATCCAGCAATACGAAAGCCGGTCGCGCCGCTAGCGCTCGTGCAATTTCCACGCGCCGCCGCTCGCCGCCCGACAGGCTGATCCCGATATCGTCGCGCAGATGACCGACATGTAGTTCGTGCAGCAATTCCTCGGCCAGCGACCGCCGTTCGGATCGACCGAGATCCCGCCGGGTTTCCAGGACAGCCAACACATTATCCAATACCGTCAGCCGCCGGAATACCGATGGCTCCTGCGGCAGGTACCCGACCCCTAGCCGGGCCCGCGCGTGCATCGGCAAATGGGTGAGGTCGTGATCGTCCAGCAAGACCCGTCCCTCGTCACAATGAATCAACCCGACCATCATGTAAAAGCTGGTGGTCTTGCCGGCGCCGTTCGGCCCGAGCAACCCGACCACCTCACCGCTGGCAACTTCCAGGGAGGCAGCATCCACCACGACTCGCCGACGGTAGCGCTTGACAATTTCCTTGGCAATCAATCGAGCCATATTCAGGGTTTCTTGGGAGCGGGCGCCGCGTTTTGGCTTTTTGGCTGGATAGTGAACTGGATACGGCCGTTCTCACCAGCGCCCTTGGCCCGGATCACATCCTCCTTGAGATCGTACTCCAGCCGATCACCGGTAAAAACGTCCTGCCCTTGCACAACTCGGACCCCGCCACTCATGATGACCTTGGCGCTGGCGACATCGTATTCGACCCGTTTGCTGGTACCCTGAATTTCTGGTTTGTCCAGTGCCGACTTGTAGCGCAGGTTAGCCGGATTCCCAGTCGCGTCCATCCGTTGAAAGTTGTTGTCCTTGATGTAGATGGTGGCTGTGTCGGCGGCCAGCCGCATCGAACCCTGGGTGATCACCACGTTACCTTCGTAGACGCTGATTCCAGTTTTCTGATCAAGCTGGCCACGGCTGGCCTCCAGTTGGATGGGTTGGCTGCGGTCATCCGGCAGAGCGGTGACCGACGACGTCACCAGCGTCAAAGCCACCGCGGACACGAGCCTAGCGCTGCAACGGTTCATAATAACCTCTCACTTCGGAAAGCAATTCCAGTTGTTCCCGATCCAGATAGGCGCGCACGCCGATGGCTCGAAGTTCGCCACCAGGCGTGACCGCCCGAGCGGGTGCGCTGGTTTCGGCGTAGCGTTCCGCAGGCCGGATCAGTACGTCGTGAGTCGTAATCTCAACCGGGGCTTTGCCGCTGTCGGCCGTTCGCGTCATGATCACCTCGCCTTCCAACCGAATCGACTGTTGATCGGCGGCAACCCAGCCTTGCTCGGCGCGCAAACGCCATTCTCGAGTCTCGCCGTCCGACTGATACCAATCCAGCACGGGTCGCTCGATCCATGTGCCCGAGCGACCCGGTAATTGCCGCAATAGAGGGGCTTCGACCACGTATTCCCGCAAACCTGTCACGCTCGTTCGCACGGCACGAAACTGTTCGATGATCAAGATCGGTGCCTGGTTTTCGGCCGGGGCCGGTTTTCGCATCGAGGATTCGACCCACCGCAGCAACCCGTAGCTCGCGCCGGCCAGCAACAATAAACCGGCCAAGTAAAACCAGCCTCGTACCGGTACAGGTTCTTGCGCCGCCATTAGAGGTAGCGGCCGCGCAGGTTATCCAATTGGCCATGCGCTTCCAACAGCAGTTCGCAAACATCGCGCACCGCACCCCGACCACCGCGGTTCGGAGTCTGCCAATGGGCATGCCTCTTGACGAACGGATCCGCGTCTTGCACGGCAATAGCCAAGCCCACCCGCGTCATCACCGGCAGATCGATCAAATCATCGCCCACGTAGGCGATCCGCTCGGGGCTCAAGTTCAAACGCCCACGCAGGTCGTCGAAAGCGGCCAGCTTGTCCCCCGTGCCCAGATAAGCGTGGCGGATACCCAAATCGGCCATCCGGCGCTCTACTGCGGCGGTATTGCGGCCAGCGGAGATCAGGGCAACTTCTACGCCAGCCTCCAGCAGCATCTTGATACCGTGCCCGTCGCGAACGTGAAATGCCTTGAATTCGCTACCGTCGCTACCTAAATATAAACGACCGTCGGTCAGCACACCGTCCACATCGAAAATGACCAACTGAATCAGGGCTGCCTTGGTGAGTAGATCATGCATCGTGGTCTCTCGTCGCTCGGGGATCAGAGCACGCCGGCACGCAACAAATCGTGCATATTGAGAACACCGGCCAGCTTGCCGACAGAGTTTACCACTGGTAGGGCGTTAATCTTGTACTGCTGCATCATCCGCAACGCTTCGGCAGCCAGCGTACCCGGCGCAATAATTTTGCAATCGCGGGTCATCACCTCGGAGACGCGGGCGGAATGAACGTCTATCTGCCGGTCCAGGGTCCGACGTAAATCACCATCGGTAAAGACGCCCAACACTCGCTCGTCCGCATCCACTATGACGGTCGTCCCCAAGCCTTTGCGGCTCATCTCCAGCAAAGCATCCTTGAGCAAGTCACTTGGCGCGCTGCACGGCATCTGCGCGCCGACATGCATCACGTCGTCCACCAACAACAAGAGACGGCGACCCAATCGGCCGCCTGGATGGGAGCGGGCGAAATCCTCGGCGGTGAAACCGCGCGCCTCCAATAGTGCCACCGCCAAGGCATCGCCCATGGCCAGTGTCGCAGTGGTGCTGGAAGTCGGCGCTAATCCCAGCGGACAGGCTTCCTGCGCAATGCTAACGTCGATGTGAACATCCGCAGTCTTGCTGAGGGTTGAATCGGGGTTGCCGGTCAGAGCGATCAAGGGCACGCCCAAGCGTTTGATCAGCGGCAGTAAGGTAAGGATTTCGTCGGTTTCGCCGGAGTTGGACAAGGCCACCACCACATCTTGAGCAGTGATCATGCCCATGTCGCCATGGCTGGCTTCGGCGGGATGGACGAAGAAAGCTGGAGTGCCGGTGCTGGCGAGGGTGGCGGCGATTTTGCCGCCGATGTGGCCGGATTTGCCGATGCCGAGTACTACGATCCGGCCTGGACAGCTCAACATCAGCCGGCAGGCCCGGACGAAGCGGTCATCGATCCGCGCGGTGAGTTGCGTTATGGCTTCCGCTTCAATCGCCAAAACCTGGCGAGCGAGCGCTTTAAGTTTGTCGTCGTGGATGAACATAGCAGGGTGAGATTGTACCAGCTATGCCCGCTCGCCGCAGACTTCAAACAGTATCTTGAGCGGTATGAGAATGGCATCCCGCACCTGAAATGCGCCGCGTCGCCATACGCAGGCTCATACGCCACCGGCATCGAAGATCTTTGAGACACCGTTGGGATACACTCGTCGGCACATACCCTTGAGGCGCAATCCGACAACGGTTTGTCCATCGAGCGCACCTTCCACGGTTTGGCTCGATGCCTTGGCGAGTTTCCGGAGCAACTCATAACCACGGTGAGAAAGAGACGGGTCGTCATTTAACGGATGCGCTTGCCCGCGCTCGTACTGTCCAACGATTTGCACCGAATCGGCCGCAACATTGCAGCCCAGAATTTGGATACCCAAGGAATCACTTTCAAAGAAAGAAGACAGCCATCCACCGAGAGGAGCAATGTTGTCGCTCGTAATCTCCTCGCCAAGGAAAAACCGACCTGGTCCACCATGGCCAATAATGATCAAGCGCGTTAGCATCTTGCCTGCTTTACCCAACCAAGTTCCCGCTTTTCCCGCAGAGGAACACACGCTCGATCCATTTGGCACATA
>ERZ724514.1637-NODE-1637-length-9784-cov-4.857539_pt1 | contig 9784 bp, 8 predicted proteins | sample MGYA00376047_ERZ724514 | MGnify/ENA primary metagenome ERZ724514 (study PRJEB28724, sample SAMN07190883) | activated sludge metagenome | isolation source: activated sludge of sewage treatment plant in Hong Hong | place: Hong Kong | collected 2016-03-17 ...
TTCATCATTCATCATTCATCATTCATCATTCATCATTCATCATTCATCATTCAAAGCCGCGTGTCGCAACACGGACAAATACCGGCCATTTCAGACCGCCCCGAAAATACCCCTTCATTCTTTTCTACATTTGACTCCGCAACAACACAACCGACAATAATTTGCGCCCAACTCGTTCAGATACTGCCATTCTCCTGTTCAGCCGCTCGGCTGCTGCGGAATACGCTGCAAAGCCGCTGGTTGCTGCTGCCGACGGTATAAAACGGGCGGTTTCGGCGCAAATGATCCGGCAAACCCGCCGTGTGGCGCGGCGCAGTGGATTGCCGGTTTATTTTGTTTCGGAAAAGCAGCAACGCGGCGACACTTTCGGCGAGCGCTTTGCCAATGCCTTCGAATTGTTGTTCGGGCAGGGGATAGAACGGGTTGTTGCTATCGGCAACGACTGTCCTGCATTGCACCCCGGCGACCTTGTCGATGCGGCAAACAGCCTGGACGCAGCCGGCCTGGTGTTCGGCCCTGCTGCCGACGGCGGCGCCTACCTCATCGGCATGCGCCGCGAAGCGTACGACCGGGCCGCTTTCCTCCATATCGACTGGCAGACGCCTGCGGTTTTGCAGGAACTGGAAGACTACGCCGCCGGCGATTATGTATATCTTGAAGAAAAGTCGGACGTGGATTCCCCCACCGACCTGCTGCGGGTACTGCGCAGTAGTCGAATCCCGATACTTTTGAAAATCAGACTGCTGATTTTTTTGAAGCGGCATATACCCACCGTTCTGTTCCGGACAGACGCCGCAACCGCTGCGGTTTTCATGGATTGCCAGGCCTTGCGCGGGCCGCCGGTCCGGATTGTATAAGAAGGCTTTTCCCGGATGGCCCCCACCGACAATGAGCAACTTGTCGGGTCTTCGCGGCGCCTCCTGCTTCTCCCGACACACGGGAGCGGCTCTTTTTCGCACATTATTAACCAGTCGTAATCTTATATGAAAAATCTGTTCACCCTCCTGTTCTGCCTGGGGGCATTTCACCTGATAGCCCAGGTCGATCTCGAGGTCTCGCTCAGCGAATACCAGTCCGGTCGTGCACTCGCCGGTTTGAGCGTTCAACTGACCAACGCCGCCATCGGTTTTTCCGCAGAAAAAACCACCAACAGTCAGGGAAAAGTCGTTTTTGCCGGCCTTCCGCTTTCCGGCGAATACAGCGTAACCGTGCCGGAAAACACGGATTTCCAGCAAAGCAAAAAAGAAGGCATCGTGTTGCGTTCGAACACCGATGCAAACGTGCTGGTGGTAATGTTTCCCAAAAACGGCGTTGCCCTGGATGAAGTGACCATTCTCGGCGCTTCCCGGATCAATGCCCGGAATGCCGAGGTATCGTCGGAGTTGAAGCAAAAAGAGATCGAAAGCCTGCCGCTGGAGGGGCGCGATATCACCCGCATCCTGTACCGGCTTCCCAACGTGGTTCAAGCCACCGGCTTCTACCCCGAAGCGCCGAATGTGAGCATTAACGGCTCCAATGCGCTGTTTACCAACTACATGATTGATGGCATGGACAACAACGAGCGTTTTCTCGGCGGACAGAAATTCAATATTCCGGTGGGCTTTGCCGGGAACATCAACGTGCTGACCAATAATTTTTCCACCGAATACGGCCTCACGGGCAACGGCGTGATCAACATCACCTCGCGCTCGGGCGCCAACGAATTTGCCGGCGAGGCCTTCCTCGTCACCCGCCCCGGCGCCGCACTCGACGCCGAATCGCCCTACGCCCAGCGCGACCTGTCGGGCAACCAGGTAAAAGACGGGTTTCAGCGTTATCAGGGCGGGGTCGGTTTCGGCGGCGCCATCCGGAAAGACAAAACATTCTATTATGTCAATGCCGAATATACCCGCGACTTGAAAGACAACCTGCTCAACTCGCCGGCGCTTGGGGTGAACGAGACCGTGCGCGGAGAGAACAACTTTACCTACCTGAGCGCCAAAATCGACCACAACTGGACGAGCCGTTTTCGTTCGGCGCTCCGCGCCAACCTTGGCGTCGTCAATATTGCCCGGCAGGGTGGCGGCCTCGAAGGCGGGGTGCAGTTCCCTTCAGCGGCCAATTACCAGGACCGCAACTCGATCCTCCTGGCTTCGCAAAACACCTATCTGGGCGATCAATTCAAGTCGGAAACAAACCTCCAGTTCGCCCGGTTCCGCTGGAACTACGGCCGCGCGGCAGACAATTCCAGTCCGCAGGTGACCGTGCTCGACCCGCAGGGCGTGACGGCCGCCGTACTGGGCCACCCCGGCTATTATTTCGACGAGACCGAACAAACCATTCAGGCGCAGCAAAAACTGACGTTTTACCTCGATCGCCACACTTTTAAAACCGGTGTGGAGATCATCAGCGCCGACCACGGGCTGCTCGGCGGCGGCAACGTAAACGGCAACTACACCGTGCAACTCACGCAAAGCCAACTGGATGCTGTGAAAAACCTCCGCAAGGGCGCCGGCCTCGGTATCGATGACATCCCCGCCGACGTGCAGGTGCTCAACTACAATGTGGAACTCCGTCCGGCCTCGTTCGGCGCCCGCCAGAATGTTTTTTCGGCCTATGTCGAAGACGCCTTCAACGCCACCAGCCGCCTCGTACTGACACTCGGGCTGCGCTATGATTACGACAACCTGAGCAAGGGCGGCTCCGACAAGGGCGACCTGAACAATATCGCGCCGCGGTTCAGTTTCAACTATAAACTCAACAGTACCAGCAGCCTGCGCGGCGGCTACGGCATTTTTTACGACAAGATCCTGTACGCCATTTATTCCGACGCGTTGCAGCAAAATACGACGTCGGCAGACTACAAAAAACAACTGCAGGCCCTGAAAGACCTGGGCGTACTGCCGGCCGGTACCGATATCGACAAAATTACGTTTGACGGCAATGCCGGCGCTACGGCTACCAACGTGACCTACCTGAACGGCCCGTCCTACACCGAACTGCAAGGCCAGCGGGAGGGCACCTTCAGCGGCGAACGCCGCATCCTGAACCCCAACGGCTACCAAAACCCGTTTACCCACCAGGTATCGCTGGGCTACCAGCACCAGATCGACGACAAGCGGCTGTTCTATGTCGACCTCGTGTACAACAAATCGAAGCGCCTCCTGCGCCTCCGCGACCTGAATGCGCCCTCCGCGTATCCGCTCGACGATCCGGACAACGTGACCGTGCGCACCGTGGCCGAGGCAGACCTGACCCGCCCCGTTCCTATCGTCGGCGGTACGGCTACGATCAACGGCGAAGTGCTGACGGGCGTGGCCCGCAACGTCGTGGTATCGGAAAGCGAAGGCGAAGCGGAATACTACGGCGCCTCGTTCAACCTGCAAAAAGACCGCGCCGGCGACAACTACGCCTGGCGACTGATCTACACCCTTTCCCGCCTGCGGAACAATACGGAAGATATCAATTTCAAGGCACAGGACAGCAATAACTTTGACGCGGAGTGGGGCCCCGGCATCAACGACCGCACCCACGTGATCAATGCGATCTATTCGTATTATCCCTGCAAGGGGCTGAGCATCACAGCGGCGGCGCTCCTGCAAAGCGGCCAGCCGGTCAACCGTATCCCGGATGCGACTGTTTACGGTACAACCGACCTGAATGGCGACGGGCGCTCGTTCGGCGATGCCTATGTCGGCAACAGCGACCGGCAGCCGGGCGAATCGCGCAACAGCGACCGACTGCCGTGGTCCAATACCTTTGACCTGGCGACGGAATACCGGTTCGGGAACACGGGGCTTGCGCTGCGCGCCGATGTGTTCAACGTGTTGAATGCGGTGAACCTGAGCGGCTATTCCAACAACGCCACACAGAGCAACCAGGTACAGGTCGGCCCGGCCTCGAGTGGCTTGCTGGTTCGCAGAAACGCCGCGCCGCCGCGACAGTTCCAGTTTTCGCTCCGCTACGCCTTCTGAAAAAATGAGAGGAATTATGCTGACCACCCGATCAATGCCCATCCTGCTGCCCCTGCTTTGCCTGGTTTTTGCCTGTCAGAGCCCCGCGAACAAGGCCGGTCCTGCCGACCTGCCGTGGCAGCAGATCGAACAGGAGGCCCGAAACAGCACCGTCCGCATGATGATGTGGCAGGGCGATCCGCTCATCAACCGCTATATGCGGGAATGGGTGGCGCCGGAACTGAAGCAGCGCTACAACATCGACCTCAATATCGCGCCGGGGCAGGGAACCGAAATCGTCAAGATTTTGCTCGCGGAAAAGGAAGCCGCCAAAAGCGCCAGCAGTATCGATATGTGCTGGATCAATGGCGAGACCTTCTTTCAACTCCGCCAGATCGGCGCGCTGTACGGACCTTTCGCCGGACAATTGCCCAATGCGCAGTACATCGACTTCCGGAACCCTTTCATCGCTTTTGATTTTCAGCAGCCGGTCGACGGCTTCGAATGTCCCTGGGGCAATGTGCAACTGTGCCTGATATACGACACGCTGCGCACGCCCGCGCCCCCGCGCAGCATGCAGGCGCTGGAGGCGTACGTGCGGGCGCACCCGGGCAAGTTCACCATCCCCTACGAATTTACGGGGATGACGCTGCTCAAATCGTGGCTCATTGCGCTGGCCGGCGGCGGCCATGCACTGGACGGACCCTTCGACGAAGCGAAATATCAGACCTTTTCGACGCAATTGTGGGATTTTATCAACCGCAACAAGGCCTTTTTCTGGCGCAAGGGCGAGACTTTTCCCGAAAGCCTCGCCGCCATGCACCAGATGTTTGCCAATGGCGAACTGGACTTTACGATGAGCAACAACGACAACGAGGTGGACAACAAAATCGGGCAAAATATATTCCCGGGTACGGCCAGGGCATTTGTATTGGAAAGCGGGACGATCCAGAACACGCACTTTCTCGGTATCCCTTCGGGCGCCCAGAATAAAGCCGGCGCGATGGCGGTCATCAATTTTCTCATCAGTCCGGAAGCGCAACTCCGCAAACTCAACCCCGGCATCTGGGGCGACGGAACGGTACTGGACCCGGAAAAGTTGCCTGCCGAATGGAAAACCCGGTTTGAAAATATCCCCGAGCGAAAAAATGCGCCGCGCCGCGCCGATATTCAACCATTCGCCCTGCAAGAGCCCGCGCCGGAATACATGATCCGGCTCTACGAGGATTTCCGGAAAAAAGTGATCGAACAATGAAACGACTGGCGCCTGCCCTCTTCCTCTGCTTTGCCGTCGCCCCGCTCGCTGCCGGGCTGGTGTACGCCTTGCTGTATTCGCTGGGCGTGGTGGGCGCCCTGAGCAGCGGTGTCACGCCGGTGTATTGGCAGAAAACGCTGACGGATGGCAGTTTTTGGGCCTCGCTGGGTTTGAGTGCCGCCGTGGCGACCGTTGTCGTACTGCTTTCCACCGCCCTGGCTTTGCTGCTGCTGGTATGGCTCCGGCCGCTGGCAGAACGGCCCCGGACGAGGTTTCTGCTGCATTTTCCGCTGGCCATACCGCCGATCATCGCCGCATTTGTGTCGTTTCAGTGGCTCGGCAGTTCCGGGATGCTGGCGCGGGTCGCATACCGGTTCGGCTGGATCGCGCACCCCGACGCTTTCCCGCCGCTCATCAACGACCCGTTTTACCTGGGCGTCGGGCTGACGTCGATGCTGCTGACCTTCCCGTTTTTGCTGCTGCTGTTTTTGAACCACTACCAGGCGGCCAATCTGTTGCAACTGTCGCAACTCGCCTCCACGCTCGGCGCTTCACCCGCACACATCAACCTGCGGCTGGTCTGGCCCGTATTGTTGCGCCGGACCATGCCCACGCTGCTGCTGTACGGCGTGTTTTTGTTTGGCGCCTATGAAGTGCCGCTGCTGCTGGGGCGGCAAAACCCGGCGATGATATCGGTTTTTATCAGCCAGAAATTCAGCAAGTTCAACCTGGCCGACCTGCCGGTGGCCTATGTGGCGACGGTAGTGTACGCCCTGGTGGTAGTCGTTTTTACCGCCATATTCCTGCAACTCAACAAAAGCACCCGACAAACCCATCCGTAATGCGCCGCATCGTCCTGTGGGTCCTGCTGACCCTGTTTTGTCTTCCGTTTGCCTACCTGTTGGCGCTTTCGCTCGCTTCGGGCTGGCGCTTCCCGGACCTGCTGCCATCGGGCTGGACGCCCGGGCACTGGACCAACCTGGGTGGCGCAGGCGGGGACTGGGCGTCGAATGCCTGCCGGTCGCTGGCGCTGGCAGCAGCGACCGGAGTGTTCTCTACCGGCGCGGGTTTTTTGACCGCCCGGCATTTGTCGGGACACCCGAAACGGCAGTTGTGGCTGGCCCTGGCGTACCTCCCCTTTGCCTTTTCGCCGGTGATCTACGCCCACTGCCTGAAGTTCTTTTTTAACATATCCGACCTGTCGGGGACCTTCACGGGCGTGCTGCTGGCCCAGTTCATCCTGACCTATCCCTTTGCTATCCTGCTCTTTTTCAATCACTTCGATCACACCTTGCAGGCCATGGAAGACCTGACCTACACCCTGGGCGGTTCGGCGCGGGCGGCATTCTGGCGGGTATTGGTGCCGGTATCGCGGCCGGCCCTGCTGATCTGTTTTTTTCAGACCTTCCTGATCTCGTGGTTCGAGTACGGCCTGACCTCGGTGATCGGACTTGGCCAGGTGCGTACACTGACGATAGCGGTTTATCAGTATATCGGAGAGGCAAATCAATATGTGGCGGCGCTGGCGAGTTGCCTCGTCTGTTTGCCGCCGCTGGTGCTCCTGTGGTTGAACCAGCGTTTTGTTTTCCGGCAGCAGACAACGTGACAACATGGATTTTTTAGACATAAAAAACATAAGCAAATCCTTTGGCGACACCCGGGTGCTGAACGGCATCTCGTTTGGGCTGGCCGAGCACCAGACCCTGGCCATACTCGGCCGTTCGGGTTGCGGGAAAACCACCTTGCTGAAAATCATCGCCGGACTGCTGGACGGCAACGGTCAGGTGCTGCTCAGGGAACAGGATATCAGCGCCCTGCCGCCCCAACAGCGCGGTATCGTGTACCTCTACCAGGAGACGCTGCTGTTTCCGCACCTGAACGTTTTTGAAAATGTAGCGTTCGGTTTGCGGCTGCGCGCGCTGCCGGAGGCGGAAATACAAAGCCGCGTCGGCGACCTGCTCGAGTCGCTGGGACTGGCCGGACATGCCCGGAGCATGCCTACGGCCTTGTCGGGCGGACAGAAGCAACGCGTGTCGTTTGGCCGGGCGCTTATCGTGGAGCCCCGGCTGCTGCTGCTCGACGAACCCTTCGGGGCCCTCGACACGGAGACCAGGGGCGCGATGCAGACCCTGTTTAAAGACATCGCCGAACGGCAGGGCATCACGTCCGTTTTCGTGACCCACGACCTGAAAGAAGCCGTGCTGATGGGCGACCGGCTGGGATATATGGAAAGCGGCCTGTTGCATATTTATGATAACCTGGATGCGTTTGCCGCCGATGAAAAGACGGGCATGCGCCGGGAAATTGAATTCTGGAAAAAATTTAAACCGTTTCAATCGTGAATTTTAACCACTGCGAATCGCTTTACTGGGTGTTTACCCAACTCTGCAACGACAAATGCGACCACTGCTACAACCTGAGCGGGCCGCAGGGCGCGCGCATTTCGGAGGAGGAGTGCATGGACATCATCGGCAACCTGCCGGACAGTATCGACCGGCTGATCCTGTCGGGCGGCGAGCCCCTGGCCGATAAAAAACTGCTCTACGCCATACTCGACCGCCTGCAGGAACGCTACGAGGAGCGCACCCAGATCATGCTGCAAACCAACGGCGATCTGCTGACCGGCGAAATCCTCGACAGCCTGATCGAAAAGGGCGTTTCCCGGTTCGATATCGCCTCGATCGACCGGTACCACAAGCATGCCGGCGACCGGCTGATGCTCCTGGCCGATCTGTTCGATTCGCGCGGCGTGAACGGCGACGACAAGGACCCGCTCATTGAAAAGGAAACCTATCTGGTAAAGGAGCACCCGCTTTCCTGGGGCTACTGGGGGGCAACGGAAGATATGTGGCTGGGCGGCAACTGGGCACGGGGGCGGGCCATGGAAAAAGACATCTGGCTGCGCGACCCCAAACACAATTTCTGCAAGGTGCTGTCGGGCGGGATCGGTTTCCTGAGCGGTGCGGAAGGTATCCCGCAGGAGATATCGATCCAGTTGTGGCGCATCAACCCCTGCTGCCCGGGCACCTACAAGGCCATGGGCGACGCCCGGAAGGAAAAAGTGGCGGATGTGCTGGCGCGTGTGGCGCAATCGCCGGTATTCCAACGGATCAACGAAGGCGACCCGCTGGGCATGGGCGAAAGCGTCGGTATTTCACGCGAATTTGCGGAGGCCCGCAACCAGGACCTGCAAAATGTATGTCTCTGGTGCGACGAGTTCTTCCGCGATTATTTTGACATGGAAACCATGCAGTCCAAATTTCAAACCGCCGGTAAATCGTGAAACTCATTTTTGTGTACAACGCCGGCAGCGGCTTCTTCAACGTTGCGGCAGATATGGCGCACAAGATTTTCTCGCCGTCGACCTATCCGTGCAGTCTGTGCGACCTGACCTACGGGGTATTCTCGATCAGACCGGAATGGGAGGATTTTGTGAAAAACGCACCGGTGCCGTTCGAGTTCCTGCACAAGGATGAGTTTATCCGGGCGTATCCAGGGTGGCAACAGGCCGCGTTACCGCTGGTGCTGTCCGCGCGCGGCGGGCAACTGGAAACGTTTATGTCTGCCGACGACCTGAATAGCCTTCAGTCTGTGGCAGGGTTGAAGGAAAGGGTGCTGGAGCGGCTTGGGGGAGGGTGAGCCATCCGGATGCGTACGTCAGCAAGTGATGCCCGGTTTATTGAACACACCCTCAAATGGTCGGAAAAGGCTCTGGCCAAACCTCCCATGTTGAGCGCTGGAATAATACACTTCGGCAGCGAATCTGCCGTTTCGTCCGAAAAACCCTGTCATTTTCAAAGAGCGATGAAATGCATGAACTTTATCTTCATCTGTTCATTTTTAACTACAACATTTCACTCACTTGTTGACACTACCAAATCCTCATTGTTTTAATCTTGGATAGTGTTGTTTTTGTATGGTACACAACTGCTGCATAGGCACTACGCTCTATTCGCATCATTTTTTATTTTCTTCCACGGGCTTGTCGCCAACATATTTGCCGTCTTTATAAATGGCAAAATGATCAGCATTTCCTTGTTTATTGAGAACCAGTACTTCGATTCGCGACTCATCCAAACCAAATTCCTTTTTTTCCGAGTTGTATTTGAAATTCAGATAACAATCATACTGATGTTTAAATTCGGGGTAGAAAGTTACGAAGATAAACGCTGCTTTATCGATTTCGAAAAACCCGATTAAGTTTATATAAGGCGAAGACTTGTTGTAGATTGACTTATTGTTATTAATCTCTTCCTGAGTCAATAGATGAATCGGTGTTCCGTTAATTGTTGCTGGTAAATCTATGTCTGGAAAATCAAAATGCTTTCCCAAAAACAGCGTTTCAAAATTCGTTTTTTCTTTTTTGTTAACCGCTGCCATGTATTCCTCAATTGCCTGGGCATAGATTCCAGCAAGTTCATTTTTACCTGTTATCAGGCTGTCGGTTTTGGAAGAACCCGTATTTTGAGCAGGGTTCAGCGAACTTTCGGAAACCGGTTCATTTGCAACCGGCTTGTTGTTCGCCTGATTCAAGCAATTTGTTAATGAAATCGCCATTATCCAAATGTTGGAAATCAACATAAGTTTATTCATTCTT